>OJBY01000413.1_pt1 | contig 23593 bp, 27 predicted proteins | sample 1591731 | NCBI WGS metagenome assembly OJBY01 (sample SAMN05416837, study PRJEB24817) | seawater metagenome | isolation source: Sea water | place: Canada:Atlantic | collected 2013-07
ACGAGATCATGCCTAGTCTCGTGGGCTCGGAGATGTGTATAAGAGACAGCAGTCATACCCCACAAAGGCGGCACCTTCCCAACCCCTGTCGGTGTTGGTTTCGCCGGCGTCGTCCAAGCCATTTACGTCAGTGTCGAAGTCTTCCGGGAACACAAGGCCTGCTTCTGCCCCGAAATAACCCTCTCCATCGCGAGCCATCGCGGGCGCTGAAATTGCGGTAGCCGCAACTCCCAACCCGAGAACAATCTTACGCATAAATAAAATCCCTTTTGAACCCTGATGCTGCTTCTTGAACGCCGCCTAGAAATCTCGAAACCGGCAATCAAACCTGAACTACTTGATTTCCCCTATAAGGGAAACATGACTTCAACGCATCATGAAATCACGTGCCCTTCAATGGTATAGCAAACCTGCGCAGGGTGCTTGCGTTCCTGTGGCCGTGATCACATTGGCGCAGAAACTGTTGCAAATATGTAACTTTACGAAAGACCCCTTGAGTGCGCGACCACCGCAAGCATGCCAGAAAACAAGATTCTTGCATCCGACAATTTCGCCGGTCGCGGCAGAATTGCGGATTGCGGATTGCTTCCTCGGTTTATGGAGCCGCCGCGCCGCGTGCGGTAAGCAATAAAAAAGGGGTCGGAGCGCTAGGCTCCGACCCTCAAAGTAGTTTGTTCGCAGGAGGAACGTGGAGAGGCGGGGTCGAGGGGGAGAGAGAAAACCCTGACCCCGCCAAGGTGGTAACGGGTTACGCCTGGTTCGCGAGCCCGGGATAGGCTTCGACACCTGTCTCGTGAACATCGAGGCCGGCCAATTCGACCTCTTCGCTCGGCCGGACACCGATGGTTGCCTTGAGAGCGAACCAGATGATAGCGCTGACGGCACTGACCCAGACTGCTGTGGCAATGATCCCTACAATCTGCGCGACCAGAACCTCTGGCGTGCTGATCGCGACTGCCAGAGTGCCCCAGATGCCTGCCACGAGGTGGACCGGAATAGCACCGACGACATCATCGATCTGTAGCTTGTCGAGCAGCGGCACAAACACCACAGGCAGTATACCGCCGATACCGCCAATGACGATTGCAGTGCCAACATTTGGCGCAAGCGGCTCTGCAGTGATCGCGACAAGCCCGGCCAATGCACCGTTTAGCGCCATTGTTATATCGGCTTTGCCATAGCGAAGTTGCGTAGCGATAATGGCTACCACTACACCGGCTGCCGCTGCCATATTCGTATTGACGAAAATCTTCGATACGTCGGACACATCGCCCACGGTGCCCATCGCAAGTTGCGAAGCGCCGTTAAAACCAAACCAGCCGAGCCACAGAATGAATGTGCCAAGCGTCGCCAGGGGGATGTTGGAGCCGGGGAAGACATTCACTTTCCCGTTGGTATAGCGCCCGAGACGCGGCCCGATGATGAGTGCACCCATGAGAGCAGCCCAGCCACCTGTCGAGTGTACCAGCGTAGAACCGGCGAAATCGGAGAAGCCCATCTGATCTAGGAAGCCGCCGCCCCATTCCCAGCTCACCACGACCGGGTAGATCACGCCGGTCAGGATGGTCACGAAAATGAAGAAAGGAACGATCTTCACGCGCTCTGCCACAGTGCCCGACACGATCGAGGCTGTGGTCGCGCAGAAGACCATCTGGAAGAACCAATCAGAGGCGACCGAATAGCCCGTTTCCACATCGGCAACACCAACATCCTGCATCGGATACCACCCGGTGAAGCCGCCGATGATCCCGTTGAAATCGCCCGGATAGGCAATGTTGTAGCCAATCACCCAGAACATCAGGCCGGCAATCGAATAGAGCCCGATATTCTTGAGGCACTGGGTCGACGTATTTTTGGTGCGCACGAGGCCTGCTTCAAGCATGGCGAAGCCTGCCGCCATCCACATGACCAGAAAACCACCGATCAGGAACAGGAGAGTGTTCAGGATATAGGCAGTGCCGCCACCCACCGCCTCTGCGACAGGATCGACCGCTTCGGCCGCGGCTTCTGCCACCGGTGCCGCTTCGACGGCAGTTGCGGCAAGAACCGGATGCGATACGAGCAGCGCGGTCAATCCTGCCGCGCCCAGTTTTAGCAGATATGCGTTCATGTTTGCTGATCCCTTCACAGCGCGGTCTCATCGGTTTCGCCGGTGCGGATGCGCGTGGCCGACACAAGGTCGAGCACGAAGATCTTCCCGTCGCCAATGCTTTGCGTGCTGGCGGTTTGCTGAATGGCCTCCACTACCTTGGGCATCATCTCGTCGCTGACAGCGACCTCGAGCTTGACCTTGGGCAGCATGTTCACCGAATATTCGGCGCCACGATAGATTTCGGTCTGGCCCTTCTGGCGACCGAATCCCTTAACTTCCGAGACGGTCATCCCGGCAACACCAATCCCGGCGAGCGCTTCGCGCACGTCGTCGAGCTTGAACGGCTTTACGATGGCAATGACAAATTTCATCACTGGCCCCTGTCCTGCGCCGGCGAAATCCCCGGCCACAGCACCACTTAGCAAAACGCGTGCCAGACGAAATTCTCTCAAGGATTACGGCAAAGTCTCCCCAATCCGTGCCGCAAGCTTGTTAGCAAGCGCACAAAAAGCGGGCAGAGGCGCTTAATTTTAGAGCAGCGACAGGGTAACGCGGATCGGCAGGTGATCCGAGGCCTGGCGAGAAAGCACGCTGTTATGCACCTCGGCCTTATCCAGGTGCCAGTGCGGTGTATGCATCAGCCGGTCGAGTGGCAGAAGCGGCTTTCGCGAAGGAAAGCTTCGACCCGGCGCCACCATCTCCCAATATGCGGCAAGTCCGCGTTCCCCGCCAATCGGCTTGATCCATTCATTGCAATCGCCCAGCATGACAGCGGGCACACCGGGCGCGCGGCTATTGGTGCACAGATGGGCAAACTGGCGTTTGCGCTGCAAGCCGCTCAGGTCGAGATGCATCGCGGTCACGCATATTTCTGACCCGCCTGCATTTAGCTTGGCCCTCACTGCACCGCGCGGTTCAATGCGCGGCAAATCTTCCGCTTCGACCGAGACGATTTCGATCGACTGACGCACCAGAATCGCATTGCCATGCCAGCCAAGACTTGCAGGCTTTGTCGGCACCGCCGCCACCTGCCAGCCACGGCTCGTGATGTCGGCAAGATCGAGTACGCTTTGCCGGTCCCCAAACCGGATATCCACCTCTTGCAGAGCAACGATATCGGCCTCCAGCTCGTCGATCACGTCTAGAATGCGCATGGGATTGCGCTGTTTGTCTACGCCCACGCTCTTGTGAATATTGTAGCTGCCGAAAGTCAGTTGCACGCGGGTTTTACCTTATCAGGCGTTCAGCGCCGTGGGCCCATTGTGGATATGAGGATAAAGCCGCAGCGTGGCATCGCGTTCCAGATGGCTTGCATGCAATCCAAATTTCCGGACGCTATTCGCCAGAGATATAACGATCCGTCGGCCGCGTGGGCAGCCCGTCTATGCTGCTGACTGCCGCCTGGCGATGTTGAACAAACTCCTTCGCATCGCGGCCAGTGTGATATTTCACCAGCGTTTCACGATGGTGATCAAGTTCCATGATGGGCACACCCCAGCCACAACTGGTCTGGACGCTATCGATATTGATGTCGAAGATCTGTCTCGTGCCGGGCAGCATGGTGAAATGCTGTGCGAGGTCGGCCCAGCCATCATCCTGCGGCAAAACAGGTATTCCTGTCCCATAAATCCGCAGGATCAGAGCAGGTTGCTGGAAATTGCAGAACATCAGCGTGATACGTCCGTCTGCCAGCAAGTGAGCGTTGGTTTCATTGCCCGAGCCAGACAAGTCGAGATAGGCCACCCGTGACGGCGAAAGCACGCGGAATGTTTCCATCAGGCCTTTTGGCGAAAGGTTAATTCGCGCATCCAGCGCAGCAGTGGCGACGAAAAAAACCGGTTGGGCCTCAATCATCGCGATGTGTTTCTGCGTCAGCGTATCGGTGAAGTCTGCCATCAGAGTAAATCCTTCAGTGCGCCGATGAAGAGATCATGACGGCGCCATGGGCGTGCGAACGTGCAGCCGACAATATCAGCCGTGCCGAACTGTTCCGTCAGTCTGCTTTCGGCTGGTGACAGAATTTGCACTGTCGGACTCAGATCGTTCATGGAGCATGTTCTGTGCCAAGCGCCAGAACTGCGCAAGTCTAACGTTCCTTCGTGGCCGAGAAGGTAATCTCCGGGTTCTTTTCCTGCTGATAGCCAACGTCCCACGGGCTTTTGGCCATGAATACGGTGTCCCCATCGCGGTCATGCGCCAGATTGCCCTGATTGAACCGCTCGAACTCGTCGATCTTCTCCTGCGGGCCCTTGAGCCAGCGCGCCGTCGCAAAGGGCGATGCTTCCAGTCCGGCCTCGACCTTATATTCCGCCGCAAGCCGACTGACGAGCACCTCGAGCTGCAACTGACCGACCACGCCCACAATGCTTGATCCGCCGATGACCGGATAGAACACCTGGATCACACCCTCTTCCGACAGATCGTCCAGCGCTTTGCGAAGCTGCTTGGTCTTGGTGGGGTCTTTCAACTGCACGCGGCGCAGGATTTCCGGAGCGAAATTGGGCAGACCGGTAAAGCGAACCTGGTTCTTTTCCGAAAGCGTATCACCCACGCGCAATGTGCCATGGTTGGGAATTCCGATGATGTCACCGGGGTGGGCAGTGTCGGCTATTTCACGGTCCTGCGCGAAAAACAGGATTGGCGAGTGGACAGCTATCGGCTTGCCAAGGCCGGAAGGTGTCAGCTTCATGCCGCGTTTGAAGGTGCCCGATACCTGCCGCATGAAGGCGATCCGGTCACGGTGCATCGGGTCCATATTGGCCTGCACCTTGAAGATGAAGCCTGTCACCTCGTCGCGATCAGGGCTGATCTGTTCCTCACCGGCAGGCTGTGGGCGCGGTGGCGGTGCGTAGCGGGCAATTGCATCAATCAGCTCTTCCACACCGAAGTTCTTCAGCGCACTGCCGAAATACACCGGCGTCAGATCGCCATTGCGATAAGCCTCCAAATCAAACTCAGGATAGCCCGCCTGCGCCAGCTGATATTCTTCTTCGAAGTTCTCCGGAATGGCCGGATCGGTATCGCGCTTGCCGAGATATTCCTTGGAGCCCCCTTCAGGCCGCGCGACTTCACCAGTGCGGAAATCGAGAATGCCTTCGAACAGGCCGCCCATGCCGATCGGCCACATTTGCGGTGACACATCCAGCGCGAGCATATCCGCCACTTCGTCCAGAGTCTCAAACGGGTCGCGACCTTCGCGATCGACCTTGTTGACGAAGGTGATGATCGGCACGCTACGGAGGCGGCAGACCTCGAACAGCTTGCGCGTCTGCGGCTCAATACCCTTGGCCGCATCGATCACCATGATCGCGGAATCGACTGCGGTCAGCGTGCGATAGGTGTCTTCCGAGAAATCCTCATGCCCCGGCGTATCAAGCAGGTTGAAGGTGATGGTCTCACCTTCGATTTCCTTCTCGAAGGTCATGACGCTGGACGTGACAGAGATACCGCGCTGCTGTTCGATCTTCATCCAGTCGGAACGCGCACGCCGCGCCTGCCCGCGCGCCTTGACTTCACCGGCAAGATGGATCGCGCCGCCTTGCAGCAGCAGCTTTTCGGTAAGCGTGGTTTTACCCGCGTCAGGATGCGAGATGATGGCGAAGGTACGCCTGGGATTCTCTTGGCTGGACATGGAAGGCGCGCCCTAGCCGCACGGGGCCATTGCGTCCATGATGAAAGGCGCGTCAAACTTGGCGACAACGCCTGCGATCAAACCTGTTTGGTCAACTTCTCATCACGCTGAACAAAGGATGACAGGGACGCGACGATAGCCGCAGTATCGAGCTTTCCCCTGCTTCGCCAGGTGACGTAAGCCGAAAAATCGAAGCTGGGACTGTCGGGAACAACCACGATTGCGCCCCGCTCCATCTGCCGATGCGCGAGCCGGGCAGGGACATATCCCGCTGCCTTATGCTCGATCAGCCAGCGCACCGCCATGCCCCCGATATCGAGCCGCAATCCATTGGCGTCTTCCCGCCCTACGGCTTGGGCAATGGGTATGCGCAGCGCCTCACCCCAATCGATATCAACCCAGGCTTCACGCCAGTCTTCGCAATCCGCCGCGCGCACGAGGAGGAGTTGGTCGTTGAGCACTCGCGCCGCCTCGATGCCGATACCGATGGCGGGGCTGTAGACAATCGCAAGGTCAAGCACATCGGCTGCCACGTCACGGTTAAGCCGGGCCGAGGCACCAGCGGTAAGCGAAAGCGCGAGGTCTGGCTACTCTGCTCGCAACACGGAAATCCATGGCATCAAGAATTCCGGCCACAGTGCGTATTGCCCTCCAATGCGCGCATGACGCGCAAAACGGGCAGGCAGATGCGCCTCTGTCCGGCTGGCGTCCCAGATCGAAACCATTGATCTGGCGCGCGGGAGGAAGCCCTCTCCGGCAGGAGTAAGTGCGCAGCCCCGGCGCGAACGGATAAAAAGTGCAGCGCCCAGCCGGTGTTCGAGCGCCGCGATCCTGTCAGTCACGGATGATGCGCTGGCGCTGACGATATCTGCCGCGCTGGCGAAGCTGCCACTTTCGGCAGCGGCAATGAAGGTACGAAGCTGAGCAAGATCCATTAGGTCCGGATATACCGGATTAAAGCTTCTTCCAATCGCGCTTCTCCGGTCAAGGTGGTCCTCCTATCATTGCGGCCAGAACGAAAGGTAACTTACCCAATGAAGATTTTCTCCTCCTCCGCACTTGTCCTTGCAACACTGGCGATGCCTGCTGCGCCAGCGATCGCGCAGAACATCACCGTCTCGGCACCTGCCAATATGGACGAAGACCGGGCCCGTGATTGGGCACGGTTGGAACGTGATGCGTCGCGCATGGCGGAACGTATCACCGATCGGGAAAGTGATCTGGCAGAGGAAGAGCGTGAGCTGGCCAACGCACAGGAGCGGCTTGCCCGCGCCGAAGCGCACTTGCGCGATGAAGAGCGGGAACGTGATCGCGCAATGGAAAGGCTAGCCGAGTCACGGGATGAACTGGCACGTCTTGAAGCCCGAATGGTCGCAATAGGCGGCACGCCCGCCCCGACACTGTTCAGCGCGAAATAGGCGAAATTCTGGAATGCGTTGATGGCAGACCCGGATCGGCAGGGACCGGTCCGAGTTTACCCTAGTCAGCCGCGCAGGTCTGCACCCAGTTTGGCTGCTGCCGCCAAGACGTTATCCGTGATCGCCTTGAGGTCAGCTTCTTTGAAACTGCCTTCGACTGGCTGCAAGGTGACTTCTATGGCGATGCTTTTTCTGCCTTCGGGGACACCAGCGCCTACAAAAACATCAAAGACCCGCGCTTCGACGATATTCGCCTTGTCCGCTCCCCTGACGGCGCGGAGCAGATCGCCCGCCGCGACATTTTCGGGCACGAGGAAAGCAAAATCGCGCATTACCGCTTGCAGCACGGGCGGTGCATAGTCTGGCTTGGCAAAGCCACCGCCGACCTTTTTCTGTCCCTTTTTGACCGGAATAGCATCGAGGTAGATCTCCACTGCCATCACGGGCCCATCGACATCAAACGCATCGAGCGTGGCCGGATGCAATGCGCCAAAGCGGGCCAGCACGTTCTTGGGTCCGAGCCGCAAGGTGCCGGACTGCCCGGGATGGAACTGACCGCCAGCATCACCCATCACCTGCAAACGGCTGACAGGTGCACCAGCTTCGGCAAGCAATGCCTCGGCCTCTCCCTTGGCATCGAATGCGTCAAACGTGGTGGCTTTGCCATTGGCCCAGCCACGCGAGATCTTTTCGCCCGCAAGCAGCACCGCAAGCGTTGCACGCTCATCGCTGGAGCCATCCTTGGCGCGCAAATAGCGGCGGCCCACTTCGAACAGGCGCAAGGAATGCGCGCCGCGATCGGCATTGCGCTTGGCAGCGGAGAGCAATCCGGGGATGAGCGAGGGGCGCATTGCCTTCATATCTTCGCTGATCGGATTATCCAGCACCCACAGCGGCTGACCATCGGCAAAGTGTTCAGCCTGATCTGTGGGCAAGAAAGACCAGGTGATCGCTTCATTCAATCCACGCGCAGCAGCAGCGCGGCGCAAGCGGCGTTGCAGTCTCTGTTCTGGCGTAGCGGTTGGGTGGGCGACACCATCAGCGCGCGGCAACGCCACGCTCTCCACTGCATCGAGCCCGTGGATACGCACCACTTCCTCGACCAGATCGGCTGGCCCTTCGATATCGTGACGGCGCAGCGGGCAAGTGACCTGCCAATCGCCTGAAACGGCGAAATCGAGCGCTTCGAGAATGCGCTTCTGTTCTGCTTCTCCGACCGTGATACCGCCCAACCTTTCAGTGAGCGTGTGATCAAAGGCAATCACTTTCGCTTCATTGGGAGGCGAACCGGCACGCACCATTTCGCTCGCCTCACCGCCACAAATGCCCTGGATGAGGCTGGTGAGAATATCGAGACCATCTTCAAGAAACGTCGGATCAACGCCGCGCTCAAACCGCGTGCGGGCATCAGTCGCGAGGCCCAGCTTGCGGCCCGTCACGCCTATGGCTTCAGGATCGAAATAGGCAATTTCCAGCAGCACATCAGTAGTGCCGGGCTGAACGGAAGAATGCTCACCACCCATGATGCCGGCAATATCGTGCACGCCATCATCATCCGCGATCACCGTCATGCTGGGATCGAGCGTGTAGGTTTTTTCATTCAGGGCCAGCACCTGCTCACCTTCGTGCGCGCGCCGCGCAATAACGGGACCGCTGAGGCTCGCCAGATCATAGGCATGGGCGGGACGACCGAAAGCAAGCATCAGGTAATTGGTGATATCCACCAGCGCGCTGATCGGGCGCTGGCCTGCTGCAATAAGGCGGCGCTGCATCCAATCGGGACTTGTCCCATTGGTTACACCCTTCACGACACGGCCATAGAAGGCCGGGCAGCTCTCAGAATCATCAGTGCGGATTTCGACCGGACAGGGAAAAGACGCCGTGACGATGGACGGCTCAATCGCCTTGAGTTTGCCAAGCCCCGCCGCCGCCAGATCGCGGGCGATGCCGTAAACGCCCATGCAATCAGGCCGATTGGGCGTGATCGCCACATCGAAAATGGGCGAGGCAGAGCGGTATTCGGCAAAGCTTGTGCCGACAGGGGCGTCGGCGGGAAGTTCGATAATCCCGTCGTGTTCTTCGCCCAATTCAAGCTCTCGCACAGAGCACATCATGCCGTTCGATTCGACACCGCGGATAGCGCTCTTCTTCAGCTTCATGCCGTTTGCGGGCACTTCGGCACCGGGCAGGCCGAGCACGCCCTTCATCCCTGCACGCGCATTGGGCGCGCCGCATACAACCTGCACAGGCGCAGCTTCGCCAGTGTTGACCGAGAGCACCTGCAGCTTGTCCGCATCAGGGTGCTTTTCAGCGGTGAGGACTTCGGCCACGCGGAAGCCTGCCAGCCTCTCAGCAGGGTCTGCAATCCCCTCAACTTCTATTCCGATGGCATTGAGCCTGGCTGCTATGTCTGCCGTACTCGCGTCGGTATCGAGGAAATATTCCAGCCATTCTTGCGAGAACTTCATGGCGCTACTCCCACACCGCCGGAAAGCGTCGGCTGGTCGAGCCCCGAAAAACCGTAATGGTTCAGCCAACGCCCATCGCCGTCAAAAAAGGCGCGCAGATCATCCATGCCGTATTTCAGCATGGCGAGGCGGTCCACGCCCAGCCCCCACGCGAAGCCCTGCCATTCGTCAGGGTCAAGACCTGCAGATTCAATTACCCGGCGGTTGACCATGCCGCTTCCCAGAAGTTCCATCCAGCCGTGCCCCGGCGCATCACCGCTGCCACCCAGGATACGTTTGCCATTCTCGATGGCAAAACCGACATCCACCTCTACCGATGGTTCGGTGAAGGGAAAATAGCTGGGACGCAGGCGCAAGACGATGTCATCTGTTTCGAAGAATGCCTTGAGGAAAGTTTCCAGCGTCCATTTCAAATGACCAAGATGGATGCCCTTGTCGATCACCAGGCCTTCCACTTGATGGAACATCGGCGTGTGCGTGGCATCGCTGTCTGACCGATAGACGCGTCCCGGTGCGATAATCCGCAAGGGCGCACCATCCGCCATCATCGTGCGGATCTGGACCGGCGAGGTATGCGTGCGAAGCAGCATTCTGCCGCCCTTGGGCGCAGAGTCGGGAAAGTAGAATGTATCATGCATCGCCCGCGCGGGGTGACTTTCAGGCATGTTGAGCGCCGTGAAATTGTACCAGTCGTCCTCTATTTCGGGACCGGTGGCGACTGCGAAGCCGAGGTCGGCGAAAATTTCTGCCAGTTCATCCATCACCTGGCTGACCGGATGCACGCTGCCGCGCAGGGCCTGCGGTGCAGGAAGGGTCAGATCGAGCGTTTCGGTGGCAAGGCGCGCTTCGAGTTCGGCAGCCTCCAGCGCGGCCTTTCGTGCGGCGATGGCATCGGCGACCGATGCGCGCAGCGACTGGATGGCAGGCGCCTTTTCCTGCCGCTCTTCCGGGCTCATCTTGCCCAGCGTTTTGAGAAGTGCGCTTATCCAGCCCTGCTTGCCCAGCGCCTCGATCCGGATTGCTTCGACAGCATCGAGGGTTGCGGCATCTTCAAGCCGGCTCAGCGTGTCGGCGGTTTTCGCTTCGTTTTCACTACTCATGGGCTGCGCCTCTAAGCGGGACAAAAAGAAAGCGCCACCCTTTCGGATGGCGCTTCCTGAAATTCAATAGCGATCAGCAGTCAGGCGGGAAGCGCTTCCTTCGCCTGCTTGATGATAAGGCCAAAGGCATCGCCTTCGTTCATCGCGAGGTCGGCCATGACCTTCCGGTCCAGCTCGATCCCGGCAAGTTTCACGCCGTGCATAAACTGCGAATAGGTCAAACCTTCGGGACGCACAGCGGCATTGATGCGCTGGATCCACAGGGCGCGGAAGTTGCGCTTCTTAACCTTGCGGTCGCGATAGGCATATTGTCCGGCCTTTTCGACGGCCTGACGGGCGACGCGGATCGTGTTCTTGCGACGGCCGCGATAGCCCTTCGCCTGATCGAGAATCCGCTTATGTTTGGCGCGGGTGGTAACACCGCGTTTAATGCGAGGCATATCTTTTTCTCCTTAAACCCGGCTCAATCGAGACCGTAGGGTGCCCACTTTTTCACGGCTGCCTGGTCGGCCTTGGCCAGAACCTTGGTGCCGCGCTGCTGGCGGATATACTTCGCATTATGGCTGATCAGGCGGTGGCGCTTACCAGCGACACCATGCTTGACCTTGCCGGTGGCAGTGAGCTTGAAGCGTTTTTTGACGCCGCTCTTGGTCTTCAGCTTGGGCATTTTCGTCTCCTAGTTCGAGAACACGTTCAACCAGCCCTGGCAGCCCTAACGGCCAGACCGGCAGATGAATCACGTGTCAGTGAAGGGCGCGCAAATAAAGGTTCTGCGGCGAAATGCAAGAGATTCAGGTTCCGGCGGGAAAGCTGATTTCCAGCACCAGCCCCTTGTCGCCGCCAGACCATTCGTGAACACCGGCAATGCTTCGTGTCGAAGCCTCTATCACCCTCCCCCCAAGGCCCTTACTATTGGCAATACGATCCAGCGTATCGGCTGCAAGATGATGGCGATGCGTGAAGCGAAGGGTATATGTTCCCTCTTTAATGTTGCCGGAGATGTGAACCAACGCCTTCCCATCCGTGTCCGAAGAGTGCTTGCCGGCATTGGAAATGAATTCATTCACGATCAGCCCAATCGCGCCACCGGAGTTTGACGACAGGTTGGCGTCGGCAAGCTCCAGCTCCACCTCGGAGCCGGGCGCCATGACACTTATCAGCTTATCCGCCAGACGCTGCACAAAGGGTGCCAGATCGATATCGGTTCCGCTCATCGACATGTGCAGCTGCTCATGCAGTGCGGCAACCGCGCCTATGCGCTTGCCCACCACGTCCAGCGCCTCACGCACTTCGCCTTGTGCCCTGCTGGCCTGCATCCGAACCAAGCCATAGACCGAGGCGAGCGAGTTTTTGACCCGGTGATCAATCTCTTGCTGGAAAATCTGCTGACGCTTCAAGGACAGCCGTAAATCGAGCAACCGATTGACCTGTCCGGCAAGCATACGCAGTGCCTTGACTTGAAACTGTGTGAGAGTGCGAGGCTGATTGTCGAGTACGCACAGGGTCCCGAGCGGAAGACCATCCTCCGATTTTAGCAGCGCACCGGCATAAAACCGCAAGCCCCCTTCCTCCAGACATAGCGGATTGTCCGACATACGCGGATCTCGCAGCGTGTCGGGAATCTCGACAAAGTCCTTTTCAAGAATGACATGCGAGCACAGGCTTGTGTCGAGCGGGGTTGACCGGACGCCCAACCCCTTTTCCGCCTTGAACCACTGCCGGTCAGTGTCGATCAGATTGACCACGGCTATCGGCACCTCGCACAGATGCGATGCCAGTTCTACAATATGGTCATATTCGTCTTCGAAATCCGTATCGAGGATTTCAAGTTCTCGCAGCGCGGCAAGCCGTTGCTCCTGCTGGGGATGTTTTGCTGCTATCATGGACGCGCTTTCTAATTCTGGGGCCAGCGAGCGCAAGCCCACGCGCAGCTTTAACCAAGCACTTCCAGCACGTCTTCCAGCCGCGCCGGATCGCCCAGTGCCAGCACCGTGCCATCAGACTGGGCGTGAAGCGGTTCGCCTGCCCAATCGCACATGATCCCGCCCGCACCTTCAACTATGGGGACCAGTGCCGCGTAATCGTGCAACTTCAGTGCCGCTTCTGCCACAATGTCGATATGTCCGCCGGCAAGACAGGCATAATTGTAGCAATCGCCGCCCATCACCATGCGCTTGTGATCGGTCTGCCCTGCCAGCGCCATAAACCGATCACCCTGTTCAACCGAGAAATAATGTGGTCCGGTGGTGGCAATGGTCGCCCGGCGCAGATCGGGGCATGACCGCGCATGGATGGTCTGCCCATTCAATGTGGTACCTTGCCCCACGGCTCCCAGCCAGCGTTCGCCAAGGATCGGCTGGTCAATCATGCCAAGCACGGGAAAGCCATCTTCCAAGAGAGCGATCAGCGTGCCGAAGATTGGGCGGCCTGCGAGAAAGGCGGTTGTGCCATCAATAGGATCGAGCACCCATTGGCGGCCTGAAGCACCATTCTTTACGCCAAACTCCTCGCCATGTATTCCGTCGGCACCGGCCTCTGCTTCGATAAGTTTTCGCATGGCCGATTCGGCGTTTCTATCGGCCAGCGTCACAGGAGTAGCGTCTTCCTTGGCATCTATATCCATAATTGTACGAAAGAACGGACGAATTTCTTCTCCAGCAACGTCAGCAAGGCGATGCATAAGTGAAATATCTACATTGGAAACCATGGATTTTCTCATATATCTATATTATTGATTGCATTAATTGTATTTGTTCATCACTCTTTACAGGAATGAAAATTGGGTCGCAAATAAGGTCGCAGACGGGGGCGACAAGGGGGGGTGCGCCCCTTGCCCTGTCGCGCGTCCCGGCGAAAGACCTTCAGCCCTGGTGTTACTGGTGGAGCATCGCTGCAGGCGAACTGCCCGATGGTATGCGGATGAAGTGCGGAAGGGTACACGACCATCCGTGCATTACCATCATCTATCATGATGCATGGACGGCAGGCACAGAAGATGGCGTAGAATTGTGGGATCCGGGCCCGCATGGCAAGGCGCTCTATTTCGGGCCGCAAACGCGCCGGATGCCGCTGGAAATTTCTGGGAAATATCTGGCGGTGACAGTGCATTTCAACGCAGGCACAGCCACCATGCTTGGCTTTCCCAATAATACAGACATATTAAACCGGATCGTCGATATTGATGTGTTGTTCAATCGCGATACGCCGCTTGCACAAATTGTCCCTCGAGAAAAGGCCTACAAGGATTGGGTCAAGGCATTGGAAGACGGTTTCCTGCGACCGCTGGTCGAGGCTGCCGGGTGGCAGAAGCCCGATCCGCTCGCAATATTGTTTGAGCAGCAGTGCCTTGCCAATCCTCAGGTGTCGGTCGAGGAATTCGCCGAAGGCCAGAACGTGTCAAAGCGCACGATCGAACGGATCGTGAAACAGGCATTCGGAGTTACACCCAAACAGGCGCTGCGAAGGGCGCGAGCCCTGGATATGGGCGCCGCATTGCTTGGCGTGACCCGCCCGGAAGATAGTGCCGAAATCGAACTGCGTTATTTCGACCAATCTCACCGCGTAAAGGAAATCCGCGCGTTCTTCGGCATGTCGCCGAGCGAATTGAAGAACGGCGCGAACCCATTTCTGCGCCTGTCGCTTGAAGTGCGCCAACATCGGCGGCTGGAAGCGTTACATAGGCTGAAGCCGGACGAACCGGGCCCGTGGCGTGATCCGGACAAGGAGCCGCCAGAAGACCGGCCACGCGGTTGACAGACTGCGCCCGCAGCGATCAGTCAAACAGGCTGGACACGCTGCTTTCATCGGCAATACGGCGGATTGCCTCACCCAATAGTGGCGCGATGGTCATCACGCGGATGCGGTCTGAATCAATTGCCGCATCGGTTGCCTTGATGGTGTCGGTTATGACAAGTTCTGTCAGTGCGGATTTGTCCACCCGAGCCACTGCACCGCCCGACAATACGCCGTGGGTGATATAAGCAGCAACGCTCTTGGCCCCTTCATCGAGCAGAGCCTGAGCAGCGTTGCACAGGGTCCCACCCGAATCGACAATATCGTCGATAAGGATGCAACAACGGCCCTTCACATCACCGATAATATTCATCACTTCGGATTCGCCGGGACGGTCCCGCCGCTTGTCAACAATAGCAAGAGGGGCATTGTCGAGGCGCTTGGCCAGTGCCCGCGCGCGCACCACGCCGCCAACGTCAGGGGACACAACCATCAGATCCTTGCCGCCATAACGCGCCTGGATATCAGCCGCCATCGTCGGTGCGGCATAGAGATTGTCGGTCGGAATATCGAAGAAACCCTGGATCTGGCCCGCATGCAGATCCACTGCCAGCACCCTGTCAGCGCCAGCTGTCGTCATCAGATTTGCCACCAGTTTGGCGGAAATCGGCGTGCGGGGGCCAGGCTTGCGGTCCTGCCTCGCATAACCGAAATAAGGCACAACTGCGGTGATGCGCTTGGCCGAAGCACGCTTCAACGCGTCAATCCCGATCAGCAATTCCATCAGATTGTCATTGGCCGGAAAGCTGGTGGACTGGACCACGAAGACATCTTCGCCGCGCACATTTTCATGTATTTCGACGAAGATTTCCTCGTCAGCGAAACGACGCATGCTGACATCGGTCAGCGGCACTTCAAGATATCCGGCAATAGCGCGGGCCAGCGGCAGGTTGGAGTTGCCGGACATGATTTTCATGGAGCGCGAATCCCTATTAATGTGTGGCGCATGCCCTAGACCAGCGCCCCGCTATTGCAACAGGGGCCGCACGGTGTTTCGCACTATTGCGTGCACGGCATCATCAGATGATATGTTCACCCTTTACCCAGCGCACTGTTCCTGACGAAGCACGCATGACGACGCTTTCGGTTGTCATCACCCGCTTGCCATTAGGACGGCGCAAACGCTTCACGCCATCGAGCAAGGAACCGTCGGTAACGCCGGTAGCAGCAAAAATGCAATCGCCCTTGGCAAGATCTTCCAGCTTGTAGATGCGGTTGAGATCTTCAATCCCCCATTTAGCAGCACGCTGACGTTCATCATCATTGCGGAATAGCAGGCGTCCGTTGAACTGCCCGCCCACACAGCGCAGGGCCGCTGCGGCCAGCACGCCCTCGGGCGCGCCGCCACTGCCCATATAGATGTCAATCGTGGTGTCCTGATCGGTTGTGGCAATAACGCCTGCAACATCGCCATCCCCGATCAGTACGACACCGCAGCCAAGGCTACGCAATTCTGCGATCAGCTCGGCATGGCGCGGACGGTCGAGCACGCAGACAATAATGTCGGCTGGCTCCACACCCTTGGCCGCGGCGACGGACGTGACGTTTTCAGTCACGCTCTTGTCCAGGCTGATTACATCGGGCGGGTAACCGGGGCCCACGGCAATCTTGTCCATGTAAACATCGGGGGCGTTAAGCAGGCAGCCTTCTTCCGCAGCAGCCAGCACGGCAAGCGCGTTAGGCCCGGCCTTGGCGGTGATGGTCGTTCCTTCCAAAGGATCGAGCGCGATGTCGATCCGGGGCCCCTTGCCAGGTGCGCCGCCCACCTTTTCACCGATATACAACATCGGCGCTTCGTCCCGCTCGCCTTCACCGATGACTACGGTGCCGTCCATATATAATGTATCGAAGGATCGACGCATGGCCTCCACGGCAGCCGCGTCAGCAGCCTTTTCATCGCCGCGCCCGATCAGATCCGATGCGGCAATGGCTGCCGCTTCGGTGACGCGCACCAATTCAAGAACAAGAACGCGATCGAGTACGCTTTCGCTGCCAGTCGTGGAATTCATTAGAAATTCAGCCTCCGATACCAATGATCATCTCGCTTAAGCAGGAGGTGTGGCAATGTCGAGATTCTTGGCCACACTCTTTTGGAGCATGCCTGCATTAGTCGCATTGCCACCGCCCGCCACGGCATTCGCGCAGGAGGCTTATGGTCCGCAGGAAGAATACGAAGGCGACGAAGACACGCCCAACCCGCTTGACGACAGCAAGCCCTGCGAAACGCAGGCGCAGGAAGACGGCGTGATACTTGTCTGTCGCGAGCTTACCGATTCGGAGCAATATCTTTCGCCGCTCCCGCAAAAGACGCAGTCCGATCGCGTTATAATTCCCGGCCTCACCGATCCGCCATGCTGGGTGAGCAATCCGGGCGGCGGCTTGTGTATCCGCGTCGGCTATGCGCCCGAGTCTGTTTTGATCATCGACGTTACCGCCTTTCCCGAGGCATTGAGCGAGGAAGAAACCACGCTGATACATAAGGCGGATGCTGCGGCCGACCGCGATCAGCCAGCGACTGGAACGCGCGTGGCCATCGACATTTCGGAAGATGAAGCCAGCCCATGACGGTCACGGGCCTTCTTGTCGGGGCGCTGGCGACAGTCCTGTCTGCCGTCAATGCGGCCCAGAACAGCTATGGTCCCAGCATCGAGTTTGAAGGTGATCCCGATACGCCGATTACAATCGTCGAACCCGAAAGCTGCGAGGATGGCGTGCAGTTGGACGGCACGATCGTAATATGCCGCAAGCTCGTCGGATCCGAACGCTACATGTCGCCTCTTCCAAAGCCAACTGACCCGCAAATCCGCGTGTTGCCGGGATTCGACCCTCCGCCATGCGAGAACCACCTCCTTTCCTTCTGCGGAGGCTTTGGCGGATCATCCAGACCGCCGATCACCGTCGATCTCAAAGGTATCCCCGAACCGCTAACGCATGCGGAGGCAGCCGCAATCAGCGCAGCAGATTAGCCCAGCAGCCGCATCACCAGCGGTTCTTCAACGAGGCTGGCGGAACCTTGCAGCAAGTCCAGCGCCTTTGTGACAGAGCCTTCGGGGCCGTCATGCGTCACCATCGCGACAAGCACCGGTTCATCCCCGTCCTCTTCCTGCCCCTTCTGGATAAAGCTCTCGATGGAGACGCCAGCATCACGCATGGCGGCGGTGATTTCAGCCAGCACGCCAGGTCGATCAGCCACCATGAAGCGGACATAGGCGCGATTGCGACGATTGCCTGGATCGGCGGGCGCACTGTCCTGGAGCGTATCGACAGGCAGGGAGAATGGCGGCAGGACATTCCCACGCGCAATATCAATGATATCGGCCACCACAGCGCTTGCAGTCGGCCCGTCGCCAGCGCCAGCGCCTTCGAAGAGCAGTCTGCCAGAGAAATTGCCTTCGGCCACGACCGCATTGGTCGGTCCGGACACACCTGCAAGAGGATGGCGCAGCGGGACGAGATAGGGCGCAACGCGCTGGAACAGGTGGCGATCGCCATTATCTGCAGCGCAATCTGCTAGGCCGATCAGACGAATGACATATCCCAATGCACGCGCCTGCCCGATATCGGCGGCACGGATGCGACTGATGCCGGACACGTCAACCGCTGCAAAATCAAGCTTGGTGCCAAAGGCCAGCGCTGCCAGAATCGCCAGCTTATGTGCGGCATCAATGCCTTCAATATCGAAGGTAGGATCAGCCTCGGCATAACCCAATGACTGCGCTTCGGAAAGAACATCGCCAAAGTCGCGGTCGGTGGCTTCCATTTCAGACAGGATGTAATTGCATGTGCCGTTGAGGATGCCGTAAATCCGTTCAATCCTGTTGGCAGCCGCGCCCTCGCCCAGCCCCTTGATCGCCGGAATACCGCCGGCCACTGCCGCTTCATAACGCAGCGATACGCCGTTGGCTTCTGCAAGGCCAGCCAGCTCCAGCCCGTGATGCGCGACCATCGCCTTGTTGGCAGTGACGAGGTTCTTGCCGCCTGCCAGTGCGGTGCGTGCCAGTGCCACGGCGGGCCCGTCCGATCCACCGACCAGCTCGACCACAACATCGACATCGTCACGCGCCGCGAGAAGCGTCATGTCATCTTCCCACGCATAGCCCGACAGATCGACGCCGCGATCCTTGCCCCGATCACGCGCGGAAACGGCTGTAATGGAGATTTCGCGGCCCGCCCGGCGGGAAATAAGTTCGCCGTTTTCTGCCAGCAAGCGAATCACGCCCGCGCCCACAGTACCAAGTCCCGCCAATGCAATCCGCAATTTCTCTGCCATATCATCCCCGCCTGAATGCCAGCCGCAATCGGCTGCAACAGGCGCGTTAGTCAGCGCTGCGCAGGATGGCTAGCCCTGCTGCCCACGGAAATTCTTTTCTGCTCTTCAACCTGGCTTTCAGCTAAAGCGGCGCTCGCACGGCCCGAGGTCGGCCAGCACAAAGGCATAATCTTCGCGCGCGCGCGTTCGCGCCGACTGATCGGATTGCAGGAAGGCATCGTCTGCCAATTCGTCGGGCAAAGAACATGCAAGGCGATACCACAAGACCGTGTCGGGTTCGGGCGGACGTGCTGTCACGTCAACGATTTCTCCAAGTGAAACACCCCATTGCGGCGGCAATCCCGGTCGGCGGACCACGGTCATTGATATGGGAGCGCCACTTTGCGTCTCGACAAACATCTGCGTTTCGGATTCTCCGACAAGATTGCCAGGCACTGAAATAACATCGCGCACGCCGGTGACGGCGGGCGGCACATCATTTTCAGCAAGCTGGCGCAGGACGGAACGTACCCGTCCCTCGATCGCAGGGCCGGAGGCGAACATGGCGCGCGAGGAGACGAGACGCACTTCACCCGGCCTGCCGGGCACGAGATCGGCAAAAATGACAAAATCGCGTCTTTTCAGTGCGAGAGGATCGCCATCAGCCTCACGGTTGACATCGGTCACGAAAATCAGCGATTCGCCAACTCCGGTAGGAGAGGCAAGCAAATTCCGGGTCAGCGCTTCAAGATAAAGCCGGACACGATCAGGAGTGACATCAGGCGCCCGCTCAGGCGGAAATACGGTCTGATCATCGATGTTCACAATCGCGACAAGTTCCGCTTCAAGCGCGTAAGTCACGATATCCGCATAGGTAGGGCTGGCCTCCGGACCAGGCTCATTTGCCTGCAAGCTTTCTCCTCGCACTTGTGAAGGCAGAGCGGTGGCACAGGCGACGAGACCAAGGCTGGCGAGCGCCGCTGTGGCGAGACGCAAGGCACGCGGGAAATGTGATTTGTGGATAATGTCAGTCATCGATCTCCTCCTGCCCCGGCAACACCTCGGATAGCAAGCGCGCATACGGGCCGGGGACAAGGCGCTCACAGACAATATCTGAGGAAAAAGACAAAAGGCGTGAATCGCGACTGAACCGATAAACCGTTTGCCCAGCACCTAAGGTGCGGTTAAGAGCCATCGCGACAGCCCGGAATACGACATAATGTTGCCGAGCTGTGGCAAAGTTGGCACAATTAGAAACGCTGACAATCGAGACTTCAGTTTCAAACTGGGACTGGACAACACGCAAGTACGGCTGGCAGGGTACGAATCTTGTTAGTCGAAATAGGCCGGGTATCCCTGGCGTTGTAAACGGAGTGAAGGGACTGGATGGCTTACGCTGACCAAGAAATGAGCGGTAATCGCATAATCGCGATTATCATCGTTGCCCTCATCCACGTGGGTATCGGCTACCTGCTGATTTCTGGACTCGCCTATTCGGCGGTGAAGGATGTGGTCGAGCGGGTTACCACTGTGGATATTGAGGAGCCGGAACCGCCGGAGCCGGAAGAAGAACCGCCTCCACCACCGGAAGAAACTGTCGCGCCGCCGCCGCCTGTTGCGCCGCCGCCGCCGATGAACATTGCGCCTAACCCGCCGCGGGTGACCACGCAGCCGAACATTCCGCCGCCGGCACCGCCTGCGCGTATTGTTCCGCCGCCGGCACCGCCTGCGCCGCCAGCGCCGCCACCTCCGCCGTCACAGGCTCGGGCTGTATCGCCTGACGGCCTGAACCGCTGGACACGGCGCATCATCGATAACTACCCTTCGAGCGCATTGCGTCGCGAGATCGAGGGTACGGTGGGCGTTGCGGTGACTGTCGGAGCGAATGGTCGCGTAGCCAGCTGCCGCGTGACGCGTTCGGCTGACCCGATCCTTGATAGAGCCGCGTGTGATGACATCACCCGTTATGCTCGTTTCAATCCCGCGCTTGACGATGCCGGCAACCCGACGACGGGTAGCTGGGCCACCAACATCGTCTACCGGCTCGACTAAATTTTTTACGGATTTCTCTAGGAAGAGGATTTTTCAAGCATGCTTATCGAAACTTTGACCGCAGCTGCGACCGAAGCGGCACCCGATACTGAATTCGGCTTCATCCAGGCCATGGAAGAAGGCGGCCCCGTCGCCTGGTCCATCCTGACACTGATGATCATTATGTCGGTTGGGTCGTTCTACATCCTGATCACCAAATATTTCGAACAGAATAAGGTGATGAAAGAATATCGTGCAGGCCGCGTCGCTTTCTGGCGCGCCGGTTCGCTGAAAGAAGGCGCCACCAAGTTTGAAAAGAACAGCGCCTGGCGTCAGCTCGTCGAAGACGGCATCCGTGCCGGCGACGAATCCGAAAAGATGGCCGACAACCTCGAATCGCACGATTGGCTTCACGGCACACTTGCTCGCTCTGAATCCAGCATCAACGCCAAGCTCGCGGGCGGTCTGCCGTTCCTTGCAACGGTCGGTGCAACTGCGCCTTTCGTTGGCCTGCTCGGCACCGTGATCGGCATCTACCGCGCACTTATCAAAATCGGTGCGACCGGCTCTGCCTCGATCGACCAGGTTGCCGGCCCTGTTGGTGAAGCACTGATCATGACCGCTATCGGTCTGCTCGTCGCTGTTCCCGCAGTGTTCGCTTACAACTATTTGCAGTCACGTAACCGTCGCATCGCGGCAATGCTTTCGGGCTTCTCAACGGATCTGCAGGCGAACATCACCTCCCATGGCCAGGTCAAGCCTTCGATGATGACGGCTACTTCCACTCAGGCTTCAGGCAAGGCCGCAAAAACCGCTCCAGCGGCAGCGCGCCCAGCTACAGCCGCACCGGTGAACAAGCCCAAGGCTTAATTCAATCGACGAAATGGCGGGCGCCTTCGCATGCTGGCGCCCGCCGCTTCTCTGTTTAATGTGAGATAGGACAAGACACATGGCCATAGCGATGGGATCCGGCGAAGCACAGCCGATGTCCGACATCAACACCACGCCGCTGGTGGATGTCATGCTGGTTCTGGTGATCATCTTCCTGATTGCAGTTCCAGTGGCCATCCAAACGGTTGAAGGGTTGGAGATCCCGGTTATCGAAAACCGGGAATCGGACGACAAGGTCGAGAACCTGCTGATCACGGTGACCACGACGGATGCCGAAGGCCGCACTCCACGCACTTTGCGTTCCGGCTTTACCGGGGCAACGCGTGATGGTGAATGCCGGGTCTTCTTCAACAATACGACGCTGGTCGATTCGACCGAGCTTTACGACGCAGCTTTCGAACGCCTCGATGCAATCGTGCAGCGTGCGGGCGGGCCCGAAGCCATCATGGCCGATCCCGAACTTATCCCGCAGGTTCACATTCGCGGTGACGTTGACGCCCCATGGCGCTGCGTTGCAGGCACAATCTTCAACGTGCAGGCGGCCGGTTATCCGACCATCGCCTTCATTTCGAATCCGATCGATCCGAACCAGTAATCAGTTCGGCGAAGACAACTGAATTAGGAGTACGCACTCATGGCAATGGCAGGCGGCAGTGATGACGGCGAGCCGATGATGGAAATGAACATGACGCCGTTGATCGACGTCCTGCTCGTTCTCCTCATCATGTTCATCATCACGATCCCGATTGCGACGCACGCGGTCAATATTGATCTCCCGTCGCCGACCAACGATCCGAGTACGCCGGATGTCGATCCGGTTACCAACAAGATTGTGCTCACTCGGGAAAATGTCATTCTCTGGAACGACACCCCGATCTCGCAGAATGAGCTGGTTTACAATTTGAGCCAGTCGCTCGACCTTGCGGTTGAGCCGGAATTGCAGTTCGAACCCGAAGCCAATGCCAGCTATGATTTGGCTGCCACGGTGCTCGACATCATCAAGCGCTCGGGTGTGACGAGATTCGGCTTTGTCGGCAATGACAAGTACCGGCAGTTCGGCTCTTGAGACGATAGAGATAATATCGGTGCAAACCGGCATAAAGGGTGGCCTAGGCCGCCCTTTTTTGTGCGCGCAAGGCAGGCGCATCCGGGGTGGCCACACCCGCTATCTTAGTCAATCGGGAGAGCGAGGCGATGGTGCTGGGACGATGAAAGCTAGTGCGCAGTAACAGCACCGCTAGCCAAGACTATGGTCGCGCTCAACGTCAGACCGCTCGTCGTGCTGCTGTAATGCTTCTTGTCACGGTGGCCCCCTCAACCACGATCGCCACCCGCAGAAATGTGGCGAGGATCCTGAACCCCTTCGAAGCTGAATCACACTTAGGTGATGAGACGTGACCCACACGGAAATAGCGAGCGAGCGAGCGAGTGGATAAAACCGCACTGCCCCCACCGCCGTGAACCCGCCAGACGGTGATCAATTTTGAATCTGGCACCAAGACGAATTAGAATGCTGCCGTGCAGGCGATCCACTCGGTAAGCGATGCGAACATCATTCGCCTAACTTTTGCCAAGGTTAACAGGCCCCGCCGGTCGATGCATTTGCCCGCCGCGACAATCACTAGCCTTTCGCGAACCATGCGCGCTTAATCCCACACTATTTCGTCGTGGTCTTCAACTCGCATGGCAGCTCCTGCCAACGTCTCCGCCTCCAGCAGCAGTTCATCGTCCGCTTCGCCCTGCGGCACGCTTTCGCGCCCGATCATAACCATCACCGGCACTGCCAGCGGGCTGACGCGGTCCAGCACAACATGGTCAAGCCGTTCGGCAGCACTGTCCAGTAAATCACCGAGCCGCCCGATATCGGTCACTGTCTCTTATACACATCTGACGCTGCCGACGAAGAGGATAGTGTAGATCT
>OJBY01000416.1_pt1 | contig 23377 bp, 28 predicted proteins | sample 1591731 | NCBI WGS metagenome assembly OJBY01 (sample SAMN05416837, study PRJEB24817) | seawater metagenome | isolation source: Sea water | place: Canada:Atlantic | collected 2013-07
CCATTATTGGCGGTCTTGAGCAGGTTGCGGGCGAATACGAGCGCGACGGCGTGCCCGAGGACTGGGACCTTGAAGACATCCACATGACCACCGAGGCGCGGCTGGCCGAACTGGTCGGGCCCGTGGCAGGGCGTCTGCACACGGCCCGCAGCCGCAACGACCAGGTGGCGACCGATTTCCGGCTGTGGACCAGGGAAGCGATGGACGAAGCGATTGCCGGGCTTGAGACGCTGCAACACGCGCTGGTGACGCGAGCGGGCGAACACGCCGATTCGATCATGCCCGGTTTCACCCATCTGCAAACCGCGCAGCCCGTAACGCTGGGCCACCATCTCATGGCCTATTACGAGATGGCGGAACGCGATGTCTCCCGCTTCAAGGATGCGCGTGATCGATTGAACCAATGCCCGCTCGGCAGCGCCGCGCTGGCGGGAACGGGCTTTCCGATCGATCGCGAGATGACCGCGCAGGCGCTGGGTTTTGCGCAGCCAACGGCCAACAGCCTGGACGCGGTGTCGGACCGCGATTTTGCGTTGGATTACCTGACGGCAGCCAGCCAGTGCGCGCTGCATCTGTCGCGCCTGGCGGAGGAGTTCGTGATCTGGGCCAGCCAGCCCTTCGGCTTTGTGCGCATGCCCGATACGCTTTCGACCGGCTCTTCCATCATGCCGCAGAAGAAGAACCCCGATGCAGCAGAACTGGTGCGCGGGCACGCCGGGCGGATCATCGGCTGCCAGACCGCACTGATGGTGACGATGAAAGGTCTGCCGCTCGCCTATTCCAAGGATATGCAGGACGACAAGCCGCCCGTATTCGAGGCCGCTGGCCTGCTGCGCCTGTGCCTTGCCGCGATGGCTGGCATGGTCGATGGCGCGGACTTCAAGACACAGCGCATGCTGCAGGCGGCAGAGCTTGGCTATGCCACTGCCACCGATCTTGCCGACTGGCTTGTGCGTGAGGCGGACATTCCCTTTCGTGAGGCGCATCATATCACCGGGGCTGCGGTGAAACTGGCGGAAAAGAAAAGCGTTGCCCTGGATGAACTTTCCATTGAGGAACTCACGGCAATAGACACGCGGATCGACGACCGCGTTTACAAGGCCTTGTCTGTCGAGGCTTCGGTTGCCGCGCGCAATTCGCACGGTGGAACCGCTCCGGACGAGGTGCGAAAACGCGTGGCACAGGCGCGTGAGAAGCTGGGGATGAACACATGAAACGCGTCCTTATCACTCTGCCGTTGCTGCTTGGCGCTTGCGCCCAGACCGCCGATCTCGAGCCTGCGGCGGGCGAAACCCTGCCGCCTGCGCCTTATGGGGCGGGGCAACCACTTGAAGCCGAAGAGTTGCTCGAACTCGATCCGCAGGCCGCGCCCGAACGCAGCGTGGAATTGCGGCGCGAGAGCGAAGAGCGCGAGGACGATCCCTTCGACCTCCCGCCCCAAATTTGATTGGACCCAGGTAATTGGATTTTTTCCAGCTGAAGAACGGCGAATTGCACGCCGAGGACGTACCGCTTTCGCGCATTGCGCAAGAGGTGGGGACGCCCGTCTACGTCTATTCCCGCGCGACCTTTGAACGCCACGCTCGCGTGTTTCGCGATGCCTTGAACGGACTGGAACAGGCACCGCACATCGCCTTCGCGGTCAAATCGAACCCTAACATCGCAGTGCTTCGCCTGCTGAGCCGCGAAGGGTATGGTGCGGACGTGGTCTCAGGCGGAGAGATGGCGCGCGCGCTGATGGCGGGAATGCCTGCGAAAGATATCGTCTTTTCGGGCGTGGGCAAGACGCAGGCCGAGCTTGTGCAGGGTCTGGATGCGGGAATCGGTCAGTTCAACATCGAATCGAGCGAGGAAGGCCGTGAGCTTGCCGATCTGGCGAAAAGCCGGGGCCAGCAGGCGAATGCCACCTTGCGCATCAATCCCGACGTCGATGCAAGAACACACGAGAAAATCTCTACCGGCAAGGCGGAGAACAAGTTCGGCATACCGCTGATCCGTGCGCGCGAGGTGTTTGGCGAACTGGCCGCGCTGGACGGACTGAACCTGCGCGGCGTGGCCGTGCACATCGGCAGCCAGCTGCTTGAACTTGAACCGCTGGAAACCGCCTTTGGCAAGGTCGGCGCACTGGTAAGCGAACTGCGCGACGACGGGCACACAATCACCCATGTCGATCTGGGCGGCGGTCTTGGCGTTCCATACAAGGTTGGCGAAACACCGCCTTCTCCTGCGGAATATGGTGCGATGGTAGCGCGCGTGACGAAGGGCTGGGGCGTTCACCTGACATTCGAGCCGGGCCGCGTGATCGCGGGCAATGCAGGCGTATTGCTGACCCGCGTGGTACGCGTAAAGCGCGGGGGCAACGGGCCGCCGTTCATGATCGTCGATGCCGCCATGAACGATCTTGCGCGTCCCGCGCTTTATGGCGCGTGGCACGATTTCGACGCGGTGCGTCCGACGGGAGAGCGCATGACCGCCAATATCGTCGGTCCTATCTGCGAAACCGGCGACACCTTTGCGCGTGACCGCGAGTGCGATGCCATGCAATCGGGCGATCTGGCCGTATTCCGCACTGCCGGAGCCTATGGCGCGACAATGGCCAGCAGCTACAACTCGCGCGGTTTCGTGCCTGAAGTGATGGTGGACGGTGATCAATACGCTGTGGTTGCCGATCGCATTCCCGCCCATGCCATCATGGATGCGGAACGGGTGCCCGATTTCCTGAAGGACTGATGCGCTCGCTACCGCTCTTTCACCGCATCGCCGGACAACCGGTTATCGTGCTGGGGGAGGGCGAGATGGCCGAACCCAAGCGCCGCCTTGTCGAACGCGCGGGTGGCCGCGTCGTTACCGATATGCAGGAAGGCGTGGACGAAGGCGCGCGGCTTGCCTTCGTGGCGCATGACGATGCAAGAATGTGCGAGGGCGATGCCATTCGCCTGCGCTGTGCGGGCTTGCTGGTGAACGTGGTGGATCGACCGGACCTGTGCGATTTCACCACGCCCAGCCTGCTGGAGCGCGACCCGGTGCTGATCGCCGTGGGCACCAGCGGTGCTTCCGCTGGCCTCGCAAAGCAAGTGCGGCTGCGACTGGAAAAATTGCTGCCCGCCGATCTCGGCGCTCTGGCCGAAAAGCTCTCGGCCATGCGCGGCGCCATCAAGGCGCGCTTCCCCGAAATGGGCGAGCGCCGCCGCGCGCTGGATGCGGCATTGGGCGAGGGCGGCCCGCTCGATCCCCTGTCTCCCGGCGGGGCGGACCGTTTGAAGGCATGGCTCGAAGGCGCGCAGGATGAGAGCGCCGACGCCAGCGTCACTTTCACGCTTCACAGCGACGACCCGGAAGACCTTACTATCCGGCAGTCCCGAATGTTGGGCAGCGCCGACGCAGTGATTGCCGACGCGGCCATCCCACCGGCGATCCTGGATCGGGCACGGGCAGATGCGCAGCGGCTCACCTTGCCGCACGATGGCCCCCTGCCGCCCGGTCTGATCGTCATCATCGAACGTGTCTGATCGTGGTGGAAGCGAACCGGGGACGGAACCTGGCCGCGATCTAGAACAATCCGCCCGCCAGCCGGTCTATTGCGCCTTGCAGGATGACGGCGGCGGCATGGCTGTCGATGCGTTCGGCGCGCTTCTTGCGGCTGGTGTCGGTGGCGATCATGTCGCGCTCTGCCGCGGTGGTGGACCAGCGCTCGTCCCACAGCAATACCGGCAGGCCCAGGCCGGTTTCGGCTGCTGCAAGATTGCGAGCAAAAGCGCGGCTTGCCTGCACACGAGGGCCAGCGCTGCCATCCATATTCAACGGCAGGCCGATCACCAAACCCGCCACCCTCCGTGCGCTGCAGATTTCCTGCAAGGCGGCCCTGTCCCGGGTGAACTTGCCTTTGGGGAGGGTCTTGGCGGCAGTGGCGAAATTCCACCCCGCGTCGCACAGCGCGGTGCCGATGGTCTTGGTGCCGAGGTCCAGCCCTAGCAATGCCCCGCCATCGGGCAGGGCATCGCGGAATATGGCGGCGTCCTCCGTTACGAGGCTGGCGTCGGTTGCCACTGGCGCACCCTGCGGACGACGTCCTGCTGCAAATTACGCCAGAACAGCGGAATGTCGTAGACGTGATAGTTGTTGCCGGGCAGCACGTACTGGCCAAGTTCCGGCGGATGGCCAATCAGCAGAATACCGGAATCGGGATCGCATCGCGCTGGAACGGAACCTGCCACCAGTTCGCCGCTGGCAAGATTATCCTCTGGCACCAGAGTGCCAAGGTTGTCCGACGCATCAGCTTCACCATTCAGCGTGCCGGTGACAGGGTTCACGCACAGGATCGGTGTGCCGCCGCGCACTTCACCATCGATACCGGGAGTATCGCCATATAATCGCAAGTACTGGCCGGGATCGGCAGGTTCGGCAAAGCTGGCCCAGCTTACGACACATCTGCCCTGCTGCGCGGTGGCGCAGGCAGGGAGGCCGAGGGCCGGAAGATCGGTCTGAACAGAGATGGGGATACCGATCGGATAGGCCACGGCGACCCGGTCCATCAGGTCGGTACCTTTCAGCTTGTCAGTCAGCAGACGGACCACGTGGTACCCGCCCTGGCTGTGTCCGGCGATGACGATAGGCATGTCTTCGGGAACACTGTCGACGAAGAAATCGAAGGCTGTCTCGATATCGGCATAGGCTGCATCCAGCGCGCGTCCGGCCTCCGGCGCATCGGTAAGGAATGCGCCGTAAGTTGCCTGGCGATAGCGCGGAACCCAGATTTCGCTCGCCTGGTTAAAGGCGCTGGCCATGCCGCGCACCATCAACCTTGCGCGGGTTTGCGATTCCTCGTGATCCAGCGGGGCATTCCACGCATCATTGTCGAGGAAACTGGTCGGGTGGACGAAGAAAACGGCAAACGGCGGCGTGTTCGCGGCATCCGCCGCTTCCGGTGCCGGGGCTGAACCTTCTGCGGCGGCGGGTTGCCAGCGGGCAGGATCGTTCACGCCCTTGCCGGGGCGGCTGAACCACATGGCCGGGTCCTGATAGGCGTTGTCGTCCAGCGCTGCCTGTTCGACAAATTCGACATCGGGCACAAGCGCCAGCTCGGTCAGCTCATCTGCATAAAAGCGCAGCACGAACAGCACCACCAGCGCCAGCAGGATGAGAAATACGATCGTATAGAGGAATTTACGCAGGATTGCTCTCCATCACATGCGTGTCACCAGCTGCTCTTGCAGCGGCATCGATTTCGTTTGCGTCCTCGTTGTCCTTGGCCTTCGCACGTTCCTCCAGCGCCACCTTGATCATCGCCAGTAGCGGATCGGCGAGGAACAGGCCAAGGATGCCGAACAATATGCCCATGATGAGCTGCATGGCCAGCACCAGTGCAGGGGCAAGGTCAACCGTCTTGCGGGCGATCATCGGAATGACGAAGTAGCCATCGATATTCTGCACCGCGAAATAGACGATGATGGTGTAGATGCCCATCTGCGCTCCGCCTGAAAAGCCCACCAGCACCATCAGCACGCCGGAAATCAGTGCGCCGATGTTGGGCACGAAGGCCAGCAGTCCGGTGAGAATGGCCAGCAGGGCTGCCATCGGGATGGTGTCCCCCGTTACCAGGCCATAGCCGAGCAGCATGATGTAGGTGAACACACCTTCGAACACCATGCCTACAAGCCGCCCGAACATCAGGCGGCGCATGGTGTAGCCCATGTTGCTGGCGGTTGTGTAAAATTCTTCCCGGCGGCCCTTGGGCAGCATCCACGCCACGCCGCGTTCGTACAGTCGTGGCTCGATAACAACGTAAATGCCGATAATGACAATCAGGACCAACGTGGTCACTCCGCCCAGCAGACCGCCCAGCGCGCGGGTGACGGTGCCAAACCCGCTGGCGGCCTGGCTTGCCATGGCCTGCACCGTGTCCATGCTGATCTGAAAGCCCTGTTCGCGCATCCAGCCAAACAGTGCGCGGGCTTGCTCTTCCACGATGGTTGGAAATGCAGCCGCCTGTTGCGAAATCTGCGATCCGGCAAACATCGACAGCCAGACCAGGAAAGCGACGGCGCCCGCCAGCACGATGGCGATCCGCAAGCCGCGATTGATTGGCAAGACCCGGCCCAGCAGCCGGGCGCCGCCATCCACCAGCGTGGCAAACACCATCGCGCCAAAGATCACCAGCAGGCTTTGCGAGATGTATACGGCCAGCACCACAAGACCCACGACGGTGGTCCAGGTGAGGGCGCGCCACGCCTCGAAACGCAGTTCCGGCGAGGAGATGCGCGTAGGGCTGGCGCCCATTTGCCTATCGCTATTGGGCCCAACCGGATCGCTCATGTGCCTTGTTCCCCTCGCAGTTCAGGACGTAGACTGGTCCAGGCGCGCTCTCCGCGCAAGGCCGGCCACCAGGATATCGGATTCCACGAGGCGAGTCCGTCGAGGGAGAAGGTGATTATTTCGGCCCTTCCGCCAACGTCCTCCAGCGGCACCGGCCCGCCAAGCCCGCTTTCGTAGGAAGAAGCACGGCTGTCTGCCGAATGGTCGCGATTGTCGCCCATCAAGAAGACATGTCCATCGGGAATGGTGATTTGAGCCATGTCGTCCAGCGCCTGATCCTTGTAGTCGATAATAAGGTAACTCGCGCCATTGGGAAGCGTTTCGCGATAGGTTGGTGGCTCGTAAACGCGGGTTCCGTCCTCCAGTGTCACTAGATAGGGCTGGAAGGCAGAAAGGCATTCGATGTCATAGCCGCAGATATTGTCGTTCTCGGCAGGGATGCGCACGGGCGGTTCCACCTCCTGCTCGACAGGTTCGCCGTTCAGGATGATCTGTCCGTCCACCAGCGCGATCGTATCGCCCGGTAGTGCGATCACCCGCTTGATGTAATCTTCCGCCTTTTCGGGCGGGACGGCGATCACGATGTCGCCATATTCCGGAGTGCCAGGGGCCACGCGCCAGTCACCGCGCGGCAGGACATGAAAACTGGCCGAGACCCAGCTCCAACCGTAGGGATACTTGCTCACCACAAGCCGATCTCCCACCATCAGGTTGGGCACCATGCTGATACTGGGAATATAGAACGGCTTGGCCACGAAGGTGTGGAAAGCGAGCACGGCGAGCAGCATCAGGGCAAGGCCGCGAAGTTCCGCTAGCCAATCGATCGGCTTCTTCGGTTTTGGGTCGCTCATGGCGGGAGGAATCAGGCTTTCGGATGGGCTTCGATTATCACGAACGCCTGCGCCCATGGATGATCGTCGGTGAGGGTGAGATGAATGAAAACCAGGTGGCCTGCGGGCGTGAGTTCTTCGACCCGCGCCGCCGCTCCGCCAGCAAGGGCCAGTGTGGGCGCACCGCTGGGGGCGTTGACGACGCCGATGTCCTTCATGAACACACCGCGTTTGAATCCGGTGCCCACGGCCTTGCTGAAAGCCTCTTTCGCGGCAAACCGCTTGGCATAGGTGCCCGCCTGCGTGTGCGGACGCCGCGCAGCCTTGGCATTTTCCACATCGGTGAAGACGCGATTGGTGAACCGCTCACCAAAGCGGTCGAGCGAGTTCTGGATGCGCTCGATATTGCACAGGTCGGAGCCGAGACCGATGATCATCGCGCCCACCCCATCTCGCCCCACCTCATCGTGCGTGATCCATCAGTTCGCGCATCTTCAGTACGGCAGGTTCCAGCCCGCAGAAAATCGCTTCGCCGATCAGGTAATGGCCGATGTTCAGTTCCGCCAGTTGCGGAATGGCGGCGACGGGCTGCACGTTCTCGTATGTAAGGCCGTGGCCCGCATGGGGTTCGATGCCGTTTTTGGCGGCAAGCGCTGACATGTCGGCCAGTTGCTTCAGAATTTGCGCGCGCTCCTCGCCCTCGGCATGGGCGTATGCACCGGTGTGAAATTCCACCACCGGTGCGCCAAGTTGCAATGCTGCATCCAGTTGCCGCTCTGTCGCTTCGATAAACAGGCTGACGCGGATGCCTGCATCCTTCAGGCGGCTGACGATGGGTTGCAACTGGTTGTGCTTGCCTGCTGCATCCAGTCCGCCCTCGGTCGTGCGCTCCTCGCGTTTTTCCGGCACGATGCAGGCAGCGTGCGGTTTATGGGCGAGGGCGATGGCCAGCATTTCTTCGGTTGCGGCCATTTCCAGGTTCAGCGGGAGGTCGGTCGCATCCTGGATGCGGCGCAGGTCTTCATCGCGAATATGGCGACGATCTTCGCGCAGATGAGCGGTGATACCATCGCCGCCGCAGCGCGCCACGATTTCAGCCGCGCGCACGGGATCGGGGTGATCGCCGCCGCGCGCGTTGCGGATGGTGGCCACGTGATCGATGTTGACGCCAAGGCGGAGAGGAGTGGTCATTGCAAATGCGCCTCTAGTCAAACGGATCGGGTAATTCTAGCTGCAAGCCAGCGTGGCGAGCAGATCGTGCATCGGCCCGCTGCCTGCCTGGATTTCCCCGAGGCCGAAACCCGGCTGGTCGGTGGCGAGGGCGACGGCAATCCCAAGGTCAGGCAGGATTATATTGCGCAACTGGTAATCATCAATCCCGCCGCGTCTCTCCACTATGCGGACAGGGTCCGCGCATTCCGATAGCGATGCCTCGAAAACCCATTGGCCCATCGCCATCGAACCGGCGGCGGGATCGCTGTTCCAAAGTTGTGCCAGAGCATCCTCGCCAAGCAGGACACCGTCCATCAGCGCACGGTCGAACAACAGCATGTCGTCAAGTGGACCGACCAGAGCGCCCGATGCGCCGTACCGGGCGATGCGCGGGGCGGCATCTTCGTCACGAGAGGCGAATGGGCGATCGCTGCCCGGTTCGAGGAAACTGGTGTTGTACCAGCCAGCTTCCAGTCCGATGCCCTGCGCCAGCAGCAGGTCAAGGCTGGAATCGGCAGAGGCTTCCAACACTGCGCCCAGCACGATGTAATCGCAATTGTTGTAGCTGCGGCCCTCCTCCGGCGCTGCTTCACCCTTGCCGTTGGTGCAGAAGGCGAGCGGATCGCTGTCACCCATGTAGAAAGAAGGGATACCACTCGCGTCAGCAGGCGTGTTGTCCGGGTTCGGCAAGTCGCTGCGATGACGCAACAGGTCTTCCACTGTCAGGCCCCTGCCTCGCAAGGGGCGTATGAACTGGCCGACTTCACTATCCAGCGATAGCCGTCCATCCTCAACTTCGCGCATCACCAGCACGGCAATCACCTGCTTGGTAACGGACGCCCAGGGCCAGCCATCCAGCGTTCGTACCTCCGCTTCGGCAGGATCGGTGGCACCGTAGTATATGGTGTCGGCCCGGCCCGGCTGCGATACCGCGAAATCGCCTTCGAAGCCGCTGTCCGTCAGGTCCGCATAGGCGCGCACGGCGGCGCTCTGATCTTCGAAGCCCAGCTCCTGCATCATCGCGCACCCCGCCAATACCGGCATGAGGAGCGCTGCTGCAACCGATGCGCGCCGCAATGTCACTTGCGGCTGCCCGGCTTGGTAATGGGCAAGGCGGCCAGTTCTTCGGGCACCTCGTCCTCCGCGTAAGTGGGAAAGTCGATGTCGATGAGGGGGAAGAACGGTACGCCAAGATCGGCAGACCCGTTTGATCGATCGACCAGCGCAACCTCGGCCAGCACTTCGCCGCCTTCCCGGCCAACGGCTGCAATCGCCTCCCGACTGGAAAGGCCGGTGGTGACAACGTCTTCCACCATCAGCACCTTCGCGCCGGGCGCCAATGCAAAACCGCGGCGCAGGTGAAACTCGCCATCGGGTCGTTCGAGGAACATGGCATCGAGATTGAGTGCGCGGCCCATTTCATGGCCGATAATGATGCCGCCCATCGCTGGCGACACCACTGCATCGAGCGAATCGAGGATATCGCCGGGGAGCTTTTCGCCCAGCGCTTCTGCCAACCGCGCAGCGCGAACCGGGTTCATCAGCACGCGCGCGCATTGCAGGTAGTGGCCACTGTGCCGCCCGGAAGACAGTTTGAAGTGTCCTTCGAGCAGCGCGCCGCTTTGGCGAAATTCCTCTAGGACCTCATCCTGTGTCATGGTGCTGTCGGTGCCTTTCTCGTGCCTGTTTCTGTGCCATCGGGGCGATTTGGACCAAAGCCCGCATGGGCAAGGTGGAAAAAAGTCCCTAGTTGCGCTTGAGGCATGGGGCAAGCGCGCGTATAGGCGCGGCGTTGGTGGCCCCTGCCGGGGTCTGGGGGCAGTTGTGCCCAAGACGGAAAATGGAAAGCATCGACGCAATGAATTTCGGCGCTATTGCCCGCAAGAAGCTCAATCTCCTCGCCTTTATGGTGATGGCGGCCTTTACCCTGGCGGCTGCACCGCAAGCGGTGCTGGCGCAATCGGACGAGGTGGTTCAGGCCGCCACGGCCGAGGCCGAGGAAACCTTAGTGACAGAGGCGGAGGCAGCAGGCTTCGACTACTACGGTCCCGAAATGATCAAGGGTCAGCCCACATCGTCCGAAGAAGACCTTTGGAAATCGATGAACTTCCAGGACCAGTATACCGAAACCGGCCAGTACGCTTTGTGGATGCACGACGCGATTCTTATCCCGATGGTATTCATCATCAGCATTTTCGTCCTGTTCCTGCTGATGTGGGTGATGTTCCGCTACAACAAGCGTGCGAACACTGTGCCTTCCAAGACCAGCCATAACACGGTTATCGAAGTTGTCTGGACGGTGATCCCGGTATTGATCCTCGTGGTTATCGCCGTGCCTTCGATCTCTCTGCTGGCAGACCAGTACGAGACCCCGCCGGAGGACGCGATCACCATCAAGGCCAATGGTTACCAGTGGTACTGGGGCTATGAATATCTCGACAATGGCGGTTTCGAGGTGATCTCGAACATGATGCCCGAAAGCGATGCACTCGACGCAGGTCTGCCGCCGCAGCTGGCCGCGGACAACCGCATGGTCGTGCCAGTGGGCGTGCCGATCCGCCTGCAAACGTTCGGCGCGGACGTGATCCACTCCTTTGGCGTGCCGTCGCTGTGGTTCAAGATCGACGCCGTGCCGGGACGCATCAACGAGAAGATGCTGATTATCGAAGAGCCGGGCATCTACTATGGTCAGTGCATGGAATTGTGCGGTGCCCGTCATGGATACATGCCCATCGCGATCGAGGCGCGTCCGCTGGCGGAATACAACGCCTGGGTGCAAAGCCAGCCGGGCGGTATGACCCGCGCACAGATCGAGGCCGAGGAAGCTGCCGCAGCGACTCCCGCTCCTGCTGCTGACGACGCGGTTGAAGTCGAGGGCGTTCGCCCTCCGGTCAGTTCGATGGAAGATGCCCCGATCGCCGGCGAAGCGCCCACACAAGACACTTCGCCGACCACCTGATTTAATTTAGACGACACACGATAAGGTTCGTACGAAAATGGCTACCACCGCTGAAGGTTTCGACGCCCACCACGAAGACCATGCCGCGCATGATCACGCCGATCACAAGCCCGCATTCTTCGCGCGCTGGTTCATGTCGACCAACCACAAGGATATCGGCACCCTGTACCTGATCTTCGCGATCATGGCGGGTATCATCGGCGGCGCCATTTCCGGCCTCATGCGTGCAGAGCTGGGTGCGCCCGGCCTGCAGGTTATGGGCGACGTGGTCAATTTCCTTGGTGGCGATGGTGCCAGCTTCGACCAGCAGGGCCATATGTGGAACGTGCTGATCACGGCTCACGGCCTGATCATGGTGTTCTTCATGGTCATGCCCGCCATGATCGGCGGCTTCGGTAACTGGTTCGTTCCGCTAATGATCGGCGCGCCAGACATGGCCTTCCCGCGCATGAACAATATCTCGTTCTGGCTGACCGCCGTGGGCTTCGTCTCGCTGCTGTTCTCGCTGTTCGTGCCGGGCGGCACGGGCATGGGTGCAGGCGTTGGCTGGACGGTCTACGCGCCGCTTTCCACCACTGGTTCCGTGGGTCCGGCGGTCGATTTCGCGATCTTCGCGCTGCACCTTGCAGGTGCCGGTTCGATCCTGGGTGCGACCAACTTCATCACCACCATTTTCAACATGCGTGCACCGGGCATGACACTGCACAAGATGCCGCTCTTCGTATGGTCAGTGCTGGTAACCGCCTTCCTGCTGCTGCTGGCACTGCCCGTGCTGGCTGCGGCCATCACCATGCTGCTGACCGACCGCAACTTCGGCACAACCTTCTTCGACCCGGCAGGTGGCGGCGACCCCGTTCTGTACCAGCACCTGTTCTGGTTCTTCGGCCACCCCGAAGTGTACATCATGATCCTGCCGGGCTTCGGCATGATTTCGCAGATCGTTGCCACCTTCAGCCGCAAGCCCGTGTTCGGTTACCTTGGCATGGCCTATGCCATGGTCGCGATCGGCGTGGTGGGCTTCGTTGTCTGGGCGCACCACATGTATACGGTCGGCCTCGACGTGAATACAAAGATGTACTTCACCGCTGCCACCATGGTTATCGCGGTGCCCACCGGCATCAAGATCTTCAGCTGGATCGCCACCATGTGGGGCGGTTCGCTGGAGTTCAAATCGCCGATGGTCTGGGCGATGGGCTTCATCTTCCTGTTCACCGTGGGCGGTGTGACCGGTGTGGTGCTGGCCAATGGCGGCATCGACGATAACCTGCATGACACCTACTACGTGGTGGCGCACTTCCACTACGTGCTGTCGATGGGCGCAGTGTTCTCCATGTTTGCTGGCTTCTACTACTGGTTCCCGAAGATGTCGGGCCGCTGGCACTCGGAGTTCCTCAGCCACGTTCACTTCTGGTTGTTCTTCATCGGCGTGAACGTGATCTTCTTCCCGATGCACTTCCTGGGCTTGCAGGGCATGGCACGTCGCTACCCCGACTTTACGCCTGCGTTCTCCTACTGGAACGAGATCGCGACTTACGGCTACATGATCATGGCCGGTTCGATGATCGTGTTCTTCGTAAATATCGGCTATGCCCTGTTCGCCGGTAAGCGCGCTCCGGGCAATTACTGGGGTGAAGGTGCGACGACGCTGGAATGGAGCCTGTCCAGCCCGCCGCCGTTCCACCAGTTCGAAACGCTTCCCGTGATCGAGGATCATCATTCGCCCGACGATCACATCAGCGAGAAACCGGCGACCGCCTGAACGGCGACCCTCGCCTGACTGAAAACGGGAGGGGGCGCGCCGGAAACGGGGCGCCCCCTTCCATATTGAGAAACGCAACTTGACCTCGACCCTGGCCCCTACTGCGACACCTTTGCCCGCCGAGTGGCGCGATTTCTTCGCGCTGACGAAGCCTCGGGTGATGAGCCTCGTCGTGTTCACAGGGTTGTGCGGGTTGCTGGCCGCGCCAGGTTCAATCCATCCCGTGCTAGGTTTCACGGCGATCCTGTGCATCGCGATGGGCGCTGGCGGTGCTGCCGCGCTCAATCAGTGGTGGGAAGCCGATATCGATGCGAAGATGAAGCGCACGGCAAAGCGTCCGCTTCCCGCCGGTCGGCTGCGCCGTCAGGATGCGCGCGATTTCGGCATGCTGATGTCTGGCGCGTCGGTCTTCGTGATGCTGGTGGCCATCCACTGGCTGGCTGCCGGGGTGCTGGCGTTCTCGATCGTCTATTACGCCGTCATCTACACCATGTGGCTGAAGCCGCGCACGCCGCAGAACATCGTGATCGGCGGCGGGGCAGGAGCATTTCCCCCGTTGATAGGCTGGATCGCCGTGACAGGCGAGATTACAGTCATGCCGGTGCTGCTATTCGCGATCATCTTCATATGGACGCCGCCGCATTTCTGGGCACTCGCGCTGTTCGTCAAAACCGATTACGCCGATGCTGGCATACCCATGATGCCCGTCGTCGCCGGAGAGAAATCGACGCGTCGCCAGGTGCTCGCTTATTCGGTCCTTCTGCTGGCTGTGGCACTGCTGCCCTGGGCTATTGGCGGAACCGGTTTGATCTATGGTATCGCCGCGCTCGCGCTATCGGCGCTGTTCGTGGCGCTCGCGGTGCCCGTTGGTTTGCGCACCTCGCAATCGGAAGACCGCATGAAGCCGGAGAAGCGTTTGTTCGGATACTCGGTCATCTACCTGTTCGCATTGTTCACCGCGCTAGTCGCAGATCGTATGGTGCTGTCATGACTCCCGACGAAGAGAAGGAATTTATCCGCCGCCGCAAGCAGCGCAATCTCGTGATCGGCTTGATGCTGGCAGGTTTCGTTATCCTGTTTTACGCTATCACTATCGTGAGGATGGGCGACTGATGAGCACGCTGACACTCGAAACCCGCAACAAGCGCACCATGCTGATCGCTTTCGGCATGGCGCTGGCTATGCTGGGAATGGGCTATGCTGCAGTGCCATTGTACGATCTGTTCTGCCGCGTCACCGGCTTTGGCGGCACGACGCAGGTGGCGAGTGAAAGCGATGCGGCAATGGCGCAGCGACTGGCAGCCAGCGCAGGGGGCTCGACCTACTCGATCCGCTTCGATGCCAATACGTCGCGCAACATGCCCTGGGAGTTCAAGCCTGTTCAGGTGACGGATACTGTCGCCATCGGCCAGCGTGACATGGCCTTCTACACAGCGCGCAACAATTCCAGCGTTCCTGTTACCGGCACTGCCACTTTCAACGTGGAGCCGGAGCAGGCCGGTCGCTATTTCAACAAGATCCAGTGTTTCTGTTTTACCGAGCAGACCCTGCAGCCGGGCGAGGAAATCCGGATGCCGGTGCTTTATTATGTCGATCCGGCCGCGCTGGACGATCCGAACATGAAGGGTGTGGAGCAGATCACCCTTTCCTACACCTTCCACCGCGCGTCCGAAGCCGACAAGAACCCGAGCTAGGCTCTGGACCCGGACGCTCTCTCGCTTTACAGGCCCACAAAACCCAAGGATCAGGACTAGAATCATGGCCGGCGCCAAGAACCACGATTATCACATTCTCGCTCCCGACATCTGGCCGTTGGTCGGTGCGTTTTCCGCGCTGACCTTTTTTACCGGCATGGTGATGTATATGCACAGTTCGGGCGATGCCTTCCCCGAAGGTGCGTGGCGCATTGTCCTGGGGCTGGGCATTGCCGGCCTGATCGCAACCTTCTTCGGCTGGTTCTCCAAGGTGGTGAACGAAGCGCAAAGCGGCGATCATACCCCCGTCGTGCAACTGCACATGCGTTACGGAATGATCCTGTTCATCGCTTCTGAAGTCATGTTCTTCGTCGGCTGGTTCTGGAGCTGGTTCGATTTTGCACTGTTCCCTGCTCCGCTGGAAGCCATGGGCGAAGGCACCTGGCGTAACCTTATCGGACAGGAAGGCGCTGCCGCACTGGCCAATTTCCCGCCCGATGGCATCGAAGTGCTGGATGCCTTCGACTTGCCGCTCCTCAACACGCTCATCCTGCTATGTTCGGGCACCACGGTAACCTGGGCGCACCACAGCCTCATCAATGGCGACCGTGACGGGCTGAAAAAGGGCCTATGGCTCACCATTGGCCTCGGCATATTGTTCAGCGCCATCCAGGCCTACGAATATGCAGCTGCCCCCTTCGGCTTTGGCGGCAACAACTATTCCAGCGCCTTCTACATGGCGACAGGCTTCCACGGCTTCCACGTGATCGTGGGGACGATTTTCCTGATCGTGTGCCTACGCCGTACGTACCTCGGCCACTTTACCCCGCGCCAGCACTTCGGCTTCGAAGCGGCTGCGTGGTACTGGCACTTCGTCGACGTGGTGTGGCTGTTCCTGTTCATCACCGTCTACGTCTGGGGCGGCTGGGGGGCAGAGGTTCACTAGCCCCTGTTTGCTTGCGATAGTGACCAACGATACCGACACGAAAGAAGGGCGGCCCGCCATTCGCGAGGCCGCCCTTTTCGGTTCCTGCCCCCGCTGCGGTGCGCGCACGCTGTTCGATGGCTGGATCGCATTTGCCGACAGGTGCGATAAATGCGGGCTGAATTATTCGCGCTTCAACGTGGGTGATGGACCTGCCGCTTTCCTTACGCTGGGCATCGGCACGATCATCGTGGCTCTGGCGGTTTGGTTGCAACTCAGTTTCGATCCGCCTTGGTGGCTGCATGTCATTTTGTGGGTGCCGCTGACGATCATCGGCGTTATCGTTGGCCTGCGCGTCGCCAAGGCCTGGTTGCTGGTTGCAGAATACAGCCGCCGCGCCGAAGAGCATCGCCATGACGGGAGCGACCTTTCATGATCGCTGGTCGTGTCCCGATCATTCCGACGGTCCTTGTCATCGCCGCTGCGGCGGTGATGGTGACGCTGGGGTTCTGGCAACTTGGCCGGATGGAAGAGAAAGCTGCGCTGATTGCGCAGTATGGGGCAAACCGGCAATTGCCGACCCTGCGAAATTTCGATGCCTTTCCAACCTCGACTCCGGCCGACAGTCTTGCGCGACTGGACGAAAACCTGTTCCGCACCGTGGAAGTCGCTTGCGACGACCCGCGAGAGTGGAAGGGTGTGGCTGGGCGCAACGCAAACGACCAGTCAGGTTATGTCCACATGTTCGTGTGCGACCGGATGTCCACCGGCTCCTCCGAAGGTGGAGGGTCAGATACGAAACTCTACGCCACGATCGGCTGGTCCCGCTCTCCTGAACAGCCCGATTGGGGTGGCGGAACGGTAACGGGCATCCTCTCTACGGCAGGCAATGATTACGAGGTGTTCGCCAGCGAACCCAAGGCTCAGCTTGAGCCACTGGCCCGGCCCGATCCCGCCGATCTGCCCAACAACCATCTTGCCTATGCGGGGCAGTGGTTCTTCTTCGCGCTCACCGCACTGGTGATCTACTGGCTGGCACTCAGGCGGCGCTGGATTGAGGGCGATTCCAAGCGCAGGTGACAGCACGGCAACCACTGCTTGCTTGCCCAGCGCGTTTCATCATTCTAACGCGCGCCTCACCATGAAATACATTTCCACCCGTGGCAGCGCACCTGCGCTCGATTTCGAAGGCGTTACGCTTACAGGGCTTGCCAGCGATGGCGGGCTCTACGTGCCCGAACACTGGCCGCAGTTCTCCGAAAGCGAAATCGCCGATATGGCGGGCCTCTCCTATGTCGACCTCGCGGTGCGGGTGATGACGCCGTTCGTCGAAGGTTCGCTGATGCCAGAGGAACTGCGCGACTTGTGTACGCGCGCTTATGGCCGTTTCTCGCATCAGGCCGTCACCCCGCTGGTGCAGCTGGACCAGCAGCAATGGGTGCTGGAACTGTTCCACGGGCCCACGTTGGCTTTCAAGGATGTCGCGCTGCAACTGCTCGGCCGCCTGTTCGAGCATTTCCTGGCCAAGAGCGACGATCACCTGACTATCGTCGGCGCGACCAGTGGCGACACCGGCAGCGCGGCCATCGATGCCGTGGCGGGGCGCGAGCGAATCGATATCTTCATGCTCCACCCCAAGGGCCGCGTCAGCGACGTGCAGCGTCGCCAGATGACCACGGTGCGCGCGCCTAACATTCATAATCTCGCCATCGAAGGCAGCTTCGACGATGCGCAGGCGATGGTGAAGCGTATGTTCAACGATCCGGCGATGGCGGCGTCTCACGGCGGGCGCTTTCGCATCAGCGCGGTAAATTCTATCAATTGGGCGCGGCTGATGGCGCAGGTGGTCTATTACTTCGCCGCCGCGCTGCAATTGGGAGCGCCTGCTCGCAAGATAGCGTTCAGTGTTCCCACGGGCAATTTCGGAGACGTGTTTGCAGGCTATGTCGCGGCGAAAATGGGCCTGCCGGTAGAGCGGCTGATCGTTGCCACCAATGTGAACGATATCCTGCACCGCGCCATGACCACGGGGGATTATTCGACAGGCACCGTTACGCCTACCGCCGCGCCCAGCATGGATATCCAGGTCAGCTCCAATTTTGAGCGTCTGCTGTTCGACCTTGGCGACCGTGATGGGGCGGCGATGGCGCAGCAAATGCGCGGTTTCGAAGCGAGCAAGGCGATGCAACTTACCAACAGCCAGCGTGAAGGCGCAGCAGGTCTGCTCACCAGTGAGCGCGTCGACCAGGCGCAAATGGCGCAGGCGATGAACTGGGCATCTGAATGCTGCGGACAGACGTTGGACCCGCACACCGCCATCGGCCTGCACGCCGCGCGCAACGCGGGGCTCGATCCATCAACGCCCGTCGTGACACTGGCCACGGCGCACCCCGCCAAATTTCGCGATGCCGTTGAACGCGCAACTGGCGCGCGGCCCGATCTACCGCGCCGTGTGGGCGACCTGTTCGAACGTACCGAAGCCATGGTCGATCTTCCGGGTGAATACGATGCCGTTGCCGAGTTCATCTCGAAACACGCCACGCCCAGCAGCTGATGGCAAAGCTGGTACGCGATCCGGTCGTAATGGTTGGCGAAGGCTGGCCGGACTACGGGCTTGTCGACAGCGGGCACGGGCGCAAGCTGGAACGCTACGGTTCGCGCCGCTTCATTCGTCCCGAACCGCAGGCCATGTGGTCCCCAAAACAGGCTGACTGGGCGGCCGATGGTGAATTCGTGCCCGGCAGTGACGAGGATGGCGGCGGTCGCTGGCAATTCAACGGCGATGTGCCGCCCGACGGCTGGCCGCTTGGCTGGGAAGATGTCCGCTTCACTGCCCAGTGTACGCCTTTCCGCCATCTTGGCTTTTTTCCCGACATGGCACCGGTCTGGCACTGGATGCGTGGGCAACTGGCAGACCGCGACCCAACAGGCGAAGGGGCGCAGACGTTGAACCTGTTTGGCTACACCGGTGTCGGTTCGCTGGCGCTAAGCCGCTGCGGGCCGGTGGCGCATGTGGATGCCAGCAAGAAATCCGTGACGCAGGCGCGGGAGAATGCCGCGCTTTCGGGCATGGAAGACAGGCCGATCCGATGGCTGGTGGACGATGCGGTGAAGTTCACCGCGCGTGAGGTGCGGCGAGAGCGGCGGTATGATGGCATCATCCTCGATCCCCCAAAATTCGGACGCGGACCGAAGGGAGAGACATGGCGCATCGAGGAAGGGCTGCCGGGCCTGATTGGCGATTGCCGCCGGTTGCTCGATGCTGAAAGCCGTTTCCTGTTCCTCACCGTCTATGCGGTGCGGATGAGCTCGCTCGCCATAGGCGGATTGTTGGCGGACGCTTTTTCAGATTTGCCGGGCACGGTGGAACACGGCGATCTTGCGGTTCAGGAAGACGGACTTGATGGCCGCCTCCTGCCCACCGCAATTTTTGCGCGTTGGTCCAATCCGTAAAAGTTATTCGGCGGTGCGAAGGTCCGCCAGAAAGCTCCTGATCCGCGCCGCATTGTAACCTACGTCACTTACGCCCACCCGGCTGACGGAACGCATGTCCACGCGGGTGGAGCCGTCGGCAACGGGCATTACCTCGACCACCACGTCATCGTAGAAGCGCACGTAGCCTGCAGTGGCGGTGGCTTCCAGTATGCCGGCTTCGGGATCGGCGTTGACGATTTCCCAGCCGCGCGCTTCTGCCAGGGCCCGAGCATTGGCCAGCACTTCCTGCGGTGGTTTGTCGATGATGACAGGCTCTATATCGCTATAGGACTCCTCGTGATAAGCTCGCCATTCTTCCTGCGTGAAGGGACCGGTGCTAACCGGCTCCACATCCAGTGTGGCAAACTGCGGCGGGTTATTCAGATCGGTGGTTACATCGTGGATGGGCGGTACCTTGCCGCCGGGGATCACCAGCAGGACATAGACAGCCAGCATCAAAGCGCCCGATAATATCGTGCCGACGAACAGTTTTGCCACCTGACCGGTGCTGCGCCAGAAGGCAAACCCCAGACCAGCCAAGCCGATCAGCGTCAGCGCGCGCGCGGGATTGAGCGACATGTAGAACGGACCGAAACCGTCGATCTTGCCGATAATGTCAAACCGGGCCAGCGTGGCGGCCACCAGCACGATCACGATCAGGATGAGGGCACCGCCCAGCACGAAATTGCCCAGCCATCGAATGGCCTTGCTGCTCTTGCGTTCAGCGCCCGCAGCCGGTGCCACTGTTTCGCCCGTTTCGGCCATGATTGCTCGTCCCTTTTCCTGTTGCTGGCAGGATTGACCCTAATTCGCGCGTTCGGTCAACTGCGGCAATAGGCCATGGCAGCGATCATGCTGTAAGATCGCCAACTCGGTCTGTTCCTTGCCAATCGCGCCGCACCCTGTAATCACGCGGGCCATCATGGCAGACAGCCTTCATCTCGAACTCGTCGATTTCGTGCAGATGGTGCACACTGGTATCTATTCAGAGGAGACCGGCAAACCGCAGCCGCTGCGGTTTACCGTGCGGGCAAGGCTGAAGGTGCAGCCGCATTACGAACCCGATACGCCGCTGGATGCCAGCAAGAACTACATGGATTTAAAGTTCGCCTGTTCCGGTTCGCTGGGGGAGCGGCATTACAAGCTGATAGAGGCTGTAGCGGATCACGTTTGCGACACCCTGTTCCTGCAGGACGCCCGGGTCGAGGAGGTCAGCGTCAGGATCGTGAAGCTGGCCCTGTCCGAAGCGGACGAGGAAATCGGCATCACCCTGCTGCGGGAGCGTAAGTGAAAGCGCTGGTGCGGATCGCGGCGCGCAACCTGCCCGCTGCGCCTCTGGATGCTGCGGCCGCCTTTCATGCGCGTATTCTGCCACAGGCCCGCCAGGCCGCTGGCAGCGACCTGCTGCTGCTGTTCGATCCCGCTGATCACAGCCACGAAAGATGGCGCCGCGCTGCGGTGGAGGAACTGGCGCGGGAGGCAGCGCCGTGCCGCGTGAACGGCGCGGTTGGCGGATCGTCGGACGGGATGAAATCATTGTGCGATTACCTGGACAATGCACCGGGAGTGACGGGACAGATGTTCGCTCTGGATGGCAATTGGGCTGAAGATGATTAGGTTGGGTATCGGATGACCTGCTCCGAACCCTTGGTCGACGCCTTCCAGCGGCGCATTTCCTACCTCCGTCTATCGGTGACGGATCGCTGCGACCTGCGTTGTTCCTACTGCATGCCCGAACGCATGACCTTCTTGCCAAAGAAAGAGGTGTTGAGCCTGGAGGAACTGCACAAGCTGGGCCTTGCCTTCATCGATCGCGGCATCACCAAGATCCGCCTGACCGGTGGAGAGCCGCTGGTGCGGCGCGACGTCATCGAACTGGTGCAGGCCCTGGGTCGCAAGCTGGGAGACGGGCTGGACGAGCTGACGCTCACCACCAATGGCACCCGGCTTGAGGAATTTGCGCGGCCCTTGTTCGAGGCGGGCGTGCGACGTGTGAACGTGTCGCTCGACACCATGGACGACCAGTTGTTCGAGGAACTGTCGCGGCGGGATAGGTTGGTGCAGGTTCTGCGTGGCATCGCCGAGGCAAAGCGCGCCGGGCTGCGGGTGAAGATCAATACCGTGGCCCTGAAGGGCATCAACCAGGGCGAAATTCCTTTCCTTGTCGAATGGGCGGGAACGCATGGCCATGACATGACGCTGATCGAGGTCATGCCCCTTGGCGAAGTGGATGGCGAGCGGGTGGACCATTACCTGCCGCTGCCAGCCGTGCGAGACGAGTTGGAGGAGCGCTTCACCCTTACCGACATAGCCGACAACACCGGCGGCCCGGCGCGCTATGTTCGCGTGGAGGAGACCGGCGGGCGGTTGGGCTTCATCACCCCGCTCACCAACAACTTCTGCGCCACCTGCAACCGCATTCGCGTAACCGCGACAGGTCAGCTTTACGCCTGTCTCGGCGGGGCGGAGAAGGTCGATCTGCGCGCAGCCCTGCGCTCCGCTGCACCCGATACCAACCTCGCCGCCGCGCTTGACGAAGCGATGCGGATCAAACCCGAAAAGCATCACTTCCGGATCGAGGAAGGGGCCGCGCCTGCGCAGCCGCGTCATATGTCGATGACAGGTGGCTGATGGCCGTCACCGTCGTTTTCATCGGTAAGCTGGCCGATCTTGCAGGCATGGCGGAGCGCGAGATTGCCGCGCCGCTGACCTGGGCCGGCCTGCTCGATGCGCTGCACCCCGATCTGGCCGACGCGGCTCGGGATGAGCGCACGAAGATCGCGGTGAATGGGGAAGTGCTTGCCGACAAGGTCACGCTGGTGGCTGGCGACGGAGACGAGATCGCGCTCCTCCCGCCCGTATCGGGCGGCTGACATGGCGCGTGACGTGCAATTGCTGACGAAGGGTTTTTCGCCCGGCAAGGCGCTTGGCCTGTTCGCCAAGGCCCATCCGGAGTCAGGCGGCATTGCCAGTTTCGTTGGCAAGGTTCGTCCGGACAAGGACGTCAGGGTTCTCCAGCTCATTCATTACGACCGGTTGACACTACCCGGCATGGAGAAGCTGGCGAACGACATCGAGAAGCGCTGGCAACTCGATGGCTTGCTGATCCATCACCGCACCGGCCACATGCGCCCCGGCGCGCCGATCGTGCTGGTAGCGGCCGCCGCGCGCCACCGCCGCGATGCCTTCGAAGCGGTGGACTTTGCTATGGATCACCTGAAGTCTCGCAGCTGGTTCTGGAAACGCGAGAAGCGCGGCGATACCTGGCACTGGGTCGAACCGCGCGAAGAAGACCACGAAGACGCAAATCGATGGGAAATTTGATCCCGGTCAAAGCATAGCGTCAAGAATCGGGGCATTACCTTTCTCAGACAGGAAGGAATGCAATCATGGCCGAACAACTTACCCGCGAGAAAATTGCCCAGCGTGCCGATATCCGGATCGAGGCGCCGCGCGTCATTGCGCCTACGGACCGTACGTTCGAACTGCCCACCGGGCTTTATGTCGCCACGGCCGCTCTATTCCTGGGATTTGTCACGACACTGAGCATCGGCTTTGCCAGCCCCGGAATGGTAATTCCCTTCGCCATTTTTACGCTCTTTATCGTCGCCTTCTTTAGCGTTCCGGCAATCTGGGCGCGCCTTGCTCCCGCTACGAAAAGCAGGCCCAAAACGTGGGCGCGGTTCCGGCAGGAAGGCATTATGACGGCCTATGGTCGAACGACCGCTCGCGATGCCACGGTACAGGTGTTGATCCTGCCCGCCCTGATCTTCGCATGGGGCCTGATAATGGTGACGATCGCGGTGCTGGTCTGACGGATTACATTTGCGGGCACGCGCTCAGGGGAAGCGCTGTCGGTGCGCGGGATCGAGGTTACCGATCCCGCGCGCTTTTGCTTGCAATGGATGCCTTTCGGTGCGGGCTGACACGTCCTGTTCGCTACGCGCTACCCGGCCAATGTTGCCAGTAGCGATTCGATTACCGCGTTTTCCTCGGCCACCAGGGCTTCGATCTCGCTGCGTATGACGCTGATCGATTCGGTCGCCTGAGCCGATGTGGCGGCGTCCACGAAAATACGGTCCAGATCGGCAAGCGCGATCATTGCTTCGCTTCGCGTGCTTTCCAGATCAGCGATCGCGACTTGTGCGACGGACCATTGCTCGCTGCCACGCGCGGCGCTGCGGGCGGTGCTTGCCAATGCGCGCGCCCTGG
>OJBY01000418.1_pt1 | contig 23306 bp, 15 predicted proteins | sample 1591731 | NCBI WGS metagenome assembly OJBY01 (sample SAMN05416837, study PRJEB24817) | seawater metagenome | isolation source: Sea water | place: Canada:Atlantic | collected 2013-07
GTCTCGTGGGCTCGGAGATGTGTATAAGAGACAGATTACCGAGAGGGCGCAGCGCTCATCGCTGAATGGCCCGAACACGCCGGTGGCTTTGCACATGAACCGTCCTGCCTCTCCATTCGGCTTGAAACTGCGAAAAGAGGGCGTTTGGCCGTTGTCGAGAGCGGTCCGGCTTGGCTAGAGCGAATGCCATGACAAGCGAACTGCCCGCTGGGCTGCATGAATTCCTGCAACAGGCCGGTTGGGAGGGCGCACAAATTGCGCCATTGCCCGGCGATGCCAGCTTCCGCCGCTATTTCCGCATCCGCCGGAATGATGATCGCGCAATGTTGATGGATGCGCCGCCGCCACATGAAGACCCGCGCCCTTTTCTCCATGTCGGCAAATGGCTGACGGCAAATGGCCTGCGCGCGCCTGCCATCTATGCAGAAGATGCAAATCGCGGTTTGGTGCTTATCGAGGATTTCGGACACGACCGGATGCGTGATTGGCTGGATGATCATCCGGCTGAAGAACGGCGAGCTTATGCCGATGCCATTTGCGCGCTAGTGGAATTGCACAAGCGCCCCCCAGGCCCGTTTGAACCTTATGCGCTGGAAACCTACCTGCGCGAAGTTTCCCTTTTCCCGGACTGGTTTTGCCCTGCGGCAGGTTTGAAAGTCGATGGAATGGGCTTTCTGGCTGCCTGGCGCGGGGTGCTTGGCCCGCTGCTGCTGCGCCAGCAACCGGGTGTGACGGTGCTGCGTGATTATCATGCGGAAAATATCATGCTGCTTGGCCCCAAAGGGGGGTATTCGGGAGAACAGGGAATCATTGATTTTCAGGATGCTCTGGTTGGCCACCCCGCCTATGACATTGTGTCGCTATTGCAGGATGCCCGCCGCGATGTTTCACAAGGGCTGGAAGGCGACATGCTCGACCTTTATCGTTCGCGTATTGAAACGGGCGTGGATTTCGATGCGGATTACGCCCGCCTCGGCGCGCAACGAAATGCCAAGATCGTTGGCATTTTCGCGCGTTTGTGGAAGCGCGACAGCAAACCACGTTATCTCACCATGATCCCGCGCGTATGGGAAGCGATGGAACGCGATCTTGCCCATCCTGCGCTTGAACCTGTGGCGCGTTGGTTTGATGCCAATGTACCCGAAGAAATGCGTGCAGCACATGGCGGGAAATTGGGATGAGCACACTGGTTTCGGATACGGCGATGGTGTTGGCCGCAGGCATGGGAAAACGCATGCGACCGCTGACAGCCAGTCAGCCAAAACCGATGGTGCGCGTAGCAGGCAAACCGTTGATCGACCACACGCTCGATCGCTTGGCCGATGCTGGCATAAAACGGGCCGTCGTCAATGTGCACTATCTGCCTGAAAATCTGGAAGCGCATCTGAAGGGTCGTGCTTCGCCGGCTATCACGATATCGGATGAACGGTCACAGTTGCTGGAAACTGGCGGTGGCCTGGTCAAGGCGCAGGATCAGCTGCCTGATCTGTTCTTTTGCCTCAATTCCGATAATATCTGGCTTGACGGTCCGCGCGATTGCTTTGCCGATCTGTCGGCCATGTGGGATGAAGACCGGATGGATGCGCTGTTGCTGCTTGTCCCGCATAAGGGCGCGCATAATTTTCGGGGGCTGGGTGATTTCTCGATGGATCCATCGGGCCGTGTTAGCCGCCGGACAGAAGCACGCCTTGCGCCTTTTGTTTTCACCGGCATTCAGTTGATGTCAAAGCGGCTATTGCGCGACACGCCCGAAGGGCCGTTCTCGACCAACATCCTGTGGAGTCGCGCCATCGAAGAAGGGCGGCTTTTCGGCGTTCCATTCACCGGTCAATGGTTTGAAGTCGGCACGCCTGAAGCGATTGGCCCCACAGAAGCTGCTCTGCGGAATGGCTGAGCAAGGCCAGCCGAATGTCTATTCCATCGCCGCCCATCGCGGCTTTGCCGATGCGCTGGTGGCAGGGCTGGTGCCGCGTTATGCAGAGGAACATTTCGGTCTTGCAAGGCTGACGCTGCTGCTGCCTTCCGCCCGTGCGGCGCGCACGCTTTCAGAAGCTTTCGTGCGCCACGCGGGTGCCAGCGGCACGTCCGGGCTGCTTATGCCGCGCATGGTTATGGTGGGCGATCTTGACCTTGATGAGGCGCTTGGGCCGCTGTTTGATTCGTTGGGTGCGGGCGGGGCGATTCCGCCGGCTGCCGACCCGGTGCGGCGTTGGCTGCGGCTTGCGCAATTCATCGGCGAAGCGTCGCAATCGTTGAGAAGGGAGGCGCTGACAGCCAATGCCCGTCTGCGCCTCGCCCGCGACATCGGCACAGCGATGGATCGCTTGCAGGTCGAGGAAATCGACATTGAGAGCCTCTGGGAAGAGCGGATTCTGAATGCGTTGGAGGACAATGCTCGCCATTGGACGCAGAATACCAAGCTTTTCTACGCCGTGAGCGCCATGTGGCGGGCTGAGCTTGAAGAGCGCGGTGAGCTTGATGCTGCATCGCGCCGCAACCGTCTGTTCCGCGCCGCGGCAGAGAGGATGCGCGACAATCCGCCTGCGACGCCGTTCGTGGCGGCAGGTGTCACCAGCGCGGCTCCTGCGCTTGCGCGCCTGCTGCGCACCATATCGCAATTGCCTGATGGCGCGGTGGTGTTGCCCGATCTCGACCTGTCGATGGATGAGGCGGTGTGGGATGAACTGGGCGGGGCGGGCGATCCCATCAGCGATACGCCGTTTGCCAAGGGTGATGCCGTCACCCATCCGCAATATCATCTCAAGCTGCTCCTTAACCGCATGGGTGTGGCGCGTGGTGAAGTGCAGCAATGGCACCGCGCCGGACTGAGCAAAGGCCCGCCCGAACGTAGCCACGCCATCTCCAGCCTATTCCTGCCCCCTGAAGCGAGCAAGGCATGGGTCGATCTTTCGGCGCAAAAGCGGCGCATGTCAGGAGTACGATTGGTCGAAACCGCCAATCCAGAGGAGGAAGCGCAGGCCATCGCGCTGCTGGTGCGCGAAGCATTGGAAGGACCTGAAAAGCGGGTGTCTGTTGTCACCCCAGATCGCGGGCTGGCCGCGCGCGTGGCGCAGCATTTGCGTCGCTGGGACATCGTGGCTGATGATTCTGCCGGTCGCCCTCTTTCGCAAACTGCGGCAGGGCGAGTGCTGCTGCTGCTGGCAGAAGTCTGTGAAGAGACCGCTGCGCCGGTTCCGCTGATGGCGTTGTTGCAGCATCCGCTGGTTGGCGCGGGTGATGGCCGGCCGGAATGGCTCGGCAATACACGCGCGCTTGAGCTCAAGCTGCGCGGTCCGCGCAAAGAACCCGGCTTGCCCCCGCTTCGCAAATTAGCAAGGGACGCGAAGGTAGAAGAGTGGTTCAACGTGGTGGAGGCCGTGCTCACTCCGCTGTTGGTTGGTGAGAGGGAGGGCGAGCACGGCCTTTCCGAATGGCTCGACCTGTTGACCCAGGCGGGCGAAAATCTTTGCGGTGAAAACCTGTGGGCGCGCGAAGATGGGCGCGCCTTGTCTGGCTTTATCGAGGAAATGCGCCTGCATGCGCGCGATGTCCCGGTCACGCTCAAAGCGGCCGATCTGCCCTCCGCCTTGCGCGATGCGATGGATCTGGTGGCAGTGCGGCCGCCCTATGGCGGGCATTCACGGGTAGCTATCTACGGTTTGCTGGAAGCGCGCATGACCCGTGCAGACATGGTGATCTGTGGCGGCCTGAACGAAGGGGTGTGGCCGCCGCGTCCCGCGACCGACCCGCTGCTAGCGCCTGCCGTGCTGCGCGCGCTTGGCGTGCCGGGTGCGGATTTCCGCATAGGGCTTTCGGCGCATGACCTTGCCGGCGCACTTGGAGCACCCGAAGTGGTGTTGAGCAGGGCCCGGCGCGATGTGGCGGGTCCGGCAATTGCATCGCGTTTCCTGTTGCGCGTGCGCGCTTTGCTGGGCGGAGATCTAGTGGAGCGGCACGAGGATCAGGAGCTGCCGCAACTCGCCCGCGCGCTTGATGGGCAATATAGGATGGCGCCCCATCCGCGCCCAGAACCACGGCCGGATGCGCTGCAACGCCGCGAGGATATCAGCGTAACTGCGCTCGATCGGCTGCGCTCCGATCCGTATGAATTTTACGCCAGCAAGATCTTGCGCCTGCCAGAGCTGGATTTGCTCGATGCTGAACCAGGCCCTGCGTGGCAGGGCAGCCTGGCACACGCCATTCTCGAAGACTGGCACGCTGGAAAAGGCAGCCTGGATGAGCTGGCTGACCTCCATTTGCGCGAACTTTCCGCCCATCCGCTGCTCAGTGCCATGTGGCGTCCGCGGCTGCTGCGGGCATTGGAATGGGTGGAAGTGGAACTCGCAGCAAATCCAGCCCGCAAACCTGCCAAATGGGAGGCGTGGGGGGAAATGACGGTCGATGGCATTCGCATTTTCGGCAAGGCAGACCGGATTGACAGGCTGGCCGATGGATCGCTGGCGGTGGTCGATTACAAGACTGGCTCTCCGCCCACCGGCAAGCAAGTGCAGCAAGGCTATGCCTTGCAATTGGGCACGATCGCCCTGATCCTGCGCGATGGCAATTTCGATGGATTGTCCGGCCGTGCCACCTGTTTTGAATACATCTCGCTCGGCAAGGCTAAAGTAAAAGACCATCCGACCGGATTTGGTTATGTCACTACACCCTTGCTGGAAGGAAGAAAATCCACAGGCATTCCCCCGGCCGATTTCCTGCCGGAATCCGAGAGGTTTCTGCACGAAGCCCTGTCGCGCTGGATTTTGGGGACCGAACCTTTCACCGCGCGGCTCAATCCAGATGCGCCGGGTTATTCAACCTATGACCAGCTGATGCGTCTGGCCGAATGGCAAAGCCAACAAGACGGTGCGGTATGAGCGGCAAGGTCTTTCCGCTACAGGATAATCAGCGGGATGCGGTGGAACCTACCGACAGCGTTTGGCTTTCTGCCAGCGCAGGTACCGGCAAAACGCAGGTGTTGTCGGCGCGCGTACTGCGGCTGTTGCTGACGGCGGGCGTTCAGCCTGACCAGATATTGTGCCTCACTTTTACAAAGGCAGGGGCGGCGGAAATGGCCACCCGCGTCAATGAAGTTCTGGCAAACTGGGTGCGTATGCCCGCCACCGAGCTTGCCCAGCAGCTTGATCGGATTGGCGCGGATATGGATGATGCCACTATCGCCCGCGCCCGCACGCTATTTGCAGGCGTGCTTGATTGCCCGGGCGGTGGCCTTCGCATCGATACGATACACGCCTTTGCCCAATGGTTGCTGTCCGCATTCCCGGAAGAGGCAGGCCTGATCCCCGGCACGCGTCCGATGGAAGACCGCGACCGCACATTGCTGGCAGAACGAGTGTTGCGTGAATTGCTCGTGCAATGGCAAGTCAGCGATCCTGCTGCCATTGCCACGCTGGAAACGCTTTCACTTCGTATGGGGCATGACGGGGCAAAAGCCTGGCTGATGCGCTGCGCGATGGCGCGTGAGGCTTGGTTTGGAGAAGGCGCATGGCAGCCGCCTATGGCGCAGCGCACAAAACAATTGCTGGGCCTCCCCGCTGATGCGAGCGCCGAAAGCCTTTCATCGCAATGTGAGGACGATACCGCAGGCGTGGACCTTATCCGCAAGGTGTTGTGGGCCTATGATGATTGGGGCGCGGCCAGTGGGAAGAAAGTTGCCGGTATCATTGGTGACTGGTTGCTCCTGCCATCGGCGGATCGGTTTACTGCCATCCCAACTCTGAAAACAGATATCTTCGCGAAGGAGGGCCATCTCAAGCATCAGGCCAACATGGCCAAGCGAAACGAATCGGTTGTCGCGCTGGGTCAGCAATTGCGGGAATGGCTGGATGCAGTTGCACAGGAAGCCATCCTGCTTGAACTGTCGAAATTCATCGCCCCAGCGCTGGAACTTGGTCGCAGCTTTGCGATCGAATGGGAGGAAGCGAAACAGCGCGAAGGGCTGGTCGATTTCGATGACCTTATTCGGCGCGCGGCAAAATTGCTTGGCAATGCCGATATGTCGGCATGGATACGCTACAAGCTGGACCGCCGCTTCGATCACATCCTTGTTGACGAGGCGCAGGATACCAATGCTGAACAATGGGCCATCATTGATGCGTTGACCGATGATTTCTTTACCGGCGAAGGCCAGAAGGAAGGGCGCCAGCGAACCATTTTCGTAGTTGGCGATTACAAGCAGGCGATCTTCGGCTTTCAGGGCACAAGTCCGAAGAACTTCAGCCGTGCCTTCAACAAATACAAGGCCTTGCTTCGTGAACGTGCAGATAATGCGGTGCGCGCACGGCAGAATATTACTGCGCGCGAATTGCGCGATCTGGGGCTGGGCAGGTCCTATCGCACAGCGCGCAGCGTCCTCGAATTTGTTGATAATGCGATCAATGCCATCGGCCATGAGGCATTGGGCCTTGATCGCGCACCGGAACCGCATGTGGGTGATGATCGGCCCGGTCTTGTCACTTTGTGGAAGCCTGTGCCGGCCATCGCCCAGGATGCTGATGAGGAGGAGGATGGGCCCGAAATCCGCGTTTCTGAAGCAGAGCTTCGCATGGCGGATAACATCGCCCGGCAGGTTAAGCAGTGGCTTGATACAGGTTTTGCGCTGGCCAAGGGCGCTCCGCGCAATGCGACGCCGGGCGATATCATGGTACTGGTGCGCAAGCGCGGAGATCTTGTCGCACCCATTGTTGCGCGGTTGCACGCATTGGGTGTGCCTGTAGCAGGCGTCGATCGCCTGCGATTGGGCGCTCCGCTGGCGGTCAGGGATTTGATGGCGGCGTTGCGCTTTGCTGCCCAGCCGCGCGATGATCTTTCGCTCGCCTGCCTGCTGGTATCCCCGATTTTTGGCTGGTCGCAAGATCAATTGCTCGAACACGGTTATCGCCCGAAGGACCGGTCCTTGTGGGATCATTTGCGCAGCAGCACCGATGCTGACGTCATGGCGGCAACCGACAGATTGCGGGCCCTGCTGGCGCGCGCCGATTTCGATACGCCGCAGACCTTGCTGCACTGGATGCTGGTTGGTTCGTGGCAGGCGCGTTCAAGGCTCGTGGCACGCCTCGGAACAGAGGCGAATGACCCGATTGATGAATTGCTCAACGCCGCGTTGCAATTTGCTTCTGCTAATACGCCCAGCTTGCAGGGTTTCATCCGCTGGTTCGATGCCGGTGACGGGGAACTGAAACGCGAGGCTGAAGGGGCTGGCGGACAGGTGCGGGTGATGACTGTGCACGGGTCCAAGGGTTTGCAGGCACCCATCGTTATTCTTGCCGATGCCTGCGGCGATCCCGATGCCGCGCGTCCATCCGGCCTTGATCTTGAAGAAATATTGCCCGGCGCAGACGGCGGGCGAAAGTTGCCGCTGCCGCCTTTGTCGTCTGATTTGCGCGTAGGGCGGATTGCAGAGGTGACAGAGGCTGCCAAGACCGCAGAGCGGCAGGAACATTGGCGGCTGCTTTATGTCGCCATGACCCGCGCTGAAGAGGCGCTGTTTATCGGTGGCGCGCTGCGCAAGAAGGATAAGGACCAGCCCAAGCCCGACAGCTGGTTTGCAAGGCTGGAGCCATTGTTCAATGATGAATGGCTGGAGGATCCGATCTGGGGTGCGCGGGCAGAGCTTGGCGCACGTGCCGATCCAGTAGAAAGCCGCAGTCAGGCCGACCTTGCCTTGCCGATGGTGCTGCCCGATTGGGCAAAACGCCCCGTAAGTGAAGAACCGCGTCCGCCCCGGCCACTTGCGCCCTCTGCCAGTTTGGATGATCTCAGCGCCGATCCCCCGCTTGCCCCCCAACAGGCGGCAATTGCGGCACGGCGCGGCGTGCTGATCCATGCCTTGCTTGAACGCCTGCCCGATGTTCCGCACGAAATGCGCACCAGTGGGGGCCGCGCATGGCTTGAAAGGCATGGTCAGGAGTTGTCATCCACTGAGCAGGAGGAGATGCTGGAGCAAGCCCTGTCCGTGCTCGATCACCCTGATTGGCGCGCATTGTTCGGGCCGGACGCGCTGGCCGAAGTGCCGCTTGCCGCAACAATTGGCGAACAGGTGATCGCGGGCACGGCAGACCGGTTACTCGTCACCGCGGAAAAGGTGCTGGTCGCTGATTTCAAAACCGCCCGCAGACCGCCTGCCTCACTGGAGGAGGTTCCGCGCTCCACTCTGGCACAAATGGCGGCCTATGCCGCTGCGCTGGGCGTAATCTACCCTGATCGCGTGGTCGAAGCCGCGGTGCTTTATACACAGGTCCCGCAATTGATCGCAATTCCGGCAGAGCTGTTGCAGCGGTTTCGCCCCGGTCAGAATGCGCGATCCGATACACAGGCTGTGAACGGCTGAAGGAAAGCTATCGCGTGCCAACCGTTGTCTGTTTACGAAGTGTCCCCAATTAGGGGTGCGAGCAGTTAGGAGAAGCCATCATGGCTACCAAGAATGTTACCGACGGCAGCTTCCAGGCCGATGTTCTCGATTCAGACAAGCCTGTTCTGGTGGATTTCTGGGCCGACTGGTGCGGCCCGTGCAAGATGATTGCGCCCGCATTGGAAGAATTGTCTGAAGAATTGTCCGACAAGGTCACCATCGCGAAGATGGACATCATGGAAAACCCTGAGGTTCCGGGCAAGATGGGCGTCCAGTCGATCCCGTTCCTCGTATTGTTCAAGGATGGCCAGCCTGTCGCCCAGCAGATGGGTGCAGCGCCGAAAAATGCACTGAAAGGCTGGTTGGAAGGCGAGCTTTAAGCTTGCCCGAGCGCGTTCAATCGCGTCACCATATCATCCCATAATTGCGGAGTGGCCGCGCCGACAAGTCCGGTGCGGCCAATTTCGTCTACCCGATATGGTGAACCATCAAGCCGTGCGGCCTTGCCGCCTGCCTCGTTAAGCCACAACACGCCCGCCGCGTGATCCCATGCCAGCGTGCGTTCAAAAATCGAAACATCATTGGCACCCAGCGCAAGGCGTGGATATTGTTCCGCCGCGCAATAAGGAATGTCGGTAAGCGTGTAATGCGGGGCGATTTGTGACCGCATCGCCTCACGCTGCGCTTCTTCCATGAAGATGAGCGAAATGGCAGCAACAGGCGGTGTTTCACCTGTCTCGCGGGCGATAACCCTGTCTTGCCCGATAAATGCACCTTTACCGCGATGGGCCACGCAAAATCGGCCCGACAGGCAATCGTAAATCCAGCCGGTTACTGCTTCCCCGCCCGATGCCATCGCCACCAAGATCCCGAAGGGCTCTCGGCCGTTGGCAAAATTGCGGGTGCCGTCGATTGGATCGACAATCCAGCAGTCGCCTTTCAGCCCATCCAGAACCGCTGGATCGGCATGCGCCGATTCCTCGCCCACAAAAGCAAGGCCCGGGATGATCCTTTCCAGTCTTTCGCGGAGCATGGCTTCAGACTCCCTGTCGGCAATGGTGACCGGGTCATCGCCGCCCTTATCCATGATATCCTGCGCCGCAAGATTGCGGAAACGCGGCAGGATGACTTTGTCCGAAACTTCGCGCAGCAAATCTTCGATTGCGAGATGGAATGCGCTTATGTCATTCAAGAGCGGTAGTCCGCATTGATGTCGATATAGCCATGAGTGAGATCGCAGGTCCACACTGTGGCGCGCCCGTCGCCAATGCCGAGATCGACCGAAATATCAATCTCGTCCCCCTGCAAATGCTGAGCCACGGGGGTTTCGTCATAATCGGCAACGGGCAAGCCATTGCGCGCCGCCCATGTGCCGCCAAAGCCAATGGACAGGGTGTCACGGTCAGCCGGCTCGCCTGCCTTGCCCACTGCCATGACAACACGGCCCCAATTGGCATCCGCCCCAGCAATCGCGGTCTTGACCAGTGGAGAATTGGCGACTGCAAGTCCCACACGGCGGGCGCTTTCATCGCTTTTTGCGCCGGTAACGCTCACCGTGATGAACTTGGTCGCACCTTCGCCATCGCGCACCACCAGATGGGCGAGCTGGCGGCACACATCCTCCAGCGCCGCCATGAAGGCATCTGCGCCCGCATCCTCGAAAGAGGAGAGAATGGCATTGTCTGCCTTGCCGGTTGCAAAGCCCAGAACCGTGTCGCTGGTGGAGGTATCGCTATCCACCGTAATGCAGCTGTAGGTCCGTTCGTTAGCGGCAGAGAGGCATTGCTGGAAGAATTGCGGCTCCACCGCTGCATCGGTGAAGATATAGCCCAGCATGGTCGCCATATCGGGCGCGATCATCCCGCTGCCCTTGATGATGCCATTCAGGACGACGCGCGTGTCACCAATCATGGCAGAGGCCGTGGCCCCCTTGGCAAAAGTGTCGGTCGTGCCGATCGCGTGGGTGGCCTCTTCCCAGCTGCAAGGAGTTGCTTCCAGCACTGCTGCAACGCCATGTTGCGCCTTGTCCTTTGGCAGAGGCACGCCGATCACGCCGGTGGAGGACACCAGCACGTCTGACGGTGCGCAATCGAGGTGATGCGCCACTTGCGCCATGATCTGTTCCACCGCCTCGCGCCCGCGATATCCTGTAAAAGCGTTGGAATTGCCTGCATTGACAATAAGTGCGCGTGCCTGACCCAGCTTCACCTGCTCACGCCCCATTTCCACTTCGGTGGAACAACAGACATTGCGGGTGAAGACGCCGGCAAGCGCCGTTCCTTCTGCCAATTCCGCATAGGTAAGGTCGGCGCGGTCCCAGTCCTTGTAATCTGCGCGCGCCACGCGCAGCGTCACGCCATCGACAGGCGGCATATCGGGAAAGGGCAGGGCGAGGGGAGAGCGAGCAAGATCCATGACCGGTGCCATAAGCGCCAAGTCAACGCAGGACAATGTGGGCAATTCCTAGTCGCATCATCAGCCGGTCATAGACTTTACACCAATCATCGCTATTTGAGGCCCACGATGCTTCGCCAGTTACTCACCCTGCTTGCCGTTATTTCAGGCTTCACGCTCGCGGCAGAACCTGTGTCGGCTGCCGATGCACGGGTGGTGAGCATTGCAGCGGCGCACCAGGCCGATTGCGCTATTGTCGCAGCCGCGCCAGTCCAGCAGGTGCGCGATGCGCGTTCCAGCGATGCTCCGCTTGCTGCACCGCGTGCGCTTCCGCCAGCATTCGCACTAGCCCCCAGCGTTCGCATCAAGGTTGATCGCACGCGCGAATAGCGCGACTTTCACTCACATCGCCTGAATTTCCAAGGTTGCGCCACCATGCGCGGCCTGTTCCCATATTATCCGACAGGACCCGCCTCATGTGGCAAACAATCGCCAAATCGCTCTTCGGTTCGTCCAACGACCGTTACGTCAAGACGCTCGAAAAGACCGTTGCCCGTATCAATTCGCTGGAAGACCAGCTTGTTGACTTCTCCGATGACGAATTGCGCGCGCAGACCGCCAAATTCCGCATAAAGCTGGAGGAAGGCGCAACATTGGACGATATTCTGCCCGAAGCCTTCGCCACCGTGCGAGAGGCATCCAAGCGTGTGTTGGGCATGCGGCATTTCGATGTGCAGATGGTTGGCGGGATCGTGCTCCACCGCGGCGAAATCGCTGAAATGAAGACGGGTGAAGGCAAGACGTTGGTGGCAACGCTGGCCACCTATCTCAATGCGATCGAAGGCAAGGGCGTTCACGTAGTGACGGTGAATGATTATCTCGCCCGCCGCGATGCGGAATGGATGGGCCGCCTGCACGGTTTTCTCGGTCTGAATGTGGGTGTGATTGTGCCCAACATGCCCGAGGCTGCCCGCCGTGATGCTTATGCCGCCGACATAACCTACGGCACCAATAATGAATTCGGCTTTGATTACCTGCGCGACAATATGAAGCAGGAGCGGGGCCAGATGGTGCACCGCCCGTTCAATTTCGCGATCGTCGATGAAGTCGATTCCATCCTGATTGACGAGGCGCGTACCCCGCTGATTATTTCCGGCCCGACAGAAGATAAGTCGGATCTTTATGTCGCGCTTGATGCTGTCATCAAGGAGCTGGAAGAGGAATATTACGAGAAGGACGAAAAGAGCCGCAACGTCCAGCTGACCGAGGATGGCGTTGAGGAAATCGAGAAACGTCTGATCGCCGCTGGCCTGCTTGAAACAGACAATCTCTACGATATCGAAAACACCCAGGTCGTCCATCACATGGATCAGGCTCTGCGCGCTGTCGTGATGTTCAAGAAGGACACAGATTACATCGTCAAGGATGACAAGGTCGTCATCATTGATGAATTTACCGGCCGCATGATGGATGGACGCCGCTGGTCCAACGGCCTGCATCAGGCCGTGGAAGCCAAGGAAGGCGTCAAGATCGAACCTGAGAACCAGACGATGGCCTCGATCACGTTCCAGAACTATTTCCGCATGTATCCCAAGCTTTCGGGCATGACCGGCACTGCCGCTACCGAAGCGGCAGAATTCTGGGATATCTACAAGCTCAACGTCGTCGAAATCCCTACCAATGTGGAGATCCAGCGCGTTGACGAAGAAGACGAATTCTACAAGAACACGCTCGATAAATTCGCCGCCATTGCCAAGGCAATCAAGGAAAAGAACGAGATCGGCCAGCCAGTTCTTGTGGGCACAGTTTCAATCGAGAAATCGGAACTTCTCAGCGATTTCCTCGATAAGGAAGGCGTCAAACATGCCGTCCTGAATGCGCGCATGCACGAAAAGGAAGCGCATATCGTGGCGCAGGCGGGCCGGATCGGCGCGGTGACAATTGCCACGAACATGGCCGGTCGCGGCACCGATATTCAGCTCGGCGGTAATATCGATTTCCGTACGGAAGACGAGCTTGGCGATATGGAAGACGGCCCGGAAAAGGATGCTGCCATCGCCCGTATTGAGAAGGAAATCGAAGCGGAAAAGCAGCGCGTTCTGGAAGCGGGCGGTCTGTTCGTTCTGGGTACAGAGCGTCATGAAAGCCGCCGCATCGATAACCAGTTGCGCGGTCGTTCCGGTCGCCAGGGCGACCCGGGCCTTTCACGCTTCTATCTGTGCCTTGAAGATGATTTACTGCGTATCTTCGGGCCGGACACATTGTTCGCCAAGATGATGAATTCCAACTTGGAAGATGGCGAGGCAATCGGCTCCAAGTGGCTGTCAAAAGCCATTGAAACTGCACAGAAAAAGGTCGAAGCGCGCAATTACGAAATGCGCAAGCAGGTCGTCCAGTATGATGACGTGATGAATGACCAGCGCAAGGTCATCTACGAACAACGCGCCGAAATCATGGATGCAGAGCGTGTCGATGATGTGGTGGAAGATATGCGCCGCGATGCGATCAACGCCATGGTCACCGCTGCGTGCCCGCCCGGCTCCTATCCAGAACAATGGGACAAGGCTGGCCTCAAGGAGAAGATCGACGAAGTTCTCGGCCTAGATGTGCCGCTCGATGATTGGATCGAGGAAGACCATGTCGAACCCGAATTGATCGAGGAACGACTGCTAGATCTTTCCGAACAAAAGCTGTCAGGCAAGATCGTCGATATTCCGGAAGATAGTTGGCGCCGTGTTGAAAAGAGCATCCTGCTCGAACGGCTTGATCATCACTGGAAGGAACACCTCGCCACGCTGGACGCATTGCGCCAGGTCGTTTTCCTGCGCGCCTATGCGCAAAAGCAACCGATCAATGAATATAAGCAGGAGGCATTCGGCCTGTTTGAAATTATGCTGGATACCCTGCGCGAGGACGTGACCAAGGTGCTGCTGACGGCCGAGTTCCGTCCCTCTGCGCCGCCGCCGCCAGTTGAATTGCCCGATCTGCCCGAATTTTTGACCGGACATATCGATCCGTTCACAGGTGAGGACAATTCTGCAGATGGTGACGGCTCCGCCAAGATGGCCCCGCTATTCGGCACGCTGAGCAGCTCTCCCGTGGCCTCCACCGGTTCAGGCGGAGCGCAAACAGCCGATCCCTATGCAAATATGGATGTAAGCCGCAACGCGCCATGTCCTTGCGGTTCGGGCAGCAAATACAAGCATTGTCACGGGGCTGCTATCTGATTCTCGATCCGAGCGCCAAGACGGGCGCTCGGGCCCAGGCCTTGATGAAGATCCCGCTGAATGGGTGAATTGCAAGATAACGCTCCAAGATAACGCTCAGCGTCAGCAAGGCCCAATGGCCGCCCGCAGCGGGGCAGCCTGCCTGCCCGCTTAGCAAGGATCGCGCACCCGCATGGGTGGGCGAAAAGCAAATTATCTTGAAAAGTGGCTCCCCGAGTTGGATTCGAACCAACGACCAAGTGATTAACAGTCACCTACTCTACCGCTGAGCTATCGGGGAGCAGCCCGTCAGGCAGGTGAGCGCCTATATGGGCGGGCACCGGGTTTGACAAGCCCCGATTGCGGCAATCCACATCAAGTCAGGAATTGCTCTGCCACAATGCGTTCGTCCAGCGCATGGCCAGGATCGAACAGCAGGGTCATTTCCTTGTCTCTGGCGATTTCCACATGCACCTCTGCCACGTCGCGCACTTCCTTTTGATCAGCGACCACGGCGACAGGGCGCTTGGCCGGTTCATGCACGCGGAAAGTGACGCGGCTGCTGTCCGGCAGGACCGCGCCGGGCCAGCGACGCGGGCGAAAGGGGCTGATTGGGGTGAGAGCAAGCATGCGCGAATCAAGTGGCAGGATCGGGCCATTGGCGGAAAGGTTATAGGCGGTGGAGCCGACGGGCGTTGACAATAGAACGCCATCTCCCGCCAGCTGCGATATGCGCACGCGTCCATTCACCGATATCTCTATCTTGGCGGTCTGCCGGGTTTCGCGCAGCAGACTGACTTCATTAATGGCGCAGGATGTCTCGCGTTCTCCTGACTGGGTGATCGCTTCCATGCGCAGCGGCGAGACGGTGAATCGCCGCGCCTTCGCGACGCGCTCAACCAGATCGCATGACTGGATATGACGGTTCATCAGGAAGCCCACTGTCCCCAGGTTGAGCCCGAACACAGGCTTCACCGTCTCTAAATCGAGCATGGAATGGAGCGTGTCGAGCATGAAACCGTCTCCGCCCAGTGTGATGACGGCCTCTGCATCCTCCAAAGAGACGAAATCATTGCAATCCGCCAGTTTGAACGCGGCTTCGGCGGCCTTTTCGTTCTGCGAATGCAGCAGTGCCAGCCTTTTCGGGGCCGAGTGGCTGCTTCCGGTGCTGTCGGCCTCTTCCATGACGGAGACACTATGGAGCGTCGTCCCGATTTGCAACGCGCCATTCGCCGGACCTGTCTTTGTTACAAGAGCCATGCGAGACAACAGGCCATGACGATTCCTACACAATCCATCGATCGCCGAGCCCGGCAGGATCGCCGCAATCTGGAACCCCATCCGATTACGGAAGATCTCGCCGACGCGCTAATCGCGAACGAGATTGAATTGTTATTCCAGCCACAATGGCGCGCGGACGGCTCGCTGAGCGGGGCTGAGGTGTTGGTGCGCTGGGAGCATCCCGATCACGGATCGTTGGCGGGCGATGCACTTGTGGCAATTGCGCAAAGCGGCGGGATCGCGCGGCGCCTGTCCCGCCATATTGCGCGCGGCGCGTTCAAGGCGGCGCTGGATTGGCCGGAAGACCTTCATCTTTCGCTCAATGTTACAGCGATGGACCTGTTCGACCGGACCTTTGCTGAAGGCCTGATTGAGATGATCGCGGATTACGATTTTCCGCCCGAACGGCTGACGCTGGAAATTACCGAGCAGGCGCTGGTGGCGGATCTCGATCGTTCCGCCACCCGGCTCGATACGCTGGCGCAGCAAGGCATCCGCATTGCGCTGGATGATTTTGGTGCGGGGTTCTGCAACTTCCGCTATCTCAAGGTTTTGCCGCTCCACGCGCTCAAGCTGGATCGCGCAATGATAGAAGGCATTGCTGGCGACAGCCGCGATCTTGCCGTGCTGCGCGGTATTATCGCCATGGCCCGGGCGTTGGAAATCGATGTGCTTGCAGAAGGCGTCGAAACAGAGGCGCAGCGCGACGTCGTGATCGACGAAGGCTGCGCTTATTGGCAGGGCTATCTCGGCGGGAAACCCGTCAACGCAGAGGTGTTTGCCGAACTGGCGCTGCGCCAGGCCTGACAGGCACCCCTGCGTCGAAGTGGCACGATCCCGCTATTGTGCGGGCCTCTCTGCATTCTTCACATGCGTATCGAACCAGTCGATCATTTCCGCCAAGGTGTGCAACACGGATTCGCGCCCGCGATAGCCGTGGCTTTCATGCGGCAGCATCACCAGACGTGCGGTGCCGCCAGTGCCCTTGATAGCGGCGAACATGCGTTCTGATTGCTGCGGGAAAGTCCCGGAATTATTATCATTATCGCCGTGGATCAGCAGCATGGGTTCGTTGATCTGATCGGCTGCCATGAAGGGTGACAAGCGATAATAGGTTTCGGGCGTATCCCAAAAGATGCGTCGCTCGGCCTGAAATCCGAACGGTGTGAGCGTGCGGTTGTATGCGCCTGAACGGGCGATGCCGGCGCGAAAGATATCGCTTTGCGCCAGCAGATGCGCGGTCATGAATGCGCCATAGCTGTGTCCGCCCACGCCAACGCGGTAGCCATCGCCAAACCCGCGTTCGACAGAGAAATCAACCGCCGCCTGCGCCGAAGACACGACCTGCTGGATGAAGGTATCGTTCACCGTTTCGGGATCGTCGCCAATCACCGGCATCGATGCATTGTCGAGCACGGCATAGCCCTGCGTCAGGAAGAAGCGGTGCGAATAGCTGCCGATGCGCGTGAAGCTATAGGGCGAATCGCGGTTCTGCGAGGCAGTGGCGGCGTCGTTGAATTCCCGCGGGTAGGCCCACACGACCAGCGGCAGTTGCTGTCCCTCCTGATAATCTGGCGGAAGATAAAGCGTCGCGGTCAGTTCGGTGCCATCATCACGTGTATAGGTCACCAGCTCACGGCTGATACCAGTTAACTCGGGATGCGGATCGGGGAAATTGGTCAGAGCCGTCACGGCCCCATCGCGGTGCAGACGGAAATTGCCGGGGTCGACAGGGCTTTGATAGAGCGTGATGAAGTTTGCACCGCTATCGTCGAGCACATCTACGACATTTTCGAGATATTCTCCGTCATTGCGCCACAATTCGGTCGTCTCGAGCGTTTTCAGGTCGAAGCGGTTCAGGAACGGCCTCAGGCCTTCCGGCGTCGCACCGCGTCCGCCCAGCAGCAGCGACCCATCGACATTGCGAGCCACGCTGAAACCGCTTTCGGTGGTGACGAAAAGCGGATTGCCGGGATCACTGTAAGCATCCTGATAATTTCGTATTGTGAGCTGGTGGGACCCGTCGTTGCCGGTCACGTCGATCAGCGACTGGCGCAGTTCACGGCTGTCGCGATCATAATCGACCGCAACGATATCGTCGGAATCTTCAATTCCGAAAAAACCCGAGTATCGATCCTCAAACCTGGCAAGTTCTTGTGGTTCCGATGTGAAGGGAGCGGCGAGCGCATAGAGCGCATCGCGCACATCGGTTTCGACGCGCGGATCACCGCCATCCTGCGCCTCGGCCCAGACCAGCAGGGCAGGCTCGGTAGGATGCCAGGTGATGCTGCGCCGACCCGTCACCACGCCTTGCACGGGCAGACTGTCCGCCAACGGCTGCTGCGCGATCGTGGCGATGCGGTTGCCAGCGCCATCCGTGACCGCCGATGTCAGGGGAAAGCGGTAATAGGGCACCTGATAGCTGAACGGCCTCTCCAGCCATTCGAACAGCATGTAATTGCCATCAGGCGAGGCCGCGGCTTCGGTATAGATGCGCGGTTCGCCCAAGGTTTCGGGTGCCGCGCCATCAAGCGAATAGGCGACGGGCTGGCTGGTCGTCAGCCACGCAAACAGCGCCTCGTCATGCGGGTTTTCCAGCAAGTCCTGATAGGTGCGCGTCTGCGCTTCCTCGCCGCCTGCTGCATCCTGAATGGCAGGTCCTGTCGGAGTGAGCGATTCTTCGGGCATCGGGCCGCGATTTTCCGGCGTTACCAGCGCCAGCAAACGCCCGTCCGGCAGCCAGCGCGGTCCCTGAAAAATGGGATTGATGCCCTGTTCGCGCAGCACAGCGGTCTGCCCGCTGGCCGTGTCGAGCACCATCAGTGCCATCCCGTCGCCATAGGTATTGGTGAAGGCAACATGCCTGCCATCGGGCGACCAGCTCACGTCCGAAACATCCGCTTCTGCGGGCAGGGTGACGGTTTTCCGTGTCCCGCTGTCAATGTCCTGCAAGGTCAGCCCGACGAATGCGCGCGTGCCGTGCCGGTCATTGATGGCACTGTCGAGCCGCAGACCCGCCAGCTTTTCCATCGGTCTTGCCAGTTCCGCTACCGGCGGCAGGCTCTCGCGTTCGAGCAGCAACAAGGTGGTGCGGTCAGGCGAAACCGAAACTGCGGGCGAGGGCGGGCGCAAGACGATGTCTGTTACATCGGCAGGCGGCAGGCGATAACCGTCCTGCGCGGCAGCGGGAGCTGCCAGCACTGCGCAAAGGGCAAGGCACACTCCCGATCCCAGACCTGACCGAAGAGAAGTGGAAAGCAAATGGCGCATGATCGGTAATCTCCTTCGCCGCGCAATAAACCGATGCGCGTGCGCGAAGGCAAGCCGCCATGGCGCGTGTTACGCGGCTTTCTTTGCTGCGCGTTTCACCACGTTGCTCAGGCCCTTGGTCAATTGGAACAGGCCATTCAGGCGGCTTTGCGGATCGCCCCATGCGCGGTTGATCACCAGCTTCATGTCCGGGCGCAGCTTGGCCGTGCCTTCCAGCCTTTCGACATAGGCAATCAGGCCGGCAGGATCAGGGAAGCTGTCTTGATGGAAGGTGACCAGCGTGCCGCGCGCGCCCACATCTATCTTGGCAATGCCTGCGGTGATGGCCTGATGCTTGATCTCGATCAGGCGGATGAGGTTCTTGGTGGCCTGCGGCAATTCACCGAAACGGTCGATCATTTCCGCTGCCATGCTCTCGATCTCGGATTGCCCGTCGGCCTGATTGAGACGGCGATAAAGCGCCATGCGGACGGCAAGATCGGGGACATAGCTTTCGGGGATCATGATCGGCGCATCGACGGTGATCTGCGGGGAAAGATGGCTGCGATCCGCTTCCAGCCCGGCATCGCCTGCCTTGGCCGCCATGATCGCATCTTCCAACATGGACTGGTAAAGTTCGAACCCGACTTCGCGAATATGGCCCGATTGTTCATCGCCCAGCAGATTGCCCGCGCCGCGAATATCGAGATCGTGACTGGCAAGCTGGAAACCCGCCCCCAGCGAATCAAGATCGCCCAGCACCTTGAGCCGCTTTTCCGCCACTTCGCTCAACTGCATGTCGGCAGGCGTTGTCAGATAGGCATAAGCGCGGATTTTGGCGCGGCCCACGCGTCCGCGCAGCTGGTAAAGCTGGGCAAGACCGAACCGGTCGGCGCGGTGAATGATCATGGTATTGGCAGAAGGCAGGTCGAGCCCGCTTTCGATGATGGTGGTGGAAAGCAGCACTTCGTATTTGCCTTCGTAAAAGGCGCTCATGCGTTCTTCGATATCGCCCGCACCCATCTGTCCGTGGGCGGCCACGAATTTCACTTCGGGCACCGTATCGCGCATCCATTGTTCAAGCGGCTCCATGTCCGATATGCGCGGCACCACGATAAAGCTTTGCCCGCCGCGATGATGTTCGCGCAGTAATGCCTCGCGCACCACCATATCGTCCCATTCCATCACATAGGTCCGCACCGCCAGCCTATCGACGGGCGGGGTCTTGATGGTTGAAAGCTCGCGCAGTCCAGTCATCGCCATTTGCAAGGTGCGCGGAATGGGCGTGGCGGTGAGGGTGAGGACATGCACGTCGGCGCGAAGCTGCTTCAGCTTTTCCTTGTGCGTGACGCCAAAGCGTTGTTCTTCATCCACGATCACGAGGCCAAGGTCCTTGAACTGCGTGTTCTTGGACAAGATCGCGTGGGTGCCGATTACGATATCCACCGTGCCATCTGTCAGCCCTTCGCGGGTGGACTTCATCTCGGCTGCGGGAACAAGCCGGCTGAGCCGACCGATCTTGAGCGGGAAGCCGTCGAACCTCTGGCGAAAGTTTTCAAAATGCTGACGCGCCAGCAGGGTAGTGGGGGCCACCATCGCAACCTGTTGCCCGTTCATCGCCGCGACGAAAGCTGCGCGCAAGGCGACTTCGGTTTTGCCAAATCCGACATCGCCGCACACCAACCTGTCCATCGGGCGGCCACTTTCCAGATCGCGCAGGACATCGGCGATGGCCTGTTCCTGATCTTCCGTTTCCTCATACTGGAAACGGTCAAGAAACTGGTTGTAGCTGGCTTCGTCCACGGCAAGGGCGGGGGCCTTGCGCAGGGCGCGCGCGGCGGCGACTTTCATCAATTCGCCGGCAATTGCCTGAATACGTTCCTTCAGGCGCGAACGGCGTTTCTGCCAAGCTTCGCCGCCCAGCCTGTCCAGCGGAACGCTTTCTTCCGAAGACCCGTAGCGGCTGAGCACGTCGATATTCTCGACCGGAATATACAGCTTGTCGCCGCCCGCATATTCCAGCCGCACGCAATCATGCTGGCTCTTGCCGACCGAGATAGGCTCCAGCCCGATATATTTGCCGATGCCGTGATCGACATGAACCACCAGATCGCCGCGTGCCAGCGCCTGCAATTCGGCGAGGAAAGCGTCGGCGTCTTTCTTGCGTTTCTTCCGGCGAACAAGCCTGTCACCCAGCAAATCCTGCTCTGTGACAAGTTCCAGTTCGTCATTGGCAAAGCCTGTGTCGAGCGGCAGCACCATTGCGGCAGGTTTCGTTTTGCCGCCCTTTGGCGCAGAGGCACCCAGGGCTTCCTGCCAGCTTTCCACCTGCTGCATCGGCGTTCCCGCTTCCTCCAGTATGGAGGTGATGCGGCTGAGAGAGCCTTGCGTGTAGGCAGCGAGCAGCGGGCGTTTTCCCGCCTTGGCCAAAGTGGCAAAGTGTTTTGCTGCCGCTTCATAGACATTGCTGCCTTGTGTGCGTTCGGGCGTGAAATCGCGTGCAGATCTGAAGCCGAAATCGACGATCTTGCCGGCCTCCGGCTCTGCGAAGATCGAGGTCTTGTGGATCGGCCAGCCTTGCATTGCAGAAGCGTATTCTTCCTGCGTCAAATAAAGCTGGGCAGGGTCGATCGGGCGGTAGCTACCCTTGGCCTGTCCGGCGATTTCGCTGCGCTGACGGTGGTAATCCGTAATGTCGGTCAGCCGTTCTTCGGCGGCTGCGAGCGCGCCTGAATCGATGACAATCGTATCCTTGGCGTCGAGGTGATCAAACAAAGTTGCCAGCTTGTCCTCGAACATGGGCAGCCAGTGCTCCATCCCCGCCAGCCGCCGCCCGTCGCTTATCGCTTCATACAAAGGGTCCTGCGTCGCGCCTGCGCCAAACGCCTCGCGATAGCGGGTGCGGAAGCGTTTGATCGTGTCATCATCCAGCAATGCTTCGCTGGCGGGCAGGAGCAGGTGGTCCTTGATCGTGGCGGTGGTGCGCTGGGTGCCCGGATCGAACAGGCGCAGGCTTTCCAGTTCGTCCCCGAAGAAATCAAGCCGCAGTCCAGCATCAAGCCCGCTGGGGTAAATGTCCACGATGGAACCGCGCATGGCAAATTCGCCCGTATCCACCACGGTATCGACGCGGGAATAGCCCTGCCGCCGCAGCAGATGGGCAAGGCTTTCGTGGCCGATCTGGCTCCCCACCTTGAATTCGCGCACCGCCTCGCGAATGCGGAACGGGGTGAGCACACGCTGGAGCAAGGCGTTGACCGTGGTGACGACCAGTTGATGCGCCGCCTTGCCACTTTGCAACCGGTGCAGCGCAGCCAGCCTTTGCGCGCTGACCGACATCGCCGGACTGGCGCGGTCATAGGGGAGGCAATCCCACGCGGGGAATTCCACCACCTGCAATTCAGGCGCGAAAAAATGCACCGTATCAACCATCGCGCGCATCGCTGCATCATCGGCGGCGATAAAGACGGCGCGGCCCGATCCGGCGCGGGCAAGGTCGGCCATGACCAGCGGCTGCGCCCCGCGCGCAACAGAGGCGAGGGTGAGCTGTTGGTCAGCTTTCAGGAAACGGGAAAGATCGGGCATCGGGCAAGGCATCCGGGCAAACAGAACAGCCCCCTGCTCGGCCGAGGAGGGGGTCAGGCCGCCTAGATGCTCACATAGTCAAACTTGCGCAAGGCATCCATTTGGCCACCCTGCAAACGCACGGGCGGCTCCGCGGTGCCCAGCGCCCATGCCAGCACATCGACATCCTCTTCTTCAAGCAATGCCTCGAACCAGGCGAGGGCTGGTTCATCCCAGGCCGTGTGAAACGTGTCGAAATAGCAGCCGAACATGTAATCCGCCTCCCGCGTGCCGCGATGCCAGGCGCGAAACTTGGCGCGGGCGAGCCGGGGAGAAAGATGTGCTGGTTCAGCCATGAAAAGGGGCGCCTCGTTTACCGAAGCGCCCCCTGTGAAGCCTCAGTCGTCCCTGATCAAGGGTGCGTATGGGTGTAGAAGGTGACTTCATCCTTCGTCAGCGCATTCCATTCCGTCGTCAGGGATTCCAACGCCGCTTCACCGCCGACATTGGCGGTAAGTGCCGTCATGAAGGCAGCGCGAGAAGGGCTGGCGTGCGAATCGAAATTGGCCATTCCGCCTTCCATTTCGGAAACCAGAATGATGTCATAGTCAGGGTTGGTCATGACCCAGTGGATGACATCGGGCGTCTGCCCGGCAGCCTGTTGCGCAGGAACGATGTGGTTGGTCATGATCTCCATCCAGCGATCATCCGCCCCGTCGGCAAATTTGAACATGGTGACTTGATATGTGGTCCGCGCTTCTTCGGGTTCATCCTGCGCCATTGCAGGTGTCGCAAGCAGCGCCAGCGCCGCGCTGGCAGCCAAAGTCTTCGTAAATCTGAACATAGAAAGTCCCCTCAAGAGTTGCACATTGCGACCCTTGTTAGCGACCCTCACATCGCTGTTAGCAGCAAAAGATCCAAAACGGGAATCGCAATTGCACAGGCTTGCCGCGCAGGCACCTTCGCAATCTTCGAAGCATTGGCTAAGGCGGGCCTGTCATGCGTCCCGATTGCCTCAATCCCCTGTTTGCCGAAATCGAGAGCCTCGACGGCGTCGGCCCCAAGCTGAAAAAACCGCTGGAAAGGCTTGGCCTCTCGCGCGTGCGCGATGTGCTGTATCACCTGCCCGAACGCTTCGTGACCCGCCGCGTGGTGGCTGATCTTGATGACGGGCAGGTGGGCGAGAACGTGGTTGTCGCGCTGACGGTGGTGGAACCTGTCTCTTATACACATCTCCGAGCCCA
>OJBY01000422.1_pt1 | contig 22982 bp, 26 predicted proteins | sample 1591731 | NCBI WGS metagenome assembly OJBY01 (sample SAMN05416837, study PRJEB24817) | seawater metagenome | isolation source: Sea water | place: Canada:Atlantic | collected 2013-07
TCTTCGTCGGCAGCGTCAGATGTGTATAAGAGACAGAAATAAGGCAGAGCCGCTGTGTCGACCTATTTGCCCACGATCAAGCAGTTGCAATATCTGGTTGCGCTTCATCAGCACCAGCACTTTGGCCGTGCGGCGGAAGCCAGCTTCGTTTCTCAATCGACGCTGTCGGCCGGGATTCGCGAACTTGAATCGCTCCTTAATGTCACATTGGTGGAGCGCAGTCGCCGCGTGGTACGCTTTACACCATTGGGAAATTCCGTGGTTGCCAAGGCTCACCGTATACTTCGCGAAACAGAAGAGCTTGCCGAACTTGTGCAGGCTGCAGGTAAGCCGCTTTCAGGCGAATTGCGGATGAGCGTTATCCCGACCATCGCACCATTTCTGCTCCCGCGAATTTTGCCGCGGCTGCGCAAGGAACGGCCACAGCTCAAGCTGTTCTTGCGAGAAGAAACGTCCGAACACGCCCTCGAATCGCTCCATCATGGTCGCGCAGATTGCGTCCTGCTTGCCCTGCCCTTCCCCACTGGCGAAGTCGAAAAAGCAGTGATTTCGCAGGACGATCTATTTGTCGCTTTCCCCAAGGACGATCCACGCAATCCACCTGATGAAGTGCCCCCTTCCATGATCGAAGAAGGGCGCTTGCTGTTGCTGGAAGATGGCCATTGCCTGCGGGATCATGCGCTGGCGGCGTGCAATCATGCAGAATTGCGCGCCAGCACCACGATGATAGGCACATCGCTTCATACGCTGGTGCAAATGGTGGATAATGGTCTTGGTCTGACCTTGCTGCCGAAAATGGCTATCGATGCAGGCATCCTGCATGAAACCGATGTGGTCTATCGTCCGCTGAAAGGCCGCAATACCAGCCGTGAAATTGCGCTGGTATGGCGAACAAACTCACCAAGGTCGGATGAATTTCGCTTGCTTGCCGAAGAATTACGCGCGGGTTAATCGGCCATCTTCGCCTTTAGGACATGATGATATTGACTGACGGCCCATGCCGATTTCAATCCATGTGTTTGAGGCCCACACGAAGGTAATCCCATCCAGTAATCAAAGTCAGAATGGCAGCGGTCCACAGCGTTACCAGCCCCACCGTATGCGGAATATTATGCGCAATGCCGCCTGCCATCACAATCCAGTTTGGCAGTCCCTGTCCCAGTATCAGTGAACCAAGGGCGACAAGCTGGAACGTGGTTTTCCATTTCGCCAGCTTGCTGACCGGAATGCTGACCTGAAGTCCGCCAAGAAACTCTCGCAACCCCGAAACCGCGATTTCGCGGATCAGGATGATAAGCCCAGCGATGACATGTGCATCGCCCACATATGGGCCGCGCAAGACACCCATTGCCGTCAGCACCAATATCACGGTGGCAACCATAATCTTATCCGCAATCGGATCGAGAAAAATGCCCAGCTTGCTGACAGCGCCGCTTGAACGGGCCAGCATGCCATCGAAGAAATCGGTGATGCCCATCGCCGAATAGAGGGCAAAGGCAAGCAGATAACCAAGCTCCCATCCCGGCCACCACATCAGATAGGCAAGCAATGGCAGGGCCACGATACGCGACAGGGTGAGGATGTTGGGCAATCTCCACATGATGTTTCACCCCTAGCCGTTTAATCACGTGGGAAAAAGCGTGGCTTACCATCTTGATTGAAGATAAGCCCCGTTGCGCAAGCGACCTGGCGTCCAAAGGAAGGCAACGCAAGCAGCACCATGTTTACATCCACCCACCTGCTGAAGCAGCGGCGGTTCCTGCCGCTATTCGTCACCCAATTGCTGAACGCGTTCAACGACAATCTCTACAAGACGGCGATGGTCCTGTTCGTCGTTTACGCCGTATATAATTCCGCCGACACGGAAACGATATTTTCCGGCGTAGCATCCGCAGTATTCATCCTGCCTTTCTTCCTGCTATCGGCAATTGCCGGACAATTGGCAGACCTGCGCGACAAGGCAGCGATCATCCGTATCGTCAAGGCTGCGGAAATCGTGATCATGGCGGTGGGTGCAATGGGCCTGTTCATGGCGTGGCGTGGCTTTGCGGTGGATGTCGTGGCGATCCCCCTGCTGATGCTTGCCCTGTTCGCGATGGGCACACATTCCACATTCTTCGGTCCGATAAAATACGCGATCCTGCCTCAGCATCTTGAAAAAGACGAGGTGCTGGCAGGCACCGGCCTTGTTGAGGCAGGCACCTATCTCGCGATCATGGCGGGCACAATTCTTGCCGGATTTCTTGCAGTTGAATTTGCTGCAATCGCCGTGGTCGGATTTGCAATTATCGGGTATTTCACCAGTCGTCAGGTTCCACCGGCCCCACCGATGGGCATGCCCGAAAAGGTCGATTTCAACCCGTTCACATCCTCATACCGGCTTGTGCGTGATATCATGCACAATCGCGAAGTCTTCTATGCCATTCTCGCAATCAGCTTTTTCTGGACCATCGGTGCGGTGCTGTTCATCCAGTTCCCGCCTCTCGCCAAAAATGTCCTGATGGCCAATAAAGAAGTGGCGAGCCTGTTTCTTGTATTCTTTTCAATCGGTGTTGCCATTGGTTCGGTGGCAGTGAACCTGTTGCTCAAGGGCACGGTTTCGGCACGCTATGCACCATTTTCGGTTCTGGCGATGGGCGCGATGGTGGCAGTCTTCTACTTTGTGTGCCGCGCATGGAATGCAGGGCTGGTCGATTCAAGACTGATGGATGTTCCCACTTTTCTGTCATACCCGCTCGCCTGGGCCGTGCTGTCCAGTCTGCTGTTTATCGCAATATTCGGCGGCATGTTCGTTGTGCCGCTTTATGCCTTTTTGACAACAAAGGTTCCAACCTCGCAGGCGAGCAGGGCCGTAGCGGCGAACAATATCGTCAATTCCGGGGCGATGGTCGTCGGCTCTCTACTTGCGCTGGCATTGAGTGCCATCGGCATACCCTTGGCAGAGCAATTGCTGCTCAGTGCGGCCATGTGCCTCGTTTCGGCCTGGCTCGGCGTAGTGCTCTATAAGGCGGAAAAAGCTGCTGCATTGGCAGGGTCCACCCCCGCCGCCGCCGCCGCCGAATAGCTCAGCTGAAAAACGCCAGCGTGGCGACAAATCCGGCGCCATAAGTGGCCAGTGCGGATTCGGCATCCTTGCGCGTCAATTCCAGGCGCAACCGCCAGGGTGCCGTGCGCTCGATCTCGTTCGCACGATGCAAGGCATGCGGAGGAAGGGAGGCCCGGAACGGGTGGCGGGCCGACTCATCGGATAGGACCAGTGCGCGTCTCATGATGAGGTTTTAACGCTTTGGTAACCATTTCGGGTATCGCAAACTGCATCCTGTCCACAGACGGGACAGACAGCCGCTCTTGGCAAGATGGCCGCTGTAGCAATGACAATTGGTTGCCGCCGCAACCAGTCAGGACTATTGCCGCATGGATGAACGCTGATAGCCCACTTCGCACCGCCTCACGCCTGCTTGTCGATTGCCTGTTGGAGCAGGGCTGTGACCGCATCTTCACTGTGCCGGGGGAAAGTTTTCTCCCCGTCCTTGATACATTGATCGACACGGACGGGATCGACACCGTCACGTGCCGGCAAGAAGGTGGCGTGGCCTTTATGGCATGCGCCGATGCGACGATGACGGGCCGACCCGGCGTGGCCTTTGTCACCCGCGGGCCGGGGGCGACCAATGCCAGCATTGGCGTGCATGTAGCGATGCAGGATTCTCAACCGATGATCCTTTTCATCGGTGATGTGGACCGGGGTATGCGCGACCGTGAGGGTTTTCAGGAAATTGATTTCTCAGCCTTCTTCGCACCGATCTCCAAATGGGCCGCACGGATTGATGATGCGGCGCGCATACCCGAATATATTGCGCGCGCATGGTCCACCGCCATTTCCGGCAGGCCCGGTCCTGTGGTTCTCGCCCTGCCCGAAGACATGCTGCACGAAGAGGCGATAGGCGCACTCGTTCGTCCGGCTGTTACACGGCCGGCTCAGGGACCCTGCCCCGATGCGATGGAGGCGATCATGCGCATGATTGGAGATGCCGCCGCGCCCATGGCGATAATCGGCGGCGCAGGCTGGCACGAAAGAACGCGCCACTATTTTACGGAATTTGCAGAGCGGATCGGTCTTCCGGTTGCCACCGCGTTCCGACGGCAGGATGCCATACCGCCATCGTCAGCTGTCTATGCAGGCAATCTGGGTTACGGCCCTAATCCCCGGCTGGTAGAGCGGGTGCGCGAGGCAGACCTTATACTGGTAGTGGGCGCTCGTCTGGGGGAGGCAACCACAGATGGTTATTCAATAATCACTCCGGATCATCCGGGCCAGACGCTGATCCACATTCACCCCGACCCCGAAGAACTGGGCCGCGTTTATCGCACTGACCTCGCCCTGTGCGCCGACACGGCGGAATTTGCAGAAAGCGCTGCCCTATGGGATGATTCCGACATTATCGCTTTCGATGCCGGCGCAGAGGCTCATCGGGACTGGCAGGAGTGGAATACGCCGCATGACGAGGCGCGTTACGATCTCGATCTGACCATGGCGATGGCCGCCGCGCGACGCCTGCTTCCCGATGATGCAATCATTTGCAATGGGGCAGGCAATTTTTCCGGATGGTGGCATCGGTTCTGGCCATATGCAGGCTTTCCCTCGCAGCTTGCTCCAACTTGTGGCGCAATGGGCTATGGCATTCCCGCAGCAATTGCCGCAGCACGCCGTTTTCCCGAACGCTGCGTCGTTGCGGCCTCTGGGGATGGCGATTTTCTGATGAATGCGCAGGAACTGGCGACAGCGGGTCAATACGGTCTCAATCTGTTGATCATCATTTTCGACAATTCGACCTATGGCACCATCAGGATGCATCAGGAACGCGAATATCCGGGCCGCGAATCAGCTACACAACTGGCCAATCCCGATTTTGCCATGATGGGCAAATCCTACGGTGGCTGGGCAAAGCGCGTGGCCACCAATGCTGAATTCGATGCGGCGCTGGCAAAGGCGGTACCTATGGAGGGGATCCGCCTCATCCATTGCCTCACCGATATTGAACAGCTTGGTGCAGCAGGTGCAACAATCAGCGGGCTACGCGCAAAAAACTAAACCGCTGCGTCAGTCTTGCGACATGGCGATGATCTTGTCCCATTCCTCTCGCGTGATCACACCAACGGACAAACGTGAAAGCCGGACAAGCTCGATCCCGTCAAGCTCCGGATTTGCCTTGATCGCCTTCAAGGTGACCGAATTATCGAGTTTACTGACAGGCTTTACCTTGACCGTTGGCCATTTGCCTTCGGCATCAGTCGGATCAATCAAACCCGCTTCGCTCACCTCGGCGATACCGACAATTTCCAGCCCCTTGTTGGAATGATAGTAGAAAAGCCGATCGCCAATTTCCATCGCTTTCAGATTATTGGCAGCGCGATGATTGCGCACACCATCCCAGATCGTTTCACCATCGCGACATAGATCATCCCACGAATATTTGAACGGTTCGGACTTGATCAGCCAGTAACTGGGCACTTGATTCTCCATCTGAATGCACCGTCCGCCTAGCGGGTAAGCGTCTGCGTCGCAATTAACCGATCGTTGATTATGATGCGTAATAAGAGCGCTTCATATTTATGGGGCGCATGACCTTTGAAACAGGCGATTACTGAAAGTCGGGATTCGGCAGCGAACAAACTCGTAACGGCCGACCGTGATCTTGTCGCGCTGGGCATCGCCGTGGCGGCCATTATCCTGTTCGTCGGCACGGGCGGTTCAATCATGCCCAAGATTGTGCGTGCATGGACGGGCACGGGTGAAGCCCCCGATATGCTGCTCATCAATGCGGTTCTTCTCAACATCGCGCTGCTGCTGTTTGGTTGGCGCCGTTACAATGATTTGCGTCTCGAAGTGCAAGAACGGCGCAAGGCCGAACAGCGCGCCCGCGAACTGGCGGAGCGCGATCCACTGACAGGCTGCCTCAACCGTCGCAGCGGCCCGCCTGCGATCGATCAGTTGATAGCCACAGCCAAGGCTCGGCAGGAGCATGTCGCCGTGCTGATGATCGACCTTGATAATTTCAAGCAAATCAATGATCTCAACGGACATCTCGTCGGGGATCAGGTTCTGCGTACCTTCGCTGATCGCATCAGTGCGCAATTGCCTCACGAAGGCCTTCTGGTTCGCGTTGGCGGCGATGAATTTGCCTGTGCAGTACCATTCGAACTCCGCGCACGCGACCGGGTGGATTCGCTAGTCGATTCGCTCATCCGCAGTGTTTCTGCACCGGTTGAAAATGGCTCTGTTACAGTTGAAGTGACCATGTCGGTCGGCCTGTCCGCCACCAGCATTCGAGAAGAAGATGGCATCCCTACCGCCGAACGGATGATCCACTGGGCCGATATCGCGATGTATTATGCCAAGAAGCGGGGCCGTAACCGCTTCTACTGGTTCGAGCTGCAGATGGAAAATGAATTGCGCTATCGCAACGAGCTGGAAACCGGCGTTCGCGAAGCCGTGAAGGCGCAGGAATTCGTTCCGTTCTACGAACAGCAGATCGATCTGGAAACAGGCAATCTCGTGGGTTTCGAAATGCTGGCGCGCTGGCAATCCAGCAAATACGGCATGGTGAACCCGGACATATTCATCCCTGTTGCCGAGAAGATTGATCTGATTGGCGAATTGTCCGAACAGCTTATCCGCCAGGCACTCTCCGATGCGCATGAGTGGGATCCATCCTTATCGCTTTCAGTCAACATCTCCCCCCTGCAGTTGCGGGACCCGTGGTTCGCGCAGAAACTGCTGCAAATTCTTGTCGAAAGCGGTTTTCCACCGCACCGGCTGGAAATCGAGATTACCGAAAGCTGCCTGCATGAAAATGTTGCTGCAGTGCGATCAATTGTATCGAGCCTGAAAAATCAGGGTATCCGCATCAGCCTCGATGATTTTGGCACTGGCTATTCCAGCCTTTCGCAATTGCGTTCCCTCCCCTTTGACCGTCTCAAAATCGATCGCAGCTTCGTGACGGAAATGGCGGCAGAAAACGTAGGCGGCGAACTGGTCCGCGCCATCGTGGCCCTGGGTAAGGGCCTGTCTCTGCCGGTAACGGCGGAGGGCATTGAAAACGGCAAGGTGTTGCAAGAGCTGCAGGGATTGGGAGATATCAAGGGTCAGGGTTATCTTTATGGTCGCCCGGAAGATGCTCGCGCTACCCGTCAACGCCTCTCGAAGCTTGGTCTCTTGGTCAAGGACCACAAGCGGTTGAGCAGAATATATGGCCCCGCATTGTTGGGCGCCAGAGAGATCAGCAAGACAGGCTGATAGCTTGCTGACCATTGCGATCAGCCCTCCGTGCCCCTAGGTGGCGAGGATGCGCGTTTCTTTCGTAAAAATGCACGGCCTAGGCAATGATTTCATTGTGCTTGATGCGCGTGAAAACGCGCTGCCGCAATTCTCTCAGGCAACCATTCGCGCGCTGGCTGATCGCCGCGAAGGAATTGGCTGCGACCAATTTATCATTCTGGAACCGCATGAAAGCGCAACCTGCCGCATGCGTATCTTCAATTGCGACGGAACGCAGGTTGAGGCCTGTGGCAATGCCGCGCGCGCTGTAGGGTTGCTGCTGGGCAAACCCGCGCAGATCGTAACCAGTGGTGGAACAATCGAAACGCGGCCCGATGCAGCGGGCATTTCGGTGGACATGGGCAGGCCGCGCCTTGAATGGGAGGCAATACCCCTTGCCTATCCGATGGATACGCTGACGATGCCAGTTGGCTGGGAAGAACTTGAACAACCCTGCGCGGTCAATGTCGGCAATCCGCATGTGATCTTTTTTGTCGAAGATAACGACGCCATCCGGCTCGACACGCTTGGTCCGCTAATCGAACAAGACGAACTTTTTCCCGATAAGATCAACGTGAATGTCGCCACGATTGAAGGTCGTGACACGATCCGTTTGCGCGTGTGGGAACGGGGTGCGGGATTGACGCGAGCCTGCGGAACCGGTGCATGTGCAACTGCGGTTGCCGCCATGCGCCGCAATCTGACTGACAGGGATGTGACCGTGCACCTTCCCGGCGGACCACTGTCCATCCGTTGGAAAGAAGACGGGCGCATCATCATGAGTGGCCCGGCAACAGAGGCATTTCGCGGTTCATTCGACCCGGCTGATTTCGCATGAGTGATGGCACCGCAGTCGCACCTGCACATGATCGCGTTATTTCGCTCGGCTGCCGACTGAATATTGCTGAAAGCGAGCGTATCCGCATGTTGGTCGCGGATGAGGATGATCTCGTCATCATCAACAGCTGCGCGGTCACGATGGAAGCCGTGCGTCAGACCCGGCAGGCAATCCGCAGGGCGCGGCGCGCAAGGCCCGGCGCGCGCCTGCTGGTGACAGGTTGCGCTGCCGAGGTAGAGCGCGATCAGCTTTCCGCCATGCCCGAAGTGGACGGCATCGTGGCAAATGCGCAAAAGCTGGATGCGCGTGCGTGGAACGTGCCCGAACGGGGCGAACCGACGCCATCAAAACACACCCGCGCCTTCATAGCGGTGCAAAATGGATGTGATCATGCCTGCACCTTCTGCGTTATTCCGCAGGGACGCGGCCAGAGTGTTTCACTCGCTATCTCATCGGTCTTGCGCGAAGTTGAACGTCATTTGCATCATGGTGCATCGGAAGTCGTGCTGACCGGCGTCGATGTCACAAGCTGGGGTCATGATTTGCCCCGCGCCCCGAAGCTGGGCGAACTTGTTTCCAGCATTTTTGACGCTTTCCCCGAATTGCAGCGCTTGCGCATGTCATCGCTTGACGGGGTGGAGATTGATCCGGTCCTGTTTGAGCTTTTCGCCAGTGAAAAGCGCATGATGCCGCATCTGCATCTCAGCCTGCAACACGGCGCAGACCTTATCCTGAAACGCATGAAGCGCCGGCACAACCGGGCCAGTGCAGTGGAACTGATCCAGCAATTGCATGAACGCCGGCCAGAGCTGGCCGTTGGCGCCGATATTATCGCCGGCTTCCCGACGGAGGGCGCTGAACATCATGAACAGAACCGCTCCATCATTTCAGAATTGCCCATCGTACACGGACATATCTTCCCATATTCGCCTCGTCCCGGCACGTCCGCTGCGCGCATGCCACAGCATGACAAATCCCTGATCAAGGCCCGGGCCGGCCAATTGCGCGCCGATGTGGCAAAGGCGCGCAACAATTGGCTGGCTGAACTGGTGGGCAAGCCTCTGCACGTCCTCGCCGAAAGCGATGGCACCGGCTATGCAGAAAACTTCGCGCGGGTCGCAGTGCCTCCGGGAACAGCGCGCGGCACCATTCTGACAATTACCCCGAGATCTTTGACACAAGGCCTTTTGACGTGAGCGAAACAAGCTGGACCGACAAGATGTTTGGCGGCTTCCGCAAGACATCTGAACGATTGTCCGAAAACCTTACCGGCGTGGTCGGCACGGCCAAGCTGGACAATGATACGCTCGACATGGTCGAGGATGCGCTGATTGTATCTGATCTTGGTCCGGCTGCGGCAGCACGCATTCGTGCAAAGCTGGAGGAAAAGCGTTTCGGTCTGTCGATTACTGAGCGCGCTTTGAAAGAGGCGGTGGCAGAGGAAATTGCCGCCATCTTGCGCCCCGTGGCCATCCCGCTCGAAATCACTGCCTTTCCGCGGCCGCAAGTTATCCTGGTGATCGGGGTCAATGGAAGCGGCAAGACTACAACCATCGCCAAACTTGGCCATTGGTTGCAGGAAGATGATTATGGCGTGATGCTGGCGGCCGGAGATACATTTCGCGCTGCCGCCATCGGCCAGCTAAAAGTTTGGGCAGAACGGATTGATGTGCCCATCATCACCGGCCCCGAAGGCGGCGATCCGGCCAGTATCGTTTTCGATGCGGTCAAAACGGCGACGGATACCGGCATTGATGCGTTAATTGTGGATACCGCCGGTCGGCTCCAGAACAAACGCGAATTGATGGATGAGCTGGCCAAGATACGGAAGGTGCTTGGTCGATTGAACCCGGAGGCACCGCATGATGTCATATTGGTGCTTGATGCCACCAATGGACAAAATGCACTGTCGCAGATCGAGATATTCAAGGAAGTAGCAGGCGTGACAGGCCTAATCATGACCAAGCTTGACGGAACCGCACGCGGCGGCGTTCTGGTGGCCGCTGCGGAGCAATTCGGCCTGCCAATCCATGCAATCGGCGTTGGTGAAACGCTGGACGATTTGCGGCCTTTTGATCCGGATCTTGTCGCCCGCGTAATTGCTGGGGTGGCATGATGACGCAGGACACGAAAAAGAAGCCGAAATCGGGCTGGCTTAATGTCGCGGTGGATTACGGTCCGTTGCTGGTATTTTTCCTCGCCTATAAATATTTTTCGCCCGATGACGATGGCGATATGGGCGGTGAGGTCTTTGCCGTCATTCGCGGCACCGCGGCCTTTGTCGTCGCGGCTGTCATCGCGCTGGCAATCAGCAAGTGGCGACTGGGCAAGGTCAGCCCCATGCTTTGGCTTTCTACCGCGATGATCGTGGGTTTTGGTGCGCTGACGATCTATTTCCAGGATGAGGCTTTCATCCAGTGGAAACCGACAATAATCTATGCACTCTTCGCCGCCATTTTGCTGATCGGCTACACCAGGGGCAAATCCTTGCTAAAGGTATTGCTGGAGGCTGCATTTGACGGTTTGACCGATGTTGGCTGGCTCAAACTGTCTCGCAATTGGGGTGTGTTTTTCATATTTCTCGGCATTCTCAACACGGCCCTGGTCCTGTCGGTCAGTTTTGAATTCTGGTTGGGCGCAAAACTATGGCTTTTCCTGCCGCTCACCTTCCTCTTCACCTTTACCCAAGTGCCCATGCTGATGCGCCACGGCCTCGACATTGGTGAAGAAGAAAAGGTCATCCAGAACCCCCCGCACGAATAGGGACGCGGTCTCGACCGAAGGCAACGCCAAGCAATGCTGTCAATGAAAGCGCCTGCCGTCGCACCATTGATTAGCGACCGCCTCATGAATGGGCCTCCCAGATATCCGAGGCGAAGAGAGTTTTTGCTGGTTGGGGAAATCTAAACCGCGTTAAACGACAAAGCGGTCAGATTTCGACCTGGCTGCCCAGCTCAACCACACGGTTCGTCGGCAGACGGAAGAATTCCATTGGCGTTGCCGCGTTGCGCATCATCCAGGAGAACAGCTTTTCGCGCCAAACCGCCATTCCCGGATTGTCTGCCGTCAGCAAGGTCTGTCGGCTAAGGAAAAAGCTGGTCTTCATCATGTCAAATGGCCCACCGCACATTTCACGGCTGGACAATGCAAGGGGCACATTTGTCTCCTGCATGAAACCATAGTGCAGGATCACTCGGTAAAACCCGTCACTCAGATCCATGATCTCGCATCGCGCGCTTTCCGCCACATAGGGAACGTCGGCGATCTGCACAGTCAGCACCACAACGCGTTCATGCAAGACCTTGTTGTGCTTGATATTATGCAACAGCGCCGAGGGTGTGCCGCTGGACCCGGAATTCATGAAGATCGCCGTGCCGGGCACGCGCGCTGTGCTGGATCGTGCGGATTTGGCGAAAATATCGAGAGGCAGGCCCATTTCTGTCATGCGGCTGCGCATCAGCTTGCGGCCCTTGGCCCAGGTCGTGAGAATGGTGAAGGCGATGGCGCCCACCACCAGCGGGAACCACCCGCCCGATGGCACTTTCAACAGGTTTGCGGCAAAGTAGGCACCGTCCACTATCAGGAATACCAGGACGATGGGGATTGCGACCCATTTCGGCCATTTCCAGACGCCGATAAACAAAACACCCATCAGCAGGGTATCGATCGTCACCGCTCCTGTAACGGCGATGCCATAAGCGCTGGCGAGGTTGGACGAGTTCTGGAAGGTCAGCACGAGGATGATGACCGCAATCATGAGCGCCCAGTTGATGCTGGGAATATAGATCTGGCCAGAATGCTCGTCACTCGTATGGCGGATGGAAAGCCTTGGCACAAAACCAAGCTGGATCGCCTGATGGGTGATGGAGAAAGCGCCTGAAATCACCGCCTGGCTGGCGATGAAAGTGGCGAAAGTCGCGAGGATTACCAACGGCAGGCGATAGGCTTCGGGTGCGAGGTAGAAGAACGGATTGTTGATGGCTTCATTTGCAGCCGCATCAGGCAGTCCGACAACCATCGCGCCTTGCCCGAAGTAGTTGAGCAGCAGGCACGGCATAACGAAACCGAACCACGAAAGTTTCATCGGTCCGCGTCCAAAATGCCCCATGTCCGAGTATAACGCCTCCGACCCGGTCACCGCGAGAACGACGGAACCGAGTGCGAGAAACGCAAACCATTTGTCATTGATGAAGAACTGGACGGCATACCACGGGTTAAGAGCCTTCAGGATTTCCGGAGTGCCGATGATCTGTACGATGCCAAGAACCGCGATGGTGGTGAAATAGATGATCATGACCGGGGCAAACAGGGCCCCGACCTTTTCCGTCCCGCGCTTTTGCAGGACAAACAGCGCCACCAGCAGAACCAGTGCAATCGGAATGACGAGATGATCCAGCCTGTGGTCCACCACCGTTATGCCTTCCACCGCTGAAAGCACTGAAATAGCGGGCGTAATCATGGAATCGCCATAGAATAGGGCAGTCGCAAACACGCCCAGCAAGACCACCAGCCAACCATAATTGGTATTGCCGATACTGCGGGAAAGCAGCGCCACCAGCGCAAGACTGCCGCCCTGCCCGTGATTGTCGGCACGCATCAGTATGGTCACATACTGGATTGCGACCACCAACGTCATTGACCAGAAAATCAGGCTGACAACACCAAAAATGTGCAGATCGTCGATCGGCAGAGGGTTGGGCCCGACAAATGTTTCGCGGAACGCATATAGCGGACTGGTGCCGATATCGCCAAAGACGATACCGATAGCACCCGCTGCAAGCTTTAGCTTGGCAGAGTCACGTTCCTGATTAGCTGCGCTCATATGGATTTACGACCCATCTCGCTTAACCGCCAACGGCGAAGCGCGCGCGATAGCAGCGTGTGAGCAGGCAAGCAAGATTGTGCAATGCACAACCGTTATTCCCCGTCCCGCGCCGGATCAGAACTGCCGGAATGGTCTGTTGGCCCTGCCGCATTGCCCTGTTGTACCTGCGATGCAGCGTCCAGCATGGCATTAAGACGCGCAAGCCGTTCAGCCAGTGCTCCCCTGCCCGCAGCATCAAGTGGCGCTGCTTCCAGGGTTTGCGCCCAAATGTCGCGCGTCCGTACATACTGACCTTGACGGATATACGATACCCCGATGAAATAGCCTGGGCCTGGGTGGCCCGGAGAAAGCGTTGCGGCCTGACGATAGGCATATAGCGCAGGTTCCGTCAAAGCGCCGTCTGCATGTTCGGCCAGTGCATTCCCCAGCGCCAGCCATGCCTCGAAATCGGCGGGATTTTCATGTGTAATACCAGCAAGGAATTGCGAAGCTTCCACAAATCTGCCCCTGCGCATCATCGCATCAGCCTGAAACAGCAGACTGGAACGGCTGCGTTCATGCTCTGCCACAAATTCCCTGCGCAAAGATGGAATATCGAAATCCGCCCTGTCTCTGGCCAGAGAAGCAGACTTGGGAGCCGAAGGCACCTGCGGTGAAGCTTGGAAAGCATAACCCGCCAACCCGAAAAGGAGAGCAGCTGCAAGGCTAGTCCAGAGGGCGCGCGGCAGGCGAAAGGCGAAGGCCGCGATTGCAAATGCGATGATCGCCAGGACGATTGCAGCAAGCCAGGTCAATCCGCATCTCCCTTCAATTGCACACGCCGCCAGACCATCAACGCCGCCAGCACCATGAATAGCAATGGCAGTGCAAACAGCGGCCATGTCGTGGCGCTCACCTGCGGATCATAGCTGACATAATCGCCATAGCGCGCCACGAGCCATGCACGCACATCCTCAGGACTTTCACCAGCCGCGATACGCGTGCGGACCTGATGGCGCATATCGCCCGCCATGGGGGCATCGCTGTCTGCGATGGACTGGCTCTGGCATTTGAGACAGCGCAGCGTCTCCATCAATTCGCGCGCGGCCTGCTCTTTCGCCGGATCGTCCAGCTGCTGATAGGCATAAGGCGCGGGCGGCATGGAATCCTGCGCTGCAAGCGGAATACAAAATGCAGCGGTAACCAGCGCAATGATGGCAACATATGGCCTCATTTCTCTGCCTTCCGCAGTTCTTCCAGCAAGACAGGCACATCATCAGCCCGAATATCGCCTATGTGCTGATAGGTAATCGTGCCGTCGCCTGCGATGACAAAGGTTTCCGGCACGCCTGCAGAGCCAATGGCCATCTGGACTTCCGAAATCTTGTCGCCGCCAATTCGGGTGAATGGATTACCATATTGCGCCAGAAAGCGATCCACATCTTCAGGCCGGTCGCGGATAGCCACCGCAGCGATTTGTGCGCCGCTGCGCTCCAGCAAGTCAAGTTGCGGTGCCTCCGCCGCGCAGGGAATGCACCAGCTGCCAAAGATATTCAGCAGCCGCGCCTTACCATCGCCCATGTCCTTATCCGCCAGCCCCGGCCTTTCAGTAGACGCAGCGGGCAAATCGAAGGCTGGCAATGGCTGGCCAACCATCGCACTCTGCACGAAATCATTCTTGGGTTGAGAAAGCTGATGATAGAACAGGCCGAACAGTCCGGCTGCCAGCGCGACAATAACCCACAGCGCGATGCGTAACCGTTTCATGCCGTATAGGCCTCGTCGTCGGGCACATCTTCATCCTCACGCGGATTGCTGCGGCGCAGATCGCCGATCACGCGGCCCACCAGTGCCAATGCTCCACCCAATGCGATGAGCAAGCCGCCATACCAGATCATGGTCACAAAGGGCTTCCACCACAGCCGCAACTGCCATCGTCCGTCGGGTGCCTGATTGCCCACCGCAACGTATAATTGTCCATTCCATCGGGTGAGCAAGGCAACTTCGCTCGTCTCCATTTGCGGAGACCAGAAATGGCGGGATTGCGGTTGGGCAGGTTGTGCGGGCCGGCCATTGTATGAAAGATGCATATTGGCCTGCATCGCCGTCCAATTCGGACCGGCAACGGGGTTGACGCTTTCTAGCTGACCGCTCCACGGTCCCACCGCAACAGTGTCACCCACATTGGCAGCAACAAGCCGCTCCTGTTGAAACGCGCTATCGGCTGCCATGCCGAACAGCACCACCGCTACGCCGAAATGCGCAGTGCACATGCCCCATAATGCCAAGGGCGTGCGGCGCAGTGCACCCCTGAAAAGCGGCGCGAAGCTGGCAATGGCCAGACCTCCGGCAAAGGCCAGACCGAGCAGAGGGAGAATGGCAATGTCGTTCAGGATCGCAACGCGAATTAAGATTGTGAGAATGATCGCGGCAACCAGCGCCAGTGGTTTTATGACCCGCGAAATCTGGTCCCTGCGCCAGCGCAGCAGGGGGCCAACCATCAGCACCAGCAGCATGGGGATGAAGAATATCGCGCCGACCGGATTGAAGTAAGGCGGCCCCACCGAAACCCGCACGCCAAACGCTTCGGTAAACAAGGGATAGAGCGTGCCGAGCAGCACAATCCCAAGGATAGCCGATAGCGCCACATTGTTGACTACTAATGCGCCTTCACGGCTGAGAGCGCTGAAACGTTTGCCTTCAGCAATGGTGCTGGCACGCATGGCAAAAATCACCAGAGCACCGCCGATATAAAGGGCTAGCAGGAAGAGGATGAAATTACCGCGCTCCGGATCCACCGCAAATGAATGGACACTGGTGAGAATGCCCGACCGCACGAGGAATGTGCCAAGCATGCTCATCGAAAAGGCGATTACCCCCAGCATGATTGTCCATGTGCGCAGGGCATCGCGCGCGGCCAGCACACTCACCGAATGGAGCAGTGCCGTCGCAGCAAGCCAAGGCATCAGGCTGGCATTTTCCACCGGGTCCCAAAACCACCAGCCGCCCCAGCCAAGTTCGTAATATGCCCAGTAAGAGCCTGCCGTGATGCCGATTGTGAGAAAAATCCACGATGCCAGCACCCATGGCCGCATCACTGTTGCAAATTGCGGGGTCACTGCCCGCGTGAGCAATGCCCCGACCGCAAAGCTGAAGGCGACCGAAAGGCCGACGTAACCGATGTAAAGCGTAGGCGGGTGAAAGGCGAGACCGACATCCTGAAGCAGCGGGTTGAGGCCATTTCCTTCCAAAGGGGGCTGCGCCAAACGCTCAAACGGATTGGAAGACAGCAAAAGGAAGGCATAGAAGCCCAGTCCGACAAATGCCTGCGACGCCAGAACCGCCATCATGGTCCGCTCTGGCAGGCGGCGTTCGATCAGCGCGATTGCTCCGCCTGCAGCCGCCATCACCGTTACCCACAACAGCATGGAGCCTTCATGATTGCCCCAGGCGCCCGAAATCTTGAAGATCATCGGTTTTAGCGAGTGTGAATTGGTGGCGACCAGTTTTACCGAAAGGTCGGTGATCGCAAAAACATAAAGCAGCGCAAAAAAGGCTGCCACGCACAGAAGCGCCTGCAAACCTGCTGCAGAACGCGCCAGCGCAGCGAATGCGCCCGCTCCTTCTACGTCGCCCGATCGCGCGCCGACAAAGCCGGCGATCAGTTGCAGCGCGGCTAGCGCAGCGGCCAGCCACAGTGCCGCAAGACCGAATTCCGCAATCATTCGACCGTTTCCTGCACTTCCTCGCGGATTTCATCGGCAGTCATGCCTTCCAGCTCCCGCGGCATGTAATTCTCGTCATGCTTGGCAAGAAGATTGTCTGCCACAAATACGCCATCGGCATTCATGCGGCCATCGGCAACGACACCCGACCCTTCGACGAAAAGATCGGGCAGGATGCCTGTAAAGGTGACAGGCACGCGCGCTGTCCCATCCTGTACGACAAATGCAACGGTCACGCCGTCCGCCGCCATGATCATGGAGCCGTTTTCGACCATGCCGCCCAACCTGATGGCCTGCCCCGCTTCAGGCGGGTTGGCGGCAATATCGGCGGGCACGTAGAAATAGCTCGCCTGATCGCGCAGGGCGTAGATCGCCAGCAACGCCGCCGCGATAAGCGCGGCCAGCGCCAGCAGCACGAGCACAAGGCGCTGGTGCTTGGGTTTGAAAGCGGTGTTCACTTCCCCTTGGCCCTGTCTCGGCAGGCCTCGGCGCGGCGCATAGAGAGCCAGCTTTGTGCCACCAGCCCAAGCGTGCCGATGATGGTCACACCATAAGCGGCATAGACAAACAACATCTGATCAAGTGCTTCTCTCATGCCGATGCCTCATCCGAACGCATTTCTGCCTGCTGCACCCTGCGCCGCAGCCGGGCTTCGGTCTGTATATCGGCAAGGATTGCCCGCATCCGGGCCAATACCACCCCGCCAAACAACAGCGAGAAGCCCGCCACCGCGATCATAAGCGGGACAAGGAACACACTGTCGATAGAGCTTTGGCCAAGCGTGATGCTGGGCGGTTGGTGGAGCGAATTCCACCACACGACCGAACGGTTGATGATCGGCACATTTATTGCGCCTACCAGACCGAAAATCGCGGCAATACGGCTCGACTGGCCCTCTCGTGCAAGTGAAGCTGAGAGCGCGATATAGCCGAAATATAAAAACAGAAGGACCAGCATGGAGGTAAGCCTGCCATCCCACACCCACCATGTGCCCCATGTCGGGCGGCCCCAGATCGAACCGGTGGCAAGACAGATGAAAGTGAAGACCGCCCCGGGCACGGCCGTAGCGCGCGCGGCAATCGCTGCAAGCGGGTGGCGCCAGACCAGTTCGACAAGGCTGGCAATGGCAATGGCGGTCCACCCCCCCATGCCCAGCCAAGCGGTAGGCACATGGATGAACAGGATGCGGACGGTATCGCCCATCAACCGATCAGCCGGAACCTGCCAGAAACCCCACCATAACGACATGGCGCAAAGCAGCAGCCCGCTCAGCAGCAGCAGCGGGGTCAGCCACTTCGCGATTATAAGAAACCGGGCGGGATTGGCGAATTTATGCATCTTCAGGCAGGGTCATTATACGCACCGCACCATTGGCAGGTGGAGACCCGCGCGGCAAGGAAACACGCTGATTTTTCGGCATGAAGCCTAGCCTCGTCCAATAAGCTCCATCGCCATCGCATCTGCCACTTCATGCGGCGGACGGGCTTCGGCATCGCTGGTTCCCCAGATTTGCTGGAGGCGTCCCGGTATCTGCGCGATTCGCTTGCGTACTTCGTTTATGTCGGAAGCCTCGCCGCGCTGGCGTGAGATATATTCCATGCTGACATTGATGATGCCGCCAGCATTGATGACATAATCCGGGGCATAGAGGATGCCGCGATCGTCCAGCAGCCTGCCATGCTCACGGCGCGCAAGCTGGTTATTGGCTCCGCCTGCTACAATAGCGCAATCGAGGCGCGCAATGCCCTCGTCATTCAGTATCGCGCCCAGAGCATTGGGGCTGAATACGTCGCAAGCAGTATTCAAGATCTGCTCTACCGCGACAGCCTTTCCGCCCGTTTCGCTAGCCAGGGCCTGCGCCCGTCCCGCATCAATATCAGCAAGCACGAGGTCAGCCCCGTCCTTCGCCAAAAGACGCGCGACACCACCGCCAACAGAGCCGCAGCCCTGCACCGCAACGCGCACGCCTTGCATCGCGTCCTTGCCCAGCTTGTGTGCAACAGCAGCTTTGATACCAAGATAAATGCCCATAGCCGTGAAAGGCCCGGGATCGCCGCCCGCATCACCCTCGGCAGCGGGCAAACCGCAGACATGCGCCGTGCGCTCTGCAATGGCGACCATGTCCGCTTCGCTCGCACCGACGTCTTCTGCAGTGACATAGCGCCCGTTCAAGGCCTCTACAGCATCGCCGAAAGCGGAGAGCATTGCGCGGGTTTTCTTGCCATTCTTGTCAAGCAGCACCACTGCCTTGCCGCCACCGATGGGCAATCCCGCCATGGCATTCTTGAAGCTCATCCCGCGCGACAAGCGCAATGCATCACGCATGGCACCCGCAGGATCGGCATAATGCCAAAACCGCGTGCCGCCCGCAGCCGGGCCGAGATGAGTGGAATGGAGCGCGATAATCGCTGTGAGCCCCGATGCACGATCATGCACGACCTCGACATGTTCGTGGTCATCCCAATCAGCTTCGGTCCAGATTGCCGACATTCGATTATCCCTTGCGCGTAATTTCTGACACGACATGGGTGCTGGAAGAATGGGGCGATCGAGGGGTCTCGAACCCCCGACCTCCGGTACCACAAACCGGCGCTCTAACCAACTGAGCTACGATCGCCACACCATTCTGCACGCACACCGAGATGCGCGGCTTTAGGGCCTCGCGCCCACCGGTCAAGCGGCTTGGGGCGCGGGCGCGAGCCAATTGCACAAGCAGGCGGCTATGCAAAGCAAAAAGTGCGGCACAGCCCGACAGACGAAATAATGTTACGCGCACCCTTTTCGTCAACCCGCGGGCGCCCTATCCTTTGCGCATGCCGAATCCGCCATCGATTGAGTCAGGAGTTCCGGGCGAAACCAGCGCCGCCATGCTGCTTGAACACCAAGGCGTGCGCCAAGTGCCTTCGCCCCGAATCATCCTGCTCGATTGCCCGCGCTTTCTGCCGCCTGAATTGTGTGGCGAGCTCATCGCCCTGATCGACAAGGATCGCCGCCCGTCTACCCTCGCCGATGCCAATGGCGACAATTACTTTCGCACCAGCGAAACCTGCGATCTGGAAGAACACGAACCCGCAGTGCAGGAACTGGAAAGGCGATTGTTCGCACTCAACGGTATCGACCCTGCGCATGGAGAGCCAGTGCAGGGCCAGCGTTATGCGCCCGGTCAGGAATTCAAACCGCATACCGACTATTTCGAACCCAATGGGGCCGACTTCGAAAAGTTTTGTTCGGTATCAGGGAATCGCACATGGACCTTCATGATTTACCTCAATCAGGCTGAAGCAGGAGGCGCAACGCGCTTCAAGGTCGTGAAGAAAACCTTCCAGCCAGAGGATGGCAAATTGGTGTGCTGGAACAATCACCGCGCGGACGGCACGTTGAATCCGGCCACATTGCATCACGGCATGAAAGTCCGCGCAGGCGTGAAATATGTCATCACTAAATGGTATCGTGAAAAACCCTGGGGGTGATGCATGAGTGATCTGACACACGGCGGTTGCCATTGCGGAACAGTGCGCTTCACTATCGACATGCCGGAAAACCCGCTGATTCGACAATGTAACTGCACAATCTGCGCGATGAAGGGCGTGGTGATGATGGATGTGCCAATGTCCATGCTGAACATCACGCAAGGCAAAGACGCGCTCACGCCATACACATTCGGCTCTGGTGAGGCGAAACACCGATTCTGCTCGATATGCGGTATTCATCCCTTTCACCAACTGCGCTCCGAACCCGATCATTACGGCGTCAACATCGCCTGCATCGATGGCACCAGCGTTTACGATTTTGCCGAAGTGCCGGTTTTCGATGGAGAATCGCATCCTGCGGATACGGGCGAAGCCCGCTATGTCGGTGTCATGCGATATCAGAAGTTTAGCGGCTGAAGACCCAAATTTGCGCGGTGCTGATTATCGGATTACGCAATTGGCCCAATAATGGCCAAGGGGGGAAATGATGATCCGTTTCATCAAAATCGCGCTGGTTGCGTCTATCGGGTTGCACGCGCTTTTCTACGCGATGCAGAATGTGGCAAATCTCAGCGAAGCACATGGCTCATTGGTTTATGTCATGTCTGGCGCCGATCATGCACTCTATCCGCACACCCATTTTTTCAAGACCGCCAATCCGGCTCTGGCCTGGGCGGCGCTGGCATTGGCACTGGCTGGTGAATTGAGTGTCGCATTCTTTGGGCTGAAGGGCGCATAGGACATGGTGCGCGCGCGCAAAGGCGATCAGCCTGCCTTCCACGCAGCCAAGCGCGCCGGCGTGATTGCGGCCGGATTGGCACTCCTCACCTGGTTCGGTCTCTTCATGACCTTTGGCGCGACATTCTTCCAGATGTGGCAAACGCAGGCAGGGGCAGGATCAATGCATGGCGCGTTTATGTATGCGATGGCTTCGGCCATCACCATGCTGTTCGTCTGCCTGACCGAGGATTAAGTCAGAAGTGCAAAAGGGCGGCCCGACCGGACCGCCCTTTTCCTGATTTCGTAAAAGCCGGCGCGCTGGCGCTTACTTCTTGCCGCCCAGCTTGATGCCGCCGAAACGCTTGTTGAACTGCGCCACGCGGCCGCCATCCTGAAGGCGCTGCGGGCCGCCGGTCCATGCCGGATGGCTTGTGGGGTCGATTTCGAGGTTCATCGTGTCGCCCTCTTTACCCCAGGTCGACTTGGTCTGAAATTCGGTACCATCTGTCATCTTGATGTTGATGATGTGGTATTCGGGATGCGTATCGGCCTTCATGGCATATTGTCCTTGTGCATTTAGCCGGTTCCGACCGGCCTGAAGGATAGAGAATAACGGAAAGGCGCGCCCTTAGCGGTCGCACCTGTCAAAAGCAATACCCAACGCATTGCGGCGGTCTGTCTACCAGCACACCCACATGGTGCACGCGGGAGAATCAGGAAGGTGGATCGGCAATCATGGCGGTGAAGGAAACATCGCATGTCACCTTGCCATCAACACTGGCCTTGCCATCGAATTTGCAGATCTTGCTGCGCTGCTGGGTAAACACGACCTCAAGTGCGAGGAGGCAGCCCGGTTCAACCGGTGCGCGGAACTTCGCATTCTCTATCGCCATGAAATACACCAGCTTGCCGCTGTCAGCCAGATCGAGCGTCTCGATACCCAGAATGCCCGCAGCCTGTGCCAAGGCTTCGATCTGGAGGACGCCGGGCATGATCGGCCTTCCGGGGAAATGCCCCTGAAAGAAACTCTCGTTGAAGCTGACTGCCTTGATCGCGCTGATCCGCTCCCCCTTCACCAGTTCGGCCACGCGGTCGACCAGCAGCATGGGGTAACGATGCGGCAGGGCCTTGAGGATTTGCGTGATGTCGTAATTATCGCTCATGGCCCTGCCCCGTCATTCTTGTCTTAGCGGCCCGAACCCGAAGCGGCGGGCGCGGGGGCAGTTGTTGCAGCAGCGGCAGCTTCCTGTTGCTCACGCATCTCACGCGGCAACCAGCCCTGCGGCGGTACCAATTGGGCAGACGGGATGAGCGTGTTGAGCTGCTGGAGAACGGCTTCGTTCAAATTGTGGGTGGCTTCGGCAAACAGCACCACATCGGGGCTGATGACGAGGCTGACACCCTGCGCACGTGCGGCGTTTTCCACCGCGGTGTTGAGCTGATCCTGAATCTGCTCTTCGACATAGGCCTGGCTCAACGCTACCGGTGCAAGGATCTGCTGCAGTTCGGCCTGACCGGCCTGCTGCATCTGCTGGATCTGCGAGGCCTGCTGCTGCAACGCTGCCTGATCGGCATTGGGCTGCTGGCGAGCGGCGTTAAACGCAGTGATCAGCGGCTGAAGCTGGCCCTGCAACGCAGTACGGCGCGTTTCGGCCTGCTGCATCTGCGCTGCATAGGTCGTCTGGCGCTGGGTCTGCGCGGTCTGATAGGCAGAAGAATTTACGACCACGGCAGGGACATTGACTACGGCAACCTTCTGGTTGCTTTGCGCCATCACCGGGGCAGTAACCGCGGGGGAGGCAATAGCCGTAATTGCGAGAGCGGCGGCGAACGCCGGCTTGAGCAGAGTTTTCATCAGAATTGAGTTCCTACGTTAAACGAGAAAAGTTTAGTTTCGTCACCGCGCTCTTTTAGCAGGGTGGTAGCAATATCGATCCTGAACGGACCGAAGGGTGAGTTCCAGTTGACGCCGAAGCCAACCGAAACCCGGGGGCTGATCGAATCGCCCACGAATTCTTCCACGAAGGGAGTGAGCTGCGTACCGACCCGCGTATTGTTTGATCCGTCAGGCGCAATCGGACTGAGAGTCGTGGTTGATCCGATAACC
>OJBY01000427.1_pt1 | contig 22840 bp, 22 predicted proteins | sample 1591731 | NCBI WGS metagenome assembly OJBY01 (sample SAMN05416837, study PRJEB24817) | seawater metagenome | isolation source: Sea water | place: Canada:Atlantic | collected 2013-07
ATCTACACTATCCTCTTCGTCGGCAGCGTCAGATGTGTATAAGAGACAGGAGCTGGAGCAGGAAATCGCCATTGCACGCGTCAGGCTGGCAGAGGCGGCAGCTCTCGAACAGGAAAATGCACGGTTGAAAGCTGTGCTCGGCCTGAAAGAGGACGAGAACGAACCCATTGCCGTGGGGCGATTAATCGGGTCCAGTTCTTCCAGCTTGCGTCGGTTTGGTTATCTTTCTGCCGGTCGCAATGATAGCGTTGAAGTGGGTATGCCGGTAACGTCACCAATGGGCCTGGTTGGCCGAATACTTGAAACAGGCCGCTCGACCTCGCGCGTCCTCCTGCTGACGGATCCTGAAAGCATCGTGCCCGTTCGCCGCGCAACGGATGACGTGGTCGCATTTGCCGAAGGACGCGCAGACGGCAGTTTGCGCATCCGTCTTATCAATCTCGGTATCAATCCGCTCAAAGAAGGCGATATATTCGTGACCTCGGGCGCGGGGGGACTTTTCACTCCGGGCGTAGCCGTGGCGATGGTTACGCGAATTACCGATGATGGCGCCATCGCCAGCCTGCTCAGCAACCCGGCGGCTACGGACTATGTCGTTGTCCATCCTTTCTTTGAGCCTGAGGCGATCACCGCCTCACAGGCCCCGCTGCGAACCGAACAGCCTGTCGAAGACGATTGATGGAACAGTTGAACCCCAGCGCACGGCGCGATCAGTTCGGCAGCAAGATAAATCGGGACCATTCCCCCGTGCTATCCCACGGGGTACCATGGGCGATTATCCTGCTGGCTTGCATGTCGCCCCTTCTGCCAATCATTGCATCTGCCCCTCTCGTCCCACCGCTGGGCTATATGTTCCTGCTGGGCTGGCGCGTGTTGCGCCCGGGAATTCTCCCCTTATGGACCGGATTGCCGATCGGCCTGTTCGATGACATGTTTTCAGGCCAGCCACTAGGATCCGGCGCGCTGCTGTTTTCACTCACCATGATTGCAATCGACTTGATCGAGATGCGATTTCCCTGGCGCGGCTTTTGGCAGGACTGGGGTGTAGCTTCGATATTCCTGGCTTTATATCTTGCGCTGGCGGCAATATTTTCCGGCGCATCTTTGTCGCTGGTTCAGTTTACTCTCATCTTGCCGCAGCTAGCCTTGTCTATCCTGATTTTCCCGCTTGTAGCGCAGCTGGTTTCGCTGCTTGATCGTTTCCGGCTGAAGCGCGTTCGTAGATTCGGCTAGATAGATGGCACAGAAACTAACCTCCAACTCCCTGAAGCAGACCTTTGACCGCCGCAGCTTCGTGGTGGGCGCTGTGCAGGGCGGTATTGGTTGTCTGCTGGCAGCCCGCATGGGCTATATCGCAGTTGCCGAGAATGAAAAATACGAGATGGAGGCGGAAAGCAATCGGGTGAACCTTACCCTGATACCGCCACGGCGTGGCTGGATCCTTGATCGCAACGGATCGCCCCTCGCCTCCAACCGCGCAGATTTCCGCGTCGATATCATACCTGAACGTCTCCACGATCCCGAGCACACTGTTAATTTGCTTGGTGAGTTGCTCGATTTTACCGAGGTCGAAAAAGTCGATCTAATGGAAAGGCTTCAGAACAGCCGCGGCTTTGCTGCAGTGGCTGTTGCCAGCGGCCTGTCCTTTGACAAATTTGCCGCTGTCAGCGTGCGCCTGCCGGAACTGCCCGGCGTCGTTCCCCAGCGAGGTTTTTCGCGCTATTACCCTACTGCTGCATCTGTCGGCCATCTTATCGGATATGTCGGTGCGCCCAGTCGCGAGGAATATGAGCTGGAGCCGCAGCCACTGCTTCTGACCCCGGGCTTCAAGATGGGCAAGGACGGGCTGGAGCAGCAATTCGAACAGATCCTGCGCGGCGTACCCGGCGCGCGCCGGGTAGAGGTTACCGCCGCTGGACGGATTGTGCGCGACCTCGAAACCCGAGAGGACGTGCAGGGAAACCCCGTGCGCCTGACGATTGACGGGCCACTGCAGGATTACGCTGCGCGGCGATTGGGGCTGGAATCCGGCTCCGTGGTCGTGATGGATTGCCTCACAGGTGATCTTCTTTGCATGGCATCGATGCCCAGCTTCGATCCCAACAGCTTTTCAAATGGCATCGGTCGGCTCGAATACTCCATGCTCAGTGAGAATGAGCGCGTGCCGCTGCGCAACAAGGTTTTGCAGGGACTCTATCCGCCCGGATCGACTGTCAAACCGACCGTGGGCATGGCGTTGATGGGCGCCGGGGTAGATCCTGAAGAAACAGTGTTTTGTGGCGGTGGCCTTCGTGTGGGTAATCGAGTGTTCCGTTGCTGGAAGCGAAGCGGACACGGCAGCGTCAATCTCGCCAAGGGTATTTACCAGAGCTGCGACGTTTATTTCTACGCGATGGCGCAGCGCACCGGCATGTGGCCAATCGCGGAAACCTGTCGGCGTTACGGCATGCAGCAGGAGTTCGATCTGCCTGTGGTCAGCCAGTTTTATGGCACTGTGCCCGATCCTGACTGGAAAGAGGAGAAATACGGTCGGGAATGGCAGGCATTCGACACAGTTAATGCCACCATTGGCCAGGGTTATATGCTCGCCAGCCCGCTGCAGTTGGCGGTCATGGCGTCACGTCTGGCAACATCCGATATTGTGGTGCCGCGTTTACGCCTTACAGACACGGCGCCGCGCTTTGAATCCATGGGCGTGAGCGCGGAATACAAGGCTTACATTCGTCAGGCGATGAGTGATGTGGTCAACGGGCCGGGTACTGCTGGGCGCGCGCGTCTTCCAATTGATGACGTACTCATGGCAGGAAAGACCGGCACTGCGCAGGTTGTCGGCCTCAATCTGTCGGACGGTAAATCGGGCCCGTGGAAATATCGTGACCACGGCCTGTTCATCTTTTTCGCCCCATTCGATAATCCGCGCTACGCAGGTGCAGTGGTGATCGAGCACGGCGGCGGATCGGGCGCGGCATATCCGGTTGCGCGTGATGTGATGACCTTCCTTTTCGATCCGCAAAAGGGGCTGGATGCATTGCATGCCCTGGAAGCACAATGGGGCGGAACTGCGCAGCAAAGGCTCGATAGGCAGTATGCGGCCTATGCCGCGGCCGCGGGAGTAGATCTGCCCCCCGTCCCTGCCCCTATGACTTTGGCCCAGCAGGTCGATGCAGAAGCGCGGGCCGCTGTTATCGAACCGGTGCGGGCCGATACCGATGCATTTGTCCCGCGCGAAGAAGCCAATCCTCGATCCAGCGAGGTAGCGACATGAGGGGCGCGATTACCCTGCCCGCTCCCCTGGCAGAATTTCCATGGCGAGTCGTAATTCCCCTGACGGTGCTGGTCGCCTTCGGGGCGGCAGTACTCCATTCAGCGGCTGGCGGTTCGATGAGCCCATATGCCGGATCCCATCTGGTGCGATACGGCCTGTTCCTGATGGTGGCGTTGGTCATTTCCTACTTTCCGCAGGACTGGGCGCGGCTGGCGGCCATTCCCGGTTATGTAGTCGTGCTGCTGCTGCTGGTCGCAGTGGAGGTCATGGGCCAGATTGGCGGCGGCAGCCAACGCTGGCTGGAACTGGGCTTCATGCGGCTGCAACCATCCGAGATCATGAAGCCGGGCATTGTTCTGATCTTGGCCGCATTTTTCCATGCGCTACCCGTTGGCATGATTGCCACATGGCGGGCTCTCCTCACACCACTCGGGCTGATCGCCCTGCCAACAGGATTTGTCCTGCTGCAACCAGACCTCGGAACCGCACTGGCCATCGTCTTCGGCGGCATCGTGGTGATGTTTCTCGCCGGAATCCCGCAGAAATGGTTCATCGGCGGAGGAATTGCCGCTGTTGTCGCAGCACCTATCGCCTTTTTCTTCGCCCTCCAGCCATATCAGCAGCAGCGCGTCCTGACTTTCCTGGATCCTGAGAGTGATCCGCTTGGCACCGGATATCACATCACCCAGTCCAAGATTGCCATCGGTTCAGGCGGAATCCTGGGCAAGGGCTTTGGTGAAGGATCGCAAAGCCAGCTCAATTACCTGCCCGAACCGCACACCGATTTCGTCTTTGCCACCATGGCAGAGGAATGGGGCTTGCTCGGCGGCCTGCTGGTGCTTCTCGTTTTTGGCATCGTCCTGCGGTGGGGATTGATCGTGGCGCGCGAAGCGAACGATCGGTTTTCGCGCCTGTTCGCCGGAGGGCTGACGGCAACGATCTTCTTCTATGTCGCGGTCAATCTGCTGATGGTTATGGGCATGGCTCCGGTCGTGGGTATTCCGCTGCCTTTCATGAGCCATGGTGGATCCTCGATGATGACCAATATGCTCTGCGTGGGCGGCCTGATGATGGTGGAGCGCTGGAATCGGCAGAGCGTTCGGACGAGCCTTTAATTCGAGAATTTTGCAGCTCCGATGCAATCGCCCCTTTAACCGCTGCACGAACTCGCTATACGGACGCCTTCGCGCGAATCGCCTTGGCCGATCTGCACGTAATTGAGGACCCGCGTAAGCGGGTTCAGATATGGACGCATAGCTCAGTTGGTAGAGCAGCTGACTCTTAATCAGCGGGTCCTAGGTTCGAGCCCTAGTGCGTCCACCATTTCTCCTTTCATCTCCTAGGCGCGCAGGTCGAATGGTCTAACTCTACATTGTGCCTCCAGCGAGCCTTGCAAATTTGCTAACTACGAATTTGCAAACTATTCCTCTTTTGCATGGGTAATCGGCGAAGACTTTTTGCGGGCGAGCAGCTGCGCAAGATCCGTGAAGACAGGGGGCTCCGGCAAGCCGAGATGGCAAAACGGCTGGCGATCAGTTCATCCTATCTCAGCCAGCTGGAACATGACGACAGGCCGTTGACGGCCCAATTGGCAGAACGCCTCGCCAGTCTGTTTCCGATCGATTGGCAGGATATCGCCGTTGATGACACCGAACAATTGACTGTCGCCCTGAGAGAAGCGTTGGGCGATCCGATTTTCAATGAACCTTTCAGCCCCGAAGCGCTTGTCAGGCTTGCGGAACAACAGCCGGTATTTGCCAAACGCTTTGTCGAACTCCACGAACTCTATCGTCGCAGTACCCAACAGCTGGAAATGGCAGACGATGCAATTTCGGCGGACAATGCATCAGGATCGCCCCTGCCCTGGGAAGAGGTGAGGGACTGGTTCCACCTTTCCAACAATTATGTCGATTTGCTGGACCGGCTAGCGGAAAACCTCGCGCTTTCGATGAGCGATGAACAGGGCCATTTGACCGGGGCTGCCCTGCGTGTGCACCTTGCCGAAAAGCACCGTATCACGGTGATTTTCGAACGATCAAACCAGCTCCGGCAGTTTGATGAGGCTGAACGAATACTGCGGATTGATGCCGGACAACCGCCGACGGGCATCCGGTTCCAATTGGCCTATCACGTCGCCGTCATGTCACTTGGCGATACTATTGCGCAGATTGCGGAAGAAGCTGAGCTCAAATCTGTGGCGGCGCGCGAACTTCTCAAGGTTGGCCTCGCCAATTACGCCGCCGGAGCGGTCCTCATGCCATATGAGCATTTTCGCCAGTCTGCTCGCCGCGAAAGGCATGACGTCGATCGGTTGGCCCTGTTGTATCGAACCAGCTTCGAGCAAGCTTGTCACAGACTTTCATCGCTGCAAAGAGAAGGCTCCAGGGGATTACCTGTGTTCTTCTGCCGAGTGGATATGGCGGGAAACATCACAAAGAGACACAGTGCGACGCGCCTCCAGTTTGCCCGCTTCGGAGGCGCATGTCCGCTCTGGATCGTGCATGAGGCCGTCGCCATTCCCGACCGTGTCCTCGTGCAATTTGCAGAAACGCCCGACGGGGTCCGCTATGTTTTCATGGCCAAGGGCCTAGTCAAACCGTCCGGTGGTTTTGACCGAAGCCCAAGACGATATGCCGTCGCGCTTGGCTGCGAAATCCAGCATGCCAGCGAATTCATCTACGCCGATTCCATCAATCTGAATTCAGACAATGCTGCTGTCCGGATTGGAGTCTCCTGCCGCATCTGCCCACGGACGGATTGCGACCAGCGTGCCTATCCGCCAAGCGATCAACAGATCGAAGTCGATCTGTTTGACAGGGGGATCGTCCCTTATTCCATGCGTCGGGTTGATTGAGATGTCTGCTGGTGGGCCAGTAATCATTCACCGTCCGAAAAGCGCAATCGCGCCTTAGGCAAGATTTGCGAAATCCTCTGGAAATGTGATCGTAGTGGCAAAACCATCGCCACCAACCGTGGCGATTTCACCGGAATGTCGCGCAGACATAGCCCTGATCATGCGCCAGCCTAGCGAGTTGGAACGCTCTCGTTTTACACCTTCCGGCATGCCGATGCCATTATCAGCCACCTTCAGTTCCCAGCGCGGACCATCTTCCTTGCTATCCAGCGACCGTTCAAAACTGACATCGACGCGGCCTTCCTTCAGCCCATTGAAGGCATGTTTATAGGCATTGGTGATAAGCTCGTTGACGATCAGGCCGAGATCTACCGCAGCTGCCCCCTGCACGACCACCGGATCACCAAAAACGGATATCACGATGTCGAGCTCCGGGTTGGAGAATGCGTCCTGCGCATGTCTTGCGACATTTTCGAGCAGGGGGATGAGCGTAACTTTTTCGCCCAGATGCGCCCTTTGCAATTCTTGATGGACCTTTGCCACTGAATGCACGCGCGCCTCCAGGTGAGCCATCGCCTCGCGCGTTTCGGCAAGCTGTGTATTGCGCTTGCTTAGCTGGATGAAGCTGATGATCAGCGCCAGATTATTCCCGGTTCGGTGGTGCACCTCATCGATCAGCAATTCACGTTCTGCCATAGCCTCTGCCAGTTCGCGATTCTGGCGGGATAACTCAGAAATGGGATCGGTATCGCTCAATTCCCCGAGTTTCAGTCCGGCCTCTTCGACAAGAGCAGGAATGGTTTTGGGATTGGCGGCGATGGCGAAGCCGAGCTCCGCGCAAGTGCCTTCGCTGGAAGATTGCAGGTCAAACGTGTCGGCAAGCCTTTGTACGCCCGAAAGACCCAGCCCCATGCCCGATGAAGGATTGCGCGGTGCCTTGAACGGGCGGCGTTCCTTCACAAACTGCATTTCTGCGGGAAGGCCTCCGCCCTGGTCCTTGACCCGCACGATCAGCCATGAACTCGCACTATCGGCCTTCGCGTGGAAATGTACCTTTCCGCCTCCACCATGTTGCAATGCGTTACGGGTAATTTCCAGAATTGCTGTGATCATGCGCGTCTTGGCGAAACTTTCCAGGCCAAACGCCTGCGCAATTGTGTCGCTCACCTGACGCACCCTTGGCACATCTGCCTCGGCCCCGATCCTGACTGTAATGATGTCCATGTCAGAGCGACCTTGCTGCATTCATGCGCGCAACTAGGATGCTTGCATCGTCACGTTTCAGGCTTTCTCGACCGAGCAGTTTGCCGGCGATTACAGGTGCGCTTCGTTGGAACAGCGAAGACTGCCTTTCGATGCCGCGCAGCGTGGAAAGACCGTCGGAATGCATGACAAGCACCGCGCCATGGTTCAGTTTCACCGTCTCGACAGGCGGCGTCGTGGGCCTGCCTCCCAGCAAGCCGTCACGCGCCGAGATGCGGTGGATCTTGTTGTTTTCGACTATGATCGTGCTGATGTTGCCAATGCCGGCGTGGCGCAATTCACCCTTGGCTCGGTCCACCGCAACTATCGCCCCCACCGCCCCGCGAGTGCCAGCCAATGTTTCCGCGATCTGCGAAAGCAGTTCGCCGGGATCGCTCTGGCTGGCCTGCAAGAACGCCTGCCGGGCCTCATCTGCAGCATCCGCTGCCTTGGCGCCATGTCCCAGGCCATCGCAGAGGAAATAGACGCACTCATCCCCTATGGATCGTACAGCAATCGCATCGCCGCAGCGCCTCTCTCCGGGATAGGCAAGGCGGAATCCAGAATGGTCGATGGCTTCGCCTGGGCTGGCCTTACATCGTCGGAATTCGGCGCTGATTACGGTCCCGCTGCTGCCCGTCTCCACGTCCATTCGATCACACAGACGTTGAATCGCTCCAAGGCCGGTGCCGAGCGACGTTGAAGATGTCTCACCATCCTTCAGCATGCGGTCAAGCCGCTCTATGCCCGGCCCACTGTCGATACCAAGGATCTGCAACCGTTCTTTCGCTGCGGCACCGAACACTTCGACCAGCATCCGTCCGCCCCGGCCATGGCGGATGACATTCTGGGCAATCTCGGTTGCAACGATCGCCGCATGTTCGACTTCATTCGCATCAAAACCAAGCGCATTCGCAGTACGTCTTGTGCGCCGCCGGGCTTCTGCCACGGCACTGCTTTCTTCAACTTTCAACCAACCAATCATCGCGATCTGCAGACTCCAATCATGCGAACGATCGTTCCTTTTCCGACCGTGCTTTCAATCATGAACTCCTGAGACAGGCGTTTTGCTCCGCCTAATCCCCTGCCCATATTGCCTTTGCGGGTTGAAAAGCCATCCGCCAGCGCGGCACCTATGTCTGCGATTCCCGATCCTGTGTCGCTGCATTCCACGCCGATCCGGCCACCATCGGCGAATTCATAAATCACCAGCCGACCTCCGCCCCCGTGGGTAAGTGCATTTCGCGTAATTTCGCTGACAGCCGTGACAAAACGCGTGAGAAATATGTCGCGCGCGCCTTTCGCCTTCATCAATTCGCTGACCCGTCCGCGGGCGCGAGCAATGTCACGGTCAGACCGCAAGGCGATCTCTGTTACTTTACTCGCCCCGTCGAATGCCATTGGCCATGCCCGCCTTGCGCATCTTGGCCAACGCGTGATCCAGCGTCAGGGCGGTATGGTTTTCAGGGAGATACATGCCAAGCTCAACCAATGTCATTGCAACGGCAGGTCGCATTCCGACGACATAGGTTTCAGCATCGAGCAGGCGAGCAATCGCCGTCAATTGCGCCAGCACGCGGCCAACGAATGTATCGACGATTTCCAAAGCGGAAATGTCCACGACAACACCGCGCGTCTCGTTTTCCGCGATCTTCGAAGAAAGCACTTCCTGCAGTTCGATGATATCGGAATCGGTGATGTCCGCCGTTATCGAAACCAGCAGGACGCCCTCGACAGCATAGATCGCCGCGGCATTCACGGCTTGCGCGTCCCATTGTCATCGATCGCGCGGATTGCGACACCGACAGAGGTCAACGCATCTGTCAAAGCGCTCTTGATCGAAGACCGCGTGAGCACTTCGCCAACATCGACACCGAGTTCAACCATGGTTTGCGCGATCTTGGGGCTGATGCCACTGATGATGCAAGTCGCACCCATCAGGCGCACCGCAGCGGCAGTGCGCAGCAGGTGTTGGGCGACCTGGGTATCAACCGTCTTCACGCCGGTAATATCAACGATCACAACTTCGGCCTGACGCTCCACAATGGCCTGGAGCAGGCTTTCCATCACTTCCTGCGCACGCAGACTGTCGAGCGTACCGATAAGGGGCAAGGTCAGCACCTTGTCCCACAGTTCAACCACCGGTGTTGAAAGTTCCAGCATCTCATCACGCTGGCGCTCAATGATCTGTTCGCGCTCCGCAATGAACACCTCGTTCGTGTAGATGGCAAATGCGTCAATCGCCTTGGACAACAGTATGACTTCGTCGATCAGAAGATCAGGAGAATCCGAGAGCTTTTCCTTCAGCCGGGAAAAAAGCGGAACCTTCAGGGCAAGTATCAGCGCCGCCATTTCGCCCGGCAACACGCCGCGCTCTACCCGTTCATGAGTAATTTCGGAAAGGATGCCGCGCAAATCTGCCCAATGCTCATCCTTGAGGACAAACTCGCCACCACGCGAAGTATCGCGCACGCCGACCCGGAACGCTCGCAGAAGGCTGGCAGCCTGGTCACGCTCTTCTTTTTCGGAGAACAGATCCGCCCGTTTGGCACCGTCTTCATCCGCCTGCTCGATCCATTCGTGAAGTATGCCCTGAACGTCCTCTTTCAGGACTTCCAGCGTCGCTTCTAATATTCCGTTGGTCATTCCGGCTCCATAATCTGTTTATGAATTAAGCGCCTAGCGCAAAAAATGGGGCGCAGGAAGGTCACAATCAGGACCATTGTGCGTGCGAAAATTAAGGACGGATGAAGACAAAAAGTAATCGGTCCAGGCTTGCGCGCCGGGCAGGAGCTGCTCTAATCTGTGCCGTGCAATTTTTTCGCCCGAAATGGTTTCTGGCTGCCGTCTGCATGGTTTTGGCGGGTTCTGGTGCGATCGCCAGACATGCCAATGCGCAGGACAACGCCCAATGGTCCGCATTGCTGCGCGAAGACCTGCGTGTTGCAGCGATTGGCGATTCACTGCTGAAAGCCAATGCCGATTTGTGCCGCAATACGATGCCTGTGACTGGAATGGTGCTGCATAGCGCCGATCAATATGGCAGCGGTTCAATGCAGGCGCGCTTTGCAAATGGCCCAATTGCAATCTCAACCATCGTATCGGGGTCTTCTTCCGCCGTGGCAGGACTGCGGCCTGATGATGCGATAATTGCCATAAACGGCCATCCCACTGATGCACTTGCCGCACCCCTTCAAGGCAACTTGCGAGAGGCAGCTTTTGCATTGCTGGCATCGCAACCGGTGGGCGGCCCCATTTCCATGCGCATTGCACGCGGAGGGTCAGAGCAGGAATTCATCTTGAATCCTCCGGCCGGATGCCATTCTCTTATAGAAATTCGCGTTGAAAGCGGTCCGCGGGCTCGATCGGATGGGCAAATTATCCAGATCCAATATGCATTTGCGGGCCAATTGGATGATCAGCAAGTCGCGATTGTGATTGCGCATGAACTTGCCCACTCGGTGCTGGAACATCGACGCCGCAAGGAGGAGGCCGGGATCGACAATGGTCTGTTTGCGGCGGTGGGAAAGAACAGGCAGGCAAACCGGCGGGCGGAAATCGAGGCTGACAGGCTTTCTGCACATTTGCTTGCCAATGCAGGCTACGATCCTGCTCTGGTGCCGGCATTCTGGCGATCCGACATAGGCAAAGATATTGGCGGCGTATTATTAGAGAGCGGGATCTACCCATCTCATGAAGCGCGCGCGCAAATGGTTGAGCGTGAAATCGCCTTATATCTGCCGCAGCGCCGTGGCCCCACATGGCCTGGCCATCTGCTGGTCTTACGCGATAGAGGCTTCGCCCCGCCCGACAGTTCCGACTAGGCGGATCGCTGTCGTTCGGGCGCTGCGCTGATGTCGATATAATTCCTGTCGAAATAAGTAAGCGGCGTCGCATCTTCCCGATGGCTCGCTTCAATCAGCGCGCCGATAAAAATCGTATGCGTACCAAATGCATGCCGGTCAGCAACCGTGCAAATCAGGCTCGATTGTGCGCTTTGCAGAACGGGCACGCCCTGGTGTTCTTTCCAGTCACCAACTGCAAAGCGATCAAGGTCAGGGCTTACGAAATGCTCGGCCACATCACGATTGGAAAGGCCGAGGATATTAATGCAAAACCGCTCCGCCTTTGTCAGTGGATCATGCAAAGATGCATCGCGGTTGATGCAAGCCAACAGCGAAGGCGGATCGAAACTGAGCGAACTGACTGCGGTAGCGATAATGCCGTAATTTTGCCCTTCGAGAGTTGTTGTCACCGCATAGACCGTGGCCGCCACATGCCGCATAGCTTCCCGAAAGGCGCTCCCAAGCGCAACGTTGCTCTGTCCTGCAGGCTGCATGCGCGTTCATTGAAGAGGGTTTGCCACAGGCGCAAGGGGGAATTTCCAGACTGAATGTGATTCTGGCAACTTGCCATCACATCAGAATGTGATAACTAGGCTGAATGAACGATATTACTATCAAAAAAGTGCGTGAGATCGTGTCGAAAGGCAAGATAACCCGCGCCGGACTCGCTCGTGCTGCCGGACTGCATGCAAACACCTTGCGCGATTGCACAGAGGAAAGCTGGAATCCCACCGCGGATACCTTGGGTAAACTCAATCGCTTCATGACCGAGAATGACGAAGCGCCTGTGCTCGTCGGGATTGAGGAGATTATCGAGGAAGCGCGCAACGGCCGCATGTATATTCTCGTGGATGATGAAGATCGCGAGAATGAAGGCGATCTTATCATCCCTGCACAGATGGCCACACCCAATGCCGTCAACTTCATGGCCACCCATGGCCGCGGCCTCATCTGTCTGGCGTTGACCGCTCAGCGCGGCTCGGAGCTCGGGCTTGAATTGATGAGCAGCCGAAATCGCACCAATCATGAAACGGCCTTTACGGTCGCCATCGAAGCCCGTGAAGGCGTGACAACGGGCATAAGCGCGGCGGACCGTGCGCGAACCGTTTCGGTCGCCATCGATTCATCCAAGGGCGCGGACGATATCGTGACACCCGGCCATGTGTTCCCCTTGCTCGCACGTCCGGGCGGCGTTCTGGTGCGTGCCGGCCATACAGAGGCTGCCGTTGACATTTCGCGCCTGGCCGGGCTGAATCCCAGCGGCGTGATTTGCGAGATCATGAATGAAGACGGCACTATGGCGCGGCTGGATGATCTCATCTCATTTGGCCGCAAACATGGCCTGAAGATAGGTACGATCCGCGATCTCATCGAATATCGCATGCGTCACGATCACCTCGTGAAGCGCACCAATGAAAGCACGTTCCAGTCCGATTATGGCGGAGACTGGCGGGTGGCATCCTATCGCAACTCGGTCGATGGCTCGATCAACTTCGTGTTGCAAAAAGGAAATGTCATCCCCGGACAACCAGTTCTGACACGGATGCATGCGATCTCGATCTTCGATGACGTGCTGGGCCGTTCCGGTGACAAGAAACGCGTATTGCAACGCTGCATGGCCGCCATTGGCGAAGAAGGTAACGGCGTGATCGTGGTGCTTGTGCCCAACAAGTCTGCCTCGCTGGAGACAGAACTCGGAGGCGCAGACAGGGACACTGGCGAATTGCGCGAATATGGCATAGGCGCGCAGATCCTTGCCGATATTGGCGTGCATGACATGATCTTGCTGACCAATTCGAACCACAATGTCGTTGGCCTGCAAGGCTATGGCATCAGCGTGGTCGAAGAACGTCCCATTCCGGAGTAATCGATGGCCAATTTCCTGATAGTCGAGGCCCGTTTTTACGGCCATCTCAATGATATGCTGATAGCAGGCGCGAAGGCCGCGCTAGAATCAGCCGGACATTCTGTCGAGGTGGTGACCGTGCCTGGCGCATTGGAAGTGCCCGGCGCAATTTCCATGGCTGCGGAAAGCGATCGTTATGACGGTTTCGTCGCCATTGGCGTGGTAATCCGCGGAGAGACGTATCATTTCGAGATCGTCGCCGGGGAAAGCGCCCGTGCGCTTATGGCACTGACGATGGATTCTCTTGCCATTGGCAATAGCATTCTCACCACCGAAAATGAAACGCAGGCCATCGCCCGCGCTGATCCTGCTCAAGGTGACAAGGGCGGTGAAGCTGCCAAGGCTGCAATGCGGCTACTGGAATTGCGCGACGAATTTGCTTGAGCCACGAATGCGGGAAGCCCTATCTGGCCAAGGGCTAGACAAGGCCACATCCTGATCTTCATCATGATTCCCAGAACTTTCACGGCTTACGTTGATCTCGGCATGCAATCACATCGCGGTTGAGCAAAATGTGAGGCTGCTGAAAATCTTGCACATCTCAACGAGTTTCAGCCGGGACTGATTGGAACCAAGCGGCTGCTCATGCGCTCCACGGTCCATGAACGACCCTCTGGAATGGATTGCCGCGATCGGCGCCGTGCTCGCCTCATCGATGATCGCTTTCGACCTGGGTCGACGCGCGACGGCGTGGGGATTTGTCCTGTTCTGCGTAGTTTCGATTACCTGGATCTATTCCGGCCTGACCGGAGGATCGATGCCCATTGCGGCGATGAATTCCATCTTGCTGCTGATTAACGGTTGGGGCGTTTACCAATATTGGTTTCACCCCAAGAACCGCCAAGGCGCAGCCGGCAAATCCGGCTGACGCCCTCATATATCAGGCCAGTCGACCAAAGCAGCCTTTGCCGGCATAAAGCGCACTGTCGCCCAAATCCTGTTCTATGCGAATGAGCTGATTGTATTTTGCCAGCCGGTCCGAGCGGGCAAGCGAGCCTGTCTTGATCTGTCCGCAATTGGTAGCCACCGCAAGATCAGCGATAGTCGCATCCTCGGTTTCACCCGATCGATGGCTCATCACAGAAGTGTAACCGGCACGATGTGCGATATCTACCGCTTCCAGCGTTTCAGTCAGGGTTCCGATCTGGTTGACCTTCACCAGCAGGGAATTGGCGAGGCCTTGCTCAATACCCATGCGCAGCCGTTCTGGATTGGTCACGAAAAGATCGTCACCCACCAGCTGGACCTTGTCGCCAACCGCCTCTGTCAACGCCTTCCAACCTTCAAAATCGTCCTCAGCCATGCCGTCTTCGATCGACTTGATCGGATAGTCGGCACATAATTGAGCAAGGTAATCAGCCATTTCCTGAGAGCTGAGTGATAGTTGTTCGCCAGCCAGATCATATCGTCCATTGGCGAAAAATTCGGTGGAGGCGCAGTCCAGCGCCAGCACTACGTCATCACCCGGCGTAAACCCTGCCTTTTCAACAGATGTCATGATGAAATCGAGCGCGTCGCGCGTGCTGGCCAGATCGGGCGCGAAGCCGCCTTCGTCCCCCACTGAGGTCGACAGTCCCTTGTCAGAAAGGCCCTTCTTCAGTGTATGGAAGATTTCGGAACCCCAGCGGACAGCCTCTGCCAAAGTCGGCGCGCCGACCGGCATGATCATGAATTCTTGCACGTCAATCGGGTTATCGGCATGTTCGCCGCCATTGACGATGTTCATCATCGGAACGGGTAGGACATGCGCCGAAACGCCGCCGACATAAGCCCACAGCGGCATGCCGCGTGCATGGGCAGCGGCCTTCGCCACGGCCATACTTGCGCCCAAAATCGCATTGGCACCAAGCTTGGATTTATTGGCAGTGCCATCCAGTGCAAGCATCGCCATATCCACATCGCGCTGGTCTTCGGCATCCAGCGCGCACAACAGATCGGCAATCGGTCCGTTGACCGCCGCAACAGCCTTGGTCACGCCTTTGCCCATATAACGGCCCGCGTCGCCATCGCGCAGTTCAACAGCCTCATGTGCGCCGGTGGAAGCGCCTGACGGTACTGCCGCGCGGCCCGAACTGCCATCTTCCAGAAGCACATCCACCTCAACGGTGGGATTGCCCCGACTATCCAGAATTTCGCGGCCAAAAACTTCAATTATCGCGGTCATGTCGTGATCCCTCAGAGTGCTTGCGCCGCTCCTATATCGCGGAACCTTGCACTGCAACACGCGTTAGATAACTTGAACGATGGTGTGTTATAACCACAATACATCAAGGCGAAAACAATTCTGCAGAGGATTAATCCTCTGCCAAATGGAAGGGTAAACATCATGGCTGCCAAGAAGCCTTCGACAACAAACAAGACCACGCAACCCGCTGAAGCGACCGTTGCTGCGACTGATAATGCTACTGAAACCGTGGATATGACAGGCGGCGACACGACTTCTGCCGATACATCGCCGCGTACTGCCGAAGCGAAATCTCGTTTCAACGCTGCTATTGCAGAAGCCAAAGCCGGTGCAGCCGCGCTGGGTGATGAAGCCAAGGTTCGCGCCGGGCAATACCGTGACGAAGCGAAGCATAAGAGAGAGGACTGGTCTGGCGAAGCCCGCAACAAGGCCGGCGAACTCGCTGTTGAAGGCAAGCATAAGGCAAGCGAAGCGCTTTCTGGCCTGTCCCGCATGATCGATGAAAATGCACCGACGCTGGATGAAAAGCTTGGCGCAAAATATGGTGATTATGCACGCAACGCTTCCCGCAATCTGCAGGAAAACGCTCGTATCCTTGATGAAAAGAGTCTGGATGAATTGGCTGACGGATCGCGCGAAGCAATCCGCAAGAGCCCAGCGACTGCAGTTGGCATCGCGGCGCTTGTCGGGTTCATGTTCGCCCGCCTGTTCCGCTAAGACACAGTGGCAGTGCAAGAGGACGATAGCGTTGTCCGCCCTCCTGATGGCGGAACGATGCGCCTTCCTGAACCACCCGTTGATACGCAAGCCCCGGTAGATCCTGTAAAGGGCCTCCGGGGCGCCGCACCCGAAGATGCCGATAGAGCCGCAAAACGCTCTCTTTTCGACGATTTCGAGGCATTGTTTGATGACGCGCGGACCTATGTGGATGCGGAACTCAGCTATCAGAAAAGTCGAGCTGGTTTTGTTGCAGACCGCTTGAAGAAGGCTGTCGCCTTCGGGCTTGTCGGAGCATATTTTGGCGTACTGGCGACCGTTGCGCTTGCTGTCGGCCTTATCATCGCATTGACCCCCCTGATTACTGCCTGGGGTGCAACGGCGCTGGTTGTAATCGCGCTGTTGCTGATCGCCTTTCTCCTTATCCGCCGTGCGCGTCAGGCGTGGAACGAATTATCCGGCGCAATGAACTCTACTGAAGATGAGCCGGCCCAGAATGACTGATCGAAAAACACTTTTGCTCCAGGATCGCGCCCTGCGCGATGCGGCAAAGGGCCTGGTGAAGGCCGACTTGCGCAATATGCGCTCTGACGTCCACGAACAGGGCGTCGCATCCCGCACGATGACGCGTCTTCGTGAAGGTGCCGAAGGTGCTGGCGACGATGCCCTGAATTTTGCGCGCGCGAACCCTGCCCAAGTCGGCTCCGTGATAGTCATCGGCATTGCTGCATTTGGTGGTTTCATCTTTCGGGATCGTCTTGCGGAAGGGATCGTCTCGCTGTTCAATCTGGAGCGCGAGGAAAATTAAATTCCAGATACAGAAACTATCGGAACAACAGACCGCTCCGAGCCGTATTAAAACTGACACACAATCTGCCGGAGACTCCCGATGAACGACATGAAACGCGAAGATATCAAAAACCGAGTTGAGGCCGCACAGGCCCGCGAGGAAGCCAAGACACCTACGCTAACCGAACGCGCAACCGAAACCGCGTCAGATGCGGCTGATGGTTTCACAACTTTCGTCAAAGAGCACCCATTTGCCGCCGCTGCAGGCGGTGTAGCACTTGGTGTTCTGGTAGCCGGCCTGTTCCGGGGGCCTCGACAGGCTGCCGCACGAGGCGGGGCAAAGGCCGTGGGCCTTGCCGCGGTCGGCGCCGAAATCGCCAGCGGCTTTGCCTCCCATTTGCTTGACGATGCATCGGACATGGGCCGTGAAGGCGCTCGCCGTGCAAATGACCTTACTGACCGTACTGGAGACAAGGCGCGTTCATTTGGTCGTTCCGCAAGCCACAAGGCTGGCGACGTCGCTGACGCAGCACGCATTGCGCGCCGTGAAACGGGCAAGGCGATAGCTCGGGCCATATCCCGCCGTTAAGCTGACTCAGCCCGCATATTTACATTAGCACTTGCGCGCCCTGCTGGATTTCCTAACAGGGCGCGCAAGTGTATCTGCAGCAGGGAATTGAGCCATGTCCGACGATCAGCAACTTCTTCACCTCGTGATAGGCGGCCGGGTCAACGATCCCCGCAGTGTCGACTTCAAGGATTTGAAGGACATACATGTCGTGGGGTTCTTCCCCAACTATGCAGAGGCGGAGGAAGCATGGCGCGGATGGGCGCAGCGCACTGTTGATGATGCAGAAATGAAATACGTGATCGTCCATCTGCATAAATTGCTGGAGCCGGAACTTCCCGGAAAATAGCCGTTCAGACAGAACGGACGCATTGAAAAGCCCTGCGTCTGGACTGGTATGACGAGAGCCTTGACAAGGAAAATGCCGACCATGTGATCGGCTCTTCTTTCTGCAATGGCCGTAACTGGCGCATGCGCCTACCTAAAAATCCCGGTTTCCGGCTCCTTTGCAAGCACGTTTATGGGGCACAAGCTCTCCCAATTTACCTTCGGTTTACCAATAACTTCTACGGACTGGTCATCATGAATGGCGCCCCTTCGGGGACCGGAGAACAACATTGTCAGAAGAAAGATCGGCAATCCTGGCGGACTTTCCCGGTGCCTGGGTTCTGTACTGGCTGCTGATCCCAAATCTTGCATTCATGATCATGTGGTTCGTGGGCGGTCCGCCTATGATACCCGTCTTCGCATTGACCTCCATGGCAGGTATTGCCGCCGCGCAAATTCCTTCTGTGACATTAAAGAGAGTCATCTTGGCGGGGACCATCGGATATAGCATATTCTACTATATTTGCGTATCATTTAATCTCGATATCGAAAAGGCAAGTTCCCTTTTCCCACTGTTGATGGAAATAAGTCCACTGCGTTCTCCAGAGTACATAATTTCTCTTGTAGCCTTCCTTGTCTCTGCTTCCATTGCTTTGAAGAAGGCGCCGCATGTACGCAGGTTTTCTTCTCCGATGTCCTATCTTATCGCAGTTCTTGTCACAATTGGCCTTCTATATGCCGACCATTTCGCATCTGCAGATACACGCAGTACTTACAGCCGTCTTCCGCCCCCTGGGACCTCTTTCGCTTCCGCAACCGGTCTGACAGGGATCGAGGTACCTGGTCCAGATTCTCGCAATCTGGTTATCATAATTGTGGAATCCTGGGGTGTGCCTCAGGGCGAGCGGGTTGAAGCAATTTTCGACGCTGATTGGAAACGCCCGCACTGGGCGACGCGATATGACGTCAGCCAGGGCAATGTTCCATTCTACGGGTCAACTACGAGTGGCGAGCTGCGAGAGCTTTGCGGCCGCTATTCCACATATTCGGAGGTCGGAACATTTACAGATGATTGTTTGCCCTCCCGCTATCTGAAAGCCGGATATCAGACCACAGCCTATCACGGGTTTTCGCGGAGCTTCTTCTCGCGTGACGAATGGTATCCAAAAATAGGCTTCGGTCGATCCAAGTTTAGGGACATATTGGAAAGCGAGGGCATTTCGGAGTGTAAAGGCGTATTCGCTGGCTCCTGCGATCGAGAAATCCCCGCAGCAATAGCCGAGCAGCTGAAATCTTCGCATTCGCCGCAAATGATCTATTTCTTGACGCTGAACACGCATCTACCGATCATGGATGATCCGAAGCTCGGTACAGCGGATTGTCAACTGGGAGGGACGGCTTGGGCTCAAGCGAACCCTCAGCTTTGTCGACTGTTCCTGCTCCATCATCAGCTTGCCGATGAAATTGACAGGATGGCGATGGACCAACTCCTACCACCTACGGATTTCCTCATCGTAGGCGATCACTTTCCAGCATTTTTCGACCGCAGCAACCGCAAGCATTTTGTCCCTGGCGTCGTGCCTTGGGTATCCCTCAGCTATCGCGCCGATGCAAACGGTGAAGAGCTGGACGAGAGGATAGGTCAGTCACACTAGCAAATCACTGGGTTCGCTTTTCGTCCAATTACGAAATTGGCAATGAGCGCTTCGCCTCTCATATCCCTGCGGGCGCTCAAATGAATTCGATCTTGTCCACGAGATAGAACTTCTCGCCGGAAGGGACAGTCACTTCGACTTCATCACCAACGCTCTTGCCGATCAGGGCACGGGCGAGCGGACTTTCATAGGAAACGCGCCCAACCTTGGCATCGCTCTCCGCTTGACCGACGATCTGATATTTCAACGGCTTGTCATCTTCATCCAGAACGGTGACAGTCGCACCAAACACTACGCGATCGCCAGAAAGCGAAGCTGGATCAATGATCTGCGCGCGGCTGACCTTGTCTTCAAGATCGGCAATCTGCGCTTCGACCTGGCCCTGACGTTCCTTGGCGGCGTGATATTCGGCATTTTCCGAAAGGTCGCCATGCGCGCGCGCTTCCTCGATCGCATCCACGATCAAGGGGCGCTCGGCCCGAAATGCCTTGAGATCAGCGGTCAGCTTTTCGTAGCCTTCAGCCAGCATCGGCACTTTTTGCATCGTGTTCCCTGTCTTCGTCTGATTCACCTGTCAAAACAACCCTGCCCCGCCCCGTGGGCGAAAAGCTCAGGTCAAATCTGGGTGAGAAGTTGGTTTCTAGATCTCAGCTATAATAGTCCTGCAAGCTCCTGACTGCAAGATCACTGGCCGAAACCGATACAATTGCCTGAGCTGCGGCCACCGATGCCGCGGCCGTCGTGTAATAAGGCACCCTGTTTTCCAGCACCGATGCGCGAATGGATTGGCTGTCCTTATGGCTCTGCCAGCCTTCCGTCGTATTGAACACGAGAGTAATCTCGCCATCGCTGATCTTGTCGACAATATGCGGGCGGCCTTCGGCAACCTTATTGATCCGTTCAACCGGCAGGCCCTGTTCGGCAAGATATTGCTGTGTGCCTCCTGTCGCCACGACATTGAAGCCGTAATCGAGCAATTGGCGAACAGGCTCCACGATGTGCGGCTTGTCGCCATCCTTGACGGAAACGAACAAGGTTCCGCCTTTTGGCAGATCACTGCCACCGGCGATTTGTGATTTGGTGTAGGCCGTGGCAAAATCGCTATCGATACCCATCACTTCGCCAGTGCTCTTCATTTCTGGTGTCAGCACCGGATCCGATCCGGGGAAGCGTGCGAAGGGGAATACGGCTTCCTTCACCGCGACATAATCCATCTCTCGACGGATTTTAGGCAGATTGGCCAGTTTCTCTCCTGCCATAACCCTTGCGGCGATTTTGGCGATTTGTGATCCAGTGGCCTTGGCAACGAAAGGCACGGTGCGGCTGGCGCGCGGGTTCACTTCGATTAGATAGACCTCGCCATCCTTTACCGCGAATTGCACGTTCATCAATCCGCGCACTTCCAGCGCAATCGCGAGCGCTTCTGACTGGCGCTCCAGTTCCTCCACAATCTCATCCGACAGGCTGTAGGGAGGGAGAGAACAGGCAGAATCGCCCGAGTGGACGCCCGCCTCCTCGATATGCTGCATCACGCCTGCGACGACGACATCGTTCCCGTCGCACAGGACATCGACATCGCATTCGATAGCATCGCGCAGATATTGGTCCACCAGCACCGGGCTGCTGCCAGATACATTGACGGCCGTGGCGATATAATTATCAAGCTGCGCGTCGGAATCCACGATTTCCATAGCCCGCCCGCCAAGCACATAGCTGGGGCGAAGCAGCACCGGGTAACCGATGCGATGCGCCACAGCCATTGCCTCGTCACGGCTGTAGGCAATGCCGTTTTCGGGTTGCTTGAGCTTCAGCTTGTTTATCAGCCTGGCAAAGCGTTCACGATCTTCGGCAAGATCGATCGCATCGGGACTGGTGCCAAGGATCGGGATGCCGGCATTTTCCAGCGCGCTCGCCAGCTTGAGCGGGGTCTGCCCCCCGAACTGCACGATCACGCCCTTCAGCGTGCCGCGTGAATGCTCCACCCGCAGGATTTCGAGCACATCCTCTGCCGTCAGCGGCTCAAAATAGAGGCGGTCGGATGTATCGTAATCAGTGGAAACCGTTTCCGGATTGCAATTGACCATGATGGTTTCATAGCCCGCTGCGCTCAGCGCAAAACAGGCGTGAACGCAGCAATAATCGAACTCGATCCCCTGCCCGATGCGGTTGGGTCCGCCGCCAAGGATGACCACCTTTTCACGATCCGATGGCCAAGCCTCATTCTCCGGCTCTCCGAAGCTGGGGGCCTCATAAGTCGAATACATATAGGGCGTGACCGCCTCAAATTCGGCGGCGCAGCTATCTATACGCTTGAATACCGGCAGCACGCCCAGCTTCTGCCGCAGCTTGCGCACCTCTTCCTCGCTGGTGGCACCCGCCATTGCGCGCAGGGCATCGTGCAGCAGGCCCGAACGCCTGGCCTGCGTTTCGCCTAGTCCACCCGCAACGCCAACAGACCGCACGGCCAGCGTAGCCAGCCGCTTGTCAGAAAAGCCCATGGCCTTCAGCCGGCGCAATTCCTCTGCAGTGTTGGGCAGACCATTCTGGCCGATCATCGCCTCTTCGTAGATGATTTCCTCGACATGACGCAGGAACCACGGATCATAATGCGTGATCGCCTGCACGTCCTCCAGCGTGAAGCCTTCGCGGAATGCCTGCCCGATATTGAGCAGCCTGTCGGGCGTCGCACGGCTGAGTGCTGCAGTGATCGTCTCGCGGTTGCCACCTTCCAGTTCAACCATGCGATTGAACCCGTCCAGCCCCGTTTCAAGGCCGCGGAGGGCCTTTTGCAGGCTTTCCTTGAAATTGCGCCCGATGGCCATGACCTCACCCACCGATTTCATCGCGGTGGACAGGAGGTTGTCCGCACCTTTGAATTTTTCAAAGGCGAAGCGCGGGATCTTGGTGACAACATAATCCAGCGTCGGTTCAAAGCTGGCGGGCGTTGCGCCGGTGATTTCGTTGGTGATTTCATCCAGCGTATAGCCAACCGCCAGCTTCGCCGCGACGCGGGCGATGGGAAAGCCGGTGGCCTTGGATGCCAGCGCCGATGAACGCGATACGCGCGGGTTCATCTCGATCACGATGAGGCGGCCATCCTCGGGATTAACCGCGAACTGTACGTTCGATCCCCCTGTTTCCACTCCGATTTCGCGCAGGCAGGCGATGCTGGCATTGCGCATGATCTGATATTCCTTGTCGGTCAGCGTCAGGGCTGGCGCGACAGTGATGGAATCGCCGGTATGCACGCCCATCGGATCGACATTTTCGATGGAGCAGATGATGATGCAATTGTCCGCCTTGTCGCGCACAACTTCCATCTCGAACTCTTTCCAGCCGAGCAGCGATTCCTCGATCAGAACTTCTGTCGTGGGGCTGGCGTCGAGGCCGCTCTTCACGATCGCTTCAAATTCAGCCTTGTTATAGGCGATGCCGCCGCCGGTGCCGCCCATGGTGAAGCTGGGGCGGATGATGGAGGGCAGGCCCG
>OJBY01000428.1_pt1 | contig 22726 bp, 17 predicted proteins | sample 1591731 | NCBI WGS metagenome assembly OJBY01 (sample SAMN05416837, study PRJEB24817) | seawater metagenome | isolation source: Sea water | place: Canada:Atlantic | collected 2013-07
TACGAGATCATGCCTAGTCTCGTGGGCTCGGAGATGTGTATAAGAGACAGAAAAGGAGCCAGTCTACGGCGATTTCCGCAAGGGCGATGTGCGCCATTCGCTGGCGTCGATCGACAAGGGCCGCGACCTTTTGGGTTATTCGCCCACCCACACCATCGGAACCGGCCTTGAAAAGGCCATGCCCTGGTATGTGGAAGAACGTCGCCGCGTGATCGCGGAATACGACGGCTAGGACCAAGGACTACCGCAACGCAGGCCCGAACGGGCGGTCGCCCTGCCATGCTCTTGCATCGTTGGAGAGCGTGTAGGGCGGACCGGATACGCGGTTTCCATTGGTTTCCCGCAGTTCCAGTCGCGCGCCGAAACTGTCGTCTGCCGAACGCGCGGCGCCCTGCCCCTCGCACATACGATTGCTCGCCCGACTGGCTCCATCGGCCACGACGCCCCGCAGTTCCTTGTTGCCAGCCAGCGAACGGTAGCGATTACGCTGCGAGAACAGACGTCCGCCGTCGCGCGCCAGACCACCATAAGATCCGCTCATCTCGCCCTGTCCGCGACGGCGCGGCGCAAAGGCGATGTCATTGCCGTAGGAATGGACGTAGCTGTCGCCCGAAACGCGGGGAATTCGCTGCGCCACGCGCACGAAGCGGTTGCGCAACAGGCTGACCTGCAGCTGCGCGTCTTGCGGGGCGGAAGCAAAGCACGCGGCACCACGCGGGGCCGCTGCGGAAACCAGCATTACCTTATCGTGATCGCTGAACAGGCTGTCCGAAATCGTCACGCGACCCTGCCGATCGCCATCGCGGGCGGTCACGTCGATCATGCCGTCTCGGCACGCGGAGAATGCTGAAAAGGCGACCCACAACCGGTCCGTGCCATCGCGCACGGTGATGCAGTCACCGCCTTCGTCCCGGTCCGCAAAACCGGTTTGGGTCAGGGTCAGCCCGACAATCACGATGTTGTCGGAATTATCGAGATAGATGGCCGAACCGGCGCTGGCGTCGACAATACGCGGCGCCGTGCAACCCCCGTCTAGCGTTACATGCGATCCGGGCCGTAGCGGTGCCGTAAGCGTGATGGTCGCCCCATCGCGCGGCAGGTCAAGCAGAATGTAGCCGCCGCCTTGCGCGCGCGCCGTTTCCACAGCATGGCGCAGCGTGCCTTCGCCTGGGGAGCGAGGATCGTCCCCGGTAGACGTGACCCGGAGCAATCGCTGACCCAAACCGCCGGTGGTGTTCGCCACATCGGCAAAGCCATCGCGCCGGACTAGATAATCTGCAGCGACAACCGTGCCACTGCGCACGGTCAGATCGGCAAGGCACCTCTCATCCTGCAAGGAAGATGAATCGACACTGCGCGCCGTGGTCAGCAAGGGATGCGCCACCGCCAGAACGGCCAGGATTACCAACACCAGCCCGAGCAGCTTAACGGGGCGCCCTTGCGTCACCCCTTCTCCTGCGGAACGATATGTCGCCAGATTCCGCCCGCCAGACGAAGATTTTCAGGAGCGGCGGAAATGACGATGCGCAACTGGTCGAGATAGGCCTCGCGCCAGCGATTGGTGAACTCCTCCAGCGCCTCGCCTTCACGCGGATAGGGAAGTTTTGCCAGATGATACTCGATCACGCCTTCACGCCACTGCGGCACGGCGAATACCGACGGCGCTTTCTGCTTATAGGCCAGCCGCGCTGCGAAGCCGGAATAGGTGATTTCCTGCCCCTCGAACGCAATCCGCGGTGCCGCCACGTTCATCGCGCCATCAATCGCGATGGTTAGTGTGGCTCCCTGTGCCAGCGCCCGCATGCCCTGCCGGGCAACCTGCGCCTCGGTCTGGTCGCTGGTACTGATAAGCTGGCGGTTGAAGGCGACCGACGGCAGACCGGGGGTGGAGGCCATCCAGCGGTTCTCGAACCCCAGAAGCTCCAGCGCCAGCGGCCCTGTAAACATCGCGCCGATGTGGGCGGAGGCGAAAATCACGCCGCGCCCCTGATCCACCAGGGGCCGGACCAACGCTTCCAGCGGATCCAGCTCGCATACCTTTTCCAGAACCTGTCCCGCTTCGTCCATCCGGCATTCCAGCCAATCGTAGATCAGCCGGTCGGCCAGAAGGCCCCACTTGCCGCGGCGCTCCCACTCTTCCCTGTCGGGGAAGCGATCCTTGTCGCGAAATTGCCAGGCCCAATCGAACCGGGCCTTCGGAATGTGCAGATCGTCGACACGGTCCCACAGGGCCTCCAGCCCGGACGGAAAATCGTCGGGCAGAGCTTCCTCGCGCGACTTGAGCAGGTGATCGTACAACCGCATTGCCGCTTCCTGCCTTCCGGCTTGGTTCAGTGCCGATGCAGCGGTGCGCCGCAGTTCGACGCTTTCGGGCTGGTTCAGGCAAGCGGCCACCATAAGGTCAGCCGCGCGATCGTATTCGCCGGCACCCTTCAGCGCGCGGCCCAGCCAAACGTTGAGGTGATTGAGATGCGGCGCCAGTTCCAGCGCACGAGCAAGATCGACACGCGCCGCACGATAGTCGTTCTGGATCAGCAGCGTCTCTCCCCGGCGGCTCAAGGCGCGGATATTGTCGGGCTCCAGTTCCAGCGCACGGCCAAACCGCTCTACCGCCTCATCGCGGCGGGCCAGCGCCAGCAGCGCATCGCCGACCTCAATATGAACTGCCGCGCTGTCTGCGTTGGGGTCTTCGAGCTCGGGCGCGCGCGCCAGCACGTCGTCGTAGTGCTCTCGGCCGTTCAGCAATCGCAGCCATACGGAGAGCTGCTCCATGTTGCTTTTATCGCCGCGCGCTTCAAGCAAGGCCAAGACAAGCTCGTTGCGATCGGCCCGGACGAATGCTTTCAGCGCGAAGCTGGTAAGCCGCGCATCGTTGGGCCAATCGGGAAAGTTTTCGGAAAGATCGGCAGCAAGGTCATTCTCTTCGGCCATCAACAGCCGATTAAGAACAACACCGATACCAGAGCTATCACCTTCGTTGTTATGAACAAGGTCGGCAAAAAGTGGCCTAGCCTGCGCCTTGTCGAACTCCCATACAAGCCGAGCTCGGGTAACCTTGTCGGAATACTTGGCGTCGTGTGTCTGGATCAGAATGCCCAATATGTCCGCCGCGTCCCGTTTCCTGTCCTGATCGATCAGCGGTTTCACGATTTCCATTCGCACGCGTCGATAGTTTTCTGCATCGGCGAGATTGAGCGATCCGACTTCCGACCGATCGATCTTCCCTGTCTGCTTGAAACGGGAGACGAGCGCGTCAGCTACATCAGCGTGTCCTGTCATGCCAGCATCGTTCATAAGGTGTCTCTTTCGGGTCGCCTCAGCATGATCACACCAACGATCAATATCGCTGCAAGTGCCCCGGCAAGTATCAGCAGGATTTCAAGCAGCCGGCTTTCCTCACGTTCGGTCGGCTGCATGGCCTGTGCAATCAGAACCAGATATTTACGCTGTTCCAGCCCACGCAGTCGGGCCTGTTGCAACGTGCTTCGTGCAGAAGCCAATGTCTCAGCCGCTGCGTCGCGCTCTGCAATGGCAGTTTCAAACGCTGCGACTGAGCGACCCAGCGAAGCACCATCCTCGGACCCACCAAGACGCTGTTGCTGCTCGGCAATCTGTCGTTCCAGCGCCTGCACCCGCGCATTAAGCCGCGGCAGAAAGGGGCTTTCGGTAAGGCCATTGGCAACCAACGCCTGCCGCTGTGCCTCGGCTTCGGCCAGTTGTACTTCAAGGCTGTTGATGATGGTATAGATACCCTGCGCCGAGAGGCGCGGATCGAGCTCGGCTTGCCGGGTCTGCACTTCCTGCACGCGCGCCTGAGCCTGGTTCAACTGGTCCTGCGCATCTTCTTCGACGGACAGGAGGTCGGCCAGCTGGTCTTCATCGATGGAGCGCGAGATATCGCCCACCTTACTGCGCGCCAATTCGATCAGGATGCCGGCATAGCGCACGGCGTCTTCGGGTGATGCCGCATCGACACTCAGGGTTAGGATCCCTTCCTGCTGATCGGCAAGAATCGAGACACGATCGCGGTAAAAGCCCAGATCGAGATTTGGACCTGTGGGTCCGTTACCCTCGAAATGGCTGATATAGCCGTACTCTTGCTCCATGATCTGCATGACTTCGGCAGAGCGCAAATACTCACGCACGCGGTATCCATCCGTCATGCCGGCACCGCCCCCACCTATGCCAAGAATATTGGCGGCAGGAGACTGTGGTGCAGAATTGACAGTCTGGATTGCAAAGGATGCCTCGGTCTGGAAATAGGTTTCCTTGATAAAAGCAAAATAGGCGAGAGCCAGCAACACGGGCAGCAGGCCGAACAGCGCGAGCGAACGCAGGCGCTTGGTATGGCGGCGACGTTCGCGGCGGTTCAGCTCTTCCAAGCGCGCGGAAACGTCTGCATCGGTGGGAAGCAGCGCCTCGATTTCCTTGCGCCGCTCCTCATCCTGCTCGCGCAATTCCTCTCTGCGCGCGGCACGGTTCCGGGCGACTCGTTCAGCCTTTCGTTCTTCCGCGGTCTTCCCGTCATTATGCTCTGCATCTGTCGATTCCAGCAGGTCGGTAACGTCGGTTTCAGGCGCATCGTCGCGGTAGGCAGGGGTGCCACTCTTGGCGGTCGGCTCTTTCCCGCGACCGATGGATTTCGACTTTTTCCAAGCTTCAAGGCGTGCCTTGTTATCCATAGCACTCGCTCGCCCGTAGTGTCGCAAACTCAGTCATTGGCAAATCCCTCTACCAGCAGGCGCAGATCGTCCTGCTCCACCAGTTGTTCTTCAAAGGCCTTTTCGGCGGCGCTAAAGTCCTCGGTCAAAACGAAATCGCCATCCTTCAGCAGGCCGAATCTCCGTCCGAACTTCTCTGCAATTCGCGGCGAGTGGGTGACGAAGAACATCCCAGCCTTGTCGAGTTTCTGCTCAAAGGCAACCTCGCACTTGGCCCGGTAAGCCGGAGAGCCGGATCCAACACTCCCATCCACCACGTAGGTATCGGCGGGGATGGCCATGCTGAGAGCGAAACCCAGCCGTGATCGCATTGACGAAGAATATGTCTCTAGCGGTCGGTAGTAATCATCGCCCAGTTCGGAAAACTCGGCAACATAAGCGCTGACCCAGTTCCGGGGCGCTTCGGCCAGGTCGGCGATAATCTCGATATTGCGCGCGCCCGTCATGGCGGGGTGGAAAGCGCCGGCAAAACCCAACGGCCACGAAATACGCCCGCTGCGGTGTACCTGTCCGGCAGTTGGCCTGCCAAAGCCCGACAAAAGGTTGGCCACGGTAGTCTTACCCGAGCTTGGCGTACCCAGAACGCATACACGGTCACTCGGGTCGAACATCAGGGTCGCTGCATCTAGGATGACGCGATGATCGTTATCCAGTCGAAATTCCTTGGTGCAATTCTCGAAACCAATCATCAGACCGCCCATGACGCATCCTCTTCGGACGCTTCACCCGAGAAGCGGCGACGCTGTACTACGAATCCCCCAGCAATGCAGATGGCGATGAATATTAGTGGCATCGAACTGGTGCCCAGGAAGGAAACATAGCCCTCGAACAGGCCATTGCGCAGCACCTCGATCCCATGGAAGAGCGGATTCCACGACAAAAGCTCGCGTATGTCAGGCGTCAATTCATTGGCGGTGAAGAAGACGCCCGAAATGTAGAAGAAGGGTCGCAGGAATAGAGGCGTGGCGCGCGAAAGGGCAGGCCAAATTGTGGAGAGCGACATCATCAGGTAGCCAAAGGCTCCGCCAGTCGCCACCGCTAGGAAAAATCCCCACAAGGCTAGCGCGGGATTGTGCATTTCGAAGAACCCGAACGCTGCGTAATTCAGCAACAGCAGCACCAGGAACACCAGGATGCTGTTACCCAGTTCCAGCATGAAAACTGCAAAGCCCACCAAGTTATGGCTGACTGTCGAGAATGACAGTATGTGCCGATAGGCAGTACGCGCACGCAAGATCGCGTTCACGGCATAGCGCGCACACAAATACGGCACGATCCCCGAACAGATGAAGCTGCCGATGTCGGTATCGATCGGGATACGGCGTTCCAGCGCGATGAACAGGATGTAAATCACCCCGATCCATGCCAGCGGCACGATATAGGCCCATAGATAGCCGATGGCATCGCCGGTGTAGCGCGAGCCTATCTCGCGCAGAATGATAGCTTTGATCTTGCGCAGCCAGATCGAGACTGCACCCACAGGCCCCGCGCTTGGTGCGCTTCTCATCTCAGCCGTGTGGCCGAGCTGGCCAGACTGGATACGCCGCTAATTGCCCGCAATACTTTCTGGGTCTGGTTGAAGGGCGCGAAGCTGACGTAAACAATGTCACCCGGGACCAGCGGAAAACTGGTGGCCGCGAAGATGTTCGACGGCTCGCTCATGTTCATGCGATAGATAACGTCCTGCCCGGCATCGTTCGCCATGCTTGAGGCGCGGCGGAATACGAACACGCCGGTCGGATCGGCAGTTGTATCCTCAAGGCCGCGCGCATTTCCCAACGCATCTATCAGCATATAGTCGTTTCGCGGCAAGGGCACGCGCGCGGCATCGCCCACGGCGCCCATGATGATGTAGAACCGGCTGTCGCGGCGCAGCGAAATCACATCGCCCGGCATCAGGACAATGTCATAAGATGGATCGGAATACAGCGTGTCGATCCCGACTTCGGCAGTTGTGCCGTCGCGGTGGACCTCGACCACATATTCTGCGCCTTCTTCGCGAACAACGCCCGCCGCTCCGACAATGGCGGAAAGCCTTGAAGACTGCGGTGTAAGCGGCACTGCTCCGCCTTGCGCAACATCCCCGGTTACAGTGACGCTCCGGCCGGTAGAGCCGGTGCGCGTCACGTAAACTTCCGGACGGAATAACTGGCGCACCAGCCGACGCCGGATTGCCGTTGTGAGTTCGGCTGTCGTCAGGCCATCGGCTTGAACCTGTCCGGCAAAGGGCAATGTGACAGCGCCGTCCTGGGCGACTTCCACACTCTCCATCGTGACCGGAGTCACGATTGTTTGCGGGAAACTACCATTACCGGCAGCCTCGCTGATGGTCACGCTAAGGATATCGCCGCGGCGCAGCGTCTGGAAATCGGTTGCACCCGATGTGCGGAAAATGTCCGGCATCAGCGCCATCGCACCGGCGTTTTCAGTTTCGCCCTGCCAATGCGTGATCGGCAGCAGCAGCATCTCGTTGCGGCCACTTTCAACGACTTCGGACGTGGACGGGCCGCCTCTGGGCAGTGCGCAGGCACCCAACAATCCGGCACTGAGCACTACAAGCATGATGCGAAAAACAGTTTTCATTTGATCATCCCGGTTTCCCAACCATCCCCGACCGTGCACCATAAATCAAGCTTCGCAAAGCTGGATAAACGTTCGCAGGGATTGTTCGTCGGAAAACCTCTCGCCAACAAACCCTCTGGCCATGTTGCTGGCCGTTGGGTCAGACTGGAAACGCGTAGCGAGCTCGCGGACCTTTTCACATGCTGCCGACATGTCCGGCTTCTCGACATCGTCGAGGATATAACCCGTCTCACCCTCTATGAAGCATTCCGAAGAGCCACCAGTTGGTGTGGCGATAACCGGGAGTCCGGCGGCTTGCGCCTCGATCAGGACGTTGGGCAGTCCCTCGAATTGCGATAGCAAAACTTTTACATCCATCTTCTCGTACCAGAAGCCGACAGAGCGGGTGCGGCCAACCAGCAGGAAATTATTGGTCAGGCCAAGCTGTTCGATTTGCTCTTCCAGTAGTTCGCGCAGACGGCCGTCCCCCAACAGGATGAAACGAGTGTCGGGAAACCGAGAGTGATATTCCCCCGCAAATTTAACCCACAAGCCGGGCTGTTTCAACGGCTCCAGGCGAAAGACGCCACCCAGCGTCGCGGTTGCATTCTCCGTTTTCCGAGAAAAATCGAGCCATTTCTGCTCATCCTCAGGAGCAACTGCGGCCTCGCAATGCGTCACCGCGTTATAAAGGACTTTTACCTCATCGTCAGGAAGGTCGAGCCAGCGCGCATATTCGACGGCCACCAGCTTGCTGTTGCAGATCAGGGTAACACCCGGCATTTTCGCCATCGCGCGAAACATGATCTCGTATTCAGGCCGCTCACGCTCCGTGCGGACGCTCGGCGGAAGGCCGCGGAATACAAGATGGATCTTCGGCACCCCTGCGAACAGGGCGGCAAGTGCCCCATAAAGCGTCGCACCATCCTGCCAAACGCTCGCGACATCGATTTTTTCGTCACGATAATAGGGGGCCAGGCGGGTCACGCCATAATGGATTTGAGGAGGCAGCATGGAGTAGAGGATCTGGCAATCCTCATCGAGTTCGATTTGGCGGGATGCCGGTACCGGCTTCATCGCCTCGATCTCAACCACGTCGATTTTATCTGCCTCAAGGTTCGGCAGGAAGAAGTCGTTTGGCTTGATCTCGTTTTGCAGCAAGGTCTTCACTACGACCGAAACCGTGTCGAGACCGTCATATTCCGACTTCAGCAAACTCGCGAGCCGGGATAATTGCCTCTCCGCACCACCTGCACCCAGGCCACCCGTGACAAGGGCAATCCGTTGTTTCTTGCTGGGAGTGCGCACTTCGCGGTTTGCATATTTCTCCATCAGGCATTCAAGCGAAAGCAGGCGGCAATCCAGCCCCCGAAGATCACGATCGGGTGCAAGACGGCGCAAGCAGGATACCTTTTGCCGCCATTCGTCGAGTAACAATTCCTTGTCCGTACCCAGCGTGAGGCTGTCAGCGATAGGATCCATCATCTCGATAGCGTCGGCAAAGCGGCCCCGTTTGGCAATGCGAGTGGCAAAGTGGGTTCTTGCGCGAACATCTTCTGGTTCGGCAGCGATCAATTCCTGGTAAAGTGTATAGGATTCATCGTACGCGCCAATCCTTTCGAGCATGGCGGCCCGAATGAGTAGGATCTGGCGTCCCTCGGCATGAGCGGGATAATGGCGATCCATCAACTCACGCGCATCTTCGACGCGATTGCGCTTTACCAGCGAACTGACAAGCTGCCGAATGATCACTTCGTTCGAAGGATGCTCGTCATACAAGGCCTCCCAGACTGGTGCCGTTTCGAGAACCAGCTTCGCCTTGTCCTTGATCTGTAATTGCAACAGCTTCGCCTCGAGATCGAGGAACACTTCCTCATGGAAACTGCTCAGTTTTTCTACCGCCATCTGCGCGTTGCGCAGGCTGCTGCAAGTCGCCAGCATGGCACGAAGGCGCTCTACAGCCTCTTCGATGGTCTCGAATGAAGCCTCTGGCTTCAAGGCAGGGTTTTTCATAGCGGTTCAATCGTTCCGGGATACAGGGGGGAGTTTGACGAAGGGCTTCATGCCGCCATCTTGTCCAGCTTATTCCGACACTTGGCGATGTTGCGGTCAACCTGTTCCTTGTCGTCGGTCAAGGGTCGCATTGCCTCGAAATATTCGAGGGCCTGTTCCCACTTGCCGATCTTCATGGCACCCACGGCTGCACTCTTGGCGGCGTAGAGATTCTCTGGGTCAAGTTCGAACAGCCGCTTGCCAAGGGCCAATCGCTTTTCGAACTGGGAAGGCTCCAGCACCTTGATCTGCTTGCCAATGGCAGACGCAAGTTTCTTCTTTTCCCTGTCGGCCCGCTCTCCGGAACCGTCAATTGCGGTCACCTTGTCAAGCAGCCTGCGCGCTTCGTCAAAGCGTCCCTCATCGGTCAATTCGCGTATCTGGCGGATTGCACGGCCAACCAGTCGTTCGAGCTTGAGCAGAGCATCTTCGCGCTCTTTTGAATTGGTTTCATCGGACTGCTCGATCAAACGCAGTTGATCGATAGCCACCTCGTAACGCTCGGCATAGATCGCCGCGCGTGCCAATGCCCAGGAAAGGCGCAGATCAAACGGGTTTTGCGATGCTTCTATCAACAGCTGCTGGGTCGCTGCCTCGTAATTCTCAAGCGCGTAAAACGCGCGTCCTGCCAGCAAGTGCATTTGCCGGAATTCGAGAAGGGCGGCCCGCGCATCGCAGAATGTCTGCAGGACTTCTTCGAAGTCTTTCACCTTGTACGCCTCGCGAGCGCGGACCAGAAAGGCTTTCTCAAGCTTGCGATGTGCTCTGGCGGCATCGGCCTTCAGGGCGATGCTTGCACCATTGATCAACTGCGCTGCCCTTACGATGTCGCCAGCTTCCAGCGCCTCCTGCCCTTCCTCCAGCCAGTTGGTACGGCGCCGTTCGGACCATTCGTAGACCTGGTATGATGTATCTGTCGTCGCTTCACGGCCCACGGCCAGCTGCATGCCGATGGCCTGCAATTCGACCTCGCAACATTCGTCAGCTATCGACAGAGCCGTTTCATCGGACATACGGCGAGACCGTCCAAGAAGGTACAACAGCCTGTCGATCGAACGCTTTTTAATCGCCGACTGCCAAAGCACTGCCAGTGCATCCTCATGCTCCGGATAACGCTCCAGCACTTGAGCAACCCATTCGTCTTTCTTGGTCTCCGCATTGCGGCCACTATCAAGCAAGTCGAGAATTTCACTCGCCGCTTCCAGTGCATTTTCACCCCTGAAAAAGAGCTGTTTCCAACGGGCGATCGCAAGGTCAGTCTGGCCAACTGCGGCAGCCGAACGCGCCACGGTTGCATAGATATTGGGAAATTCGATCTCGTCCCCTAGCAGTGTTTCACCCAGCTTCAGGGCTTCCTGGTATTCGCCTACCCGGTATGTCGAAACCAGCCATGCTTCCAAGTCTAGATCCGTGAGATTACTGTCTTGGCCGAGGCTGTTGTAGTAGGCGAGAGCGGCCTCAAAATTGCCGAGCCGGTATTCAAACCGCGCAAGTTCCATCTGGAGCGGCTGATTACCCGGGTATTCGCGAACGGCCTGGCGCAGCGCGCGAGAGGCGATAAATATATCCTCCGCCTCGGTCGCGTTGACGAGTAGCGAACGGTCAAAGCCCTTGATGACGGCGACGTCGACATTGTCGCGTGCGGGAAAGCCGAAATAGCGCTTATTCCAATCCAGGAAGAGTAAGTCGCAAAACTCCTCTGTGAAATGGGTAAGGTCGCGCCCCTCTTTCTTCAGGGCATTTTCCTGGCCTGTCTGGAGCATCAACGCCGTTGGATTGTAGCACGGGATATCCTGTTTTTCGCAAGCCGTGATAACGTTGTTTATGTTGGCGCTACGCTTCTCCAGCCTTTCCCCATTTGCGGCGAACGCATCGACATGAGTCGTCACAATAAGCTTATCACGCCCAACCATATCGGCGATATCCGACAACGCCTTGAGGATGCCCTCTTTCGTTTCGCTACTGACACGCACCTTCTTCAACAGCGCCTGATCTTCGGCGGACATCCGGCTAAAGGCCGGCTGCGCTTCGAGCCAGTCATGCAATGCTTCGGGCGATTGGCGTCCAGCCAATTCGGAAAAACGGTTGCGCAGGGCAGGCTCGGACAGGATCTCGTCGAACCGGCGGTAAAGATAATTGATCTGTACCGCGAAGCCATCGATCAGCAGCTTCTTCGCTGAAGACACCTCGACGAAAAAGATATCCGGTGCCGCAGGAAGTGGATCCGAATAGGTCGAATCCTTTGTGTCGCGGAAAAGCACCGGGCGGATATGTTCGGGTATTTCGATCTGACCCAGCATGAAACGCAATTGCTGCCGTGCCTCGAAAGCGGTGTGCGTGAACCCGTAGTTCTTCGTTCTCTCGAGAACAAATTCGTGCGTTGCGCGGGCACGTGCGATTGCCGTGTGAATCCGGCAGGTTCCTATCGGGCAGATTATCGACATATACGTTTTCTATGCAGCCAAAAAGTCGTCTAGCGGATCAAAGAGACCAGTAATTGTACTTTTTCTCGTATTCTCTCACGGGCAATACCGATTTCAAATCAACCAGTGCGCCGCCTTCATTCAGGTTTGCACCGATGAAAGCGGAAATGTCTTCCATGAAGACGTCATGCCTCACAGCTATAACCAGCGCGTCAAGGTCGCTCAACCCATCCTTGTCGGCGAGGACGAGACCATAGCCGTCCTTTACCTCATCTGAATTGGCGAGCGGGTCATAGGCAATGACTTCCAGCCCGAAACTTTCCAGATAAGCGATGAGTTCCAGAACCTTGCTGTTGCGAACGTCGGGGACGTTCTCCTTGAAGGTCACACCCAGCACACCGACGCGCGAACCGCGTATGGGTGAGCCGCTTGCCGCGATCATCTGCAGCATTTCGGTTGCCACGTAGCGCGGCATGGAATCGTTGATCCGCCGTCCAGACAGGATCACTTCGGGATGGTAGCCGAGTTCTTCTGCCTTGGAGGTGAGGTAATAGGGATCGACACCGATGCAGTGCCCGCCGACCAGGCCGGGCTTGAACGACAGGAAGTTCCACTTGGTGGATGCAGCTTCCAGCACATCGGCGGTACGGATGCCGGCCTTGCGGCAGATGCGCGCAAGCTCGTTCATCAGGGCGATGTTGATGTCGCGCTGGGTGTTCTCCAGCACCTTGGCCGCTTCCGCCACCTTGATCGAGCTGGCCTTGTGCGTGCCCGCTTCGATGATAATGCCGTAAAGCTGCGCCATTGCTTCGGTCGTCTCCGCATCCTCGCCGGAAACCACCTTCACGATCTTTTCGACAGGGTGTTCCTTGTCGCCGGGATTGATCCGCTCCGGGCTGTAGGCCACCTTGAAATCGGTGCCCGCCGTCATGCCAGAAGCCTCGGCCAGGATCGGGGCACATATTTCTTCGGTCGCACCAGGAAAGACCGTCGATTCAAACACGATCGTTGCGCCGCGCCGCATGTTCCGGCCCACGGTGTGACACGCGCTCTTGAGAATGGACAGATCGGGTCGGCGCTGCTTGTCTACAGGCGTGGGGACAGCAACGATTACAACGTCGCTTTTGCCGATGACCAAAGGGTCGGAGGTGACCTGCAGCGTGGTTACTTCCATCTGTTCGCGAGTCAGCTCACCCGTTCGGTCGAAGCCATCTCGCAACTCCGCGATCCGCCCTTCCGACACATCGAATCCCACGACGTTCTCAAGTTTCTTTGCGAAGGAGTGGGCGAGCGGCAAACCTACGTAGCCAAGACCCACGACGCAAAGGCGCGCCTGCATTAAAGACAATTCAATTCCTCTGATCAGTTGCAATCGAGCAGGTTCGGCCAGTGAATTTTTTGCGATGACCCTGCCATCACAATCAAGGGCCGTGCCTATAACAGAATAGTAACCTTGGTCAATTCAGGGGTATAACGCAGGTTAGGGCCTTATCAGCGCAAGCTCTTGCGGCACGATTGCGCCCAGCGCCAGCGTTTCCCGGATCCGGGTGGCCGCAGCACGCGATTTTGCAAGGAATATTTCCGGTTTCCGGGCCAGAGTGAGCATTCCCTGCGCCAGGGCGACATGGTCTTCGCCCGGTGCCATGATGGCGCATGACGGATCGGCAAATTCCGGCACCGCGCCCACCGCATTGGTAACGGGCACGAGTCCCGAAGACATGGCCTCGTCCCGGCTCACGCCTTGCGCATCGTTGCGCGTGGGGCAAAGAAACACGCCCGCCGACCGATGCAATTCGGCCACTCGACTCTGGGTCACGAAGGATTTTTCTACGAACACATTCGCAAAGTTGCGGATCGGCTCCACCATCTCGTCGAACAGGTGCCCCTCACCATAGAAGCGGAAGCGGAACCGATCGAAAAGCTGGTGATCCGCCATCATGCAGATCGCTTTGGCGGACAGGTCATTGGCATAGCGCCAGTCGCTGAACGGCCTGATGGACAGCACTTCGAAACGATGATCCGCCGATCTCTCCTCGTATCTAAACAGGTCCGTATCGACCGGGCTTGGAGAGACTGTCCAACGGGGCAGTTCGCACCCCACTGCCCGGAAAGCCTCGTCGGCGGAGAACTGCGACACGAAGACCATGCGGAAATTGGCAGGCCAGCGACCCACCAGCGATCGCCAGTAGGCTATTCGCCGCTCGAAGGTGGCACGCGCCTTGTTCCAGCGCTCCGCATTATGGTCTTCCCTTTCCGTAACCTGGTAGAACGGCATGATCTCCGCTCCGTAGATCCAGCCGTTGACCGGGATATGATGCGGCACATTCTCGATCACCTCGGCGAAATCATCGCCCGGTGCGTGCAGGGCGACGGTATCGGGCTGCGCCTGGAGAATATGCTCCAACGCCTGCGGGGCGGTCAGCACTTTGACGGGAACACCATCGAACTCGTAGGAATCCACCGGAGGGCGGTGATGGCGCCAGATCACCGTAACCTCGTGACCGAGAGCGCGGTAGGCCAGCACGCGGCGGTGCACGAAGCCGTGGTTGTAGAGGCGTTCGGCGGAGGGATAGCCGCGGGAAACGATGACGATTTTCATGCGACCCCGCTATCGAGCAATCGCACAGGCATCAATGCCCAAGCGCAACGCAGCCCGGCGGAACCGACTGTCGCCAGATCACACCACAGGCCAAAAGCCGTCTTATCGTATGGAAAATGGAGCGGGCGAGGCGATTCGAACGCCCGACCCCAACCTTGGCAACTGCCTCTCGGCATTTTCGCTATCGTTTTCGTATTCAGTAAAATCTACGATATTCCAGGCAATATCAATTGCTTGTTTCTCACATCGAGTCCCCATTGGTACGCTGCGATTTCCGGCGGTTTCCCTCCTACTGCTTCCCCCCTGCTTCCCCGGCCATGCTGCACCTGTGTGGGGAAGCAAATATCAAGCGCGTGGGCCACCGGAGCGCAGGAGCAACTTCGAAAGGAATGACAACTCAAATCAAGGACAAATCGCATGACCAGACTAACTAAACGCACCGTCGAGGCGCTCAAATCCAACCGAGAGCGCGACACCTTTCTTTGGGACAGCGAACTGCGCGGTTTTGGCGTTCGCGTTAAACCCAGCGGCACCAAAACATTTATCATCCAATATCGAAACCAAGAGGCGAGGACCCGTCGCTGTGTTATAGGCCAATATGGTGTTCTGACTGTCGAGCAAGCCCGCGACCTCGCCCAAAAGAAGCTCGCCGCTGTGATCGACGGGGCCGACCCGTCTGCCGAACGACACTCGGTCCGCACGGGGCTGACAATCGCAGCAGTTTGCGATTGGTATCTTGCCGAGGCCGAAGCCGGTCGGCTGATCGGACGAAACCGCCGCCCCATCAAGGCGTCATCGGTCGCAGGTGATCGAAGCCGTATTGAACTCCACATTAAGCCGCTGATCGGCAATCGCGTGGTCAGCCAATTGAAATTGGCAGATATTGAACGCTTGCAAGGTGATATTGCGGCTGGTCGGACTGCCCAAGCGAGGCGCAGATCCCGAGGTGGGCAAACGGCTGGCGGCTCAGGCGTTGCTGCCCGCGCCATCAGCACGCTTCGCGCTTTACTCAATCACGCCCGCCGCCTCGGCATTATTGAGGCTAGTCCGGCAAAAGGCGTGCGCATCATGGCCTCGCAGAAGGCGAAGCGATATCTGAGCGCTGGCGAAATCCGTCACCTTGGCAAGGTGATGACGCAGATGGAACGCGAGGGCGAACACCCGGCCGGCCTCGCTGCGATCCGCGTCATGCTTCTCACCGGTTTTCGCCGCATGGAAGTGCTGGCAATGCGCAAGGAATGGGTACAGCCCGACGACAATCTCGTCCGTTTTCCGGATACAAAGTCCGGTCCGCAAATCCGCGTGGCGGGAGACTCAGCAATGCATGTGCTGGAGGCTCAGGCATTGTCCAGCCATTCGCCCTTCATCTTCCCGGCGGATTGGGGCGATGGGCATTTCATAGGCGTCGTTCGGGTGCTGGGCCGGGTCTGCGCGCGCGCGGGTCTGGACAGCGTGACACCGCACACCCTGCGCCACAGCTTTGCAAGCATGGCAGCGGCACAAGGATTCAGTGAACTGACCATCTCGGGCCTGCTCGGTCATGCCCCGCGCGGCGTAACCCAGCGCTATGTGCACCTGGATACCGCGCTCGTCATCGCGGCGGATCAAGTGGCGGGAGAGATTGCTCGACTATTGGACGGTGGCGAGTTGCGGAGCGTGCGGGAGATCAAGCAAGCGCGCACACTGGCAGCTTTGCGTGCAGTTGCATGACGCCTACTTGGCTAAGATTGCCCAAAAGTCAGATTGAAAAACTGCGGTAGCTCGTGGATAGCGCTCCAAATCAAAGCCCGTCTCCAGAAATGGGGATGGGCCTTGTGGATAAGCTTGTGGTCTGTTCGGACTATCAGGAACCGGGATTCACGGACTATCAGGAACCCAAAGCTCGGACGATCAGGAACCGAAACAGGCCTCAAACCCGCAGAAATGCTTGGCTCCAGCATCCCTTAACAATGCTAACGACAATCCTTCTCGGATTGTTGCTAACACTAGGCACAGCGGCGCGCGGCTCCTCAGCGCTTTGGGGTGCGCCGTCACTGCGCGCCTTATGCACTCGGCAGGTGCAAGCTTCGCGGCTGCTTGCTAGAGATTAAACGATGAAGACCGACCTCGATCATCTTCCCCCGCAAAAGCAGCGCGAGATCGAGCGCGTCGTGCAGCTTATCTTCGAAGAATTCGACGATGCCTTCGCGCTCGCTAAGCATGAGTGGAAGAAGGCCGGGCGGATACTTAAGGTCATTCTTTACGGCAGCTATGCTCGCGGGACCTGGGTCGACGAGCCTCACACGGCCAAGGGATACCGCTCCGACTTTGATCTTCTGATCATCGTCAACGACAAGCGACTCACTGACAGGGTGAAGTACTGGGCGAAGCTCGATGACCGGCTAATGCGCGAATATGGCGTTACCGGTACGCTCCAGACGCCGGTCAATTTTATCGTGCATACCCTGCAAGAGGTGAATAACGGGCTGGCACATGGGCGCTACTTCTTCATGGATGTGAAGGAGGACGGGGTTGCGCTCTACCAATCCGACGACACCGACCTGCATACGCCCAAGCCGAAGACGCTGGAACAGGCGCTGGCGATGGCTCAGGAGTATTTTGACGAGTGGATGCCGTCAGCCGAGCAGTTTCTCATCCAGGGGAACGAGGCCACGAAAAGAGGCTGGAACAAGAAAGCAGCGTTTGAACTGCACCAAGCGGCTGAGCGCCTTTATCACTGCGTTCTGCTCGTTTGCACCTTCTATACGCCGCATAACCACAATCTTGCATTCCTGCGCACCCAGGCTGAACGGATCGACCCGCGTCTTACTTACGTCTGGCCGCGTGAAACGAAGCGTGATCGCGCACGCTTCGAGAAGCTCAAGGAAGCTTACGTGAAGGCGCGCTACTCGAAGCACTACCGCATCAACAAGGAAGAACTCGATTGGCTCGGTGAGCAAGTCGAAGAGCTGGGTCGCGTCGTCCACGATGTATGCACAGAACGCCTCGAAAAGCTTCAAGCCGATGCCAAATCGTGCCCGGATAAGCAGTAGACGCCGATTTGATTGGCCGGCAGCTTATCGATCTGGCTTGCCGGAAGCAGACCTTCGGCTATCGACCCCATTTCGGTGGTAGCAGCGCATTCGACCTATCGCCAAAAGCGGTCGTTCATGAAGAACCGGTTGTCGTTGGTAACGCGCCTCAATCCCAGCCATTCTGGTACGAGATCTGAACGCCCAAAAACAGTTGATCGTATAGCGGCAGCTACGCGCTACACTCTCCGAGACACAACAAATCGTCGCGAAAAATTCAGAATGTCAGCGGTCGACAAAAGGGCGGTCGCGAACCGCAGTCGAAAACGGCGCCGGGTTTAAGCCAGCGCCGTTCATCGTTCTCATTCAATGCGAAGTGGCCTGAGAATCAACCGTTGCATGAATACTCAAATTGCGCCGCGAAATAACCGGCGTTCTGGATTATGCGAATGACGTTGAAAGATGCCAGACCGCCATTCGAAGCACAGATGTTTTGCGCACCTTGCTCGGCCGCAGCTATGGCCTGTCCCACTTCGGGTAGAAATGGCCCGATATCCGTTTGCTGAGCAACCGCGGCAGAAGAGCCAAATGCGATTGCAGCCGAGAGTGCCAGAACCCTCGTTTTAGTTTTGAACATGGTATTTTCTCCGTGGGCTCTGAGCCCTTCACGCCGATATAGTGGCTTGGATCTCCGGACCTCGGCCGAGCAGCCTGGTCAACGGACGCGATACGCCGACCGGGCGTGCTCGGAGCAATCCAAGCCGCTTATCGTCGCTCCGACGAAAATGATTCCGCGCCTGACCAATCCCATGAATCAGGCAAGAGCGACTCGCTCCGGTCGGTCTCCTGGCTCGCGGGTCATCACTTGAAATACACCTTCCCGAACCAAACAATCAGTCCAGTGGTTGCGGAGTGACCCGCCAGTATTTCTCGCTCGCCGCTTACAGTTGCAGGGACAGCCGCAGATTTGACCTTGGAGGGCCTCACTGTGTTCCCGTTACCGGTGCGAACTTGAAGCTGAATGCGCGCAACTTTGCATGCAGCTGATTTTGAGTATCGGTACGCAGCTTTGAAAACAAGGGCTGATGCGCTCGTTTCGCGTCGAATAGCGCGAAAAACATCGTCAAACCCCATCGATGGAGATCCAATCCCGTCCCATCTCCAATGCCTGTGTTGGCGTCGCCCCAACCAACTGCGCGATCAGTTCAGCCGACTCGACGAGTCGTGGGCCAGGACGATTGAAAAGATGGTGGCCATCAACGGCAAAGACCTTCCCTTTGCGAACCGCGGTAAGGTCTTTCCAACCGAAGTGGTCGACGAGCGACCCCAGATCGGCGAGCGTTTGTGGCAACAGATATCCGCAGGGCATCGCAACGATCAGATCGGGATCGGCGGCAATCAAGTCGTCCCAATTCAGCCACGAGGAATGTTCTCCGGCTCGCGCGAACAATGGGTGACCGCCGGCCGCCTCGATTAGTTCGGGTACCCAGTTTCCTGCGGCCATCAGCGGATCGATCCATTCGATCGCGGCGACACGCGGGCGATCCATCCTCTCCGCGCTACTTCGGGATAGCCCTGACATCCGCTCCTTCAAGTCACCGACGACCGATGATGCACGCTCGGGAATTCCCGCCGCTTCGGCGACCTTAGCGAAATCGCTCCATACATCTTCCAATGTATCGGGTGCCAGCGACAGCAGCGTCGGGGCGGTTCCGATCCAGTCGCCGAGTGCTTCTTCCAGATCGGCAGGGGTGACCGCGCAGACCGCGCATTGCGATTGGGTCAAGATGAGGTCGGGCCGCAAGTCCCGCAGAAGCGCGGTATCGACTTCGTATACCGACAGTCCTTGCCTCACGATTTCCTGGATCCGGTCGTCGATCTGCCGCGACGTCAGTCCTTTCTCGAGTCTGGTCGACGTGACGACCGGCAATGCCTTTACGAAAAGCGGATAATCGCATTCGTGCGAGCGACCGACGAGGCTCTCTCCCAATCCGAGTGCGACGGCGATTTCGGTCGCGCTCGGCAGGAGGGACACGATGCGCGGCTGCGCCATGTCAGGCGAACCGTATTCGCGGAGAAGGTCCGAATAGCGTGGGAGCGGCTCTGGCGAGGAGCCAGGACGCCAACAACAGTCCTGCGAACCATAATGCATCGTTCGCGAAGATCTGTCCCACGATCGCCATCGTGAAAGTCTCTGTCCCGCCTACCACCAAAGCAAACCCGAATAGCGCAGCCTCGTAAACAGCGAAGCCGATCAGAAAGGCGCCAAATGTCCGAAGGGTGCTCAGCTCGTTTTGTTCTCCCATGATGATGGCACCGGCGAGCATGGCGAGAATAGATGCGATGCCCAGCGCACCGCCCCAGGCGAACGCATATCCCGTGTGCGGGTAGCCGAGGACGGTGAACCCCAGCAACTGGTTGGTCGCCCAGATCGCGAGGATCGTCGTTAACGCGAGCGAGCGGCGCATGGTCGCGGCGGTCACGATCGTAACAGCCACGAACGGCATCATGCAGGCGGCAACCAGCGATCCGCCCACCGTCGCCAAGGCAAGTGTGACAGGCCATGCGAACCTCGCAATGTCGGACTTTGCTATCATTTCATCCGTCATCGAAATTCTCCTTAGAAACGCGCGCGCGCGCCAATGGCGAACGAGCGTCCGGGCGTCGCGAAACTGAAGACATCCTCGTAATCGGCGGCCGTCAAATTCTCGACTCGGCCGAACAGCTCGACATTATCCATCACCCTCACGTCGGCGTTGACGTTCAGCAGAAAGTAGTCGTCCAGTTGCACGCGAACCGGCACGAACGAGGGATCGATGAAAGCGCTGTCGATCGTCTCTCCATTGTAGCGCGCAACGAGCGTGACCCCTCCGGCATCCTTGGGAGCGCGCCAGTCGACAGCCAGGCTGGCGGTATGGGAGGGCCGCCGCACTTCGCGCGCGCCATCCTCGTGGGAACGCAGATAGGTGTAGGCTCCATTGACGCGCCAAGCTTCCGCGAAGCGCGCCTCGCCGAACACTTCGACGCCGTTTCTCTTGGATACGGTATCGCGATTGCCAGGGCTGGCGACGAAGTTCGGGGGCGGAAAAGAAGTGAAGATCTCTTCGTCCAGTTCGCTCTCGAAATAGGTGACCCCGATTGAAGCGCGCTCACCGAACAGCGACTGGTCGATCCCGATCTCCCATCCGCTCGACTTCTCGGGCCTGAGGTCGGGATTGCCGATGAAACGGCCGTCCACGAACCCATATAGTTCGTAGAACGAGGGGTTCTTCACCCCCGATCCGACGGCCCCGCGCACTCGCGTAGCCGCAGCGATCCGATAGCTCGCCTGAAGCCTGTACGTGGTTGTATCGGCGAACTGGTCGTTCCAGTCCCTGCGGATGGATGCGGACGCGCTCGCTCGGTCTCCGAGATCGATCGCATACTGGCCGACGAGACCGACATTGTCGATCTGTCGGCGACCGGTGAATGCGAAGCCGGTCGGATCGGTGTTACGGAAGCGTTCGCGTTCGACATCGAGAGCCGCCGTGACCCGGTGGGTCAGACCGCCAGCCTCGATACGCAACGTCGTATCGTAGGACCCTTTCAACCTCTGGCCCTCGCTGCCATAGCTGCGTCCAGTCGAAGCGAAACCGTCGCGCCGGGTATCCGCGATCTGGGCCGAAAACGCTTGGGTCCAGCGATCGTCGAGCAAGTCTAGCTCGCCCCTGATGAGCACATAGATAGCCTCGTTCTCGAAGCGGTTGCCGGGGCTATCGACCTGGAATCCGAAGGTCGGACTTCCCGGATCGGAATCGCTGTCGTTGAATTCGGCATTGGTGCGCGCGTAGCGTAATACACCAGTGAGGCGTGCATTGGTTGATGGCGCGAACGTCGTCTTCAGCGAGACCGCACCACTGTCGTTCGCAAGATCGCGCGTGCCGTTCCGGGCGCCTGGCGTGCCATCGGTGGTATTGAGTGTGGCGGACAGCGCGTAGTCGAGATCGCCACTATATCCAGCGATCCGGGCAGCACCGTTCACCATGCCGAACGAACCGGCTTCGATCCGCGCGACCGCCCCGGGCGCATCGCGGCCGTCGAGAGTGATGTACTGGATGACGCCGCCGATCGCGTCCGACCCGTAGATCGCGCTCTGCTGTCCGCGCAGCACCTCGATCCGCGAAGCCTCGTCGGCGATAAGCGTTCCGAAATCGAACTCGCCGGCATAGGGATCCGACACCTCGATCCCGTCAACGAGGACGAGCGTATGGTTGGCTTCAGCACCGCGCAACCGAAGCTGTGTCTGACCGGGAACCCGTCCGACCGCGACCCCTGGGACGTCGCGGAGCACGTCGGACACCTCGCGGACTTGCCTCCGGTCGAGGATTTGCTCGTCGAGGACGGTGACCGATCCGCCGATCCGGTCGAGCGGCATGGGATCGGTGGCGCGGTTCCCGGTGACGACGATCGAGGTGTTGGATGTCTCTGGATCGGCAGCGGGATCGATGGTCTGAGCGAGCGATGGAGCCGGCAGAAGCACGGAAGACAGAAGCGACAGGTGAATGTATTTCATGAGAACGAATTTCCGGGGCGCCGGGCGACTTGGCCGGAGCGTCCGCACGAGTGCGGTCGACGAGACTGCTAGGGACGGACGCGTGCATCCCCCGGCAGTCCTGCCGATGCGGCTCCAACCGCTACTCGTCGCCCGGACGAAATTCGTTTCGCGCCTGGCCAATCCCATGAGCCCGGCAAGAGCGACACGCGCCGGTCGGTCTCCTGGCTCACGGGTTGTCGCACGAAACATACCTTCCCAGACGACAATTGCCGCCCAGTGGTTGTGGAGCCAACCCCACCCATGTTACGCGCTCGCCGCTTACAGTTGCAGGGACAGCCGCAGAATTGGCCTATCGAGACCTCACTGCGTTCCCGTTACCGGCACGCTTTATCGACATTTGATTCTGCCGACGCTCGTCTCATAGACTTTGGTCGAATGAGCGGCAAGCGCGCAGTTCCAGAGCAACGCAGCAAGACGATGGTCGCCGTTTTAGGGGGTAGGTGGACTTAATCCATCGTATCTGTTTAGGTCACCAACTGAAATGCCCAGATGTTGATCCGTCGACCTTTGGATTGGCACCAGCTTTCGCTTTCGTCTGAGATCGATTCTCAACCCTTTCTTAAATATCGCGAATGGTGTCGGAAGCCGTACGGCAGCATTTTAGTTTCTAATGCGCAAGCCGGACAGATCGCATACGGTCCAACTTCGTCGCCGGTTCAATGTCCTCTATATTGAATGCGCGGCCTAAAAGCCGACCGTCGCACACCCACCCTAAACCTGTCTCTTATACACATCTCCGAGCCCACGAGACTAGGCATGATCTC
>OJBY01000430.1_pt1 | contig 22682 bp, 27 predicted proteins | sample 1591731 | NCBI WGS metagenome assembly OJBY01 (sample SAMN05416837, study PRJEB24817) | seawater metagenome | isolation source: Sea water | place: Canada:Atlantic | collected 2013-07
CCTAGTCTCGTGGGCTCGGAGATGTGTATAAGAGACAGGTGCTGCTTCAGCGGCGGCAAGCTGCTGTTCGTGCATCTGCACAAGCTGGTCACGCGTGATGTTCAGCGTGGGGCCGGCTTCGCTTTCGCCGAAGGCGTTAGCGGGCAGGGCGATCTGGTAGTCACCAACCGTCATCAGAACGGACTGCTCATTGGCTTCTGCCACGGTGCCGATGGCATTGCCATCATTGCCCATCACGGTATCGCCCGCGTCCTGCGCCAGGGCAGGATTGGCGGCGAAAGCCGCAAGAGCAGCGGCGGCGGTGAATGCGATCTTCTTCATGCAAAAATCCCCTTAAATCCAGACCCTCGCATGAGGTGGGTCCGGGAGTTGAATTCCTCCGACAACGCCGGGAGTGGCGCCGGAAATGGCGTACGGGCGGCAAGCACCCGGCAACGCCGGGGCAGACACGATGCGACGCAACGAATGCGTCATCCCGATAAGAACTGTCTAGCAGACGGCTCCTGAACGCTTCCTGCACCAGCCATGCAGGCAATTTCAACCGGCAATGTCGCTGTTCTACAAATGCGAGCGGGATTGGATGGCTTCGACCAGCAATCGTTCGACCCTGTCGCGGCCCGGAAAATCTTCCTCCAGCCAGCGGCTTTCCACGGTCTGCAATATGCGCGCCACCTCTGGCCCTGCCGCTACGCCGCGGGCAACGATTTCTCCGCCGCGTAGAGGGAATTGCGGCGATTCCCAACCCTTCAATGCCGCTATCGGCTCACCAGCGAGCAGCAGCAGGTCAACAGCGACATCCATGCCTTCGCGATAGGCCAGCACCCGTGCATCCCCCGGCTTTCGAGCGCGGTCGGCCAAACGCGCGAGGCGCTTCTTGTGCGCGTTAGAAAGACGCAAACGGGCTGCGACCTGTTCTGCCATACGCGCATCGCCCGGCAACAAGGCAGCAAGGCGCCGGATCGATTCGGGCTGTGCGTCGTGTTCCTGTTCTGACTGAATCAAAGTTGCCAGTCGGTCCAGGCCATCGTCCGACACTTCCGGCAGGATAACCTTCAGGACGCCGCGCTCGTGCATTCGCAGCAGCGTGGCATGGGGGTTGGGCAGCGCCAGCAGGCCCAGCAGTTCCATGGCGACCCGTTCCCGGCTCAGGCCCTTGAGCATGGGGGCAAGTTCGGCACAGGCTTCTTCACCTTCTGCATCCAGGGTGGAGCCGAAGCGGGCCTGAAATCGATAATAGCGCAGGATGCGCAAATGATCCTCGCGGATGCGCTGTCGGGCGTCGCCGATAAAGCGCACGCGCCGCGCCTCAAGGTCGGCCAGGCCGCCGAAGAAGTCCGAAATTTCCAGCGTGTCTGGGTGCGCGAACAGCGCGTTTATCGTGAAATCACGGCGTGCGGCGTCATCGCGCCAGTGTTCGGCAAACTCGACGGTGGCGCGTCGGCCATCGGTGGCCACGTCCTTGCGCAAGGTGGTTATCTCCACCGGTCCGCCTTCGGTAACCGCTGTCACGGTTCCGTGATCGACGCCGGTGGGCACGCATTTGATACGCGTCGCTTTCAACCGTGCCATCACCTGGTCGGGGTGAAGGGTGGTGGCAGCATCAATATCTTTGACCGGCTGGCCCAGCAGGGTGTCGCGCACTGCGCCGCCGACCCAGCGCAGGTTTTCCGCTCCAAGCGCGGTAACGAGCGCAAGGAGGTCTTCGCGCTGCGTCCAGTCTGTCTCAGGTAATTTCGTCACGATGCCTTTCGCTCGTCATCGAGCCTTGCCGGGGGGACGCCCTCCATTCCGGCGGCAACTAAGGGGAAACGCGCTTCCTTCGCAAGTGTAGCACCAGCGACGGGAGAAATTGTTCACCGAACGAGTTCGTCGATGGGCAAGCGGTGCGAGAGATGCGCAATGATCCCGGCAGTGATGCCCCAGATGATGTGGCCGTCCCAGTCGATTTCGACATACGGCCGCTCATAGCCATTGAACATGCCGATCTTGGGCTTGTGGTTTTGCTGATTTAGCAAATGGCGAAGCGGGGCCTCGAACCAGCCGGCCACCTCGCGCGGGTCGGGGCGTATATGAATGTCGCCGGGCACAAGGCCAAGCACGGGCGTGAGACGAAAACCGCTGCCGGTGTTGAAGGTGGTAGCCTCGCCAACGATACGCACTTGCGCCGGGTCGATAGCCAGTTCCTCGTACGCTTCCCGCAAGGCGGCATCGATTACGCTCTCGCCCGGTTCCAGCTTGCCACCGGGGAAGGACACCTGTCCGGGATGGCTGGCCATGGTCTGTGGGCGGTGTGTCAACAGAACGCCGGGCTCGGCGCGCTCTGTGATCGGAATCAGCACTGCAGCATTGCGCAGCGTCCGCCCATTCAGTATTTCGCTATCGTCGCGCAGACCGGCGAAGCCGACATGCCGCGTATCGGCAAAATGCCGGTGCAACCGATCAAACAGCGTGCTCATTGCCGGGGCACCAGCAAGAAGGTTTCTCCCTGGCTCGATACCGCCATACTCTCATCCTGTTTGAGGGCGTGTTCGGCCAGTTGCAGCCATGTTGATCGGTCCACCCGCGCTTCGCAGCCGTGGCGCACCGCAAGATAGATTGCCGGGACATCCGGGTCGCCCTCGGCACGCAGGGGATTGTCCGGTCCTGCAACAACGAGCTCGTCGGTATTGAGGCGGAAAGCCAGCGTATCGTCCTGAGTTGCAAGGTCGGTGGCGATGAATGCAGCATCCTCCACCTCTATCGTCTGTCTGTAATGCGGGGTAACGAGATAGTGCTGCCCGTCCGCAGGGTCGCGCCACAGCAGCGAGGCGAAGGCTCGCACCATCGCCGGGCGCGTGATGGGGCTGCCATCGTGGCACCATGTGCCGTCGGCTTCGATACGCATATTGCTGTTGCTGGTGGATTCAGGCTTCCAGCTATCGACTGGTGGCAATTTGCGCGCGGAAACGGCCTCAGCGATTTCCAGCAGGCTCATTCCGGCAAGGTCAGGGGGGATTTCATAGGCCATCGCTGCTGAACAGATGGCCCTTTAGCTCACTTAAGCCAAGGGCCTAAAGTGCCGCGGCCGGGTAAAACAGCGGGATTTTCCGTGCGCACCAGCAACCTGTGCTTTTCGTACGGACCGGGCAGGGCCCAACCCTGCGTGGGCGCGCCGTGGAAGCCAAACCGGCCGTAGTAGTCGGGATCGCCGATCAGAACTTGCGGCAAGACAGCCTGCGGATCGAGTCCGCCGGCCATTGCCGCCATCAACGCCTGGCCAAATCCCTCGTTATGGCGTTCGGGCACCACGGCAACCGGCCCCACCATCAGCATGGGGTGGCGTCGAGCCTGGTCGTCGGTCAGCGCGAGCGGCCACACCTGTATACTTCCCACCAGCATTTCATCATCATCGACCATGGCAAAACTGAGCGCGGGCAGCCAGTCCGTTCCCTCTCGCACCTTGTACGCGGTGCGCTTGAACCGATCCACGCCAAAAGCGCGGTCGAGCAATGCCTCGACCATAGCGGGATCGACCTCTGCCAGAGGAATGAGAGTTGCGGTTGCGTCAGTCATGGGCGCGCGCCGATAGGGCTACGCGGGCGCGCATGCAAATGTTTCGCGCGATACCTGTTGTCTATTCCTTTGGGGTCAGTCGCAGCAGGCGGCCTTCTTCGCCGTCCTCGATGACCCAGATCGCGCCGTCCGGTGCCACGGCAATATCGCGCATGCGGCGCGGCATTTCATAGCGGGCGGCTTCGTCTGCCGTGTTGGCGGAGGCATCCACGGTAACGCGGCTGATCGATTGCGTGCGTAAATTGGCGATCAGCAACTGGCCCTGCCAGTCTGCGAACATGTTGCCATGATAAAACGCCATGCCGCCCGGTGCGATCACCGGGTTCCAACCGATGGCGGGCTTTGCGAAGCCATCGTCGGGAGAGTGATCGGGAATATCGCTGCCATTGTAGTTCTCGCCGTTGGAGCGGGTCGGCCAGCCGTAGTTGCTGCCGCGCCGCACCAGGTTCAGTTCGTCACCCCCGGCAGGGCCGTGTTCCAGCGCCCACAGGTTGCCGGAGGAATCGAACTGCAGCCCCAGCACATTGCGGTGCCCATAGCTCCAGATATCGTCGGTCGGACTGCCGCGATTGGCAAACGGATTGCCCGCAGCAGGCGCGCCGTCGAGGTTGAGGCGCACTACGCTGCCAAGATTGTTGGTTAGGTCCTGCGCAGGATCCTGGGCCTGACGGTCTCCGCTGGAAACGAAAAGATAACGTCCATCGGGAGAGAACGTCATGCGGTGGGCGTAGTGACCGGGACGGGGCATGGCCTGGCTCTGCTGCCAGATTTGGGTCAGCCCCTCGATACGGCAGCTGTCCGCGGCGTCACAAACCAGCGTGCCACGGCCAACCGCGGCCCTCGTGTCCTCGCCGTCTTGTTTAGCCCAGGACAGGTAGATGGTGTTGCTTTCTTCATAGTCCGGCGCAAAGGCCAGCGCGCCAAGGCCACCCTGGCCTTCATAGGCGACGGAGGGCATTCCCGAAACCGTACCCAGCTGGCCGTTGGCAGGGTTGTAGAACTTCATGGTGCCGGGCTTTTCGGTGATGAAGATGGTTCCGGTGCCGGGTTCGAAAGCCAGCGCCCATGGTTCGTTGAACGCTTCGTACGCGGCTGCATCGAACGGAGACTGCGGTTGCAGATCCACCATTTCGCCGCCATTGGACAGGGCGCTGTCCGCGCCGCCCTGCACCGCTGTGGATGTGGGTGTAGGCGCGCTATCCCCCATTGCCGCGCCATTGCAGCTTGCGAGAGCGAGGGCGGAGAATATGGTGGTGGAGAGGAATTTGTAACGCATGCTATCAGGAACTCCATCGCGCGAATTTTGTGCCACGCTCGGTCCCGGCCCGCTGGTTGCTGGAGTGGACGAGGCGGGGCGCGGGCCGCTTGCGGGGCCGGTTGTGGCCGCAGCCGTGCTGCTGTGCAAGCCCCGACCAAAGGGCGTAGGCGATTCCAAGAAACTGACTGCAAGGGCGCGGGCAGAGGCGGAAGAAGCGATCCGTCGCCGATGCGCCTATGGTATCGGCGTGGTGAACGTGGACGCGATAGACCGGCTCAATATCTTTGGCGCCACGATGCTGGCGATGAGTCTTGCAATGCGCGGACTTTGTGAGGCTTTGGGCGAAGCGATCGGCGAAAGCCGGCTTGAAACATTGATCGACGGCAATCTGACTCCGCAAGGCCGCTGCAGTGAATGGCGCTGGCCAGCGCGCGCCATCGTGGGCGGTGACGGGAAGGAGCCGGCCATCGGAGCGGCCAGTATTCTGGCCAAGGAATATCGTGACCGCCTGATGGTGGAGGCTGCAGCTCACCACCCGCATTATGGTTGGGAGCGAAACAAGGGATACGGAACGCAAGACCATCTCGAAGCATTGCGACGTCATGGGCCAACCCCGCAGCACCGGCGCAGCTTTGCGCCTGTCGCGCAATTGGAGATGTTTTCATGAGTTTCACTGCCGCCGAAATCCCGATCCAGACCGGGAAAACCGCCATCGTTACAGGTTCGAATACCGGAATTGGCTTCGCCATTGCAGAAACGCTGGCCAACAAGGGTGCGCGCGTTCTGCTGGCGTGCCGCGATGAGGACAAGGCTGCCGAGGCGGCTCGAAAGATTGAAGGCGGAAAGGAACAGGGCGGGGAGGTCGAGTACCTGCACCTGGACCTGTCGAACATCGTCAGCGTACGCGAAGCGGCGGAGACCGCTGCCAAGGAAAAGCGGATCGACCTGCTGATCAACAACGCCGGTGTTATGATGCCGCCGTTCTCTACCGCGACAGCCGGATGCGAGCTGCAATTCGCAGTGAACCACCTGGGTCACTTCGCTTTCACGTCCCTGCTGCTGAACAAGCTGGCGGAGACCGAAGGTGCTCGCGTGGTCATGCAGTCCAGCCTGGCGCATCGCAACGGCGATATCGATTTCGACAATCTCGATGGCAGCAATGGCTATGATAAAAATCTTTTCTACAAGCAAAGCAAGCTGGCGAATCTGCTGTTCGCGAACGAATTGGATCGCCGCATGCGCGCGAAAGGATCGAGCACCATTGCCCTTGCCTGCCATCCCGGCGTCGCCGCGACGGAACTGATGCGCCATATCAAGGGTGAGAAGATATTCTCCGCAATTGTCGGCACCGTGTTGAATGATCCGGAGCAGGGCGCCTTGCCAGCCTTGCAGGCAGCCACCGATCCTGATGCAAGCGGCGGTGACTATTACGGCCCCTACGGTCTGATGGAAGTGCGCGGATCGGCATCCGGACGCGCCGTGCAAAGTGAGCGAGCGCGCGACGAAGATCTGGCGCGGCGCCTGTGGGACAAGTCCATCGAGCTTACCGGCGTGGATCCCGGCCTTTCGCCTTCCTAATCGAAGGCGCTTGCCTTCAGTCGGTCGTTGTAAGCCTTGGCAAAAGCTTCCAGCTCCAGCGGGTCTGGCGGCAAGCCGCCTTTCTGGTCAGATGCCGATCCCAGCTCGTCACGACTGTTGACGCGCGGGAACGGCTCGGCCGGCACGGGAACGCCCAGAAAGTCGCACAGCGGTTCCCAGCCTTCATTCGGGTGAAACACCAGCAACCGCTCCGGCGCGATGGTATCGATGATCTCCTGATTGTAGGCGCGGTACCAGTTGGCCATCCATGCCGGATCGTCGATCTTGTCTCCGAACTGTTTGAGGCAGGTCGCCTTCATCATCGCTTCTATCGGACTGCCTTCCAGCGAAGCCAGCATTCGCGGTGAGTTGATCGTGGCATTGCACGATTCCACCCAGGTTTCCGCGTCTCGCATGGTCAGCACCACCTTGGCATCCGGGTAATAGTCGGCAAGCTCGCGCCAGAAAACGCAGGCGGGGTTGTCCGTGGTCGACTGATAACCCGCGAAAATCGTGTCCCAATCAGGACTACCATCGCCTGCAGCCTGCCACAGCGGGATCGTTTTGCGCGCGTTCCGAAAGACTTCAACCATGTGGTAGCACGGGCCAAAGTTGAGATGCTCCAGAGCGAATTTCATCGAAAAGGTCGCGGTTCGCCCCGGACCTGCGCCGATTACCTTGATGGTCATGACATTCTCCCCTGTTCCGCCTGCAATCTGAGCGGGCGAGTCCTTGCGGCCACACCCCACCATATCGAGTCCCACCTGCCTGCACAGGCTCCATATCTTGTGCCGGACTCGTTTCGTTCCGTTTTCGCGCTTTTCGATTGGGACCAAATTGCCGCTTGACCCGCAGACTCCGAGGACTCAAACCCTTGTGGATAAGTGAGGGAAAGACTGTTCATGGGCGAGTTGACGAAACTTCGCGCGGCTCCGCGCGACAGCAAGACCAAGGTTCCTGCCTTTGACAAGGCAGACCTGCCGCTGGGTCAGATTCTGGATGGCGATTGCGTGGCCCGAATGCGCGAACTGCCGGACAACAGCGTCGATCTGGTCTTCGCCGATCCGCCCTATAATCTACAGCTTGGCGGCGATCTCAACCGTCCCGATGGCAGCCATGTCGATGCGGTGACGAACGACTGGGACCGGTTTGACAGCTTTGGAACTTATGATGCTTTCACAAAGGCATGGCTGGCGGAATGCAGGCGTGTTCTAAAGCCCGACGGCGCCCTTTGGGTGATCGGCAGCTATCACAACATCTACCGCGTTGGCGCGGTGTTGCAGGACCTGGGCTTCTGGATCCTCAACGACATCGTCTGGCGCAAAACGAACCCCATGCCCAACTTTCGCGGCACGCGCTTCACCAATGCGCACGAGACGCTGATATGGGCCAGCCAAGGCGAAAAGGCGCGCTATCAGTTCAACTATCGGGCCATGAAAACGTTGAACGATGAATTGCAGATGCGCAGCGACTGGACATTTCCAATCTGTTCCGGCGGAGAGCGGCTGAAAGGAGAAGATGGCCACAAGGCGCATCCCACGCAGAAGCCCGAGGCGCTGCTGTACCGTGTGCTGCTGGCCACGACGGAAGCGGGCGATGTCGTGCTCGACCCGTTCTTCGGTACTGGCACCACCGGCGCCATCGCCAAGCGGCTAGGCCGCGAATGGATCGGCTGCGAGCGGGAAGAAACCTATCGCAAGGTTGCGATGGCGCGTATCGAGAAGGAACTGCCGCTGGATGAAAGCGCGCTCACGACGATGCAGAGCCGCAAGAGCCAGCCGCGAGTGGCGTTTGGCGCGGTGGTAGAGGCAGGATTGCTAAAACCCGGCACCCGATTGTTCGACAAGAAGCGACGCTGGACAGCTACCGTGCGCGCCGATGGATCTATCGAATGTGGCAAGGAAGTCGGCAGCATCCATGGCGTGGGCAAGGAACTGCAAAGCGCGCCAAGCTGCAATGGCTGGACGTTCTGGCACTATGAACACGGCGGCGAGGTAAAGCCGATCGATGCGGCACGCGGCCTGTATCTGCTGGCGAGCGAGGATTGAGGTTTTCCTACGCGCCCTAGTTGTAGGACAAGGCGAAATGCCGTGTGAAACCCGTAGGAATGCCAGCCCTTGATTGTCATCGCGGAAAGCGCGGTCCTTTCGCGCCAGGACACTGTTCCAGGTGTTCCAAATTAGACGTTTTGCTCGAACGGAGTTCATAGTGTCCGACAAGATTTACATCCAGCCGCTGACCACCGTGCCCGGCCCGCAGACCGTCGAAGGCGAAGCGATACGCCTCGCAGGTGGCATGGTCTACGCGCGCGAATTCGCGGTGATGCTGCGGCGCGATGGCAGTGTGATCCAGCGGCATATTGCCACGAAATCTACCATCGACGATGTGCTTGCCGCTCTGCCCGAAGAGGTGAGAGGGGAAGGTGAAGCCCAATGGTCCAACCTGCGAATGGCGCACCCGGCGCTCGAACTGGGAGAACGCACCATCCGGCTGGACCAGCCGCAGGTGATGGGCATTCTCAATATGACCCCTGACAGTTTCTCCGACGGTGGTGAATTCCTGGACGATACCGAGGCGATGCGGGCGCAGGCCGCCATGATGCACGAGGCCGGTGCCGCGATTATCGACATAGGTGGCGAAAGCACGCGTCCTGGTGCGAAGGATGTGTGGGAAGGCGAGGAAATTGGCCGCGTCCAGCCAGCCATCGAACATTGCGTGGGAATGGGAGCCGCCGTGAGCGTGGATACGCGCCGTCCCGCCGTGATGGAGGCTGCGCTAAAATCGGGCGCTCATGTCATCAACGATGTTTCCGCGCTGCGCTACGATCCGCGTAGTCTGCAATTTGCATCAAGTTCGGGTGCGCCTGTAATCCTTATGCATACACCCGGTTCGGGCGAGAACCTGCACCCGGAAGCGGATTACGCCCATGTGGTGTTCGACGTGTTTGAATTCCTGCGCGACATGCGCGACCGCGCGATCGAGGCGGGTATCGCACGCGAGAAGATCGTGCTCGATCCTGGCATTGGCTTCGGAAAGTCCTTGGCGGACAATCTTGCGCTGCTCAATGCATTGCCGCTTTTCCATGCGCTGGGACAACCGCTGCTGCTGGGGGCGAGTCGCAAACGGATGATCGGCGCGCTTTCGAACGAAGCGGCTGCCGACCAGCGACTGGGTGGATCGCTGGCGATTGCGCAGCTCGGCATGGATGCTGGCGTACAGTTGCTACGCGTGCATGATGTTACAGAGACGGTGCAGGCGCGTAACGTGTGGCGCGGCTTGCGCGATGCGGCGCTTACGGATTTTGCGATGCTTGCCGATTAGGAAACTGGCTGTCTAAAAAACTGGCGCAAACCGACGGTTTGCCGAGGACATGCTGTCAATCGTCGGGAAAGGTCAGGCTTTCGCGAACCTGTTCCAGCGACTCAGCTCCGTTTGCGACGGTATCCTCGGTCCGCTCCACCAGCAGCAAGGTACGAGAGTCGACCGGCAGAAAGGTGTAGCGCAGCATGGTCCCATTGCGCATGGTGTACAGGGCGAACCCTTCGCGGCCTTGTACTTCGCTACTTTCGACGCGCATGTCTTCGCCAAGATTGTCGATCAGGGCTTCACCATAGTGTTCCACCGGTCGTTCCAGGAAGGCGAGTGCGAAGCCGATCTCCTGTTCTGCCGTGCAGTCGTCGTTGTCATCAGGCTCCTCGTAGGAACACCGCGCAGCCCCCAGCGTGTCAACCAGATCGCGCGGTAGAAATTTCACCGCGAACTCGGTTTCTTCGAAGGTCGGTGGAAGCGGTAGCTGTATTTCGGCACGGGTCAGAACGGAACTGTCGTACGAATAGGCGACGGGTCCGATCGTACCATCAGCGATGTTTGCCATCGCTTGCTGTTCGGGGACAAGCGGGCTGTCTTCTCGGTCGGTCTCGGGACTTTCTCCGGAACAGGCACCGATCACCGCCGCAAGGGCAAGCAGAACTGAAGTGCGACCTAGATACATGTTAAGAAAGCAGTTCAGCCGCGGAGTTGTTCCGCAGCAAACTGGGAAATTCAACCGGGCCTGCATGACCAATCGAATGGCCGCAAACCGGCGATTTTGCGGGGCTTGGAGTCGATGCCAACTTATGCGGCGTTGTCGATGCCAAGATCGCTGAGCTTGCGATACAGCGTGGATCGTCCGATCCCCAATCGACGCGCAACTTCGGTCATACGACCGCGATAATGGCCGATGGCAAGGCGGATTACGTCGGCCTCGATATCTTCCAGCGGGCGCAGATTGCCGTCCTTTGTATAAAGCTGCACGCCCGCGCTTTCACGCACCGGTCCGTTGCGAACAGGCTCGCTATCGCCGATGAGTTCGCGCAGTTGAGGAAAATCCTCGGCCGTCAGGGCATCGCTTTCGCTGAACACGGCGGCACGGAAAAGCACGGCCTGGAGCTGGCGGACATTGCCCGGCCAATCGAACGCACCCAGCAGGCGCAGTGCATCGGAGGTGATACCGAGAGGGCGCAATCCGGGTTGCTGGCCGATCTGATAGAGAAAATAGCGGGTCAGCGATCCGATATCGCGATCGCGCTCTCGCAAAGGCGGCAATTCAATCGCGGTGCGAGACAGCAGTTCGAGCAGTTCGGCGCGGAAGTGGCCCGTGGCCACCATATCCGCCAGCGGCAGGTTGCTGGCCGCGATGACGCGCACATCCACCTTGAACGCATATTGCGCGCCCAGCGGTTTTACGCTGCTACATCGAAGCACTTCAACTAGGCGATCCTGCACGTCCAGCGAAAGGCGATCGATCTCGTCGAGGACCAGCGTACCGCCATCGCATTGCTGGAACGCGCCGACCTGCTGATCAAACGCGCCGGGGAAGGCACCTTTTTCATGGCCGAACAATTGTGATTCCAGGCTGTTGGCGGAAACGCCTGCGATATGGATCATCCGGAACGCGGTTTTCGCCCTTGGCGAAGCGGCATGCATCGCGCGTATCAGCATCTCCTTGCCGGTACCGCTTTCGCCTTCGATCAGCACATGGCCGTGCCCGCGCGCCGCTTTGGCGGCTTTTGCCAGGGCATCCCGAAAAGAGGGCGCCGTGCCAACCATCGAATCGAAATCGAGCTGCGCCGGCATCTTCTCGGACAGCGGAGTGAGTTCGTCCTGTGGCCTTTCACGCGTCGTGGTGTTGCGCAGGGCCTGCATCATCCGGTCGGGCGAGACGGGTTTGACGAGGTAATCCGCAGCGCCTGCCCGCATCGCTTCGACGGCAAGTTGCGGGCTGGTGCTGGCGGTCAGCATCAGGATCGGCAACGCTGGACGTCGATCCTTCAGTTCAGCGACGAGTTCGCAGGCGCGATCTCCGGGAACGCTCTGGTCGAGTATGATCGCGGATAACTGCATGCCCTCACGGGTGCCGAGCGTGGCGATGGCAGTCTCAAAATCCTCGACGACGATCGTGCGCCATCCTTCGCGCCCTGCGACGGCACTCATGAGTCGGCAGTGCGCCGGATCGTCGTCGATAAGCATCAGCAACCGCTGTTCGGGCTCTAACATGCGCAATAATCCCTGGCCCCGGTTGAATCCGGACTTCGAACAATCGGGATAGCAAGGCGGGGTAAAGAGCCGATTAAGGCCGTTTGTGCACTTGAGCGGGCGGGCAAGCGGCGATAGGACTATCCGCAACAACCAAACCCCAAAGGGAAGTTTAAGATAATGAGCAATCCGCATCCGCATGACCTGAAGGCGGCCAAGAGCACATACGACAGCTTTATCGGCATGTTGAAGTGGTCGGTGCCCCTGATTGCGCTGATCGCGCTTTTCGTCGTCATCCTGATCGCTTGAGGTGACAGGCGGGGGGATGAAAATTGCTGTCCTGAAAGAGCGCGGTGACGGGGAAACCCGTGTGGCTGCAACGCCCGAAACCGTAAAGAAGCTGATTGCCCTGGGTGCTTCGGTCTCGATCGAGCAGGACGCGGGCGAGAAAGCCGCGATCTCCGACAGTGCCTACGCCGATGCAGGGGCCGACGTAACCACCGCCGCCAAGGCCGTGGCCAATGCCGACATGGTGATGGGCGTGCAAGCCCCCGATGCCATGGACCTTGCCGGTGCTAAACCGGGCGCGTGGGTTGCGGCCACCTTCGATCCTTTTAGTAAGAAGGATCGTGTCGATGCCTATGCAAAAGCAGGGTTCGAGGCGCTGGCCCTGGAATTCATGCCACGCATCACCCGCGCGCAGAGCATGGACGTGCTTTCAAGCCAGTCCAACCTTGCCGGTTACAAGGCGGTTATCTCCGCTGCGAACGAGTATGGTCGCGCCTTTCCGATGATGATGACGGCGGCAGGCACAGTCTCTGCCGCCAAGGTGTTCGTAATGGGTGTCGGCGTTGCCGGATTGCAGGCGATCGCCACGGCAAAGCGGCTGGGCGCGCAGGTTTCCGCCACCGATGTGCGCCCCGAAACTGCGGAGCAAATCAAGAGCTTGGGCGGTAAGCCGGTGTTTGCCGAAGGGCTGGAAGCTGCGGGCGAGGGCGGTTACGCCGCCGAACTGACCGACGAGCAAAAGGCCGCGCAGGCCGAAATGGTATCTACTCATATCGCGAAGCAGGATATCGTCATCACCACTGCCTTGATCCCCGGTCGCGCTGCACCGCGCCTGGTGTCCGACGCGCAAATCGCCACGATGAAACAGGGAAGCGTGATTTTCGATCTTGCCGTCGCGCAGGGCGGGAATGTGGAAGGTTCCGTCCCCGATCAGGTCGTGCAGAAGCACGGCGTTTCAATCATGGGCTTCTCCAACACGCCCGCGCATCTGCCTGCCGATGCCAGCGCGCTGTTCAGCCGCAACCTGTTCAACTTCCTCAACGCATTCTGGGATGCAGAAACAGGCAGACCCGTGCTGGACGAAGAGATCGGCGATGCAATCAGGCTGACCAGGGATGGTGAAATAGTGAACCAGAGGCTTAAAGCGTGAAAGTGTTTGCCGGTCTCGCGTCTATCTCCCTCGCGGCCCCGGCTTGCCATGCGGCAAGCCTTGATGATCTGCTGGGAAACGAAGTGCAGGCGGCATTCTGGCTGGTCAGCGATCCTTGCACCTACTCGACAGACCAAGCTGACCTTTCAAACATCCGCGATGCGCTGGTGCGCTATGAAAACGTGAGAGAAGCCGCGGCTGGCACATCGGATGAAGATGTCTTCGAACGAGTCGAAGAGGAAATCATAGAGCAGCGGACCAGAATGGACATCGATTGTCCTGCCACAAATTCTCCCGAAGCGATTGCCCAACTCACCGAGAACGCAGCGCGGCTCAACGTGGGGGTCGATAATATCGAAACTCTTCTGCCAGCCCCGAATTCTTAGATTTCATCGAAGGATAACCGATGGACTTCATATCAATCCTCTCGATCTTCGTGCTGGCGTGCTTCGTCGGCTACTACGTGGTCTGGTCGGTAACGCCCGCACTGCATACGCCGCTGATGGCTGTTACCAATGCCATCAGCTCCGTTATCATCGTAGGTGGCCTGATCGCCGCTGCTGAAGCGGGCAGCGACGTTGCCAAGTGGCTTGGATTGTCGGCGGTGGTTCTCGCGAGCGTGAATATCTTCGGTGGCTTTGCCGTGACGGAGCGGATGCTGGCCATGTACAAGAAGAAGGATAAGTGAGCATGCTGTCCTACTTAGTACCTGTTGCCGATGTCGCCGCGCATGGCGGTGAAACGCCTGCATGGGCCATGCTGGCATATCTCGTTGCCGGTATCTTCTTCATCCTTGCGCTGCGCGGACTTTCCAGCCCCGCCACCAGCCGGACGGGCAATCGCAATGGCATGATCGGTATGGCCATCGCCGTGATCACCACGCTGGTGACGCACGACATCGCCAATATTCTGGAGATCGGCATCGCCATCCTGCTGGGTGGCATTGTCGGCGTAACCATCGCGCGCAAAATCGCCATGACGGCAATGCCTGAACTGGTTGCCGGCTTTCACTCGCTAGTGGGCCTCGCCGCCGTGCTGGTGGGCTGGGCAGCCTATCTCAACCCCGGTGCTTTCGGACTGCTGGTGGGCGACAGCATCGGCGCTGTCAGCAAAATCGAGATGGGTTTGGGTATCGCTATCGGCGCAATCACCTTTTCCGGCTCTGTCATCGCCTTTCTGAAGCTTTCGGGCAAGATGAGCGGTTCGCCCATCATGCTGCCTGGGCGCCATGTCATCAATCTGGGTACGCTGGTTGCCATCATTGTGCTGACGGCCATGTTCGCCATGGCCAGCGGGCCGGCCGAAACCATGCCTCTGATTGCGGCCGTTACTGTGCTGGCCTTCATCATCGGCTTCCTGCTGATCATCCCAATCGGCGGGGCGGACATGCCGGTGGTGGTGTCCATGCTGAACAGTTATTCCGGCTGGGCGGCAGCGGCAATGGGCTTCACGCTGGGCAACACGGCTATGATAATCACCGGTGCTCTGGTCGGTTCGTCCGGTGCTATTCTTTCCTATATCATGTGCAAGGCAATGAACCGCAGCTTCCTGTCGGTTATAGCCGGCGGCTTTGGCGCAGAAACCAGCGCAGGCGGAGGCGAAGCAAAGGAGCAGCGCCCGTATAAACAAGGCAGCGCCGATGACGCCGCCTTCATGCTGGAACAGGCTGAATCGGTCATCATCATCCCCGGTTACGGTATGGCGGTTGCGCAGGCGCAACATGCTGTGCGCGAAATGGCCGACATGCTGAAGGCCAAAGGTGTGGAAGTGAAATACGCCATTCACCCCGTCGCAGGCCGGATGCCGGGACATATGAATGTCCTGCTGGCAGAAGCCAACGTGCCCTATGACGAAGTATTCGAGCTGGAGGATATCAACAGCGAATTCGCCCAAGCCGACGTAGCCTTTATCATCGGCGCAAACGATGTGGTGAACCCGGCGGCGAAGACCGACAAGTCGAGCCCGATTTACGGGATGCCGGTGTTCGATGTGGACAAGGCCAAGCAGGTATTCTTCATCAAACGCAGCATGGGCGGCGTCGGCTATGCAGGGGTCGATAACGATGTGTTCTATATGAACCAGACGGTGATGCTGCTGTCCGATGCCAAAAAGATGGTCGAAGGTATTGTGAAGGCGCTCGATTGATGCGGGTTGCTCTCGCCCTGGCCGCAGCACTGGCCCTGACCGGCTGCATCGACCGGGTAGTGGAAAGCCGCGTGGAAAGTGCGCTGGTCGATAACGGTGTGTCGCAAAGCAATGCGGAATGCATGGCAGCACGGATGGTCGACCGGCTGACAATCGAGCAACTGCGCAAACTGGAAGAGCTGAAACCGCAGGCCGGTGAAAGCAAACGCCCCACCGGAGTCAGTGATCTGCTGCGGCGGCTGGAGCGGGTAGGCGATACCGAAGTGATCGGCGTGACCGGCAGTTCTGCGGCGCTCTGCGTGGCTGGCCTCGGCTAGCGATACGGGCTCTCCCGGCCTTGCAATATCGCTCCTGCGCGTCACTATGACGTAAGGGAGAATGTTACCATGACACGTTTGCTGATTGCGGTTTCTGCACTGGCTATGGCCGCGCCTGCCTGGGCTGAAACACTTGCTGTCGAAGCGGGCGAGGGCGCACAGGAGCGCTTGCAGGAGGCCCTGATCCTGGCTGCGCCCGGCGACGAAGTAGTATTGGCGGCGGGCCGTTTTGTCCTGACAGACGGCATCAGTCTGGATGTCGATAATGTCACCGTGCGCGGCGCAGGCATGGATGCGACCATTCTCGATTTCACCACGCAGGCAGGTGCGGGTGAGGGTTTCCTGATCACCAGCGACGGCGTAACCGTGCGCGACTTTGCGCTGGAAAATCCGAAAGGCGACGGGGTCAAATCGAAGGGTGCGGACGACATCGTCTATCACCGCATCCGCGTGACGTGGACCGGGGGCCCCGATGCGGGCAATGGCGCATACGGCGTCTATCCGGTCGAAAGCAGCAATATCCTGATCGACGGGGTGCAGGTGTCGGGCGCGTCCGATGCAGGCATTTATGTGGGTCAGAGCACCAATATCACTGTGCGCAATTCGATTGCCGAAGCCAATGTCGCCGGGATCGAGATCGAGAACAGCCGTAATGCTCTGGTCGAAGGAAATGTCACCACTCGCAATACGGGCGGCATTCTGGTGTTCGATCTGCCGAACCTGCCGGTTATGGGCGGTGGCAATGTCGTTATCCGGCGCAATCTGGTGGTCGATAACGACACTGCCAATTTCGCACCGCCGGGAAATATCGTGGCGTCGGTCCGGCGCGGTTCGGGTATTCTGGTGATGGCCAATGAAAACGTGCTGATCGAAGACAATTTCGTCACCGACAATCCCACGGCAGGGGCAATGGTTGTTACCTACAGCCAACCGTTTGAGGATGAACGATACAACCCATATGCCCGCAATGTGGTGATCGGCCAGAACGTGTTTTCCCGCAATGGCGACGATCCGCAACTGGCAGGTGCGGATATGCTGCTGGCGGCGTTTGGCGGAACTTTGCCGCCCGTGATGTGGGACGGGCTGCAGCAGGGGGATACCGGTTTGAAAGTCGCCGCGGATACGGGGGGCTGGTCACTTGGGTATACGCAGCCCGGCCAGACGGATGCGGAGGCCGATCCTTCACCGCTTTCCGTGCTCCAACCGAATGGCACCGCGTGGGCCGAGACGGTCACGGGCGCATCATCTGAACTGGCAGAACGTATCGCTGGATGATCCACCACGTCGCCTTTCTGGGCGCCGCCGCGCTTGCCCTGTCCGGAGTTATCGCGGCCAAGAGCGCTGCGCCGGTGCAGGTTAATGATGCTGCCGTGGTTTCCGACACTTTGCCGCGCGCCTTGTCCGAGTTCGGCTTCTTCAGCGATTTCGCCGAACATAATCCGGTTGAGGGCGTTGTACCCTATTCCCTCAACACACCGCTGTTTTCCGACGGCGCGGACAAGCTGCGGTTTGTTTACATCCCTGATGGCGGGACGGCCGTGGCCAGGAATGATAACGAGGTGTTGCAATTCCCGGTCGGTAGCGCGCTGATAAAAACCTTTGCATTTGGCGAAGGCGAAAACCGGCGGCTGATCGAAACGCGCGTTCTGCTGCACCGCGCCGACGGGTGGCTGGCGCTCCCCTATCGCTGGAACGGGGAACAGACGGAGGCGACGCTGGCACTGGCGGGCGGGCGCACTGCGCTGACCACGCCGACAGGGGAAAGCATAAGTTACCGTATCCCGAACAAGAACCAGTGCAAGGAATGCCACGGGCTTGAAGGCGAGGTCGTGCCCATCGGGCCAAAGGCGCGAAATTTGTCGCATGACTGGCTAAACGGTTTTGTGAAGCGGGGTTTACTGGATGCTGTGCCTGCCAACGCAGACCGAATGCCTGATTGGAGCGCGCCATCAACAGCGGGGGCGGAAGCGGCGGCACGAGCCTATCTCGACGTGAATTGCGCCCATTGCCACCGTCCGGGTGCGACTGCATCCAACAGCGGGCTGGACCTGCGCTGGGAGCAGGACGATCCGGTGAAGCTGGGTATTATGAAACGTCCAGTAGCAGCCGGACGTGGTTCAGGCGGGCACGATTTCGACATCCTGCCGGGCAAACCCCGGAAATCGATCCTTCTGCACCGCATGAAAAGCACCGATCCGGGTGTCGCCATGCCGGAGCTGGGACGGGCGACAATCGACCCCGAGGGCATCGCAGCGATCGAGCGCTGGATCGTTGAACTGGGTATGTGACGGGCGCCGCTGAATGAAGAGTTTTCTCAAGATATTGCTGGCCATAGCCGCCCTGCTGGGTGCGTTGTTCCTTGTCTTCCGTGTTCCCGATACCGATCCGGCAGCGATGCGCGCGAAATATGGCGCACAGGCTTCACAATTTGTCCAAACTGCCGATGGGAATACATTCCATTTGCTCGATGAAGGCCCGCGTGATGCCCCTGTCATCGTACTGCTTCATGGTTCCAACGCCGATTTGCGCAAATGGCTGAAGGTCGCAATCGTGAACGGTTCTTCTGGTGCGGTTGACACCAACTGGTGAAGCGGCAAGCGCGTTGCGAACATTGCGCGAGAGCTTTCTTTTTGCTCGGCGCGCCTAGAAACAGGAACTGATAGCTTGCGTAAACTGGGTTTGATTGGCGGGATGAGCTGGGTCTCTACCGGTATGTACTACCGCTGGATAAACCGCGGAGTGCAGAGGCACGCCGGGCCGATGGCCAGTGCGCCCCTGCTGATGGAAAGCCTGGATTTCCGTCCCCTTGTCGGCCTTGCCGATGAAAGCGACTGGGACCGCGCCGGCGACATCCTGATCGAAAGCGCGAAGCGTCTCGAAGGGGCTGGCGCGGGCGCCTTGGTAATCTGCGCCAATTCCATGCATCGTCTGTATGATCGTGTCGCCGATGCGGTCGATATCGATATATTGCACATTGCCGATGCCGTGGGGGAACGGATGGCGGCAAAAGGCGCTCTCAACGCGGCGTCGTTGATCGGCACGCGCAATGTCATGACCGAAAGTTTCTACCGCCAGCGGCTGGTTTCCCACGGGATCGATCTGCTGCCACCGGATATGGCGCAGGTGGAAGAAGTGGACCGGATTATCTACGAAGAACTGATGGTGGGCGAGGCAAAGCGGTCTTCCCAGCGGTTTTTCCGCACCATGATCACACGGCTGGAACAGACCGGCGCAAAGGCCGTGATTTCAGCCTGTACAGAGCTGGATATGGTGATCGATGTCGATGCCAATATCCTGCCGATTTTCGATTCCGCGCGCATCCACTGCGAAGCGGCGGTCGACTGGATCGTGGACGGATCGCAGGCCGCCAAGGTCTGAACCTTCCCTCCGCGCGGCACGGCTACGGGCCGTTCCGCCGGTGTTGCCCGATTGTTCCCGTTGTGGCGGCGCGGTGGTCCGCCTATCGGCACAGGTGATGTCGCGCTCTCCCCTTGCCGCCGATCCGCTCTGCTCTCGCGGGCGAGAGTTTTCCGTTTCCGGGGATGAAACGCGCGGGCCGCGCAGCGCCTTCCAGCGCGACCGCGACAGGATCATCCACTCCATCGCTTTCCGCCGTTTGCGGGGCAAGACACAGGTCTTCGTTGCGCCCGATGGCGACCATTACCGCACACGGCTGACCCACAGCCTCGAAGTTGCCCAGATAGGCCGGACCATAGCCCGCGCTCTGGGTCTGGACGAGGATCTGACAGAAGCGCTGTGTCTGGCCCATGATATAGGCCATCCACCCTTCGGTCATGCGGGGGAGAAGGCGCTGAACGGGGCCATGCAGCGCCGTGGCGGCTTCGACCACAATGCCCAGACCCTGCGCACATTGACGCGGCTGGAAAGCCCCTATTGCACCCATGTGGGCCTTAACCTCAGTTGGGAAACGCTGGAGGGACTTGCCAAGCATAATGGCCCTGTGGCGCAGCCGCACTGGGCCCTGGCAGAGCTGGACGCGGATTATCCGCTCGATCTGGGTTCATGGCCAAGTCTGGAAGCGCAGGTCGCGGCGGTCGCGGACGATATCGCATATGACAATCACGATATCGATGATGGGCTGCGTGCCGGTTTCCTGAAACTGGATGATCTGCTGGAGCTGGATTTTGTTGCGGACCTCTGGCGCGCGATCGAGAAACGCTATCCCGATGCGCGGCAGGAAACGCGGCTCCGCGAACTGGTTCGTGACCAGATCGGAGTGATGGTCAACGATGTGATCGCAACAGCCAGCCGCCGTATGGGCGGGCTGTCCTCGGCCCGGGAAATCGGGTCTTTCGAAGGGCCTGTCGCCGGTTTCTCGGACGAAATGTTCGATCGGGAACGGCGGCTCAAAACCTTTATGTACGAACGGCTCTATCTGCATTCCGAGCAGGTCGAGACAGCCAGCCGCGCTCAAGGTGTTGTAGCGAAACTCTATGCTGCGTACGAGCAGGAGCCTGCTTTGATGGGTGGTCGCTGGACCGCCACTCTCCCTGCGGAAGAGCCGGGGCGCAGCCGTCATATTGTGGACTATATCGCTGGAATGACCGACAGTTACGCGATGAGCCGGTACGCCGCAATCTATGGAACTGTGCCCGAGAGACTAAGCAATGTCTGAGCCGACACGCATAGCGCTGGTGGGCGCTACCGGAATGATCGGGCGGTCCGTGATGGAACTGGCCGTCGGGCGCGAGGATGTGCGGCTGGTGGCGCTGTCCCGCCGCGAAGCGCCAATGCCCGAAGGCGCGCGGATGGAAATGTTCGTTGCCGATCCCGCGAACTGGGGCGACGTGCTGAAGGATATGCGGGCAGAAGTGCTGGTCAGCGCCTTGGGCACCACGATCCGGAAAACGGGCGGAGACAAGGCCGCGTTTCATGCAGTGGATCACGATCTTGTGGTCCGGACTGCGCAGTGCGCCCATGAAGCCGGGCTGGAGCGGATGATCAGCGTCAGTTCCGTCGGGGCCGATCCGCATTCCACCAATTTCTATCTCAAGACCAAAGGCGAAGCCGAGAAGGCTCTGACCAAAATCGGCTTCAAGCGGCTCGATATTCTGCGCCCCGGCCTGCTGCGCGGAACTCGCAAGGAAGATTTGCGCCCGCTGGAGGGGCTGGGCCGGATTGCCAGCCCAGCGATGGATCTGTTGCTGCACGGAAAATATACGAAATATCGCTCTGTTCACGCCAGCTTGATGGCGGAGGCGATCCTTTCACTGGCCATGCGCAAGACACAGGGCAAATTCCTGCACGAGCACGAGGCATTGCACCGCACGGCCACGACGCTTCCGCGGATAGAGGGCTGATACGAAAACGCCCGCCGGATGAGGGCGGGCGTTTTGATCACGATATCAGGTGCGAGTTAGATCGCACGATCAGCAGCATCGCCCACCGATTCAACGTCCTGCCCGACACCTTTCACGGTGTTGCAGGCGGTGGCCGTCAGCGCCATTGATGCGATTCCGATTGCTACGAATACTTTACGGACCATATTGGCCTCCCATTATATCAAACATAAGCGGCACATCCGCGCAGAAGCCCGACTATAACCGTCAGACACCACCCACCAAGAAGATGCTCTAACTCAATGCCCGCCGTCCTCGATTGGTTCCACGATTTAATGTTCGCCAGCGACGCTGCGCGGGTTGCGCTGGCGGGCGGCGTTTTCCTGCTGCTGGCGGTAATCGCGCTGGTGGCCGAACGGTGGCGCAATGCGCGCGCCCGTATCGGCCGGATCGGCTTTATGCCCTGGACGGGGGTATTTCTGTTCGCCGCCGTAATCGGAGGCGGGCTGATTGCCCTGGCAATTCCGGCCTTGCTGACCGGGTAGACCAGTTACAGACAAGCCTCCAGATACGCCTGATCGAACCCGAACTGGCGTGCCTTTTCAAGTGTATAGGGGCGCAGTCCACTCGCGCGGAATTCCCCGATGATCTTGCCGTCGTCGGTTTCGTCCAGATATTCGAACTTGAACAGCTCCTGCGTCACGATCACGTCGCCTTCCATTCCGATCACCTCTGTGATGCCGGTGGTGCGGCGTGAGCCGTCGCGCAGACGTTTGACCTGAACGATCAGGTCGACGCTTTCGGCAATCTGGCGTGAAATGGCTTCTTTCGGGATCTTGATGTCGCCCATCAGGATCATGTTTTCCATACGGCCAAGGCATTCGCGTGCAGAGTTGGCGTGAAGCGTACACATGGAGCCATCGTGGCCCGTATTCATGGCGGCCAGAAGATCGAAACATTCCGCGCCGCGAATCTCACCCAGAATAATCCGGTCAGGGCGCATACGCAGGGCGTTTTTCACCAGATCGCCAATGGTAATCGCGCCTTGCCCTTCAAGGTTGGGCGGGCGGGTTTCCAGCGGCAACCAGTGCGGCTGTTGCAGGCGAAGTTCGGCCGCATCCTCGATCGTGAGCACGCGTTCGCCCGGATCGATCATTTTCGACAGGGCGTTCAGCATGGTGGTTTTACCCGAACCCGTACCGCCCGAAATAACCACGTTCATCCGGCAAGCGCCCGCGATTTTCAATGCGGTACACATCTTGTCGCTCATCGAACCGAAGTCCTTGAGCATATCAAGGGTGATCGGTTTTTCGGAGAACTTACGAATGGATAGCGCCGTGCCGCGCAGGGACAGCGGGGGAACGATAACGTTCACACGGCTGCCGTCCTTCAAGCGGGCATCGGCCAGCGGCGTGGTCTGGTCGACGCGGCGGCCAACCTGGCTCACAATGCGCTGACAGATGTTCATCAGCTGCGCATTGTCGCGGAACCGGATATTGGTACGCTCGATCTTGCCGTTGACTTCGATATAGGTCTGTCTCTTATACACATCTCCGAGCCCACGAGACTAGGCATGATCT
>OJBY01000433.1_pt1 | contig 22527 bp, 21 predicted proteins | sample 1591731 | NCBI WGS metagenome assembly OJBY01 (sample SAMN05416837, study PRJEB24817) | seawater metagenome | isolation source: Sea water | place: Canada:Atlantic | collected 2013-07
TTTACCCAAGGCCAGAGCATTGCCCAATTTACTCACTGGGCCCCATTTCTGAATTCTCCTTTCGACTCTTCCATAGGCACAGATAAGCGCGCTATAGTCCATAAATATACTGAAAACTATATATTTATACGCCAGCGCAGCGTGCTATTGCGCAGCAATTCAGCGCTTTGGAAGTTCTGAATTATGCTATCTAATTCAAGTAGTTGCGCGATCTGTGCTTTTTATTATGGCAAGAACTGCGATTTACCTATGGCAAGAAATCGCTAAGTTATTGTTTTTACTAGAGGTGGAGTGATACCTCTAATGGCAACTCACAAGTGTGTGTGAGTTGCCATTAGAGAGGGCACGTTTGCCATTAGAGGATCGCGTGCCCCTCTAAAAAAATCAATAACTTACACCAATATTGCCATTAAGAGAGCGTCGTTAGCACAAGCCCGCTTTATTTTTCACATTTTAGTTCGCGTTCGGCAGCACCCAACACCTCCCTCTTTAGCCGCAACCATCCAAGCAGGGAAAATTACAACTATAGAAAAATGGCAATCAATAGGACAGAGCTATGGATATCGTTATTTTACATTCCCCCCTTGCACCAGTTAACTTATAGGTTAAGATTGTGCGCCTCAAACTCGTTGAAAGAGCCCTTTGGTCTATTTACGCACCAGTAATAAATGATACTGACAGCGCCGAGGTAGACTGCGTAGAGGCGTTTCTCGGAACACATATGGGTGCTCATGAGGGTAGCTGCTCCGGCCTTATTGCTCAGATGGAAGAAGCCATCAAACACGTTAATGGCCCAAAGGCACTGGGAAACAAGCTCTGCCACCATGTGTCACTACCGGACGAGCCTAAGATTTACGAGTTCATCAAAGGTAGGCTGCGTTTATTTTGGTTTTATGGAAATGGAGAGAAAATCATTATTTGCTCGCACGGTCTCTTCAAAAGCACCAAAAAAACACCCCGAGCGGAAGTAAAGAAAGCCCTTAAGTTCAGAGAAAAGTACTTCGACTCAGAAAAGAATAAGACCATTATCATTTGTGAGGAATAAAACATGAGCACTCTCAACAAGTTGAAGAGCAAGTTCAAAGATACTCTCGCGTATGATTTTGAAAAAGCCAAACTAGAACTCGTTAGCAGCATTGTTCAAGTAATGGAGCGAAATCAGCTAACCCAAGCCGATGTCGCAAGAAAAATGCAAGTATCTGAAGCGAATGTAAGCAAGATACTTAGAGCAGACCAGAACCTAACGCTGAAAACCATGGTCAACTTAGCCAAGGCAATCAACTCAAAAGTTGAAATACGGCTGATCAGCCTAGAGAAATCCAGCAACAAAACTTCAGTTAGTAGCGGCAAGGGTGTTAAGGATAGCAACATCGCCAAGCAGACGGCTTGGAGTAATGCTTATAGAAACTTCTATAAAGACTTTCATACTCACCACACAGTAAAACTAGGTCGCGTCGTAAATTCACAAGAATGCGAGAATGATTATGAGTATTCCGCTGCCCCCGCTGAGCTTATGTAATTACTTTTTTAGGGAAATCAGCATCAAGCCTCGCGAAGACTACGAAGGCAACAATGGGGACATGTTTGACTTTTCCGGCGTATTGGTAACTTGTAATGTCAGCGGAGGGAAAAACGAAACAGTTAGTGGTAAAAACTCGGAAGAGCATTTTGTGATATTGGAGATTGAGGTTTCTGACGGCGAAGAGCGTCAAGCGCCATACTCCATTACCTGCACAGCCATAGGCATTTTCAAACCTCACCCAGATCTTGAGAAAGAAAAGGTAGAAGATGTAATGGCAATCCAGGGAGCGACAACCCTTTACGCCTCCGCAAGAGAAATGTTGATGACTTCAACTAGCCGAATGGGCTACGGCCCCTTTATATTGCCAACAATGTCTTTCCATCGACTCAAAAAGGACTAACCTCCCAAAGAGCACATAATTTGGCAAATTTAGAAAGACTATATTTGTACGTCAAACAGAATCGCCAGCCTAGTAAAGATACTTCTGAAACCCAATAAAAGTTTCTCGTATCTGTGCTGGCGAACCCAATTCCGCCGCCGCATCCGTGATCGTATTGTATTTGAGGGTGATCAGGCCCTTCATCTTGGATGCCGCAAGCTCCCCGACACCCTCTTCAACGTATTTATCTAATACGAACTCAATGAACTGCTGTTGCTTGTAGTTCGTGTAAGCGGCACTGATAGCAGGCTTTGCTGAATCCACGCGTTGTTTCCTGGATTGCGTCTCTAGGGCGTAAGCCACATAGGCCAGAACGTCATAGACATCACTATCCGGAGCATCGATCAGCCGCTTCATGCTGTCGAGCTTCTCGTCGTCGTAACCGGCCTCTGCCAAGTCTTCGAGGAGCTTTTCTCGGGTCAGTGGGTCACCCCAAATTTGTCGAAGCTGCTCTTCGTTCTTAAAGAACTTCGGCAGATCACCAAACATTCGTTCCACAAACTCCTTGGCCGTTATGGGCCTTCCTTCAGGACTCCAATACAGCGTGGAAGACACATGCTTGATTGTACGGGTTTTGCCATCAGATAGTGTGATGACAATCTTTTCAACACAGACACAAGGGCGTTGGCCACACGTCGGGCAGGGTTCAGGAGGTGGTTTTCTACACTTACAAGGCGATTGCCCACAAACCCCACAGGCTCCATTGCCACCACCGCCACCTTTCTCACAACTGCACGGTGTGTTACCGCATTCGTTACACGGCTCGATATCAAGGGGCTCGCCATCCCATTCAGGGTCAGCGAAATTGTGGTGTGCCTTCACAAAGTCATAGACAGTGAAATAGTCCTTCCCATCATACATGCGGGTGCCGCGCCCAATGATCTGCTTGAACTCAATCATATTGTTACAAGGGCGCATCAAAACGATATTACGAACATTCCGCGCATCCACACCGGTCGACAGCTTTCTGGAGGTGGTTAGGATTGTCGGGATGGTCTTCTCGTTATCCTGGAAAGTCTTCAGGTCATTTTCACCTGCAGCCCCGTCATTAGCTGTGACCCGCACACAGTAGCTCGGATTAGTACTCCAGCCCTTTTCCGCCGCATATTGATTGATGTAGTCCCGCACCAGCCCGGCATGCTCCTGAGTGGCGCAAAACACCAATGTTTTCTCTGACGGGCCAAACATATCCATCCAATACCTGACGCGCCTCTTTTCGCGCTCTGGGATGGTGATAATGCGATTGAAGTCACCTTCTTTATAAACCTGACCCGGGACAGGCTTTCCCTTAACAACAACCCCGTCTCCCGGGGAGTACACATACTCGTCCATGGTGCCCACAATCGGCACCACCTTGAATGGGGTTAGGAACCCATCATTGATGCCATCTTTCAGGGCATAGGTATATACAGGCTCTCCGAAATAAGAGTAAGTATCCGCATTCACGGTTCGTTTCGGGGTAGCAGTCAGCCCCAGCTGCACAGCAGGCGAAAAATAATTCAGGATTTCCCGCCAGGAACTCTCATCATTAGCGCCCCCCCGATGGCACTCATCAATAATGACAAAATCAAAAAAATCCTCAGGGTAATCACCGAAATAAGGCGTGGGATTACCATTCTCATCTTCACCACCACTCATGAAGGTCTGAAAAATGGTGAAGAAAACGCTCGCATTCTTGGGAACACCGCCTTGCCTTCTGATCTCGCCCGGCTCTAGACGAACGATGGCATCTTCACCAAAAGGGCCGAAGTCGTTAAAAGCCTGGTTGGCCAGTACATTGCGGTCAGCCAAGAACAGGATTCGAGGGCGCTTTTTGGCGGCAGCGGGGTCTTTCCCAGCGCTAAGGCTCCATCGGCTGTGGAACAGCTTCCAAGCGGCCTGGAAGGCGATACAGGTTTTGCCGGTGCCTGTAGCCAGGGTTAACAGGATCCGCTGCCTGCCCTGGGCGATGGCTTCCAAGGCGTTGTTGATGGCGTTTTCCTGATAGTAGCGGGGCTGCCAATCCCCCTTACATTCGAAGGGTATCTCAGCGAACCGTTCTCGCCATGCAGCCGCAAAATCCGGCTCAACATCAGGGCCCTCAGGCTTTTGAGCTGGATCGAAGGTAAGCTGCCAGAGCTCATCCGGGCCAAGAAACTGCTCGACCAGTTTTTCCTCGCCGGTGAGCATATCCATCTGGTAGATGTCGTGGCCATTAGTGGCGTAGCCGAATCGGCACTGCAGGCGCTGGGCGTAGTCCTTGGCCTGACGCACCCCCTCGGTATAACTCAGGCTCTCTTTTTTGGCTTCAATCGCCGCCAGTTTGCGACCCTGATATTCCAGAACATAATCGCTGCTCAATGCTGAGGCACGTTTGCCGCCACCGATAATCCGACCTTGAGTAATACTGACCTCACGTCGGATATAGCTATTTTCCACCTTGCTCCAACCCGCCTCGACCAGTTTGGGGTCGATGAGATCGGCTCGGGTATCGGCTTCATTGCGGCCTCCTTGCGACATTAGGCTGCGGCCTCCTCGCTATCTTTTGTTAAGTCACCGGAAAAAGCTTTTTGGAGCAAAGATTTTTTTAAATCATCCAATAGGTTCAACTTACTCATGTAAATTGATACCAGCTTTTTCGTACGCTCTCTTAATTCAGAGACCTCCTCCATAACCGATGCTGTTTTTTCTAGTGGCGGTACAGGTATAGGGAACTGCTTCAAATCTTTTATTGATAAATTGGGTTGCATTAGCTCGTTAACATTGCTTCTCACATAGTCGATGGCCATTTTTGTAGAGAGATAAGCCTGTAACATTTCTTTTGGGATAACACTCTCATCAACTTGAACGGCAGCTACCCGCTGATTAACTAATGCACCATCATACGTTGAAGGAACTACAGCCACCTTCAGCCCCGATGAAATAATAGTACGCGTAAGAGCAACAACCACATCGCCCTCGTAGGCCTTATAACGGTGATGTGATTCTAGAAACTCCTCCGGCAGGTAGTTGTCTGGCTCTTCCACAAACTCATATACACCAACGTTAGTTATCTTTATGGATTTCACATGATTTTTCGATGAAAAATCGCCACTCTTGAACGCGAACCCATTAACAATTGTTGAGAAGCTTTCGAGTGGCCTTACTTCCCACCCCTCACCACGCTGGCTAAACACCTGCTGCAAATAGCTTTCAAACAGTTCGCGGGCGTTTTTGAGGTTTTTTTCGGTTAAGGCGCGCGCTTTGTCGATGTCGGAAAAGACCTGGTCGAGGATGGCGACGATGCGTTTTTGTTCCGGCAGGGAGGGCAAGCCAAAATCAAAAGTTAGCACCTCCTTCACATTCGCTCTGGGCATCCGGGCGCCAGTACACGTCGCATCTATCGCAGATACAATTTTTTCACTTGATAACCAGTAATATAAAAACTTTCGGTTAAGCTTATCGCTGGGCTTCAAAGGAAATATTTCTGAGGAGCAATGCCCCTCGAAATCAGGCACTAGAACTTTATTCAAATAGGGTCTGAGTCGCCCATATAAGACATGCTTATCGGAGAACTTAAATGTTGAGCTAGCAACAGACTTAGGACTCCGCTCCCCAAGAAATCTACCAGTATGGCCCTCTATATCTTCCATACCAACGTAAGGTAAATTTCCTTCACGAAACTGTTCCTTCTCAATCTGGCATATTTCACCCAGCTTAACTGTTGGCCAAACCATCACACCAGCTCCTGAATCTTAGCCAATATCGCCTCACTCTCTTTGTCCAGCGCAATAATCTCAGCGATGACAGCCTTCGGCTCTCTAAGCTCGGCCTCCTCCTTGGCATTGGGGTTTTTCACCGACAGATCCCAGGTGGCCTGATCCAGATCCGTCACATTGAGCGACCAAGATTTATCCGAATCTTTAAAGCCCTGCTGCAGCTCGACAAACTCTTTTAGATCGTTGTCATTAAGCGGATTGGTCTTACCTAGACTACGGCCGGGGTCTAGCTGGTAGTACCAGACTTTCTGAGTCGGCTCGCCCTTGGTAAAGAACAGCACCACGGTTTTCACCCCGGCGCCGAGGAAGGTTTTGGCGGGGCAGTCGAGTACGGTGTGCAGGTTGTGGTTTTGCAGTAGCTCCTTTCTCAGGGCTATGGCGGCGTTGTCGGTATTACTTAAAAAGGTATTTTTGATCACGATCGCGGCGCGGCCACCGGGTTTAAGGGCCTTCATAAAGTGCTGCAGAAACAGGAAGGCGGTTTCGCCGGTTTTAATGGGGAAGTTCTGCTGTACCTCTTTGCGCTCTTTGCCGCCAAAGGGGGGATTGGCCAGGATGATGTCGTGCTGGTTCCTGGGCTGTATGTCCTGCAGGTTTTCCGCCAGAGTGTTGGTGTGGATGACGTTAGGGGTTTCGATGCCATGCAGGATCATGTTCATGATGGCGATGACGTAGGCTAGGGACTTCTTCTCCTTGGCGTAGAAGGTGCGCTCCTGCAGGATTTTGAGATCCTTCGTGGACAGCTGCTTCTTCTGCCTCCCGCCCTGCCGGAGGTAATCGTAGGCTTCGCAGAGGAAGCCAGCAGAACCTGCGGCGCCGTCGTAGATGGTCTCTCCGATTTGGGGCTGAGCGACATCAATCATGGCTCGAATCAGTGGGCGCGGGGTGTAATATTCACCGCCGTTGCGCCCGGCATTGCCCATGTTCTTGATTTTAGTTTCATAGAGGTGGCTGAGTTCGTGCTTTTCTTCCTGAGAGCGAAAGCGCAACTCATCGACCTTTTCTAGGGCGTCTCGCAGTGAGTAGCCACTCTGGATCTTGTTTTTGATCTCGCCGAAGATCTCACCAATTTTGTATTCGATGGTATCGGGGCTTTCCGCTGCCTGCTTGAACCCTTTCAGGTAAGGGAAAAGCTCTCCATCCACATACTCGATAAGATCGGAGCCCGTCAGCGCATTGTTGTGGTCAAAATCACCATTTTCGTCTTTCGGGGCAGCCCAGGCACTCCATCGATGCTCAGGCGCGATGATGTACTCATACTCCTTACCATCCAGTTCCGCAGCCATCTGGCGCTCTCGCTCCAGATCATCCAGATATTTAAGGAACAGCATCCAACTGGTTTGCTCTGTGTAATCCAGCTCACTGGAGCACCCCGCATCTTTATGCAAAATGTCATCGATATTCTTGAATGCTTGTTCGAACATGGTTTTCCCTGATTAACACCAGACCAATATCAATACGACACCAGCCAGAGCAACACCCACAAAATAAACGCCCCACAGCAAAAGGTAGAAGGGCATCTGAATTAGTTACTTTACTATAGATTACAAAAGGTTATCGACCACCAAATTCGACCTCAAAATCTCCCCGAAACCGAGACTCGATCACCTCAATCTCAGCCCTTAGAGCCCCTATTTCTGCGCATCTCTGCTTCCAGCGCATAACCCACTGCTGCTGCTCCGGCAAAGACAGTTGAGGTACCTCAAACTCCTTCAGAACCCCCTGATTCACCACCTTGCCATTCGCCCCTGACGCCTTCTCTCGTAAGAACGCTTGGGCCGAATCAGAGTTCAGCACCAGGGCCAAAAACCCCGGATCCAGCCAGTCGGCATGCGTCCTGATCAGTATGAAATGCTGATGAGCGATAGCTGGCGGGCCTTCTGCAACATCGTCAATCAGATAGGCCGGGTGCCCCTTACCTATTGCCTGGAACAGCACGTCTCCACTCTTTAGGTAACGCAGCTTTCGCTTCGGCGGCAAAGACGTACGCACCACGCCCTCCCAATCAATGGACAAGCGCTCATTTCCATTGGCAGGACGCACTATTCGGACATTTCCATCTGGATCCGGCTTTACCGAACTCTGAACGGCAAAACCCAGCGAGATCTCTGCAAGATCGCCTATCTTTTGCTTCATATCGCACCAATCAATACTTTATATACTAGAAAATATATGCTTTTTATTGTTTTTTATCTACACAATCTCGATATTTTCAAGAATTTATTCTTGACAACCAAAATCGAAAGTGATAGGGTGTGGAAAACTGAGGCAACTATCCCTCAGCACATTAGTGAAATTAAAGACGATAAATATGCGAATACGAATACGCGTTAACTAAAACGCCGTCGTACATCGGCGGCGCTCACTCTGGCATGCAAATGACTTGGAGCCCCGTCGATGACTTTATCGTCAGCGAAGCGCACCCGTGCGCTTAAAAGAAACACCCACAGCCAAAGCGTCTTCCCTGTAGAAGACATCCATAAGGCTATTGAAGCCGCCAGGCACTCCCCTCAGTACCGCATCCCCCATGGCCGCCAAGGTGGCCCGTGGAAAGTCCTGTTCCCCTCTCAAAAAGCCCGCAAGACCTTCGGAAGCAGCAAGGACTACCTCCATATTCTGGAAGGTCGACTTGAGGCCGACTACTGCTTGAGCCTGGAGTTTGATACCGATGTTGAGGTTTATGCCTGCCAGCCATGCAAGCTGATCGGCGGCCGGGACTATGGTTTCACCTCATTCACACCCGATCACATCGTTTTCCCCAACAACGCTCCAGCCTACGTGGTGGACTGCAAACCCAAACAGGTTGCCGAGGCGAAGATTCACCGCGAGCGCCACGCCATCCTGCGACAGGCACTAGCCGCCCAGAGAGTCGAATTCCGCGTCGTCACCGACGAAGCCATTCGAGTCCACCCCCGAATGGATACTTACAGACTCCTGTACGGATTCCTGTCGGCGCCCGAGGACTACCTCGCCGAGACCCAATTAGCCGTAGAGCGTGAACTCCAGAACCTGAACGGCACCGCACAAATGAAAGACCTCAGACACCTGGATCAGGACGTTGCCCGCCGCGGCACCGCATGTGGCCTCGTATCTGGGTCAATCCTTGCTGACTACTCAACCCCGTTTGGCCCCAACTTCGAAATCACCCTCGTTTAATTCAAGGAGAATTGCCATGGACAACATCAACGCCAAGATCACCGACATCCACATCGGCTCCCGCGTAAACATCGACGGTCTCGACTGGGAATGCACTCACCTGAATGCCGGGAGCACAGATACCGTGCGCCTTCGGCAGGTGAACGGAGAGCAGACCAGAAAAATGCCAATCACTTATCTCGCCGACCTTAATGAGGAAGGCCGAGCCTCCCTGATTCGGCATGTCATTCCGCGAAAGCAGGACTTGATGGACATCTACGATCTATCTCCGGCTGAACGACGGGATTTCGAGCGCTGCTGCGCAGGTGCGACAATTTCTCTTGCGCATGCCAACTGCAGCAGGGAAAAGGCTTACAAGGAGTTTCTTTCATTCTGCGAGAGTCAAAACGAGCAGTTCCTCGAGGAACACAAGCTCAGTCCAAAACCAGCGCAGAAGCCGGCAACCGTTCAGAAGTGGCGCCGGCAGTACCTCAACGCGGGAGACTTCAGCTGTTTCGTACGAAAGGATAGCCGCACCCAGTACCGGGCACGCCAATACCCAGAGAATATTGAGAAGCTCGTGACCAAGGTCATTCTCAATTGCTATGCCAATGACCGAAAACCCCGGATGACCCAGGCCTATCGAACGCTCCTGGCTGAAGCTCAGGCTGAATTCATGATCTCCATTGATAAAGCAAAGGACATGATGCCCTCCTATCGCACCTTTGTGCGGCGTATTGAAGAGTCAGACCACTACGCAGTGCTCTCAAAGCGCCTCGGCAAGCATCAAATCCGCCGCTTGGCCGGCCACGGTAAACGTATCGGCTGTCCGGAGTTCATTGGCGGACGCGTGGAAGTGGACTGCACTCAAGCAGATATCATGGTCTATGACGAAAAGCTCGACCACTGCTACCGCCCTTGGTTGATGGTCATGATTGACGTCTACACCCGCTGCATCATCGCCTGGGACTTATCCTCTACTGCGCCCAGTGCCGCCAAATTCGCTCGTGTATTCCGTAATGCCATTGGCGCCGACGGCTACCCGTACCGCTGTGTTCCTTCGATGATGGTGGTGGACAATGGCTCGGAGTTCGTAAACGGCGAGCTTCGCACTCAGATCAGAACGTTTGGCTCCCGTGTGGAGTTCGCACCACCGCAATCCCCCAAGGGGAAATCTTTCTGCGAGCGGTTCTTTGGCACGGCGAATGAGTACCTCTTTCACCAATTGGAAGGCACCACCAAGTCTAATCCCCAAGAAAGGGGTGATTATGACGCAGAGGAGCATGCCATCTACAGCATTGAGACGCTCAATGAGCGGTGGGAAGAGTTTCTCGATGTCTATCACAACGAGTATCACCGTGGACTGGAAGATGCTCCCCGCCTCTTTTGGGAGAACGTCGTTAGCACACCTGAAAACACGCCAAGAACGCTCCCCTTCGATGAAGCTCAGAAGTTCGGTACTAAATCGACGCGCGTTCGCATCAACGGAGGACGTGTACGGCTCGACAACCTTTTCTGGACAGCGCCAAGTCTTCCTGAACTGAATCTCAGATTGCGTGCAAAGGCCGTTGTCCGCGGAGGATCCGAAGGCAAAGCCCCAGAGGTGCTCCTTCGCTATAACGAACATGACCTGACCCAGGTTTACGTTTCAGACCCTCAAGATCTGCATTCTTTCATCATCTGTGATCCGGTAGACCCTGCTTATCAGACAGGTTTGACCATGGATGTTCATAAGAAAGTGCGGGCCAGCTTGCGCGCCAGAGGCAAGGCACTGAAAAACCGAGCCGAGTCACTCGGTCTTCGGTACGCACTTGAACGCAAGCTTGCGGAAGATAAGCGAGAAGCAGGCCAGAGTAAACGCAAGAAAAGCCAGCTTCGCGAGTCTGCCGAACGCTCTTCCAAGGGCAATTTTCAGGATCAGATCAGCTACAAGGAAATCCTTGATGAGGAGAACTCCCTGGATGACGACTTCTTGAATGATTTGGGCGACGACTTCGATCCCGAAGCGGATTACTAGGGGAGCTATCCATGGGTAAAGTGAATTTCGGCGCGATCAACACCCTCTCCAGCCGCCGTATCAAGCACCCGGTATATACCGGGTGCCTCTCTCTGCTTGAAGAACTGTATGAGGGGGCGGCCTCTCAGGCAGACAACCCCCTGAATAGCGCCCGGGGTAGCGCCTATTTATTCACTGCTGAGACAGGCGTGGGCAAAACCACACTTCTCACAGACTTCCTCGATGCACACCCCGCTTATATGGCAGAAACAGACATGGGGCGGCAATGGACTGTTCCTGTCGCCCTCATTAGGGTTCCTCCAGCATGCACCCTGAAAGGGTACATCTTTGAGATCTGTCGCATTCTCAAGGTAGCTACCACACGGGAGAACACCACGAGTCTTCTCACTCGAAAGGCTATCGACGGGCTGAAGAACGCTGGAACCTGCATGTTCATCACAGATGAAACCAACATCGTTCTGGAAAGCGCCACTCAGAAAGAAATTACTCACATCCGGAATTTCATCAAACAGCTCATTGATGAAGCGGGAATCCCCATTGTGTTCTTTGGCCTGCCTGCAGACTGCAAAGAGTTCTTCAACAGTGACCCTCAAACCGTTTCACGGCTGGTTAAGAGCGTCAACCTGCCGGAATTTGCGCCTCCTACCGGCAATGATTCGATGATGCACAAAACAGCAATGAGGTATCTCAAATATCTTGCTGATGACTGCGGTATTACCCTCGATGACGAAATGAAGCGCCTCGAATTCTCTCAGCGCCTCTATCTGGCTTCAAAAGGGATGATGCGGGACATCAACCAAATCATGACGGAAAGCGCCAAGTTCGCCATGAGGAAAGGGAAAACCGCTCTGGGCCAAAGCGATTTCAAAGCTATTTGTAGCTCATTGAATCTGAATACCGATTTCGACCCCTTTGGCGCTGATAGCAAGGCTCTACAATCACTCATGGCAAAAATGCTCTCGGAGAAGAAGGCAGGGCGATCATGACCAATCTCGCCTTTCTCCCCAAAGCGCTGCCGGGCGAGAGCGCCGGCAGCTTGTTACTCCGGCTGAGCCAGGCACATACGGAGCGACCTTCAGCGCTCCTTCAAGCGCTTGGCCATAGCAACAGCTCCATTCCTGCCAATATCCGCATGCTGTACTGCGGCCTCCCCACACCCGTTTTTTCACTCGTGGATACCCAAAATTGGGCCCCATCCAAATCCACGACCACCCTCGCGAAGGCGCGGAACGCCAAGAAGTGGCTTGAGTATCTGCATCCATCGGTATGCCCTGATTGCGCCAAAGACGGCTGGCTTCCGGATACCCATGATTTCCACCTCATTACCTGCTGCACCAAGCACGGCAAACAGCTCCGCACGCACTGTAACCACTGCGGAGACCCCGTACGCTGGAACCGCTTTGGATTGAATCGGTGCCACTGCACCAAAGTGTTTGGTGATACTGAAGAGGCGAGCCAGGCCGAGCTCGCGGTTACCCGCCAGCTCGAGGAATGGATCCGATGCGGAAAAACGCACGAGCTGGCAGCCTACCAGGAACTGGAGGCGCTCCTGAGCAAGCGCATTTCTGCTGAAGAGTCTTGGGCTGAAGCCTCTATTGGCTGGATCCAGGGAGATCGCCTTCTGGTAGCCCAACGCCTCAAAGCATACCTTGCTGGAGCGGCCCCATTGGGTTCTCGAGCACTTGTCGCCGCGCTATCCTCAGCTTCTTCTCCATTACTGCAGCAGGCTCTACCCCAACTGCACGAGATGCTCGATAGCTTGCCTAGTCCCCGAGACCCGAAAACTCTGCCAAATACCTTCTATCTTGGCCACTCGGAGCTGCGCTTCGCACTGGGTTGTAAAGCCCTCACCGTAGAGATGCTACTCAAGAATCAGGTGCTCAATAACACCTTGGCACAAGGATCACTGACACAGCGGCACGTTTTTCTACCTGAGCTGAAACGCCTGTATACCTGCTATGCACCCCAAACGAGTCAGAATACACATAGTCTGACACTGACTCAGCTCGCAGGAGGCACCAAGCGTAAGACCCATGAACTGCTCTCTGACTTGCTTGCTGGCCATCTAGTACCAGCACCCGCTGAATCTTGGAGGCTTGAGGACTGGCGTGTGGTGTCACCTGATGGGTATACCGATGATGTCCCGGAGGGATACTCCACCCTCGCGATGGCGCAATCCATTTTGGGCGTGAACAGTCAGTATATCGCTGGATTCAGGCGATCAGGCCTACTCACAGGCCATCATCAGCGCAATAAAAACAATCGCTACTTGTACAAAACCGCAGAGCTGCATGCATTCCGGGAAAAATACATCGCAGCTGGAGACATTGCCTCTCTGACCAGCAGTTCAGTGACCGTTATCACCGACAAGCTTCGCTTTGCCGACATTCAGCCGGTCAGTGGGCCCGGGATCGACTCCAGTCCGGTTTTCCTATTCCTACGACAAGTCATCGATAGCGAAGACCTCAGTGCCGTGCTATCCGTCAAGGAGGGTTACTCTACCTCGGGCCGCAGAACCAAGTCCGCACCCAGAGTGGATAGCAGCCTTTGGATGACAGGCGGTGAGGCAGCAGAAGCGCTAGGACTCACTCCCCAACAGCTCTATCAGCTGGTAGACAAGCAAGACCTCGTGGCAACACGCCCCAAGCATGCCTCCTCCAAAGTAAGTAACTACTTCCTTCGCAAGCAGGTCAGCAAGATGAAGGGGAAGCTGGCTCGCATGGTGACGGTTGATGACCTCGCAGCCAAATGCGGAGTTACCCCCAGAAGAGTACTGAGCCGTCTTTGGCGATTGCTCAAAACCAAGCCATTAAATTACCAGGGGGCGGCCTGTATCGACCATAAGGAAGCTGCAATCCTGGAAGAGCACTTCTCCCGGTACTGGGATGATCAACAAGCCGCGGCATTTCTGGGGGCTACCGCAGCGGACATCCATAACTGGAAACGACTAGGCCACCTTACCCCCCTACCCGAAGGGCACCCTGGCTACCTTGAGAATCGCGTCCTCTTTGATTGCGAGCAATTCAAGACATTCAGGAGGCCGGGATGAGAAAGGTACCCACCACCCTGGAGCAATACGAGGAAATCGTGGCTCATCTCTACAGGGAGTTCCCAACGCTACTCAGCTGGGAAAGCGGGGTTTACAACCTGCGCTTTTATGCGAGCTTCACGATCGACCCCTGGTGGTTTCCCGCGGTTTGGCAACTTCTTGAGAGCTTAGCCTCGCTAGACGCGATGAACCTGATTGACCCACCGATCTTTAGAGATTTCAAAGATAAGCGAGGGCTACTCTCTATTTATTACGACGGTGGCGACGAGCTGTCAGAAATGCTGATTGAGGGTGTCGAGAAGCTTATAAATCGTCGTTAGAAATCCCTTTTTGAATCAAAGACCAACAAGCAAACCAATTACTTTAAAGTTTATTAAGTCATTGTTTTTATTGGTTATTTGACTTTTTGAAAACCAAAGAATAGCGTCTAAAGGCACTCACTTATCCAGGATTGACCATGCTGCCATTCACTCCCATCTTCGACCTCGAGCACTTCAGATCGCAGTTTGATTTCAATGGCTCGGCGGAAGAGATTCTGTTTTCAAACTACGAAGGCAAGGATCTCGGGACGGTTATCGCTGAAGCTCAGTCCGTTTCCAGCAAGCCGCCTTGCATCGTGGGAGCCTGGGTCATCATCGACCTCGACCTGGATGAGAGACAGGCGGCCCAGCTAGAAGCGAATGGGATTAACCCCACACTTCTGTACTCGCAGTTTTTGATTGATGACTTCCGGGAACGCTGGCCACTGGGCAGCCACGTATTTAGCACTCCTGTCACCAAAGATCTCGGGAGCGGCCTCATTGAAACCGGCAATACACTCTATGTGCTTTGGGGAAAGGGGTACCGCATGCGAATGACCCTGGATCATGCCGCAAAGATTCAGGATTCCGTATGAAGGCTCATTTGTTAACTGACGTACACAATGAGCACAGGAGTGCTCCGTACCGGGTGGAAGACCTGGACTTCGACATCCTGATCCTTGCCGGAGACATTGATAGCGGCTTAGGCGGAATCACCTGGGCTGCCGAGGAGTCTCAACGGCTCGGGGTACCCGCTATTTATGTGGCAGGAAACCACGAGTTCTACGGCACAGAGCTACTTAGTCACGATATCGCCATGCGCATCCATTCTACGAAGCTCGGGGTGCACTACCTGAACAATGAAGCCTTGGTAATTGATGGGGTGCGATTCCTTGGCACCACTCTGTGGACTGACTACCAGCTCACAGGAGAACACTCATACTTTGTTGAGTACCAGATCCGCCGTGCTATGTCTGATCACCGCCTGATTAGGTACGGAGAATCGCTATTTTCTCCCGGCCATGCACAAATCCTCCATGGCAATGCCATTGAGTGGCTTGAAGAAAGTCTTCAGGAACGCGGCGACTACGAAACCACGGTTGTCGTAAGCCACCATGGCCCATCCCAGCTATGCGTCCATCCAAAATGGACAGGCAGCATTGTCAGTAATGCCTACTGCTCGCATTTAGACCACCTGGTAGCACAAGCAGAATACTGGTTTTACGGGCATACACACGCGGCTTTGGACACGCTTCTCGATCAAACCCGCCTTGTAACTAATCCCGCCGGCTATCCCGGCCAGGAAACAGGCTTCAAACCTGATCTGGTTATCGATCTCAAAGGAGGAAAGGCCCAATGAGCCGGCCATTATTGGTCGTAGACCTGGAGGCCACATGCTGGAGGGACAAGCATACTGCGCCTGCTGAGAAGGAGGTCATTGAGATCGGTTGCGCTCTCGTGGCGTCAGACGGAACCGTACTTGATGATTTCAGCACTTTCGTGAAACCGCTGATCCATCCAATTCTCACTGCATTCTGCACAGAACTGACAACCATCACCCAATCAGACGTCGATACCGCCCCGGGTTACCCGGCCGCATGCGAGTTGGTCAATGAATGGCTTGGCCAGCGTGTCAATGGACTGGTTTGGGGATCTTGGGGCAACTACGACCGAAATCAGTTGCTTGAGGAGAAAGGCAGGCATTGCGCGGCTCCTGCATTCCTAGGTGTACCCCACATCAATTTGAAACGCCTCTGGGCGAGGTCGCAAGGCATCCCTCCGAGAGGAATGACCCGGGCTTTGGCGTATGCAGGAATCCAACCAGAAGGAACACATCACCGAGGCATCGATGACGTCCGTAATATCTCAAAGCTACTACCCGGTATCTCCCGACAGCTGATCAACCATGCTGTAGCCAAATGGACACCATATCCAGATCCAGGCAAGAGGACATAGCCATGTCAGAAGCTCCCCATGAGTCACTAGAAGAGAAATATCCAAGCCTGTTCGATCACGACAAGTTCATTTACCCAGTCGCAGTGGGCCCAGGCTGGATCCCGCTCGTTGACACCCTATGCTGCCTGCTCGTGAAAAGCACAGAGCAAGGGGCATCGGAGGTTAAGGTACTACAGGTGAAGGAGAAGTTCGGGACGCTACGCTTCTACACAACGTCTCGCTCAAGCTACCAAGGGGGGCTCATCAATATGGCAGAAGCATACTCAGCCAAACTCTGTGATGAATGCGGCGGCCCCGGAAGCATGGTGTGCATTGATGGCATTTATGCGACCAGATGCGAAAATCATAACAAAACGATTATATAGCAAGGGCTGAGCAGATTTAGAAATTTAAGAATTACTTTCATGCTTAATTCGGATTTGATAGAGAGGGACTTCAGGCATACAACCAGAGGGAACACATCACCGAGGCATCGATGACGTCCGGAATATCTCAAAGCTACTACCCGGTATCTCCCGACAGCTGATCAACCATGCTGTAGCCACGTGGGCGCCATATCCAGAGCCTGGAGAGAGGACATAACAATGCCAGAAGCCCCCCAAGAGCCGCTAGAAGAGTCTAGAGAAAAGCAGGCTACTCATCCGGCGACAAAAAACGCCCTCTCTAATGGTCACTCACGAAGGAATATGCATTACTCTGGGGCTACACGATTTGAAACTTTAATGCATAGCAATATATTCAGACGCCATGAATCCACAGCAAATACTCAGAAATCTTGCCGATTACTGGCCGATCATTGCTGAACTCTACAAGGAAAATGCCGACGGCATCATTATCGAGGCCAGTCTGCTCAAGGTCATTCGCTCCGTGGCGGCCCCTACGAGCAAAAAAGACAAAACAGCCCGGGAAATGGTGGCCGACCTAGAGCAATCCCGAATTTTGGAGCACCGCCCGCGCGGCCAACAAGGCTGGGAGTGGGAGCCAGGCGTTCTTCAAATGGTCGAATACCTGATCCAGGAACAGCAGCTTGGTCTGGTTGGCAACATCAAGGCCGGCATTGAGGCCATGGATCTGCACCGAGAAAAACTTGAGCAGGCCATTGAAGCCGAGAATCTGGAGGGCTTCCGCTACTATCTCCAATCCATCGATCGCCATTTCCGGAACCTGACCCAGGAAATTCGCGGTTCGCGTCAGGCGGTTTACCGGCTGGCAGAGAAAGCCAAAACCCAGGATAAAGACCTGCCAATCCGTGAGCGGTATGCTCGCGTGCTCGATGCTTGGGATGAATTTGTCACGCCACTGAATCAAATGGCCCGACCGGGGGAGTTGTTCGATCGCGCCCAGTCGGTTTTAGAATCAAATATGCGAGCCTGGCAGCAGTCCAGATCTATTCGTATCCTGGTGCAGGATGCGGAGCGAGATATGCTCAATGGGGTGGTGTACCGTCTTTTGGATTTTCGGGATGCTCTCCCCCAGGTGCTGGCAGACATGGAGAGGATTCTTTACCCGCTTGTGAAGCAGGCGCGGCTCAACACTAATATCACCCGGGGCGCCAACTTGGCACTGAAAGCTCTTGAGCCGTCTATTCAGAGTAAATCATCGGCCAATCAGAAGGTCATTGATTGGGGGCTTGCCATCAAGTCAGGTAACAAGGATAGCCGGCCAGATCGCAGTGATGCGCTGGTTGCCTTCTTATTCAATCTGGATCCGAGCAAGCCAAAGGTGGAGAACCGGCTTCCTTCCCTAGAAGAGCGATCGGAGTCACGCGCTCGCAAGGTCGTTCCGGTGCAGAAAATCCTTCGAAAATTGGGTGCTGCTGGGCCTGTAGATGATGTGATGGCCTGGATTCAGAAGCATTTCCCCGAGGCCAACCTAGTGGAAGCCCTAAGCGCCACAATGAAGATTCGCCACGACCCCCGATTGCGGGATAGAGAAATTACTGGTGACCGGGAACGCTACATATTTGGACACCGTGTTATTGGAATGACACGTAGAGGACTGCAATGAGCAATGTGACCACCAATGACGATGCCATTATCCGGGTTCTGCAATCAGTAGCAGAAGCTATGCCGAATGCCACCCATATCTATGACTCATTGCGAGCCGGCTATTTCATTTCCACACGAGACCACCGGTTCTTCCAGGAACTGATTAATGCGGAAGAAGGCTACAAGTTCCTCTTTCGAATGACCGGTCATAGTCTGGTACATCACCATGCGGGGTTCTACTACCTAGAAGCCCCCGAGGTTGGCCAGCCGTCCCAGTTGTCCGGCCGATCCCGGCAGTTCGCGGTTCTGGCGTTCTGCCTGGTAGAAGTTCTGGCCAGCGTTGGCCTAGACATCATCACGATGATCGATCACTCAAAAATGATTACCGAGCACGACATGGAGACCCTTCTTGACCGGTATCCGGATCATCTTTCCTCTGTAGAGATAATAGATATGGAGTCGCTGGATTCAGCCTTTAAGAAGATGAGCACCTATGGCTTTGTGTCCGATAAGGTCGAGTCAGCTAATGGCAATGGATACGAGCTGACGCCTTCCATGCGGTTCTACCTTGATGTGTGTGAAAAGCTGTCCCAGCAACAGCGTGAGCAAGAGAGTATGGATGCAGAGGTTATCATTGAAGAATAAATCCCTGAGCTTCGGCATTCGCCGTTACGCCCTGATCAACTCCGGCGACTACCGGTATGGCATCTTCCCCATGGATGCTGCTCTGTCCGTCTGCGGCAACAACAACATGGGCAAAAGCCAAGCGATTAATTCCCTGCAGTTCCTGCTGTTCAAGAGCACGAACGAGATGAATTTCGGGAAGTATGATGCGGCCAAGAGCCGGGAGTTCTATTTCAAGACCGACAGCAGCTACATCGTTGCTGAATTGATCACAAATGAGGGGGTTTTCCTGTTTGGGGCCTACGGCAAGGGCCCTGGGTATGGTTACGAGTACCAGCTATTCGTGGCCAAGACCGGCTTCCAGGACGAGTTCTTTATCGATAACGGTCGTGTCCTCACCTATGAGGAATCCATGGCGCGTCTTGAACAAACTACTCGTGTTCACAAGATCAACCGGGACGAGGCTCGTCAGGTGCTTTCTGGTGAGTACATCAAGACACCGGTAAAGCATGACCTGTCCCTGGTGCCCCTCCGTAACGCCGGCGAGAAACGCTATAGCATCTTCAAGCGGATCTACAAGAACCTGATTACGCTGAATGACATGCGAGAGCGCGACATCAAGCGACTGATCCTTGATGTCTTCTCTGACACGCTTACAGACACCAAGAAGTTCAACTATCGCGAGGAAGTGTCCCTTGCCTTCCGTGAGCACGATCTCCTGAAGGAAGAGATCGCTACTCTGAAAGGGCTTGAGAAGAACCTAGAGCGGTATCAGAACCGGTTATCGTTTTATCGCCACACCCGGGATGACCTTGAGGAGACCCGTGCCACTATTGCTCAGACTGCAATGGCGTTTCGGGAGCGAGCTGACGGCGAGGCTGAGTTGATCCGCAATGAGATTCAGACCGCCAAAAATAATCTCGAACTGGTCGAGAGCCGCAACAAGGAGCGGGGACTGGCCCGCGACGAATTGATGATGGCGCTGCGTCACCTGAAGGATGAGCAAGACGAGTACGAAAAAGCCGATCGGGAGTTCGCTCTGACCTCTGAGGAAGCCATCACTGGGGAGATTGAGGATTATCAGCGGCGGCTGGCGGAATTGAATGAAGCCATGAAGGGCGCGAGTCACTCTACCCCTGATCAAATCCGGACTGACCTGCGCCGCCTGGAGCAACAGAAAGAGCAACGCAGTAAGGCGCTAACCGCCCTCACCTCTTCTCAGCGCATCATGGACAAGATTGGCCTGGCCCCGGAGGTGCTTGAAGAGGCCTCTCGGGTTATCAACCCAGAGATTTTGTCTCTCGACATTGATACTGTTGAGGGGGATGCAAACCTGCTCAAGCGCTGGATTGAAGAACGTCAGGAGGAGTTGTCTGATGGCCGCCTCTCTGCAGAAGGTTTCTCGGTGCCGCTTGCCGGAATATCAGGAATTAACCTCGGTGAAACAGAGGAAGATCTCCGCCGGGAAATCAACCGGATAGACCTTTCCCTGATGAAGCTGAAAAAGGAGCTTGATGCGGCAGAGGACAAGGCCAAGTCCCAGCGCGAGATCAAGCGTCTCAACGATGAAATCTACAGCGCGAACAAGGATCTGATCAATTTTCACCGCTATTGTGATCTGAAAAAAGACTTGGATAAGCGAACCACTAATATTGCCGAGGCCAGCGCCAAGTTGGATGAGGTCACCAGCGTCATGAATGGTCTTGTAGAAGAAGTACGTCAGCTACAGTCCCGGTATGCCCAGGCCCAGCAGAGGATGATTAAGCATAATGAGGATCAGCAGGCTATCAAGAGGTTTATGGGGCACGAGATCATGACCACCAAATCGCTTCGTGACCTGGAAGGGAGCTATGTGGACATGGATCTGGATATCGCTGCAGCCGTTGACCATGCCGCCCAGGATTACGCGATCTTCTGCAATGTCCTGAATGAGCTAACCACCGCGGATCGTGAAATCCTGCAGGTTTACAGTAAGCACGCGAGTCTCGAGACCCTTGAGGAGCGAATAGAACAGGTGATAGCAGATCACAGCGCCCTGCCCGAAAAGCAGGAAATGCAGGTTCGCCTCAATCAAATTGCTATCACCAAAATCTCCAGCCGCCTGAAGGACATTTACGACAACTGGCTTCGCCTGGAAAGTGCGATGAGCGAGTTGAACCATAGCATCAACAAGAAAAAGGTTTCTAATCTTCAGCAGTTCAAGATTGAGCTGCGGCCGTATCAGAAGCAGATCGACGCGATCTACCACCTTATCGAGTCCTCTGCGAGTAACGATGACCAGATGACCGGAGACCTGCTCCGCAGTGCCGCCTGGGAAGAGAACATGAATGTGGTGGTGGCCAACGACGCCAACCGGACGCTGGGTGCCTTTGTGGATGACAAGGGTGGAGACCTGCTACTGGAAGACCTGTTTGAGCTTTCCTTCGTGCTGGTTGATGTCAACGGCAAGAAGAATGAAGCCTCCGATCTGGACGAGATGGCTAGCAATGGGTCAACGATGACCATCAAAGTGCTAATCAATATCTACCTGATCCGCCACCTGATGGATGCCAAGATGTTTGAAAGCCGGTATCTGCCCTTCTATGTGGATGAAGCCGGTGCCATCGACAGTACCAACCAGGAATCGCTGATCAACGTGTGCCGCGAGCTGGGGTTCATCCCTGTTTTCGCATCCGTACAGGCATCTGAGGTGACCCGGTACATTATCGATATTCAGCATGCTCGCACCGGGAACGGGATCATGTTTACTACTCAAGACTGGATTACTAACGACCCACTTGAAGATGAAGATGAACAACAGGACTTTTTTGTCGAAGGAGAAGAGTCATGACCCCGCTTCTTCGAGCCATGGCCAAGCTAGTGCAGGCAGAAGACATGACTTTGCCAGCCTCTGAAATTTCGGCCGGCGCCCGTAAGACCCTCTCATCAATCGAATGGGCTGACTGTATCCGCAAGGAGCGCAGAGGTGCAGGTCAGATTATTCGGGTCACCCAGCCGCACACCCTAAAGCAATATCTGGACAGGCAGTGGCCAGCTTGGACTGAAACAGAAAGTCCATCATCAGGGCCATCACGAGCAGAAAGCATTCGGGCGCGGCGTAACAGCAAGTCAGGCGCCAAGATCCAGCGGTGGCCCCTCCACATCCGCCGATCACCGGATTACGCCCCGACAGTTCATATCATGGAAGATGGTCAGCCCTCCTCCTTGGGGTTGGCCGGCACGGTCTATTTGGTTGAAAACCTGGAAATTTGGCTTTACATAGAAAAGATTGCGAGCCGTTTTCCCCCAGGCCACTGGCTCTATTATGCAGGGTTCGTGAGTGATCGGATGAAGGGCTTTCTGGCCGAGTCTGGCTGCTTAAAAATCGTCATGCTCCCAGATTATGACCCAGTTGGTTACAACAATTTCCTTAGCCTGAGGGCCGCTCTATCACCAACGATCCAGGTCGAGCTCTACCTACCGGAACAAGCCGACCAAAGCACCCTCAAACGTTACGGTAACGAGAAGCTCTGGCGAGACCAGAAGGCTTACAAGGCCGCCCTCGAGAAGCTGCGTGCTGAGCCCGGTAAATTAAGTAATTTTATAGAATGGCAAATAGAGCTCGGAATGGCATTAGAGCAAGAATATTTACTGATAGATGTGTGAATCGCCACCAGTTCCCTAAACTGTAGTAATTCACCAGCTTGGTGCTGGATCAAGGCTATACTTTACCCAAGGCCAGAGCATTGCCCAATTTACTCACTGGGCCCCATTTCTGAATT
>OJBY01000436.1_pt1 | contig 22439 bp, 25 predicted proteins | sample 1591731 | NCBI WGS metagenome assembly OJBY01 (sample SAMN05416837, study PRJEB24817) | seawater metagenome | isolation source: Sea water | place: Canada:Atlantic | collected 2013-07
CGAGATCATGCCTAGTCTCGTGGGCTCGGAGATGTGTATAAGAGACAGGGCCTCGTAGGTGTTGGCATACTGTGGTTACTATTGAAAGCCTAAAGCGACAGCTGGGAGCTACCCAGAGCGCCTAGCTTTGCGGTATCCTGCCAGCCCCAAAGAAACCTGTTCAGTTGCCATCAGCAACATTGGGTTGGATAGAAGGTTTAGCACTATGACATGGCTTGATGCCGTAAAATGGGACGCCGATGGTTTAATTCCGGCGATTGCCCAAGATTATAAAACCGGGCGTATCTTGATGATGGCTTGGATGAATCGCGAAGCCTTAGAGCTGACCGCAAAAGAACAACGCGCTATTTACTTCTCGCGCTCGCGGCAAAAACTTTGGCGTAAAGGTGAGGAATCCGGCCATGTTCAAAAGCTGCATGAATTGCGTCTTGATTGTGACGCCGACGTAATCGTAATGATGGTTGAGCAATTGGGTGGCATAGCTTGTCATACTGGACGCGAGAGCTGTTTCTATCGCGTATTTGAAAACAACGACTGGGTTACGGTTGATCCCGTTTTAAAAGACCCAAAAGACATCTACTAGGAGACTGCTATGAGCGATGTACTAAAAGCCTTGGGCGATATCCTAGAAGAACGTAAAGGCGCATCCGCCGACTCCTCTTATGTGGCAAGCTTGTACCACAAAGGTCTAAATAAAATTTTAGAAAAAGTCGGCGAAGAAGCGACAGAAACAATTTTGGCAGCCAAAGATGCTGAGCGCAGCGGCGAGAACAGTGATGTTATTTACGAAACCGCTGACCTTTGGTTCCACACCTTAGTGGCACTCGCTCAACTGGGCGAACGCCCCGAAGCTGTAATAAATGAACTAGCACGTCGTTTTAATATGTCGGGCTTAGAAGAAAAAGCCTCACGCACTGAGAAGTAAGCCATTATGACTGACTGCATTTTTTGCAAGATCGTAGCAGGCTCAATCCCAGCTAAAGTCGTTTATGAAGATGACTTAGTGATTGCATTTCATGATATCGCGCCCAAAGCCGATACGCACTTGTTGGTCATACCCAAAGAACATGTCGTGAATTTAGACGACTTACGCGCAGAACACGGAAATTTGATGCAGCACTTGCTGTTTTCTATCCCCAAAATTGCGCAGCAGCAGCAACTGGACGGCTATCGCACCATCACCAATACTGGTGAAGGCGGCGGACAAGAAGTCTTCCATATGCATTTTCATATTTTGGCCGGTGCAAAATTACCGGGCTTTTAACCAATTTTAAGGTGAGGTAACTCCATGTTAGGTGGTATTAGTATTTGGCAACTGCTTATTGTTTTGGCCATTATCATTATGATTTTCGGCACCAAAAAATTAAAAAATATTGGTGGTGACCTTGGCGGCGCAATAAAAGGCTTCAAAAAAGCCATGAACGAAGAACCGGAAGAAAAAGATACAAAAACGATCTCTCACAACGATGCAGAGAAAGACGAAAGCCTGAAAAAAGATGCTGAATTCAGCAAAACCAAGGATCAGGACAAAGCCTGATGTTTGATATCGGTTTTCTGGAACTGGTGGTCGTCGGGGTTTTAGGACTATTGGTTTTGGGGCCTGAACGCCTACCCAAAGCTGCTCGCACGATTGGCTTACTGGTTGGTCGCGTACGCCGCACAGTGAATAATTTCCAAGAAGATCTCGAACGCCAAGTTCGAACAGAAGAGCTTAAGCAAAAATTACGCGACCCAATGGCGACCTTCCTCGACGAAGACGTTACTAACCCGGGGCGGTTGCGTAAAGATGTTACTCCAGTGGAAAACAACATCGCCGAAAGCACTGAAGTCAGCCAACTTGATAAGCCGCAAGATAATCCTAAATCGACCGATACCCCCTCATGAACGATCAAGAACAACCGCTGGTTAGCCATCTCGTTGAATTACGCAATCGTTTACTGCGTTCAGTACTACTTATTCTCGTTATTTTCTTAAGTCTGTTTTACTTCGCTAATGATCTGTATTTGATCTTAGTAAAACCGCTATCGTCGTTAATGCCAGAAGGTGGCCAGATGATAGCGACAGGAATTGCATCGCCATTTTTAGTGCCATTTAAACTCACCTTAGTGCTGGCGGTGTTTTTATCTGTACCGTATTTATTGCATCAAGTCTGGGCTTTTATTTCACCAGGCTTATATCAGCACGAAAAAAAGTTTGGCATTCCACTGCTACTTTCTAGCATTGTTTTATTTTATAGCGGCATCGCATTCGCTTATTTTGTGGTTCTACCTCTAGCATTCGGATTTTTCACTGGGGTAGGGCCTGCTGGTATTTCCATCATGCCGGATATCACTAATATTTTAGATTTCATCTTAAAAATATTTTTTGCTTTTGGTATCGCCTTTGAAATTCCAATTGCGACATTTTTAATGGTACTCAGTGGCATTACCACGGTTGCAGCCCTTAGCGAAAAGCGCCCTTATATCTTCTTAGGTTGTTTCGTTGTTGGTATGTTGGTGACACCTCCCGATGTCATATCTCAAACCATTTTGGCAGTACCTATGTGGCTACTGTTTGAAACAGGCGTGCTGGCATCGCGTTTAATCAAAAAGCCTAGCGACGAGCAAGAAACAGAAGAAAGCGCTTAATCGCTACTCACTCATCCATTTAACCTAGGAAGAGTGTCACTCCCAGTACTAGCGGAGTCACCACCGTCGCCACAACGTTCATCGCCATAAACTGTGGCTGTTGGCCGATTGTTTTACCGTATTCACTGGCCCCTTTGGCACTTACTAAGGTTAAAGTCCAAGGAAGCAAGGCGAGCAAACTCCACAGTGGCCAATCGCCGCGCCCCACCGCTAAAACAATCACCCCAGCAGTGGCGAAACTCAGTACTCGATACATACGCACACTGGCGGCAATACCGTACTGAATCGGAAAATGCTTACGACCATGTGCAGCATCCGCTTCTAAATCTGGAAATTGGTTCAGTAACAGTAAATTATTAACCAAAAAGAAAGGCACCAGCGCTGCGAGTATCGTTGCCGTATCGATGCGCTCAGCCAACACTAAGGTTGTTCCTAACACCATCAACAAACCGAAGCTCAACCCCGGAGCAATTAAGCATATCCAAGGCGAACGATTAATCTGACGCGTGTACGTTAGAATAATAACACCACCCAAAACACCTAATGGCAATATTGCCGGCACTCGTAGCGCGAACCAAAAGCCAATAGCCGCGACCCCAGCTAACGTCGCTACTGCCCCAAGCAAGACCGCATTGGCGGCTTCGGGTTGCGATGGCAATGCGCCGCTACCACCACTAAAAGGAGTGCGAATAGTGCAGCTATCTAAGCCACTGCGATAGTCCTGATACTCGTTCAACATATTCACACTAATGTGGGCTAATAAAGCACCGAGCAAAATCAACACAACATCAACGGCTGAGATACTGACCCCCAACCGATAAGCACATGCTACACCGACGACGACACACGTAGGTGGCAAAATCAGAAACGGCACTCGCATGGTTTGAACAATGGTCTTCATGGATCTTCCTTGTTACACGGCTGACTATACATAAGATAGTTTTACCACAAATTATTGATCGCTCTATGACCCTATGTTGAACATGGTCAATATTGCTCAACGACTTACAACTGAATCGTATTAATTAAGGGGATTTTATTCTAATGTGAAATATTCCGCGTGAGTTATGATGTGCGTCATCTTTGTATTGGAGTGTATTAGAGTGGACTGGCAGGCCTCGCTTTCTATTCTTGTAACCATTGCGGTGCTAGGCACCCTGATTTTTACTAACGTCCGCCCTCATATCGTTATGATGGCCGCACTCACTATTTTTAGTGCCACCGGTATTTTAACCCCGAGCGAGGCCTTATCCGGCTTTAGCAATAGTGGCTTAATCACCGTCGCTGCTATGTTTATGGTCGCCGCAGGTATTCACTCCTCTGGTGGCGTCGACATTCTCGTAAATCGTGTTTTGGGAACACCGACAACTTTACGCTCAGCCATGCTACGCATTTTTGCTCCCGTGGTGTTACTCAGTGGCTTCCTAAACAACACCCCCGTAGTCGCCACTATGATCCCTGCGATTCATGCCTGGTGTCAGAAAATCGGGATTAGCCCTTCACGCTTAATGATCCCGCTCAGCTACAGCGCTATTTTGGGTGGAACACTGACCATGATAGGCACGAGCACAAACTTAATTGTGAACGGCCAATATCAAACGCTTACTGGCAGCGAAGGTTTTTCATTATTTTTCATTACCCTAGTCGGTATACCGGTGGCCATCGCCGGTGGTGCCTTCATGTTGCTGTTTTTCCCGTATTTACTACCTAAGGCCAATCAACAAAAAGAAGCCTTTACCGATTTACGTGAGTTCACCTTAGAAGTCTCTGTTGCGACTGATGGCCCTCTCGTTGGTAAAACCGTACAAGAAGCCGGCCTTCGTAACTTACGCCGAGTATATTTGGTTGAGATTGAGCGCGGCGATACTGTCCTTACAGCGGTGTCTTCACAGGTAACGTTACAAGGGGGCGACCGCCTAGTCTTCGCGGGTGAAACACAAGCTATCTCTCAGCTGCTGCGTATTAACGGTATCGTGCCATCATGCACTCAAGAAGACACCGCTCTTAGTAAATCTCGTCCAGAGCGCTGCTTGGTAGAGGCCGTCGTATCTCCGCATTGCGCTGCAATCGGCCAAGCAATTCGCGATGCTCGTTTCCGCGATCGCTATGGTGCGGTAGTACTTGCTGTTGCTCGAAATGGTGAGCGCATTCAGGGCAGTCTAGGCACAATCAAATTGCAGGCTGGCGACACTTTACTACTTGAAGCGCGCCCCGCATTTGTTAGTCGCCAACGCTTTAATCGTGACTTTTTATTGATCAGTGATTTAGGCAAAGAAACCCCTCAACATGACCGTGCCTATTTGGCTTGGGCTATTTTAATTGGTGTCGTCGGTGCCGCCGGCCTAGGCATTATTAATATGCTTGATGCCTCACTCATTGGCGCTGGATTAATGATCGTTACTGGCTGCTTAAACACGAATCAAGCGGAGCGCAGCCTAGATCTAACGGTCCTCATTACCATAGCAGCATCATTTGCACTTGGCGCGGCACTGCAGAAAACCGGTGTAGCCGCGATGCTTGCGGAAAATATCGCACTGCTAAGTGACTACAAACCTTGGCTAATGCTAATTTTGACTTATGTGACGGTATCGATCCTGACAGAAATCATTACTAACAATGCTGCGGCAGTACTTATGTTGCCGATCACCTTAGAAATGTCGGATAAAGTTGGACTGGCTCATGAACCCTTTGTGCTAGCCATTATGATGGCGGCATCCGCTAGTTTCGCAACGCCGCTTGGCTATCAAACAAACTTGATGGTTTACGGTCCTGGTGGCTACAAGTTCAGCGACTTTTTACGTGTTGGTATCCCGATGAATATCTTTGTTGGTGCCTTTACTATCGCTATAATTTGGCTGTTATTCCCTTTAACATGATGTCTAAACAGACTCTACATATTTAAATGGACTGTCACTCTCGATATGGATACCGATCGCAAAGCGAACACTTACCAACGCCTAATTAAAAGTGCGCGCGAACTCGTCGCGGAAGGCGGATTTACCGCCGCTAAACTAGAGGCCGCTGCCGAACGTGCTTTGGTAGAGTTTGATCTAGCCCAACGCTACTTCACCGACAACCTTTCACTTGCCGTAGAAGTCTTTCGTTACGCCACTCAGCATGAAGTCGATATGGTGTTTCAGGCAAGTGAAGCCGACGGCGACAATGATACTGTCACGGATCGCTTAGAACGTGCGGTATACACATATACCCGTCGGGCCTTACGCGCACCACGCATGGCGTATTCGCTGATTGCTGAGCCTGTTGATCCAGCGGTTGAAGTCGAACGGCTAAAATATAGGTTGGCTTACGCTGAGATTTTTGAAGACATAATTCAGGATGGTATTCGCACCGGTGAATTCACTCACCAAAATCCTAGCGTTAGTGCGGCAGCACTGGTTGGCTTGCTAGCTGAAGCCTTAATTGGGCCGTTATTTCCGGTTCAAGGAGATAATCCAGATATAACGGCCAGCCTCGATGCTCGAAAAGCCATGCCGGTCGATCAGCAAATTGAATTAACGGGATTATTGTGTGCTATTAGCTTGCGAGCCATTGGTGCGATACCAAAAGATTTATCTGAGCCGAGCAGTAATAACGACAGCTAATACAAACATTCGTAATTTGCCTTAGCTAATACCTCGGCGCGATTGAGATAACCGATACATACGAGTGCGCATCCGTTAAAGGTCGCACTCGTTTTTATTCAATTAGACTCAGGCAGATCCGCCATTAAACCATTATCCGTATTGCTAACTTGCGCTTCTTCAACCGCCGGAGTTTCCGCATCGTCTATCGCTTCAGCATCACATGACCATCCCCATGCGCGTTGCTTTTCTACAAATGCCGCCGCTTGCGCCTCACAATAACCAACCTCAAAAGCCGCAGACCATAGCACTTGCACACCGTCATCCTTGGTATAGCGCACGTCACACGGCACATCGTAGTCACCGCTGTATATCACCTCAATAAGGCGCACACTACCTTCATGCTGGCACACCATACGCGTATCAGTAGCTGCCAATGTCGGTGCGGAAAGCGCAAGCAATGCGCCAAAAGTAACCAGTAATTTCATATCCAATCCCTTAAAAAATGAAGAAGATTTACGACCTATCTGCTGTAATAGCCGGTCTCACTTACATAACCTATTGCACTACAACGAATCAAAGTAGCAGTGTCAATGGTTTACATTGATTAGGGATTTGACGTAGAGGAACCGAATAAAGTTTCCAGTACATGGGCTAAACGCAATGCTGCCAAGCCAATACGAAGCTCAAGTAAATCGCGCTCATCAGTTAACTCGTCGCGATTTAAGGTAATTGGCGCATCTAAATGTTGATAAATAGCGTGGGTAACTGCATACGATTCATTCGCCCACACTAAGGCATCTAAATTATTAGCGAGCGCAACATCCTCCGCCGTTAATTTATTCATTAACCGCTTTTGTTGACGAATGTAAGCCTCTTTACTGTTAAACATGCGGCCGTCCCAAGCGGCGTGCAAATTGGTCTTTTCATTATCCAGATGCACTTTAACTTTATTCCCGCCCCAATCATCCCCGTAACTAACGTGCAGAGGTTGATGAATATCGCCAATAAAGTGGCCGAGAAAAAATAATGCCTGCCAATCTGTTGCAGGGGCTTTGGCTAAACGCTTCTCCATTTCAGCAATTGCAGACACAACGCAGCCTTCACGAGGGCAATCATCTGCATTGACCGATGTAGCGCTACGATCAACATTAATATAATGCCAAGGTTTAGTGTGCTTAAAAGCGGTTTGATCTCGCACTTTATCGGGCCAGCTACAGCCTGTAGAAAAAGCTTGGTTCGGAGACAAAGACACCAAGGCATCAACCTTAGCTTGAGTTTTTGGCGTGAGCTGCTCATATGCAATTTGGCAAATGATGGCATGACCGCGAGATTCAAAACTGTGAACGCTGCCAGTACTCAACAAAACAAAAAGCGCACAGCTACAACGTAGAAAATTTAGCATCACGAGTGTCCAGCCAATAAAAACAATAGGCTAGCATAGCCCTGCGAAGCCTCCCACTGCCATCCTTAGAACGCTGCAATGAGCTAATGACAATGCCGACGTAACCGCTAGTTATCCGATAGATGAGAGGCGCCATTTGCGCCGGTAGGCATTAGTCCGCACTGACTAAGAATTCCCTGCCAAGCTTTTACATGGCGCTGATGAGAACGCGTCAACTTATCTCGCTCCACACTGACTTGCTGCAACCAAGTAAGGTATGCATCAGGAACCGGTACTAGTGTTCGAACGGCATTGAGATCCAACATGATTGCCGTGCCAAAACGATCAACTCGACTCATGTAAGGCTGCAATACTCCAGCGTAATATTTATAGAACACATTATTGAGAATATCGGCAGCTGGTGTGCTGCGCCCTACTAAGCACAATGATTTTACGTTAGTACGATACTCCAGCAGTTCCGCAACCTGATTATTCACGCGCGTTAATAAGCGCTGACTTTGCAGCCACTGACCAATCGCCTCGCTCAGCAACCACTGCTGCTGTTGCAGCTCCATTTCCGTGTCATCGTAGTCAAATTGCTGACTCTGCCAGCGGTTACCTTGCTGAAGTAAATAATCGAACACCTGTAAGGCAATATCGAGGTTATCAGCCGACGCTGGAGCAATAGGCACAGGTTGTGTGGCAGGACTAATCAGGCTTTGCCATTCATGGCCGGTAAACCAAGCATTCCACCAGCTATCCATACGTTCCGCACGTTTAGCGACTAATGCCGACGCTAAAGTCTCGGCTAGCTCCGGCTGTGTTTGCGCTAACTGCTGCACACAGACAGGGCCTAGCAATAAAAAATCACGCTCCATATGCAGACGCTGACTAGGCAAGGCGAGCTTACCAAGCGAACTATTGCGCTGGCCAATCACACGGCTTAACTCACACGACGACAGCCGTAAAAAGTCTAGGAGGTTAATCTGCGTGGCGTGAACCTCGATATGATTATCTTGAATACGTAATTTCGGTAAGGGATCTAACGACTGCTCAGCATCAAGCTCAACATTAAGAACACGCGCAACTCGCTGAGCGTAATCGTCAAGGACACTTTCAGGCGAAGCACTGCAAGCCGAGAGTACGGCAATAACCGCCAGCAGGACTATTCGCTTCGCAACAAGCTGAGCATCGCCGCTACCCAAGCCAGCCATTGACTACTCTGCTTCTAGCCAGTCGGGTTTAGGAACGAACTGCTTTTGTAACTCATCCATCGGGGCTAGATAGGCATCCGTGATGAATGGACGCTCCAAACTGAACACCTGATAGATACCCCCTTGAAGCATCTCTTGTGAAATGGACTGACTATCGCCGCCGATAAGATTACAACGCAGAAACGAAAACCACGAGGTAACAATAATCCAAGTATTTAGCGCCAAGCCTCTCACTTCTTCTTCGTTTGCAGCAATGATACCTACTTGATCTAGACCACGAAAAATATCAGCAACACGGTCTAGGCAAAGACGGAAAAACTGACGATAGCGGCTGTGTAGCTCAGGATCGGCACTCAATAAATGCTCCATATCGCGATGCAAGAATCGGTAATCCCACAGACCAGAAAATACTTCGCGCAAGTAATGTAGCTTATCGTTTACCTGCAATGGGCGCTCCGAAGGCACCTGCAAGATCGTCAGCACGCGCTCTTCGTAGCGTAAAAACAGATGATAAATAATCGCCTGCTTGTTTTTAAAATGATAATAAAGATTGCCCGGCGAGATACCTAGGTTCGCGGCAATGTGATTGGTCGTCACGTTGCGTTCACCTGATTCATTAAACAAAACCAAACTCGCATCAAGAATGCGCGCTTTCGTACTCATGAATTACTCCGCCCCTGTCTGATTACGCCGATATTGCCATATCGCATGGCTTTCTTGGCTAATTAATACTCTATGGGTTGACGTTTTAGAGTAATAACTCTAATAATGCAATCTCTGACTGATATTTAGCCTATAAGCACTGACACTTAGGTCCGCAGTCTCAACACTCACAGCTTACTGAGGAGCCTAGCTATGGTTGCCACGGTTACCGATTTACATACGCCGGATCGTGAAATTGAACGTTTGCGGACTCTGTTTATTCAACAGAAACAGGCATTTCGTAGCCATCCCATGCCCTCCCCTGAAGAACGGGTAGAACAACTTCGTCGTTTGAAGCAAGGTCTTATCGACAACCAAGACAAGCTCATCAGTGCTGTTAACCAAGATTTTAGCTGCCGCTCAAAAGATGAAACCTTAGTCGCTGAAATCATGATCACAGTTGAGAGCATCAACTACATGATTAACAACGTGCGTAAATGGATGAGGCCGTCGCGCCGCCATGTCAGCATGTTATTTGCCCCGTCATATAACCAAGTCGTCTATCAACCGTTAGGGGTTGTCGGTGTTATGGTGCCGTGGAACTACCCGATACAATTAGCGCTTGTGCCCTTGGCCACCAATTTAGCGGCTGGCAATCGCACTATGATCAAGATGTCGGAATTTACGCCCGCAACCAACAAAGCTCTAAAGCTATTGCTTGATGAAATTTTTGACGAATCTCACGCGGCCATCATCGAAGGTGAAGTCGACGTATCGACTGCATTTTCAGAGAAACCGTGGGATCACCTGATATTTACCGGATCAACCGCTGTCGGCAAGCATGTCATGGCGGCGGCAGCGAAGAACTTGGTTCCTGTAACGTTAGAGCTAGGTGGTAAGTCACCTGCGATTGTTGCGCCCAACACCAACTTGCAGCACGCAGTTGACCGTATTTGTTTTGGTAAGTCCTTAAATGCTGGGCAAACCTGTATCGCACCAGATTACGTTTTGATTCCCGAAGATCAAGAAGAGGCCTTCGTTAAGGCATATCAAACGTCATTCGCAAAAATGTATCCGAAGGTGCGTGATAACAACGACTACACCGCCATCATTAACGACCGCCAACACCAGCGTTTACAAGCCTGGGTAAAAGATGCGGAAGAGAAAGGTGCACGCATTACGGTGGTTAATCCCGCCAAAGAAAATTTCAGCGGCACACGTAAAATGCCGTTGCATCTTGTGCAAGGTGCAACCGACGATATGACAGTTCTACAAGATGAGATTTTTGGCCCAATATTGCCGTTGATCCCATACAAGACTTTAGAAGATGCTATCGACTACGTGAATGATCGTGATCGTCCATTAGCCCTCTATTTGTTCAGCTATGACAAGGAACAAGAACATAGAGTGCTGAATCGCACCCACGCTGGCGGCGTATCGGTCAATGACACTTTGATGCACATCGCTCAAGATGATATGCCTTTTGGCGGTATTGGCCCATCGGGTATGGGGCATTATCATGGCAAAGAAGGCTTTGTCGCGTTATCAAAAGCCAAACCGGTTCACCGTAAAGGGCGCTTCAATAGCGGCAAGTTTATCTACCCACCCTACGGTACAGCGATACAAAAACTCATATATAAAATATTCATCCGTTAAAAGGCGAGAGTCAGCATGATAGAAACATCACGACGCGGATTTCTGCAGCTAGGCGCTACAGGTACAGCCGCTCTCGCAATCGGCTCAGGTCTAGCGACCTTAACCGGTTGCAGTAAAAAACCAGCGACGGCACAAGGCTACAAAGTGCTGCGCGAAGGCGATCTGCTCTTTTTAGGAGCATTAGCACCCGCCGTTTTGGTCAAGGCATATCCAGGCCCACTAGGCCTTGATGCACGCGAGCGCTTGTTAAAACAATTGGATTCCATTCTCAATACATTACAAGGTCATGCCCGTGGTGAATTGTTAATGATGTTCGATTTAATGAACTCCGCACCACTGCGTTTAGCTACTGGCGCCCCGTGGGGATCATGGAGCGAAGCCAGCGTTAAAGATGCTGATGATTTTCTGAATAGCTGGAAACACAGCAGTCTACAAATTAAACGTATGGGCTATGCAGGCTTGTGTAAATTGATCTCTATTTCTTGGTACACACAGCCTGAAAACTTCCCGACGACGGGTTATCCAGGTCCGCCTGTGAAAATTCCAACCCCTGTATCGGCCTAATAATAGATCCGTACCGACGACAAAAAATAACTACGAGCGAAGATTATCAATCATCACTCGAAAATAAAGAGACGCATGTATGCAACCTAAAACAAACCGCACACCACCGATCCCAATGGTTGCCGGTATTCCCGATCCAATTCTTGAAGGAATTGCTGGCGGCTGGAATGTAGAAGACGCAGCTGATTTAAATGACGGTCAAATTTTAGAGGCTGATGTCGTTATTATTGGCACTGGTGCGGGTGGCGGCACAACAGCTGAAATTCTAGCTGAAGCTGGATTCAAGGTTTTAATGCTCGAAGAAGGTCCATTAAAAAGCACAAACGACTTTAAAATGGACGAGCGAGAGGCCTATCACGACCTTTATCAAGAAAGTGCAGGCCGGATGAGCAAAGATGGCTCTATGTCCATTCTTCAGGGTCGCTGTGTTGGCGGTACCACTGTCATTAACTGGACTTCAAGCTTCCACACCCCGGAAGAAACCTTAGGTTACTGGGCAGAAGAATTTAAGTTAAAAGGTAGCAGCAAAGAAGAGATGACACCTTGGTTTGAGCGTATGGAAAAACGCTTAAATATCTCTGACTGGGCGGTACCACCGAATGAAAACAACGCCGTATTAAGCCGTGGTGCCGAGAAGCTGGGTCTTGACTGGAAAGTCATTCCCCGCAACGTCGCAGGCTGCTGGAACTTAGGTTATTGCGGCACTGGCTGTCCGACCAATGCTAAGCAATCAATGTTAGTTACCACCATCCCTGGCGCACTAAATAAAGATTCTGCGCTGGTGTATAGCGCACGTGCTGAACGCCTAATTATCGAAGGTAAAAAGGTACTCGGGGTAGAAGTTACGGCATTAAATTCGGATTATAAACCGACCGGAAAAACCATTATTGTTAAAGCACCACATGTCGTTATGTCGTGCGGCGGGATCAATGGCCCGGCTTTACTATTGCGATCTAAAGCTCCTGATCCGAAAAAGCGCGTTGGTAAACGTACTTTCTTGCATCCAGTGTCTTTCAGCTTCGCAGAATTCGATCACTTAATTGATCCATATTACGGCGCACCACAGTCCATTTATTCCGATCACTACCAGTGGAAGAATGTTACTGGGCCTGCCGGTTTCAAAATGGAAGCGGCACCACTGCACCCTGGCCTAACTTCTGTATTACTCTTGGGTCATGGCGCAGCACATTATGATGCCATCACCAAACTGCCTAATATTAACGCTTTACTGTCGTTAGTACGTGACGGATTTGATCCTGAGAGCCCTGGCGCATCGATTGAATTAGCCGATGACGGTTCACCGATTGTTGATTACCCAATTAATGATTACATTTGGGAAGCCTTCCAGCGGTCGTTAACGACCATGGCCGAAGTACAATTTGCTGCGGGTGCAAAAAAAGTACGTCCCGCACACGTTGATGCGCCTTGGTATAACAATATTCACGAAGCCAAAGATGGGATTAAGAACCTAGAGTTCCGCTCCAACGCATTTACGGCTGGCAGCGCCCACGTTATGGGTGGATTATCGATGGGTGAAGATCTAGAAAAATGTGTGGTCGATAGCAATGGTAAATACCATTATCTCGATAACTTATTTGTCATCGACGGGTCAATTTTCCCAACCAGCATTGGTGCTAACCCTCAGCTATCGGTTTATGGATTTGCCTGTAAGTTAGCAAATCAACTGGCAGCAAAAATGAAAGCCTCTGCTTAATTCACGCGATTGCGTGTATTCACGACAATAAAAACCCCGCTTATGCGGGGTTTTTATTGAGCTATGAATAAAGGAATAGAACCGCACACACCTAGATGAAGCGATATGCCCCATGAGAAGCTCTATTGCTATTGATCTGTGTTTGTTGTTTGCAAGCGCGGCTTCTATTACTATTCGCCGCACTAGCAACCGTTAAGGCCAGCCTATGAATATTGTCGTCTACCCAGGCACTTTCGACCCGATCACCAATGGTCACACCGATTTGGTTGAGCGTGCGGCACGTTTGTTCGATCACATCATTCTGGCGGTTGCAGACAACCCGAAGAAAAGACCGATGTTTGACCTAGAAACCCGCGTCGACCTTGCCAAAGATGTTCTTAGCCATCTGCACAACGTTGAAGTCGTTGGTTTTAACAACCTTCTGGCCGACTTCGTTAAAGAGAAAAAAGCAAACATCATTCTGCGTGGTTTGCGTGCGGTATCGGACTTCGAATACGAATTCCAGTTAGCCAACATGAATCGTGTATTAGCACCGAATGTGGAGAGCATGTTCCTCACACCTTCGGAGCATTATTCCTATATTTCTTCTACGCTCGTACGTGAAGTCGGCTCTCTAGGTGGCGATATATCAACCTTCGTTCACCCCAAAGTAGTTGCCGCTTTGAAGAAAGCGATGAAGAATTCCTGATTAAAACCAGTCCTGACGGAGGTAAGTCATGGCCTTGATTATTACTGATGAATGCATCAACTGTGATGTATGCGAACCAGAATGTCCAAACGAAGCCATTTCAGCGGGCGAAGAAATTTATGAAATCGACCCAAGCAAATGTACGGAATGTATTGGTCACTACGACGAGCCGCAATGCCAGCTTGTCTGCCCTGTAGACTGCATCCCGCATGACGAGAACAACGCAGAAACTCAAGAAGAGTTAGAGGCAAAATACGAACGCCTTACCGGTAAGAAAATCGCTTAATACGCTATATTATCGGAACAGTCGGTTGTCTTGTTTGTGGGTTGCATGACCCGCCTCACTACAACACACTAGGGCCTCCCTTTGCTGGAGGCCTTTTTTATGCGCCTAACCTTTAAAATTCGTTCGTTGTCTGGCGCATTGGTCAGTTTATTCATCGCGTTCTGTCTTACCGCCTGCGCCATTGGTGGCGATGGTACGGTCAGTAGCAAACCCTCTGCTGTCGCAGTGGCTAGCGCTCATCCTTTGGCCACTCAGGCTGGATTAGATGTACTTGCTCAAGGTGGCAATGCTTTCGATGCTGCAATTGCCGTAGCAGCCAGCTTAGGCGTAGTAGAACCTTACAGTGCCGGGATGGGCGGAGGTGGCTTTTGGCTACTCTACAGCGCCAAGGATGATCAATATCACTTTGTCGATGCTCGTGAAATGGCACCCTCTGCGGCAGACAAAGACTATTACTTAAATAAAGACGGCACCGTCAATCGCGATCGAGCAACCAATGGCCCTAGCGCCGCTGGAATCCCAGGACAAGCCGCCGCCTTTGCCCACCTCGCTGGGCAATACGGTAAATTACCTTTGGCGAAATCTCTCGCCCCTGCGATTAAACAAGCGCGTCAGGGCTTTGCTATTGATGACCACTACCGCAAATTATTGAGCTATCGCTTAGAGGCCGTGCGTCGTTACCCTAGCTCAGCCAGTATTTTTCTTAACAGCGGACAAATTCCAGACGTTGGCTATAAGTTAGTACAACGGGATCTAGCCACGACGCTTGAAGCCCTCGCCCGTGCTGGCCATGATGGATTTTATCAAGGTCCAGTTGCCCAACGCTTAGTGACTGCCGTGCAACGTGACGGTGGTGATTGGACAATGGAGGACCTAGCCAATTACAAGGTGGTAGAGCGCGAACCCATTCGCATGGCCTTTGGTAATGCCGAACTGATCAGTGCTCCACCGCCATCCTCCGGCGGCATCGCCATAGCGCAAATGCTACAGATGTTGGATTTATACCATTGGCAGTCAATGAGTGAAGCCGATCAAACACACTTACTGATTGAAGTGATGCGCCGCGCATACCGCGATCGTGCCGAATTTTTAGGCGACCCGGATTTCGTCGATGTGCCGACCGCTATGCTTCTCGATCCAGCACGAGCGCACGCTTATGCTGACAGCATAGATATGACGAAGGCAACGCCGAGTTTATCCCTTAAAGGTCCTAAAAATATTGAAGAAGGTTTCCACACAACGCATTTATCGGTGCTGGATAAAGACGGCAATCGCGTATCAGCAACGCTGAGTATTAACCTGCCGTTTGGCTCAGCCTATACAGCCGCAGGCACGGGTGTCGTACTCAACAACGAAATGGACGACTTCTCGGCCAAACCCGGCGCAGCGAATGCCTATGGCTTAGTGGGGAACGCTGCCAATGCCATCGCACCGGGCAAACGCCCACTGTCGAGCATGTCACCAAGCATGATGGTATCAGACGACCAAGTGGCCATATTAGGCACCCCAGGGGGCAGTCGTATCATCAGCATGGTGTTGCTCGGCCTGCTCGAACACCAGCAAAATAAACCCGTTGAAGACTGGGTACGCCGCAAGCGCATTCATCACCAATACCTACCCGATGTGGTCGAATATGAACCCGGCGCACTTAGCCAAGCCTTACAGCAAGAATTAAAGGCTCGAGGTCATACATTGAAGAATGTGGGTCGAGCCTATGGCAATATGCAGGCGATTTTGTGGGATCGTACCACCAATAAAGTAACGGCTGCCGCAGACTCTAGAGGCATTGGCAGCGCCCGCGTCGTATCAGTAGCGAAGTAATACACGACATGACCGTGATTCTGTTTTACCTAAAAAAGGTTATCGGCATGCTGCTTATGCCGATCCCGTTAGCGCTAATTCTTATCGCCATTGGGTTTTGGCTACTGCGCAAACGTCCGGGTCGTGCACGATTTTCGCTAGTACTCGCTATGATGATTTTGGGACTGAGTAGCTGGCATCCAATTGCCGATCAACTCATTGCTCCCGTCGAAGGCGATTTCGCCCTATTTGATATTCGTCAACCGGTGGATGCTGTTGTGGTACTCGGCAGCAGCCACAACAGCAATCCTAATTTACCTGCGGTCATGCAACTCAGTGGCTCAGCGTTATTTCGCTTAGAAGAAGGTTTACGCATCGCCCGCGCGAATCCAAACGCCATATTACTAGTATCTGGTTACGCAGGCAGTGATCCCCGCCCACATGCCGACGTTATGCGTGAAGCGGCGATTGAACTCGGCATGACACCCGCAAAAATTCTGACTTTTCCCGAAGCACGAGATACCGAGGATGAAGCCAATATGATGGCTCCCTACCTAAAAGGTCTGCGCGTTGCTTTGGTAAGCGAAGCCTCGCACCTAACTCGCGCTATGATGTTTTTTCAAAACATAGGATTAGAGCCCATTCCGGCCCCCGCCTATCGCATGGCGAGCGACCACAGCGATTGGCGTATAGAATCGCGTGCAACCTACAAAAGCGAACGAGCAATTTACGAATGGCTAGGGCGCGGCTGGCAATGGCTTAAAGAGGTGATTTAAACAGCTGAACGTTAGGCTTGCTGCAATAAGGTACGTCGATAGGTTTCTTGAATAATCCAAGCATCATTACTCGCACGATGACGGCGTAACTTGCTGTCGTTGATTACCTGCGTTTTAACATCCGCCCACATCGTCATTTGGGCTTCCGACAAGATCATTTCTAGCGGGCTCAAATGGAATTTCATTTCGATACCCGCCGCATGAAAAAGAACCGTTAACCAAGGCTTATCCACCACCCAACCGTCGGAGTAAGCAGTCACCCCATCTAATAGCGAGTTTAAATATAAGGCGACGTCGAGTGCAGATTTACCCGCATTGATAAGGTTATCACGCGAGATACCATGCACTGCTTCCGCTGAATCTGCCCAATGAGTCCAATCCGACTGCGGAGCAATCAGAGTGCAAAAACGCTCATGATTTTCCAACACAAGACCAATTTCTATAGGGTAACTGGTCTGACCAAAGCCAGAGGCTTCAATATCAATAATGATTGGGTGTTCTGGCTGACGCACGGTTATCTCATTATTTATTCTTGTTTAACTAGCTGTATAGCACAGAAAACATTCTCAACCAGATTAGCGCTCAATTAACGCTGACATTGCGGGCAAAAAACGGTGGCTCGCTGCCCTTGGCGAATCTCTTTTAATAGACTTTTACACACCTTACATTCTTCGCCTCCACGGCCATATACGCGCAGCTGCTGAGCAAAATATCCCGGCTTACCATCGCCACCAACAAAGTCGCGCAAGGTTGTACCACCTTGTTTAATCGCAGCACCAAGCACATCTTTGATAATCACAGACAACTCGTTGTAGCGCGCTTTACTCACCTTCCCTGCCGCCAAAGTTGGTCGTATTCCAGCAAGGAATAGACTTTCATTTGCATAGATATTGCCCACGCCAACCACCACCTTGCCATCCATAATGAAGGTTTTAATCGCTTGGCTTTTGCCACGACTGCGAGCAAATAGATAATCGCCATCAAAGGCATCTGTTAGCGGCTCTGGGCCTAGGTGACTCAGATGCGTACTGTCTTCACCTGGTAAAACCCATAAAAGCGCACCAAAACGGCGAGGATCGTGATAACGCAACACTTTGCCATTACTCAGCACCCAGTCGACATGATCATGCTTTGCTGGTTCATCAGTAGGGGTTACTAAGCGCAGCGAACCCGACATACCCAAATGCCAAATTGCGGTGCCAACATCCGTTTCAACCAAGATGTATTTGGCTCGACGCGTTAAACCACGCACAGTCTGCCCAACCAACAATTGAATATCGTCGTCTATCGGCCAGCGCAACTGCGGCTGACGCACGATCACGCGCTCAATCCGCACATTGCGGAGATAAGGCTCAATACCCCGCAGGGTGGTTTCAACTTCTGGTAATTCAGGCATAGATCACATCAGTAGGTAGATACATGCGAAATTATGCCACACGCAGACATTGAAATTGCAGGCATAAAAAAACCCAGCCGAGGCTGGGTTTTCTTCAAGCAAAAGAAGCTTACAACGAGGAAATTGGTTACGTTAAAAGGAAAATAAGATCTATAAATTATAAAAAAGTTAGAAAAGATTTTTTAGAAAAACAACTTGAAAAAACATACTCTAATACGAAACTTACACTAGAAAATCTGCAAAATCTAAAACCTAACGATAGCAGAATTAAAAAAAATATTCAAGCACTTATTAAATTAAAAAAAGATAGTGTTAAGGATATCTCTGATTTAGCATTAGAGAAACGGTATCTCGATTTATATTTAAATATTGATTTTAAAGAAAGAGCAATTATAAATGATGATGTAAATAACATCAATGATATCAATTACGGAAACGGTAACATTACTTCTGACAATTCGGAAGGTTCGCATACCCACGCTATAAAAGTAGCAGGAATTATTGCTGCAAACAGAAGCAATCAAATAGGTGTTAAAGGGATTGCTAATAACGTGAAAATAATGCCTGTAGCAATTTCTCCTTACGGAGATGAACAGGATAAAGATGTTGCGTTAGCTATACGTTATGCAGTGGATAATGGAGCTAAAATAATCAATATAAGTTCGAGTAAGTATTTCTCAATGCATAGAAACTGGGTGATGGATGCTTTAAAATATGCTGAAGAGAAAGATGTTTTAGTAGTTACTTCTGCGGGTAATGAAGCTGAAAATTTAGATAAAAAACAAAACTATCCTGACGATACTGATGAAAAAAATAATGAAGTTTTAAAAAACTTTTTAAAAGTCGGAGCGTCAACTTATGAACTTAACGAAAATATAGTTCACTATACTTCTAACTACGGAAAAGAAAGTGTCGATATTTTTGCTCCTGCTAAAAATATTTATACTACATACCCTAATAATGCCTATGGATTCAGTAGCGGTACATCTTATTCAGCACCTGTAGTATCTGGAATCGCTGCTTTAATTCGTTCTTACTATCCCAATCTTTCCGCATCTGAAGTTAAAACTATTATTTTAAACTCAGGAGTAACTATCAACTGGGAAGTCAACAAACCTCCAACTACAAACAATAAAGAACTCGTTCCTTTCAGTACCTTATCCAAATCAGGTAAAATAGTCAACGCATACAATGCTTTATTGATGGCAGAAGAAGTTTCTAAAAAGAAAAAACGTAACTAATTTTCCTGCAATTTTAGAAACTATGAAATTATACCTATACATATTCACTATAATTTTTAGTCTTGTTGTTTCAGCACAAGAAAAGCCCATAGAATCATTCACTAAAAATGTAGATGGGAGAGCAAAGGTTTTTGGAAAAAACAATACTTCTATCATATATTCCGCAGAATTTAAAATAAGTGGAACAGGATGTAAGTCAAATAAAAAGCTTCCTGTAAAAGTAGTGTTGCCACCAAATAGCGAAGTTGAATTGTATGATATGATTCCATTAAAGAATAAAAAATGGAAGTGTGGTACTACGTATATATATACGGTTGGAAACTTTAAAGCAAAACCGAATAGAAGCTTTGTTTACGATTTACCATATGCTACTGGTAGTGCCTACAGAATAATACAGGGTTATTTTGGAAATTTTAGTCACCAAAAAAAGTATAGTTTAGATTTTATAATGCCCGAAGGAACTCCTTTATATGCTATACGTGGCGGAACAGTGATAAAGGTTAAAAAAGACTCAAATACAGGTTGTCCTACAATGAAATGTGCAGATGAAGCAAATTATGTTTGGATAGCCCATAAAGATGGTACAATTGCAGATTATGGACATCTAAAATTAAATGGAACACATTTAAAAGTTGGAGATGTCGTTAAAAAAGGTGATAAAATTGGACTTAGCGGAAATACAGGGTTTTCACAAAACCCACATTTACATCTTGAAGTTTTTATAGCTGAAATTAGTGGAGATAAAAGAACAATTAGCACCAAATTTAGAGTTGGTAAAAACCGAGCCTTGATGTTAAAGAAAGGTGATAATTACATGAAATTATAAGTTATTTAAAAATCTAAACTATCTATGTACATCATTTGGTCACTCATCAATGCTGCTTTTGGAATCTTATTTTTCGCATTGGTGTTAACTCTATTTTTTAAGGGGAAAAAGTTATTCAATAACAAATATGGCAACCCAATTATTGTAATTTTTGTAATAGGTGTTTTGGGTATATTGAATGTTGGTGATAAAGAGTTTAAAAATCAACATGAACTGTATGGTAATGATATTAAAACGAACACGATAAAATCGGTTGATATAAGAATGGCTGAAAATATCTCACAAATATTTCATTTAAATACACGGTTTAAAAAGAATGAGAAAAATGAGTTTGTTCCTAGTTTTTGTAGAACTGATTTAGCTGGATTTATTAGTGGTTTTGATTGGGAAAGTAAATCGGTAGTTATTAATAAACTTGATGATAATTCTTTCTCATATGAGGTAAATGGTTTGATGCATTGGAGTTTATTTGGGATTAAATTTTATACACAAAATAAAGACTTTGAAGGAACACTTACCTTAGAAGAGTATTAGATAAGGTATTCTTATATTTACTACCTAACATAATTTTTCTTGAAATCATTACAACCTCTCATCTTATTTTTACTTTGTAGCTTCATTGTTGCCTGCTCTTCTGTGCAGCCAATGGTTAAGCCATCACCTGTAGTTACTTCAGCTCTTTCTAAAAAACAAGCACTTACTGACGAAGAAAAGGAAGACTGGCACTTTAAAGATATTTATACAGATTCTATTCCTGGTATTAGCTTAAACAAGGCATATGGTTTTTTAAACAACAAAAAAGGTGATACGGTTATTGTTGCTGTTATTGATACAGAACTTGATATAGCGCAAGAAGACTTAAAAAATCAAATTTGGGTTAATAAAGACGAAATTCCTAATAACAATATTGACGATGATAACAATGGATATATAGATGACATTCATGGTTGGAATTATACAGGAACGAAAAAAGGAGATAAAATTCCTTATAGCTATTTTGAATATGTACGGATTATAAAAAAATACGATTCATTATTTAAACAGTTTAGTGCTGTTAATGATGTTCCTCAGAATAAGAAGAAAGAATTTGAACTATATCAAAAAGCCTATATAGCATATAATAAGAGGCTAAAAAAAGCGAAGAAAGATGTTGAGAATTATACTGTTGCTAAAGAACGCTTTGTTTCAGGAGTAGAAGTCCTTGAGCAGTATCTACCCAACTATGAAGAACCCTATAACCTTACCACCTTGGATTCTCTTAAACAAACGCTAAAAAATAAAGATGAGACTGAAAGATTAGAGCGTCTCATACATTATAAAAAATATAAGAATACACTAGTTTCTATAAGCAATCAACTAAAGTTATTTAAAGAAATCGTTGCATACAAATTAAATTTTGATTTTGATGAACGTTACTCTACAAATGATAATACGAATGATATAAATGACTTCCCTTATGGTAATAATGATGTTCAAGGTGTGCATAAGTTTAGTCACGCTACAGAAATGTCCTCAATTATTGCCTCTATTAGAAATGATACGCTAGTAGAAGGAATTAACGATAAAGTTAAGATAATGCCGTTGAGTATTTCTGTTGCAGGAAATGAACACGACAAAGATATTGCTTTAGCTATACGCTATGCCGTAGATAATGGTGCAAAAGTAATAAATATGAGTATTGGTAAAGACTTTTCATTATATCCAGAATGGGTTTATGATGCTCTAAAATATGCTGATAATAACAATGTTTTGATTGTAACTTCTGCTGGTAATGATGGTTATAATTTAGATAAAATTGAAAACTATCCTAACGATGCTAAAAATGATGGTATTGAATTTGTCAAAAATTTTATAAAAGTAGGGAACAGTTCATATCGTTTAGATGTCAAGCTAGTACAAAGAGCTTCCAACTATGGAAAAAGAGAAGTAGATATTTTTGCGCCAGGCACACGAATTTCATGCTTAAATAGATGGCGAATGACTACAGATACAGGCTGTCTCTTATACACATCTGACGCTGCCGACGAAGAGGATAGTGTAGATC
>OJBY01000439.1_pt1 | contig 22351 bp, 17 predicted proteins | sample 1591731 | NCBI WGS metagenome assembly OJBY01 (sample SAMN05416837, study PRJEB24817) | seawater metagenome | isolation source: Sea water | place: Canada:Atlantic | collected 2013-07
AGCCAGAGCCAGAGCCAGAGCCAGAGCCAGAGCCAGAGCCAGAGCCAGAGCCAGAAGTTAAACGTGGCTTTTTTGCGCGTTTAAAGCAAAGCTTAACCAAAACTCGCCAGAATTTAGGCGGTGGATTAGTTAGTTTATTCCGTGGCAAAAAAATAGATGAAGATCTTTTCGAAGAGTTAGAAACACATTTATTATTAGCCGATGTTGGTGTTGAAACCACCACTAAAATTATCGATTCTTTAACTGAATCTGCGTCTCGCAATCAATTAAAAGATGCAGAAGCGCTTTATGGATTGTTAAAAGCAGAATTAAAGAAAATTATTGAGCCTGTAAGTCAACCACTTGTGATTGCACCAAGCGACGGACCATTTGTTATGTTAATGGTAGGTGTTAATGGTGTTGGTAAAACTACTACGATAGGTAAATTAGCAAAACAGTTTCAAGCTGAAGGGAAGTCAGTGATGTTGGCGGCGGGTGATACATTCCGTGCGGCAGCGGTAGAACAACTACAAGTATGGGGTGAACGCAATGATATTCCTGTTGTTGCACAGCATACTGGTGCTGATAGTGCGTCGGTAATTTTTGATGCCATTAGTGCTGCTAAAGCACGTGGTGTTGATGTGCTTATTGCAGATACAGCCGGACGTCTGCAAAACAAAGGTCACTTAATGGAAGAGCTGAAAAAAGTTGTTCGAGTGATGAAAAAATTAGATGTTAACGCTCCACATGAAGTGATGTTAACGATTGATGCTGGCACAGGTCAAAATGCTTTAAGCCAAACTAAACTATTTGATGAAGCTGTTGGGCTAACGGGTTTAGCACTAACAAAACTAGATGGTACTGCCAAAGGTGGTGTTGTTTTTGCTGTTGCTGACAAACATAGCATCCCTATTCGTTATTTAGGTGTTGGTGAAGGCATTGATGATTTAAGACCATTTAATGGTGATGACTTTATTGATGCATTATTTACCGATGAAAGTTAATCTATTTGTGTAGTGACATCATAAAAAAACAAACTAAATAATAAGAATAAAAATGATCCGATTTAATAACGTCAGTAAAACATACCCAGGAGGGTTTTTAGCGCTTAAGCAAGTGAGCTTTGCTATTGCTCCCGGTGAAATGGCGTTTTTAACCGGGCATTCTGGCGCCGGTAAAAGTACCTTACTCAAACTGATGAGTATGATGGAAAAGCCCAGCGTTGGCAGTATTGAAATTAATGGTACTGAATTATCATCAATAAAATATAACCAAATTCCGTACGTACGCCGTGGTATTGGAATGATTTTTCAAAACCATAACTTACTGATGGACCGCACGGTTTTTGATAATGTTGCTTTACCGCTTATTATTGAAGGCTATAGCCATAAAGAAACTCGTAAGCGCGTTGAAGCTGCACTCGATAAAGTACACCTTTCTAGTAAACTAAAATGTTTCCCCTATATGCTTTCCGGTGGTGAACAACAACGTGTTGGCATTGCTCGGGCAATTGTTAATAAACCACCCATATTATTGGCTGATGAGCCAACGGGTAACTTAGACCCTAAGTTGTCATTAGATATTATTCGTTTATTTGAAGACTTTAACGATATGGGGGTGAGTGTATTAATTGCCACTCATGACTTAGGGCTAATTGCGCGGATGAAATATCGCACGTTAACATTAAAGCAAGGTCATATGATCACCGACGGTATTGTTGATGGTTTACAAGCAATAGGTGATGCTGATGAAAACTAATCATACGCGTCAAAGTAATAGCCAGTTAGGTTGGACGGGTCGAATTACGGCATATTTTATCCGTCATTTACAACAAGGCATTGGCAGCTTAGGTGACTTATGGCGAACGCCATTTACTTCCGTTATGACGGTATTAGTTTTAGGTATCAGCCTTACTTTGCCCGCCACCTTACATTTATTCGTAAAAAACACACAAATGGTGACTGAACAGTGGGATTCTGCCTCTGAAATCACCTTGTTTTTAAAATTATCAACATCAGAAAAAGCCGCGCAAAATTTTATTCAACGTGTGCATTTATATCCTGAGGTTGAGAGTGTTGTTTATATTTCCGCAGAACAAGCCTTAAGTGAATTCAAACTTATTTCAGGTTTTGGACAAGCGCTAGAGTACTTAGATAATAACCCATTACCAGCAACGGTATTGGTAACACCGACTCAACGCTTTAGTCAGGTTCAAGCAGCACGTGAGCTATTAATTAAACTGGAAAAAGAAAGAGAAGTTGATCAAGGTAAACTTGATTTAGAATGGCTGAAACGCTTAGAAGCTATATCTGAACTCATAGAAGATATTGTTTTGGGCATCGCCTTATTGCTGTGCTTATCTGTGGTACTCATTATTGGCAACACCATTCGATTGGCAATATTGAATCAGAAAGACGCCATTGCGGTAATGAAGTTGGTTGGTGCAACAGACAGCTTTATACAACGACCTTTTTTATATGCAGGTATTTGGTATGGCGTACTGGGTGGTTTAATTGCCGGTATTTGTGTCGCCATTTTAGCTAATTACTTTTCTGGTGCGTTAGGGCAATTAACAGATTTGTACCAGAGCCAATTTGTTTTGGATGGTCTTTCCTTCATTGAATTCATGTTCTTGCAACTAACCGCTGTTGCTTTAGGCTTACTCGGCAGTTTTATCTCTGTGCGCCAGCATATTCGGGCTATTGAACCAACGGCAGACTAATTTATGTCAATGTTAGGATCTTTAAAGATCCTAACATCACCTTGTTATTGTTATTGATTTTCTCCTTGGTGACAAAATTTAACAATTTTTTAATATAAAATTCGAAAGAGACTATTGTTTCGGCCTGTCTTCTAGGCTACTGTTGGCGTATTAAGTCGCGATAGTCAGGAAATAAGTGTTACAATCGCGAGCTAGATTAGATAAAGAGGTAATTAAATGAGTAATAAAGTGCAATCGATGGCTCTTACTGTCCCACAAAGTGGCAGCATTGAAGCATACGTGCAATCGGCCTATAGCATTCCTATGCTTACTGCTGAAAAGGAGCATGAATTAGCAACTCGTTTATATTCTGAAAATGATTTACAGGCGGCTCAAGAATTAATCATGTCGCATCTGCGTTTTGTTATTCACGTTGCTAAAGGTTATGCCGGTTATGGTTTACCGCAAGCTGACTTAATTCAAGAAGGCAATGTCGGTTTGATGAAAGCCGTTAAACGCTTTAATCCAGAAGTTGGTGTACGCTTGGTTTCTTTTGCTGTGCATTGGATCAAAGCTGAAATTCATGAATTTGTTTTGAAAAACTGGCGTATCGTTAAAGTTGCGACAACAAAAGCACAACGTAAATTATTCTTTAATTTAAGAAAGAACAAAAAACGTTTAGGTTGGTTTAGCAATGATGAAGTGAGCAATGTTGCTGAAACTTTAGGTGTTAGTACTAAAGATGTGCTTGAAATGGAATCTCGAATGAGCAACCAAGATCAAGCCTTTGAGTTATCAACTGATGATGATGACAATGTTGGCGCTAGCAGTTTTTCTCCAGCACAATACCTTGAAGACAAGCAATCTGACTTGGCGACAGAAGTAGAAGATAAAAACTGGGAGCAACATGCAAACCAGAGATTAAGCAATGCTTTAGTCGGCCTTGATGAGCGTAGCCAAGATATTATTCGTACACGTTGGTTAACGGATGATAAATCAACTTTGCAAGAACTTGCTAATAAGTATGAAATATCAGCAGAGCGTGTTCGCCAACTAGAGAAAAATGCATTATCTAAATTGAAAGGTGCTATGGCAGCATAATTTGATAAAAATAGATTTTTAGAAAGAGCCGGCTGTTGCCGGTTTTTTTATGGAAAAAATTCAGTCTTCGCTGATATGCAGTTTTACAATTAGAGTTTTTATTCTACGGCTAATTGTAAGTCTAATGTACGTTTTTAACCTGAATTAACATAGCTATATCAACCAATACAACTCTCCAACACTTAATAACAAACCTTGTTGAACTTTTATCGCAAGATGAATGAAGGCGATAACACGCCAATAATTAAAAAAGTAATTCATTGATGTCGGAGAAATAGATGTATTTAGAAAAAACCTTAAGTAGTGCAGTAAAAATGGCTTTATTTGCGAGTGCAGCGAGCTCGTTAGTTATTTCAAGCCAAGTTAATGCCGCGGAAGCCGAGGTAAGCGTTGAGCGTATTGAAGTAACAGGCTCTCGTATAAACCGTACTGATGTTGAAACAGCTAGCCCAGTGACGGTCATTTCATCAGAATTTATCGCGCAAAGCGGTTACAGCTCAGTAGAAGAAATTTTATCTGCACAACCAACTGCAGCAGGTATGAACTTAGGCGCAACAACTAACAATGGCTCTGGCGGCTCAGCGACTGTCAACCTACGTGGTATGGGTGCTCAACGTACATTAGTATTACTTAATGGTCGCCGCATGGTGTCTTCAGGTACTGGCGCAGATTCTGCGGTAGATTTGAACACTATCCCTGTTGCCATGATCAAAAATATTGAAATTTTAAAAGATGGTGCGTCAGCAGTTTATGGCTCAGATGCTATTGCTGGCGTGGTCAATATTATTACTAAGAAAGACTTTGTAGGTACAGAGCTTACAGTTGATGGTAGCCAAACTGATAAAGGTGACGGTACTAGTAAAGGTATCAGCATTTTACATGGTTTAGAGCTAGGCGAAGGTAACTTAGTGCTTGGTTTACAATATTCAGATCGTGGCGAAATTATTCAGTCGGATCGTGATTTTGTTGAACCAGGGCAGTCTTCTTTTATTCCAGAAGGTACATTAGGCAACAAGTTATTACCGAATGGAGAAGATCGGGAAACTTCATATGACTATACTGACGATAGCTACGCACAAACGCCGAATGAATTATTAAGTTTCTTTACAGCCTATAACACCGAGTTAGATTCAGACACTGAACTTAGTGTTGATTTTATGTATACCCGTCGTGAGTCAAATCAACAAATGGCTCCACAACCTGCAAGTATTGATCTAGCCGTTTGCCAATCTTTAGATGCAGATCCTAAGTCTTGCATTGAAATGGGCGATACACTTATTCCTGAATTGAAAGAGTTAGAATACCGCCGCCGTATGACGGATGCTGGCCCACGCATTTTTGAGCAAGAAACTGATACTTATCGTGCTTCAATCGGACTAAAAGGCTATTTAGAAAACGATGCCGTTTGGGATATTTCAGCAACTTATGGTCGAAATGACTCGAAAGATAGAGTACAAAATTCAATTCATGCTGGCAATATGCAAAAAAGCATTTACGAAGATCAAGAACCGTGGTTCACAGGTTTAGCAATGGACAACAGCTTTTTGGTTTCGGAAGGGGTAATTTATACCGAAAATAATGAAGGTGGTAACGAACAGTTTACTTTAGCTGCTGGCTATAGTGGCGTAACAGAAAGTGACATTGGTTACGCTGTTGGGTTTGAAACTCGCCATGAAAGCGGCTACTACACACCAGACCAAGTAACACAAGATGGTGAAAGCACCGCCGCACAGCAAGATGCAACTGACGGTAATTATTCAGTGCAATCAGTTTATGGTGAAGTGTCAGTTCCAGTAACCGACCAGCTAACTGTTGAAGCTGCGACTCGTTACGATGAGTACTCAACTTTTGGTGGTGAAATGACTTGGAAGCTTGGTGCAACCTACCGCTTTAGTGACTCTTTCATGGTACGTTCGGTGGCGGCAACAGGTTTTAGAGCGCCAAATGTTAGTGAACTTTATGGTGGTAATAGTGGCTCATTTGATTACTTAAGTGACCCATGGGGTAACGAGGTAGATCAACAAATTAAAGTGAACTATACCAGTGATGCAAACTTACAACCGGAAGAAAGTGAGTCATTCACCTTTGGCGCAGTTTGGGAAGTTGCAGATGGCTTATCAACGACAATAGACTATTGGAAGTTTGATATTACTAATGCTATCAGCCGTGTTGATGTGCAAAAAGAATTGAATGCTTGTTTCGATGGCGTGCAAATTTCTTGTGATGCTATCAACGTTACAATAGATGGTGATCTGTCTGAAATGACTTCACAGTTAACTAATATTGGTTCTCAAAAAACATCAGGGGTTGATTGGAACGTCAGCTACACCCATGACTTGTTTAAAGTGGTATTAGATACTACCTACTTAATTGAGTTTGAAGAAGATGATACTGACTACACAGGAACGATTGACGGCAATATTGGTGGTTATTCTGAAATTAAAGCAAATTTATCCGTTCAGGGTTATCTGACAGAAGATTTAACTGTTCTTTATAGTGCTCAATTTATCCAAGGTATGGATGGCGAATACTATGGTGATCAATTTTCAACAGATAACGTTATTTATCACAACGTATCAGCGTCGTATCATATTAATGATCAATGGGCAGTCAATGGTGGCGTTAAAAATGCTTTTGATACTGAGCCAGAAGCCGTGTTAGGCGGTAATGATATGGGTACAGTACCAAGTATTTACGATGTTGTAGGGCGTACAATGTTTATCAGTACCTCTTATAGTTTCTAAATTAATTTAGTCATGTTAAAAACGGTGGTTATGCCACCGTTTTTTGTTTTAAAATTTAGAAAATATTTATGTGACTTTCATCCAGTATAATTTCAACACAGGTATAGCTAAATAATTATATTTTGGTAGACTAAACGTATAAAAATAATACTAATAAAATGGATTTCCTATAATGGGGTCAAGGGCGAAGGATAATATCCACGCGATACGCCAAATTCCAAAATTAAAGTCGTTACTGAAAAAATATCGACAACTTAAAACCATGCAAACTGGTTTACTGCAGCTGTCAGAATTGGCCAGCACAGTACCGGATATGGATGCGTTCTATCATGCTGTTGAATCAGTTATTAAAACTCTATTAGTCACTGATAGTTTTCATATTGCACTTTTAAATCCTGCTGGTGAACTACAACTTAGTTATTGTCATAACCCTGTAGAAATGAGATTACGTGACCATGTTAATCTTACCAATTGGCGTAAAAGCCTGACTGGCTTAGTATTAAAACATCAAAAACCTTTTCACTGCTCTGCTAAAGAGCGAAAGGCGTTAGCTAAAGCGGACGAGATTGTTTTATATGGCTCTGAATTCATTGATTGGTTAGGTGTGCCGTTATTGCGCGGGAATCAAATTATCGGTGTGATTGCTCTGCAAAGCTATGATGAAAATTTATATTTCTCTAAACGTGATTGTCAAATATTAGAATTTATAGCTGAGCATTTAGTTACCGCGATTGACCGCGTACGCAGTAGAGAGTTGTTAGAGTCCAGTATTCGTCAACGCACTCTGAAACTGACAGAAACTAATCAAAAGTTACAACGAGAAATTGTTGAAAGACAACAGGCCGTAAAAACTCATCAAGTTTTACTTAATATCTCTGAGTTAACAGCAAAAACGCAATCAATAGAGCACTTTTACCAAGCATTACATCACGAAGTTAAAAAGTTACTTCCAGCCAATAATTTCTATATTGCTTTACTATCTCAAGATAAGAGTGAACTAGAGTTTCCTTATTATTGTGATGAAAAAGTCGAACCACCTAAAACTAGAAAGCTCAGTAGTGGCTTATCTGAATTAGCGATTAGCACGGCAAAACCGGTGCTTTTAACTGAGAAAATGGTCTATACCTTAGCGGCGCAAGGCGAAATAACTCAGCGTGCTTTTACATTAAATTACCCTGAAGATAAATTGCCTCAGGCTTGGCTAGCAGCGCCATTGTCAGATCAAGGCGAGATTTTTGGCGTTATTGCATTGCATCATTACCAAGATGAAAAAGCTTATCAAAGTAAAGATTTAGAGTTGATGCGTTTTGTTAGTCACCATATTTCGGTAGCGATATTACGTCATAAAACCCAGCAACAAGCCTTACAAAGTAACGAAGCGCTTGAACAGGTTATTAATAAACGCACCCAAGAGTTGCAAACAACTAACCTTAATTTGCGCATGCAAATCGAAGAGCGTCGTAAAGCTGAAGCGCGTTTGTATCATGAAGCGCACCATGATGCACTCACTCAGCTGCCAAATAGAGCGATGTTCTCTGATCGTTTAACCTATTCAATTAAGCATTTAAAACGCCACCCTAACCACAGGTTTGCGGTTTTATTTATTGATTTAGACCGTTTTAAAATGATTAACGACACACTCGGGCATCATGCGGGTGATCAATTTCTTATTGAGATTGGACTTCGTTTACGTGAATGTGTGCGGGATAATGATATTCTTGCTCGATTAGGCGGTGATGAGTTTGTTGTTCTATTGGATTCATTACAATCATCAGAAGATATCGAAGTCATTGCTAGTCGCATTATTAGCTCTATTGAGCAACCTTTTGAACTAGACGGCCACACGTTATATTCAAATGCCAGCATTGGTATTGCAAAAAGCAGAGTCAATTATAATAACGCCAGTGAAATTTTGCGTGATGCAGATGCTGCTATGTACCAAGCAAAGAGCTTAGGTCGCGGTCGCTATGTATTTTTTGATGACAGCATGCGTGAGCAACTTATTGCGAGTATGACCTTAGAGCAAGAATTAAGGCATGCGATTAAGAAAAAACAATTTGAATTACATTATCAGCAAATATCAGATCTATCGTCAACTAGCACTTTAGGTTTCGAAGTACTGTTACGTTGGCAGCACCCAACCAAGGGCCTGTTGACACCGAGTGAGTTTCTTTTTATGGCTGAAGAAACGGGCATGATATTAGAAATTGAAATTTGGGTGATTGAAGAAGTCTGCTTGCAGTTGAAACTATGGCAGCAATCAAATGAATATCAGCATGCTTATATTGGCGTTAACTTATCTGGGCGTCATTTAACCCAAGCAAATCAATTAACCAAACTGATTGAATTAATTCGTCTTAATACTATTGAACCTGAGCGATTGATTTTGGAGTTCAATGAGTCTGCTTTTATACGCCACACTGAATTAGCTTTAAAAGGGTTGCGTAAATTGAAAGAGTTTGGCGTTAAGTTGGCGCTTGATGATTATGGTGCAGGTTTATCGTCTTTTAACCTATTGCACAATTACCCCTTTGAATTCATTAAATTAGATCGCAGTTTTGTGCGAACGTTAAATCATGATGAAAAGAATTTGTCTTTAGTCAAAGCACTGCATGACTTAGGTACTAAATTTGGTTATCGTTTAGTTGCAGAAGGCATTGAATCAGAAGAAATGTTGAAGAAATTGCAAACCGTTGGTTGTGAATTTGGACAGGGATACCATATCAGCCGTCCAAGTAAAATAGCTAAAGAAAAAAATGAAGATAACGTCATAGAAATGTATCGAGCGTAAGACAAACGATAACCTGAACTACTACTTTATACCCAAGTGGTGTGGGTATAAAGGCTATTAACGTTAGCCTTTATGGAAAAAACCTTCAATTCTTAGTGCTATACCCGGAGTTGTTGTGTAATTTTCTTGCTCAGGAAATTCTAAAAATGGTTCAACCTCAAAAAATAGCCAATCGCGTAATGCATTAAATCGGTAGCGGTAACCTAAGGTGTATTTATCTATGATAAAACCACGATCGCCGTTACGTTCGCCTTCAACCTGTAAGCTCCATACTGACGCTGTGGTTTCATCTATTTGTTTTAGTTTATAAAAGCCATGTTTCCAACGAATACCGCTAAAGGCAGCGGAGCCTCGTATACTATAATTGATACGAAATTGTGATTTTGGACTTAGTTGATAATCGTATTCAAGCAATAATTTTGCTCCTAGACCATCATCTAGGTAATAATACACTGAAGGTTCAACTAAAAAGCCTTGGTTTTCGCCGATATCAAAAGCTCGCTTGTGTTTAGCTCGAGCAAATATATCACCCCCAGATATGCCTAAACGATAGTTCATCAATCTATTTTTATTTTTGTCTTCGGTATAATTAAGTGCTAAAGAAAATTTTTCATCTTCAGTTCTCGAGCTTTTATTTGCGGATTCTAAGGGTAAATTATTCAGTTCATCATCGGTGTCATCTGATAAAACGACACTGGCTTTGTTTTGAAAATGGGGGAGTTTAACCCTAACTCGAAAGCGAGTTTTAACTTCACTCCAGTCACGGCTTTTCGGCAACCAAGCAAAACGAATTTTTGCTGTTGTGGTTGGTGATTGTTGTTCTTCACTATCATTTGCGATAAAAAAACTATCAAACCAATGCGCTGACTGATAAACGGAGTTGGAAACCGTTTCATGCAATCCTTGCATCCAGTGATCATCTTTTCCTTCAGTAGGCTTGTTTGTTTCTTGAGTGTCATTTGCCAATACTGATGCTGCAAATGCAAAGTAAAATAAAACTGGACTAAACAGCCAGCAACACATCTTTTTACAATACATTTTTATCAAAATTTGTTTTACCTCATTATTTAGCATAACAGTTGGTGATTTTTTTTCTATAAACTTTATAATGAATTTAATTAAATTATAGGGGTTTTTTATGGGCGGTATAAGTATTTGGCAATTAGTGATTATTGCAGTGATTGTCGTATTGTTGTTTGGCACTAAGAAATTACGTAATTTGGGCTCTGATTTGGGTTCAGCTGTTAAGGGTTTCAAAAGTGCGGTGACTGATGATACGGCTAAAACAGAAGAAGAGAAGACAAGTGCTGATAGTTTAGCTGATAAGTCAGTTGAACAAAGTAAAGTTGTTGAAAAAGAAAAAGATCAAGCCTAATGTTTGATATTGGCTTCTGGGAACTATCCTTAATCGCTATCATTGGTCTGGTAGTATTAGGGCCTGAGCGATTACCTGTTGCAATTCGAACCGTACGCGGTTGGATAAGCAGTGTCCGTAGTTTTAGTGAGGGTGTGAAAAATGAACTTACTGAAGAACTGCGCATCCAAGAGTTGCATGCCAATTTAAAAAAAGCTGAACAATCTGGTATGAAAGACCTTTCACCAGAAGTGGCGGCTTCTGTGAAGTCATTGCAAGAAGCCGCAAAAATGGTAACTAATCCTTATCTACCGGCTGATAAAAAGGATGAGTCTTCTAAAGACATCGAACAGCTAGATGATAATCAAATTGAAAAGCAGGATAAATGAGTTCAGCCAAGAAGCAAACCCACACATTATTTGATCATTTATTAGAATTACGAACACGATTGTTGCATGCAGTTTTAGGTGTGTTAGTTGTGTTCTGTTCTATGATCTATTTTGCGCAAGATATCTATCAATATGTTGCCCAGCCGTTATTAGAAGTCATGCCTGCAGGCACACAGATGATCGCTACCGATGTCGCATCACCTTTTTTTACGCCTTTTAAATTAACAATAGTTTTAGCTATATTTATTGCTATGCCATATATTTTGTTTCAGTTGTGGTCATTTATTGCCCCCGGTTTGTACCAAAATGAAAAGCGCTTAATCGCACCTTTAATGTTCGGTAGTACGTTATTATTTTATAGCGGAATAGCGTTTGCCTATTATATTGTTTTCCCTGTTGCTTTTACGTTTTTCTCTTCAGTGGCGCCAGATGGTGTTACTATTGCAACCGATATAAGTAGTTATTTAGATTTTGTTCTAAAACTATTTTTTGCTTTTGGTGCTGCATTTGAAATACCTATTGCAATTATTCTAATGTGCTGGACAGGAATGACAAGTCCTGACAGTTTACGTGCTAAACGACCATATATAGTCGTTGGTGCTTTTGTCATGGGAATGTTATTAACACCACCAGATATTATTTCTCAAACGATGCTCGCAGTTCCAATGCTATTGCTCTTTGAAGTGGGCGTTATTATTGCTTCTTTTTATTATCGCGAAGAAGAAAAAAAAGAAGAATTAGAATCTGAAATAAAGGAAAAATAATAATGAATAAAACGACTCTACTTTCAATTTTTAGTATTGGCTTAGTTTCAATGTCTGTCACTGCTGGTACCCTAAATACTGAATTAGCAAAGTGTTCGCAAGTTAAAGATAGTTTAGAGCGATTAGTGTGTTTTGATGATTTGGCTAAAACCGCTTCGCTTTCACCTGTCAGTGAAAAGCAGCCTAGTACTTTGGTACCAGTAACTAAAAAATCAGCTAGCATTGCACCTATAGTAAGCAAAGAAGAAAATTTTGGCGCTGAACATTTGAAAAAAACGAATGTTAGCGAAGATGATCTACAAGTTGTGTTTGTTGTTGAAAAGCTAAAAAAAGATCAATATGGTAAATGGCGCTTTACCTTTAAAAATGGCCAGCAATGGAAGCAAAGCGATAGTAGCCACTTTAGAGTGAAAATAGGAGAAAGTGTTCTATTGAAAAAAGGTTTTATGGATGCCGTTTATTTGAAGAAGAATAAAGCCGATTCAAATAAAAAAATTCGCGTTAAACGTATTAAATAAACCCTTTGGACGGATTAACATTTGATAGATATCGGCGTTAACTTAACCAATACGCGCTTTGAAAAAGATCGTTCGGAAGTTATTTCGCGTGCCATACAAGCAAACATTAGTGCCATGTTGGTTACTGGTACTAATGTTCATGAAAGTCAGCAAGCGGTTTCACTTTGTCATCAATATCCTGGTTATCTATACTCCACAGCAGGAGTTCATCCGCATGATGCTGATCACGTAGATAATAATTATCTCGAAACTTTATATCAATTAGCACAAAATGATTGTGTAAAGGCTATTGGTGAATGCGGTTTAGATTTTAATCGCAACTTTTCAACCCCGACAAATCAACAACGGGTTTTTAGCGAACAAGTTGAATTAGCAAAACAATTAAAATTACCATTATTCTTACATCAACGAGATGCCTTTGAACCATGGTTTAATATTTTAGAACCCCACATAAATGATATTCCCGCATTGGTTACTCATTGTTTTACTGGCAGTAAAAGTGAATTACAGCAATGCCTAGAGGCTGGAATGTATGTTGGTATTACAGGCTGGGTGTGTGATGAGCGCCGCGGGCAAGCTTTACGCGATATTGTGTCGTTAATCCCGTTAGAGCAATTAATGATCGAAACGGATGCGCCGTATTTAACACCAAGAACCATTCGACCAAAGCCTAAAAGTAGCCGTAACGAACCGAGTTACTTGCCTTATGTTGTTAGCATGCTGTCTGAACTTATTGGTTGTAGTGAAGCGGAATTAATTAAACAAACTACTCTCAATAGTGAAAAAGTTTTTAACTTAAGTGCTAAATATGCGTAATTTAATTTCCTTAATCATTCTCATCTGTATCTCGATGATATCAAACGCAGTTTATGGTCAAGTTGGGGCAATGACAACCATTGCTGATGAAACGTCAGCTTTGCCATTTACGTTGCATTTGCATTTACAGCATATTTTTATTGGCAGTAGTCTAATTTTGACTCTAATGTGCTTTGCTTGGGCTAGAGCCCTACGTAGCTATAGTATGTTTTTTTTGACTCTGTATTTTTCAATCAAATCGTTATGGATATTGGCAGATGGTGATATTTCCATCATGGCATTATTCACTGATAGTCATTCGTTGTTAAAAATGGAGAATATCACTTTAGCAATACTATCAATTATTATCCTAGTTGGTTTTACTACTAAGCTATTTAGGTTAGAAAAGCACAGCCACGAGCACTACTTATTATTGCGTCGCTTTTCCATTATTCTTATTTTCATCATCCCAATAAGTTATTTTTTGCACGGTTTAGATCTTTGGTTATTAACCCAAGTTTTGACTAGCTTTAGCCTATTAGCTTTGTTATTTGTCGCAAGAAAATTATCAGAAAACCATAGCACTTTACCGGTGATTTATTCAATTATGTTGTTAGTGCAGCTAAGCTTTAATTTTATTGGCTACCTGCTACATTTTAGTCGCTTGCCTGCACAAATAAGTAATTGCCTTGATATGCTCGCATTTTGGTTAATGGCTATTATGATCACTTATATTATGGGCCGCCGATATTATGGCCATCTACAAGATGAAAAATTAGCACAGCAGAATGCTATGGCAAGTGCTAAAGCTTCTCATATAGCGCAAACAGAGTTATTAGCTGTGCAAGAACAAGGACAAGAGTTATTAGAAAGTCGAGTGCAAGAGAGAACGCTTGAACTAAATATTGCATTACAAGAGTTAGAAACAGCCAATCAAAAATTACAAGAGAAAAACACGCTTGATGAATTATCGGGGCTTTATAACCGCCGCTACTATGACCAAAAAATAATTTCGGAGTTTAGAAGAAGTCGACGAAATTTAACGCCGTTGAGCTTTATACTGGTGGATATTGATCACTTTAAAAAGGTCAATGATAATTACGGTCATTTAGCGGGTGATAAATGTATTGTTGAAATTGCCCGAGTTATAAAGTCACTATTGCGTAGAAGTTCTGATATTGGTTGTCGATATGGCGGTGAAGAGTTTTGCCTAATTTTGCCCGAAACCGATGAAAAAGGTGCTTTCGCGTTAGCCCAAGAAGTATGCGAAAGCGTTAGGCAGCAACATATACTCAGTAATAACAATGTTATTAATTTAACCATTAGTTGCGGTGTTACTACCTATCAGCAAGATAAAGATGTTACACCTGAAATTATTTTCGCGAGTGCCGATAAAGCACTGTATAAAGCTAAGCAAGCTGGTCGTAATCAAGTACAAGTAAGTTTGTTAAGTGAATTTAAATTATTGTAGGAATTAAATATGAATAATGCCTTTGGTCAATACCCGGCGCGTCGTATGCGCCGCATGCGCAGTGATGATTTTTCACGTCGTTTAATGTCAGAGAACCAACTTACTGTTAATGACCTGATCTATCCTGTTTTTGTTTTAGAAGGCGAAAACCAGCGTGAAGTAATAGCATCAATGCCAGGCGTAGAGCGTCAAAGTATCGATTTACTGCTTGAAGAATGTCAGGAGTTAGTTGATTTAGGCGTACCTGCTATTGCTATTTTTCCGGTAACACCTGCAGATAAAAAGTCTTTGATGGCCGAAGAGGCTTATAATGCTGATGGTTTAGCTCAACGTACTGTTCGAGCAGTTAAAGCAAAATTTCCATCTTTAGGTGTGATCACTGATGTCGCACTTGACCCATTTACTACTCATGGACAAGATGGCATTATCGATGATGAAGGTTATGTTTTAAACGAAGTCACCAAAGATATTTTGGTAAAGCAGGCATTATCACACGCACAAGCCGGTGCCGATGTCGTTGCACCATCTGATATGATGGATGGTCGTATTGGTGCAATTCGCCAAGAACTTGAAACGCATCGTTTTGTTAATACTAAAATACTCGCTTATTCAGCAAAATACGCCTCTAATTATTATGGCCCATTTCGCGACGCAGTCGGCTCAGCTAGTAATATTAAGGGTGGCAATAAGTTCTCTTACCAAATGGATCCGGCAAATAGTGATGAAGCCATGCACGAAATTGCACAAGATATTCAAGAAGGTGCTGATATGGTAATGGTTAAGCCGGGCATGCCATACTTGGATATTGTGCGTCGAGTGAAAGACAACTTTCAAGTGCCGACTTATGCTTATCAAGTTAGCGGTGAATATGCCATGCATATGGCAGCTATTCAAAACGGTTGGTTAGCTGAAAAACCTTGTGTTATGGAAGGTTTACTTGCGTTTAAACGCGCAGGCGCTGATGGCATTCTGACTTATTTTGCTAAACAAGTTGCACGTTGGTTAAAAGAAGAAAACTAAACGATACAAGGGTAATGACCGTACTATTTAGTGCGGTCTGACTAACTTATTTTCTAATCTAGTAAAAATGACAGACTAGTCCTTTATCTCTAGTGAAAAGCCTAAACTTTCTAGGTGTCGCCCTTCTTGACTTAATTCATCAGTAATTAACGGATGTTGTGCAAGCCAGCTTTTAGGTAATGAAAGTCGCAATGTTTGCTGAACAACATCGACTTGATAGTCTGGTAATATATCATCACTTCTACGACGACATAGAATGATAGCTAGACGTAATATGATCAGTAGTTTTGTTGCATGCTCGGTATCAATAGCTGACTGCTCGATTAGCAAACTATGTTCAATATCGCCTTTGTATAGGGTAACTAGCATCACTAATAATTGGCGGTCGGTATAGCTAAAACCCGCTAAATCTGCATGCGTTAAAATATAAGCACCGTGGCGTTGATGATATTTGTATTCTAATAACAAACCTACTTCATGTAAGTCACAGCTTGCCAATAAAACGTCAAAGGCATTATCTTTAATTAAATTCCACGACGAACTAAGTTGCTGATATAGTGTTTCTACCTTGTGTTTAACATGGCTTGCATGCTTGGTATCTGTATGAAACCTCTGTGCTAATGCATTAATTGTACGTTGACGAATATCAATCTTTCGACTGTTAGGCAGCATTTCATAAAGTAGCCCTTCACGTAATGCGCCACTTGAAAGCGACAACTTTTGTAAAGAAAATTGTTTAAATAGTGCAATAAGAATAGCAAGACCACTGGCAATTACCGGGCTACGTTCTGATGATAAGCCTGGAATGCTAATGTCTTGAATATTGTTAAAGTTCAGCAATTCATTTTTAATTTGATACAAGAAATTTAACGATAATATTGAAGGTTTGTGCTGATAAATTAATATCTCAGCCAATGCTTGCATCGTACCAGAGCCACCCAATGCACATTGCCAGCCGATGATGCAATATTCATCACGAATTGATGCGATGGCATCTTCTGCCGCAGCGATGGCATCGGCAAAGTTATCGGTGCTAAGTGTACCACTTGGGAAAAACTGCTGATTAAAGGTGACACAACCAATATTGAGGCTAACGGCTTTTTTAACCTCAAAGCCATGACCGGCGATAATTTCTGTACTTGCACCACCAATATCTAAAATTAGGCGGTTGTCGGCGCTACAACAAGTATGAGCCACCCCTAAGTAAATATTTTTAGCTTCTTCTATACCACTCAATAACGTGATTTTATGGCCGAGTGTTTTTTCCGCGGGAATGAAAAAGTCAGCACGGTTTTGCGCTAACCTTAAAGTTGCCGTGGCAACAATACGAATGTTTTCGGTAGGGATATCTTGTAGGCGTTCTGCAAAAAAGCTTAAACACTCTAAACCTTTTGCAATGACGGCTTCAGATAAAACATTATTGCTATCGAGGCCTGATGCGAGGCGAACTTTACGTTTTACTTTATCAACAACTTGCACACTATCGGCAAGTTGTCGGGTAATTAGCATATGGAAACTGTTAGAGCCTAAATCGATCACCGCATATAGAGGCGATAATATCTCTTCCTCGGTGATCGTCATTAACTAGCTATTCCTTTGAGGCCTTTTATTACCAGCACTACGATTACGGTTTTGACCACCGTTATGAGGCTTATGACGACGTTGGCGAGGTTTAGGTCTCGGTAAATCAGTCAATAAAGCATCATGATCATACTTACTTACTGGTAATGCATGCTCAATATAGGTTTCAATAGCAGGTAAGTTAAATACGTATTGCTCACAAGCTAAGCTAATTGCGTGCCCTGTTGCGCCAGCTCGGCCGGTACGACCGATACGGTGAACATAATCTTCACAGTCATCAGGTAAGTCATAGTTAAATACATGAGTAACAGCAGGAATATGTAAACCACGAGCGGCAACGTCAGTAGCAACTAAAATATCTAATTGCCCTGCAGTAAATTGCTCTAAAATTTTAAGGCGTTTCTTTTGAATTACATCGCCAGTTAACATACCAACACGAATTTTATCGGCTTCAAGGTGGGCATGAATTTTTTCACAAACATGTTTAGTATTAGCAAAGATAATGGCTTTTTCTGGCCAATCTTCTTCAATAAGTGTTTGTAATAAAGGCATCTTATCTTCATTTGAAGGATAAAATAGTTCTTCAGAAATTCGGACATTAGTCTTTTGATCAGGTTCAACTTCGACGCTATCCGGATCATTCATATGTTCAAAAGCTAATTCTTTAACGCGAAAAGATAATGTCGCTGAAAATAGCATACTTAAACGTGCTGTTGCTGCAGGCATTTTGCCAAACATGTAGCGAATATCTTTAATAAAGCCTAAATCGAACATGCGATCCGCTTCATCAAGTACAACTGCTTCAATATTATTGAGGTTGTAGACGCCCTGCTTTAAATAATCAATTAATCGCCCACAGGTGCCGATCAGAATATCAACGCCTTGTTCAAGCTCTTGACGTTGACTTTCATAACCTTCGCCACCATAAACACAACCTAAACGTAATCCCGTGCTTTTTGCCATCTCAATCGCGTCGCGATGAATTTGTATGGCTAGCTCACGAGTTGGTGCCATAATAAGCGCGCGTGGTTGATTGTGTTTAACATCTTTCTTTTGCAATAAATGGTGGAATGTTGCGGCTAAAAAGGCGATGGTTTTACCTTCACCAGTTTGCGCTTGACCCGCAATATCTTTACCGGTCAGTAATATAGGAAGAGACTTTGCTTGAATTGACGTGCAATATTCAAAGCCCATAGATTCGAGACCAGTAACTACTGTTGGCTCGAGCTTAAGTTCCGAGAACTTTATTTCAGTTAAGTGTGTTTTTTTCATACCGCTAGCTTAACAGGTTACACAATTTAATAGAATCGAGTTTTAGCTAAATTGTTTGATAAATTTACAGTATTAGTTGATTTTGAAATTAAATGCCCATAACTGTTATATATGATTGTTGGTAATTCAAGATGATGAAGGTATAATCTTAACCAATTGGCATAGTGCCACCATTAATGGAGATATAAATGAGCGATAAAATTGTTCAGTTAACTGATGATAGTTTTGACTCTGATGTAATTAATGCATCAGGCCTTGTTCTAGTTGATTTCTGGGCTGAGTGGTGTGGTCCATGTAAAATGATCGCACCGTTGTTAAACGACGTTGCTGAAGAATACGCTGACAAGGTGACTGTTGGTAAATTAAACATTGACCAAAACTCAAATACACCACCAAAGTATGGTATTCGTGGTATCCCTACGTTACTACTTTTTAAAGATGGTGTAGTTGCCGATACGAAAGTTGGCGCATTATCAAAAACTCAATTGAAAGAGTTTATTGATAACAACTTATAAGAAAAAGGTCCGTTTATCGGGCCTTTTTGTTTTTAAGTCAAAGATCAAGCAGCTGATCCTTTACCTGTTTTGTTTTTAGTGCTAAGTTTAGCATTCGAACGAAAAACATTTCAAAAACCATATTCAAACATCCTAAATTGCCAAACGGCACAGCATAACAACCTAAATAGTCTAAGAACCCCCACTATGAATCTTACCGAACTTAAAGAAAAGTCGATTAGCGAATTAATCAAACTCGCAGAATCAATGAAATTAGAGCACTTAGCTCGTAACCGTAAACAAGACATTATTTTTGCCATTTTAAAAGCCCACGCTAAAAGCGGTGAAGATATTTTCGGCAGCGGTGTTTTAGAAATTCTACAAGATGGCTTTGGCTTTTTACGCTCAGCGGATTCTTCCTATTTAGCTGGCCCTGACGATATCTATGTATCGCCAAGTCAAATACGCCGATTTAGTATGCGTACCGGCGATACAATTCAAGGTAAAATTCGTCCACCTAAAGATGGTGAGCGTTACTTTGCTCTATTAAAAGTTGCAGAAGTCAACTTTGATCGCCCAGAAAACTCTCGTAATAAAATTCTTTTTGAAAACCTAACACCGATTCACCCAACCGACCGTTTAACGATGGAACGTGGAAATGGATCGACCGAAGATATCACTGCTCGTGTTTTAGATTTGGCTTCACCTATTGGTAAAGGTCAACGTGGTTTGATTGTTGCGCCGCCAAAAGCAGGTAAAACTTTATTACTACAAAATATTGCTCAAAGTATTGCCCATAATCATCCTGATGCAGAGTTGATGGTATTGCTAATTGATGAGCGTCCAGAAGAAGTTACCGAAATGCGTCGCCTAGTAAAAGGTGAAGTTATTGCATCAACATTTGATGAGCCTGCAAACCGTCACGTACAAGTGGCTGAAATGGTAATTGAAAAAGCAAAGCGCCTAGTTGAGCATAAAAAAGATGTTGTTATCTTACTTGACTCGATCACCCGTTTAGCACGTGCTTATAACACGGTAATTCCATCATCAGGCAAAATACTAACTGGTGGTGTTGATGCTAATGCTTTACATCGTCCTAAGCGTTTCTTTGGTGCGGCACGTAATATTGAAGAAGGTGGTAGTTTAACTATTATTGCCACTGCCTTAGTAGAAACAGGTTCTAAAATGGACGAAGTTATCTACGAAGAATTTAAAGGTACTGGTAATATGGAGTTACACCTTTCACGTAAGATCTCTGAAAAACGTGTTTTCCCTGCTATTCACTTTAACCGCAGTGGTACACGTCGTGAAGAGTTATTAACTAAACCTGATGAATTACAAAAAATGTGGATCTTACGTAAAATCGTTCATGAAATGGGTGAAATAGATGCCATGGAATTCATGATTGATAAATTAGCGATGACCAAAACTAATAACGAATTTTTCGATTCAATGAAGCGTCAGTAATTTCGCAAAGTATGCAATGATGTAACTTGCTTTAGATATTATAACGGCCCTTGATTTGGGCCGTTTTTTTTATGTGAAATAAACTGTTTAACTGTAAAAAGCATAATTTGAAAGTTTCAAAGTACCGTTCTTGTCCCACTATATTATCAAGCGAATTAATTAATGCAGCCGGTATCTGCCTTTTTGAGAGCTCCGCTATTACCCGATCTCTATTCCCGATGAAGCTACTCTAAAAATTTGAGCGGTAAATCGGTATTATCCTTACAACCTGTGCGAAACTGGCTACTAGCTTATTCTATTAACCTATATTATCTATAATTACAGCGATATATTTTCAATTGAACCAGTCACGGTATGTGAAAGATTAGTGTTATTTGAAAGCGCCTTTAGAAGTTTCTACGCTTTTAGCATGCCAAAAACTTGCATAGATAACATTGAATGAGACCTTACAAATTGGCACTCAGCAGCTAGTGGTAATGTATTGAGGTTAATAAATACACGAGTTGCTTAATTAAAAAGCAAACAAACACCTTTACGCAAATAAAGTGCATTTAACGGTTGACGTGCTGCGAGAAATCGCCATAATGCGCTCCACTTCTTCGGGGCAACCCAAGAAGCTTGTTTTAAAGAGTTAACTTCCAAGGTTTCGGCCAAAGCAGCTGACTTAACGTCTTAAAGTAGGGTTTTGAATCTTCTGCAAAGAAAGTTCAAAAAAATGAAATAAGATGTTGACTTTAAAACACGGACGCGTATTATACGCATCCTGCTTCAGGCAAGGCCTGCAGCAACGAAGCAAAGCGAATGAGATTTTGTTTCGGTTAACTCATCGAGTTAACGTTCTTTAACAATTAGTTATCATGCAATTTGTGTGGACACTCACATTAACGTTGATTTTACATAGTTATCCTCGGATAACAAAAAAACAGCTTAATATGATGTCACACAAAATTAGTACCATTTAAGCGTTTCTTTATAAGGAATGTTTGAATGATACGTTTTATGTAGTTATCTAGTTCCTAGTCGGGATTAGTTAACACGACAGAATTCATTGAGCAGCATCACACTTTTATTAGTGAGGATGCACAAACGATTTTTAATTGAAGAGTTTGATCATGGCTCAGATTGAACGCTGGCGGCAGGCTTAACACATGCAAGTCGAGCGGTAACAGAGATAGCTTGCTATCTGCTGACGAGCGGCGGACGGGTGAGTAATGCTTGGGAATATGCCTTTGAGTGGGGGACAACAGTTGGAAACGACTGCTAATACCGCATAACGTCTACGGACCAAAGGGGGGGATCTTCGGACCTCTCGCTCATAGATTAGCCCAAGTGAGATTAGCTAGTTGGTAAGGTAATGGCTTACCAAGGCGACGATCTCTAGCTGGTTTGAGAGGATGATCAGCCACACTGGGACTGAGACACGGCCCAGACTCCTACGGGAGGCAGCAGTGGGGAATATTGCACAATGGGCGAAAGCCTGATGCAGCCATGCCGCGTGTGTGAAGAAGGCCTTCGGGTTGTAAAGCACTTTCAGCGAGGAGGAAAGGGATGTAGTTAATAACTGCATGCTGTGACGTTACTCGCAGAAGAAGCACCGGCTAACTTCGTGCCAGCAGCCGCGGTAATACGAGGGGTGCAAGCGTTAATCGGAATTACTGGGCGTAAAGCGTGCGTAGGTGGTTTGTTAAGCAAGATGTGAAAGCCCCGGGCTCAACCTGGGAACTGCATTTTGAACTGGCAAGCTAGAGTATTGTAGAGGGTAGTGGAATTTCCAGTGTAGCGGTGAAATGCGTAGAGATTGGAAGGAACATCAGTGGCGAAGGCGGCTACCTGGACAAATACTGACACTGAGGCACGAAAGCGTGGGGAGCAAACAGGATTAGATACCCTGGTAGTCCACGCCGTAAACG
>OJBY01000444.1_pt1 | contig 22300 bp, 25 predicted proteins | sample 1591731 | NCBI WGS metagenome assembly OJBY01 (sample SAMN05416837, study PRJEB24817) | seawater metagenome | isolation source: Sea water | place: Canada:Atlantic | collected 2013-07
CTCGCGGCTTCACATTGTAATCTATCACCCGCTTCACAGGCACTAATATCTTCATCGTAAACCTCTCTCATTATGCTTTGCCGCTTATGTAAACAAACTGACGTTTACATCAACCAGACCAGCTTTACGGCGTCGCGAAGCAGGTCTAGCCTGCTATATATCCTACATGGGAGACTCCCTCTTGCGCACCATCGTTCCCGCCATTGCATTGGCTTGCATTACATCCGCACCAGTCTGCGCGCAGGAAACACGCGTAATGCCGGCGGATCACATCTCTCCTGCCTCCAGCATGGACGATATGGACTGGCTGGTCGGCCAATGGGAAGGGACCGGCATTGGCGGGAACCGCGCAACGGAGAGCTGGCTGCCGCCGACGGGTGACACGATGGTCGGCACATTCATCCAGACCGGCGACAATGGCGGCATTCAATTCACCGAACACCTGTATCTGGTGGAGCACGAGGGGAGCCTTGTGCTGCGGCTCAAGCACTTCAATCCAGACCTGACAGGCTGGGAAGAGCGTGACGATATGCTGACGTTCCGATTGGTCGATATTGAGCCATGCGCAGCCTATTTCGCCAGTCTGACCCTGCGCTGTGACGGAGACGATGGATTGGTTGCGGCGGTGCAGATACGCAGCAAGGACGGGGCAGCGAATGAGCTGATTTTCCGCTTTCGCCGCACTGGGGAGCCGCTTGTGCCCTCGCGCTGCAGCCGTGCCGTCACCACTCTGGATATAAATGACTGTCTTTTGGCGGTGTTTGAAAGGGCCGATGCACGGCGCGGTGAATATCTTGCCGCTGCGATTCAGCAGGCAGATGGCAATGCTGAACTCACTGCGCAAATTGAACAGTCAGATGCGGCGTTCACCGCCTATCGCGATGCCGAATGCGGGGCTGTATATACGGACTGGATTGAAGGCAGCATCCGCGGCGCCATGTCACTATCTTGCAGGATCGCAATGACAGACCGTCGTACGAGCACGATCTGGCAGAACTGGCTGACCCAAATGGACTCGACCACGCCTATCCTGCCGGAGCCCGCTCCGACACGATAGGCGCGATGGTCAGTTGCGGATCAGGCGGCTTCCTTCACCTGTGCAACGATCTTGCGGGCGGCATCGCCCAGATCGTCAGCCGAGATGATCGGCAGGCCCGAATTGGCGAGGATATCCTTGCCCTGCTGCACATTGGTGCCTTCAAGGCGGACAACCAGCGGCACGGAAAGGTTCACTTCCTTTGCCGCAGACACAATGCCATCGGCAATGATGTCGCACTTCATGATGCCGCCGAAAATGTTGACAAGAATGCCTTCCACTGCCGGGTCTGACAGAATGATCTTGAATGCAGCAGTCACCTTTTCACGGTTTGCGCCGCCACCGACATCGAGGAAGTTTGCCGGGAAGGCGCCGTTCAGTTTGATGATGTCCATCGTCGCCATGGCGAGGCCTGCGCCATTGACCATGCAGCCGATATTGCCGTCGAGCTTTATGTAGGCAAGGTCGTGCTTGCTGGCCTCGACTTCCATCGGATCTTCCTCTGTCTCGTCGCGCATGGCTTCGACATCGGGGTGGCGGTAGAGCGCATTGGAATCGAAGCTCATCTTGGTGTCGAGCACCAGCAATTCGCCATCCTTGGTTTCTACCAAAGGATTGATTTCGAGCATTTCGCAATCGAGCGTGGTGAAGGCTTCATACAATTGCTTGCTAAGCTTCTGGGCGGCTTTCGCCAGCGCGCCCTCCAGCTTCAGTGCGAATGCGACGGCGCGGCCATGATGCGGCATGAAGCCGGTTGCCGGATCGATGGTGATCGTTTCAATCTTGTCAGGCGTATTATGCGCCACGTCCTCGATATCCATACCGCCTTCGGTGGATACGATCATTGCGATACGACTCGTTTCGCGATCCACCACCATGGAGAGGTAGTATTCTTCGGCAATATCCACGCCATCCGTGACATAAAGCCGGTTGACCTGCTTGCCGTCGTCGCCTGTCTGGATTGTGACCAGCGTATTGCCCAGCATGTCCTGCGCATCGCTTTTCACGTCATCCACGCTCTTGGCGAGGCGCACACCGCCCTTGGCATCAGCGGGAAGTTCAGAAAACTTGCCTTTGCCACGACCACCAGCATGGATCTGAGCCTTTACGACATAAAGCGGCCCGGGCAGCTTTTTCGCACCTTCGACAGCTTCTTCTACATTATTTGCAGGGTAGCCGGTGGGGATGCCGATGCCGAATTTCGAGAGCAATTCCTTGGCCTGGTATTCGTGAATGTTCATGCGCGGGTGCCTTCATATGTCGAAAAATGATTCCTGCGGCGGGCTTAAGCATCATCGCGCACGCCTTGCAAACCCTGCTTTGGTCTATCATCTCCATTTGCCACAATGATCGACACGATAAGACTTGAGCAAATCTGCCGTGAGGCGGGTCACATGGCGCTTCAGCGGTGGCCGGGTAACGGCTATGCCTTGGAAAGCTGGGAGAAATCTCCCGGCAGTCTGGTCTGTGAGGCCGATCTGGCAGTCGATGCCTTCCTCAAACGCGAGCTGGGGCGGCTGCTTCCGTCCGCCGGTTGGCTGAGCGAGGAAACTGCCGATAATGCCGGACGGCTTGGCAAAGGTCTCATCTGGCTGGTCGATCCGATCGACGGCACCCGAGATTTTATCCGCGGCCGGAAAGGTTGGGCGGTATCTGTCGCGCTGATCAGTGCCGGACGTCCCTTGTGGGGCGCACTGGTCGCCCCTGCGCGCGAGGAAGTGTGGTCCGCCAAGGCGGGGCAGGGTTCTTGGCGCAATGGCGAACGATTGGTTGCATCGCGCCGCACGAAATTTGCTGGCGCGCGCGTACCTGCCGATGCGCTTGCCAAAGAGGACCAGGATCTCAGCCTCGTCGACAAGCCCAATTCCATCGCCCTGCGCGTGGCCATGGTGGCGAGTAATGAAGCTGACATGCTGGCCACTTTGCGATGGGGATATGAATGGGACATTGGTGCTGCAGCCCTTATCGCGCGTGAGGCCGGGGCGCGGGTGACCGACGCATTCGGCAAGCCAATCGCCTATAACAAGCACGATCCGCGCGCCTTTGGCCTGCTGGTCAGTGCGCCCGGCATCCATGCAGCAGCGGTGGAACGGCTGGCCAAAAGGGCAGCACATATTTCACGCAATTAGCTCACCCAGAACAAAAAAGGGGCGCCCCGCAGGACGCCCCCCCTTTTTAAAGATAGGATCGAGCGATCAATACGCTGCATTCACATCTTCTTGTGTCACAGGCGTAATGCGGATCTCCACACGACGATTTTCCGATCGACCTGCATCGGTGGTGTTATCGGCAATCGGATATTGCTCGCCATAACCAACCGTCTCAATGCGAGAACGCGCCACGCCACGTGACACGAGATAATTCGCCACGGATTCGGCACGGCGACGCGACAGGTCCAGATTATACTGGTCGCTACCGGTCGAATCGGTGTGTCCCATCACGTCGATCAGGCTGCTTGGATGCTCGACCATGCTTTGCGCGACACCGTCGAGTGTAGAGCGCATCTGCGGAGAGACCGTGGTCGAATCAACTGCGAAGGTGACATCAGGGAAATTAACAAGGATGCCGTCGCCATTGGGGGTTTCCGAAACATCAACACCCGTGCCTGCGGTGACTTCTTCCAGTTCACGGATCTGTTCGTCCATGCGGTAGCCGACATAGCCGCCTGCTGCACCGCCAATACCTGCCCCAACAATGCGTGCAGTCTTGCCGCCGATAAGACCGCCCAGAAGGTAGCCAAGGCCCGCGCCGCCGACGCCGCCGATAGCGGTGCGCGAGAGGACCTGATTGCCGGTGTTGGGGTCTGTCACACAAGCGGTGGTGGTGCCAACCAGCGCCAGTGCGCCGATCGACGAGAAAAGAATCTTTTTCGATTTCATGAAATTTGTCCCTCTTGCTAGCAGCAGACTCCATAGGTCGAGTCCGTCCTTGCATAGAAGATAATGATCAAAGGGCCACCGCGTTCCGTAACTTCCTGTGATACTCTCTCTTCGCGCCGCCGTGCTAATCTGCTAGCGCCCGAATCCTGATGTCACCATTTCCTTGGCATTTCCTCGTCGCACTCCTCCTCCTGATAGTGCTCAACGGTGTTTTTGCCATGTCTGAACTGGCGATCGTATCCGCGCGCACGGCGCGTTTGCAGATGGCGGCGGATCGCGGCAGCAGAAGCGCAGAAGTCGCCCTGCGTCTTGCCGCAGAGCCGGGCAAGTTTCTTTCCACCGTGCAAATCGGCATTACGTTGATCGGTATCATCGCGGGCGCTGTTTCGGGCGCCACTCTGGGTGAGCCGACAGGCGAACGGCTGGCATTGCTTGGTCTCGATCCGGAAACCGCCTCCAGTGCAGGTTTCGCGCTGGTCATCGGCCTCACCACATTCTTCAGCCTGGTGATTGGCGAACTTGTGCCCAAGCAATTGGCCCTGCGCACTGCGGAGCCGATTGCATTGGTGATGGCGCGGCCGATGGATATGCTGGCGCGAATCGCGGCGCCTTTCGTCTGGCTGCTCGATTCGACGTCCAATATGCTGCTTGCCGCGCTGGGCATTCGCCACAAGGGTGATCACCGATTGACCGCCGAGGAGCTGCAGATGATCTTCGCCGATGCTACCCGCACCGGCGTGATCGTGGAGCAGGAACGCGCCATCCTGTCCGGCATCATGCGTTTGGCTGACCGGCCTGTGCGCGAACTGATGACCCCGCGCACCGAAATCGATTGGCTGGATGCGGACGCCAGCGAGGAAGAGATACGAAGGGTGGTCGCTGGTTCGCCGCATTCGCTGTTGCCTGTTGCCGAGGGATCTCCGGACAAGATGGTGGGCGTGGTCAAAGTGCGCGAGTTGCTGGCGCTGCAGGTTGCCGGCGCGCCTGTTCGCCTAACGGACCTTCTGCGCAAGAGCGAGGTCGTTCCCGATCAGCTTGATGCGCTGGATGCGTTGCGAGCCCTGCAGCAATCAGGGACCGGCATGGCAATGGTCCATGACGAATACGGCCATCTGGACGGGATCGTCACCACGGCCGATGTCCTGTCTGCCATTGCCGGTGATTTCGCCAGCCATCAGGACGAAGGCGACATGCCATTGATCGTGGAACGGGAGGATGGATCGCTGCTGGTTTCTGGCGCGCTGACTGCTGACACATTGGCCGACCGTCTGAATCTGGATCTGCCCGAGGGGCGCGAGTTCGCCACTGCTGCAGGCTATGCGCTTTATGTGTTGAAGCACCTTCCGGCTGAAGGCGAGTATTTCTGCGATCAGGGATGGCGTTTTGAAGTCATGGACATGGATGGTCGCAAGATCGACAAATTGCTGGTTAAGCAGGAGGGATAGTGCAGGCGCCTGCCTTCAGGCACCTTCTATTTGCCCTTCACCAATGTAACCCTTGCCCAATGGGGCGAGCGCAATCGTCAGCCAGGAATGACTGAACGCGCGCTCTGCCCGTCACCTTCTGGCGCGGCGATGATGGCGCGGGTGCTGGCACCCTTGTCCACTGTGTAGGTCAAATGGTCGCCTACGCTCGAACGGATGCCCGGATCGGCCTCGCCCGCGTGCTGGAGTGCGCTGGTTTCAACGGAGCTACGCTCTGCCGGGCCGCCAAACAGAGCTTCCAATGCCTGTTCCGATGCGGTGCCTTCTACTGGACGCGGAGCACCCGGCTCTGGCGGGGCGAGATGGAAATCAGGCGGGATCACCAGTGGAGCTTGGCGTTGCACGGCGAATTCATCCGGCCGGTCGCGCGAGCCGAGATCGATGCCGCCACATGCGGACAGCGCTCCGGCGGCGATTGCCACGGTGATGATGCGGGAGAATTTTGCCATGGATATCACTCTTTCACGTAAATTCGGCATTAGGCCGGCCCGGTGTAGACCGGGGCAGGTTCAGGCTTCGGCGTCCTGCTCGCTTGCCGGTTTCTCGCGCATGAACAAGGCGCGGGCAAGGATTATAACGACGCCAATCGTAATTGCTGCATCGGCAATATTGAAAATCAGGAATGGGCGAAAGTCCCCGATGTGGAAATCGGCGTAATCGATGACATAGCCATGCAGAAATCTATCACGGATATTGCCCAATGCGCCGCCAAGCACCAGCCCCAGGGCCGCGATGTCGCCTGGCAGCTTTTCGCGCATCATCCAGATCAGCACGACCAATGCGATCAGTGCGGTGACGCCGACAAGGATCCAGCGCATTTCCATGCTCGTCGCCTCGAACATGCCGAGAGAGACGCCATAATTATTGGTACGGGTGAAATCGAAGAAAGACAGCAGAGGATAGGTTTCGCCGATCTGGTCCAGCCCCAGTCTTTCGACAATGAAGAACTTCACCCATTGATCTGCAATGAAGATGGCCAGCGCGATGGCGAGGCCGATAAGGCGATATCTCCGCTGCGCGGTCATTTTCCGGCGTCCATGTCGCGCACCACGCTTTCACAGCGATTGCACAGCTCGCCGTCTTCAACCACTTCGGGCAGAAGACGCCAGCAGCGCCCGCATTTCGCATCGCTGGTCTTGGTGACGATCACTTCATCACCATCGCCCGGAGTGACGTTTCCGGTGATGAACAATTCGGCTAGATCGGAAGGGCTGAACCCTTCTGGCACTGCGCTTGCAGGCACGGTAATTTCAGCTTCCAAGCCAGAGCGGATGGTCTTTTCACGGCGCAACGGTTCGATCGCTTCGGTTACGCGTTCACGCAGGGCGCGCAAGGCGTCCCAGCGGGAAGCATCGGCAGTTGCGCGGGGCACTTCGGGCCATTCGAGCAGATGGACTGAGCTGCCTTCGGGATGGCGGGTGCCCCAGACCTCTTCTGCCGTAAATACCAGGACAGGGGCGGCATAGCGGACCAAGGCATTGAACAACACGTCGAGCGCGGTGCGATAGGCGCGCCGTTCCTGCCCGTCAGGCGCATCGCAATACAGCCGGTCCTTGCGGATATCGAAGAAAAAGGCCGAAAGGTCCTCATTCGCGAATTCGGTCAGCGCGCGGGTATAGGTGTTGAAATCGAAATCATCGACCGCCTTGCGCAGCTTTGTATCCAGTTCGCCCAGCAAGCTGAGCATGTAGCGCTCCAGCTCCGGCATGTCGGCGACATAGACCCGCTCGCTTTCGGCAAAACCCTGCAATCCGCCGAGCATATAGCGGAAAGTGTTGCGCAGCTTGCGATATTGGTCGGCAACGCCTTTCAGTATTTCCGGGCCGATGCGGTGATCTTCGGTATAATCGACCGAAAGCGCCCACATGCGGATAATATCCGCGCCATATTCTTCCATGACCTTCAGCGGATCGACCGTGTTACCGAGGCTCTTGGACATTTTGCGCCCGTCTGCCGCCATGGTGAAACCATGAGTCAGCACGGCCTTGTAAGGCGCAACCCCGCGCGTGGCACAGCTTTCAACCAACGAGGATTGGAACCAGCCGCGATGCTGGTCACTGCCTTCTAGATAGAGATCAGCCGGGCTGCGCAGATCGGGCCAATTGTCACTCTCAAGCACAAAGGCATGGGTGCATCCTGAATCGAACCAGACATCGAGAATGTCGGTAATCATCTCGTAATCGTCCGGATTGCGGTCCGGCCCGAGCAGCATGGCAGCGTTTTCCTCGCACCAGCCATCGACCCCGTCTGCATTGATTGTTTCGATAATGCGCGCATTGACTGCCGGATCGACCAGATATTCGCCACTCTTGCGGTCCACGAACAGCGTGATCGGCACACCCCAAGCGCGTTGGCGGGATAGCACCCAATCGGGCTTACCTTCGACCATTGAACCGATACGGTTCTTTCCCTTAGCCGGGACGAACCGAGTTGTGTCGATTTCCGTCAGCGCGGTTTCGCGCAGAGTGGCATCGCCTTGCAGCTTATCCATCGGCACGAACCATTGCGGTGTGCAGCGATAGATAACCTTGGCTTTCGAACGCCAGCTGTGCGGGTAGGAGTGTCCGTAATCGGCGGATGCGCTGAGTAAAGCGCCCGCTTCCCTCAAGTCCGAACAGATAGGCCCGTCAGGCGCGTTGAACTTGGGATTGATGACCGAGCCGGATCGTTCATCCGTGCGTGGAAGCCAGAGCCATTCTTCCCTGTAACGCCCATCGGCATCGACCACGAATTTGGGGCTGATACCGTTAGCTTTGCACAGATCGAAATCGTCCTCGCCGTGATCGGGTGCCATATGGACGAGACCAGTGCCGCTATCGGTGGTGACAAAATCACCGGGCAGCAATGGGCGCGGCTCTGCAAAGAACCCGCCGAGCTTGTGCATCGGGTGGCGGGCGATTGCCCCTTCGAGTTCCGAACCCTTGATGACCCAATGCGGCTTGCCTTCGGGGTCTTCATTGGAAAAGCCGGTGCGTGCTTCAAATTCATGCACCAGATCTTGCGCAACCAGCACCATCAGCTTTCGGTCTTCGCGGAACATCCAATAGGCCGCATAATCTATATGCTGGCCATAGGACAAAGCCTGATTAACTGGGATGGTCCAAGGTGTGGTCGTCCATATCACCGCATGCGCACCGACGAGTTCGGGCGCTTTAGGAGCCGCGATAATTTCAAACGCCACATCGATCTGTGTCGATGTGATGTCCTCATATTCGACTTCGGCCTCGGCCAGTGCGGTCTTTTCAACCGGCGACCACATCACCGGCTTTGCCCCGCGATAAAGCTGGCCGCTTGTCGCAAATTTCAGCAATTCGGTGACGATGCCCGCTTCGGCTTCAGGCGCCATGGTGAGATAGGGCTTGTCCCATTCCCCCGCCACGCCTAGCCGCTTGAACTGTTCGCGCTGCACATCGACCCATTCGGCGGCATATTCGCGGCATTCCTGCCTGAACTCGCGCGCTGGAACCTCGTCCTTGTTCAGCTTCTTCTTGCGGTATTTCTCCTCCACCTTCCATTCGATGGGGAGGCCGTGGCAATCCCATCCGGGCACATAGGGCGCATCCTTGCCAAGGAGGCTCTGCGTGCGCACCACGGCATCTTTCAGCACCTTGTTCAGCGCGTGGCCAATATGGATGTTGCCATTGGCATAGGGCGGGCCATCGTGGAGAATGAACTTCTCGCGACCGGTGCGCGCTTCGCGCAATTGCTTATACAGCTTTGCGTCTTCCCAGCGCGCGAGAATGCCCGGCTCCTTCGCGGGGAGGCCTGCCTTCATGGGAAAATCGGTCTTCGGCAGGAAGACGGTGTCCCGATAGTCTCGCCCTTTGGCGCGTTTCGCTGTATCGTCGCTCATCAGGAGGCGGCACCTAGGAGGTTGCGCGCCTCTTCGCAATCGCGTTCCATCTGCGCGATGAGCGCGCCCATATCATCAAACCTGGCTTCGGGCCGCAGGAAGTGATGAAAGGCTATGTCCAGCTCCTCTGCGTAAAGGTCTCCGTCAAAGTCGAAAAAATAGGGTTCGAGCAGTTCTACAGGCGGATCAAAACTGGGCCGCACGCCCAGATTGGCCGCGCCTTGCAACATTTGTCCGCTGGAAACCACACGCCCCGTTACGGCATAAATGCCGAATCGCGGACGCAGATACGCACCCATGGCAATATTGGCGGTGGGATAGCCAAGATCGCGGCCTCGCTTGTCGCCATGTATTACAGTGCCGCGCACTGTGAACGCGCGGGTGAGCAGCCGCGTGGCAATATCGCAATCGCCTGCCTTCAACGCATCACGAATGCGGCTGGAAGACACGGTCTGGCCACCCTCACCGACGGGGCCGATGGCGCGCGTTTCGATGCCGCAACCAGCGCCAACTTCCTGCAGTACATGAATATTGCCGCCGCGGCCCTTGCCGAAAGTGAAATCTTCTCCCGTCACCACGCCTGCCGCGCCTATATGGATGCCGAGCAGATCATGGATAAAGCCGTGCGCGCTCATTGCAGCCAGATCATCGTCGAAATTAAAGACCAGCATCGCGTCCGCCCCTGCCTGCCTGAACAATTCCTCACGCTGGTCAAGGCCGGTGAGGCGGAAGGGGGGAACATGCGGGGCGAAATGGCGCACCGGATGCGGATCGAACGTGGCGACGATGGCGGGCCGGTTCATGGAGCGCGCCCACTCCACCGCCTCTGCGACAACGCGCTGGTGGCCGAGGTGGAAACCGTCGAAATTGCCGAGGGCGATAACACCGCCACGCAGGCTTTCCGGGATATGATCGCGGTGGCCCAGCCTCATACGCTACCACGTTCGTCAGACATCGGCGCGATACCAGCGCGGATGACGCGCAATGCATTCAATCCCATGATCTTGGCGATGTCGGCTTCGTCAAAGCCATCGTCCAGAAGCGCCTGTGTGATGTGTACCAGCCCTGATGTATCGAACCGCGTCGTCACCGCACCATCAAAATCGCTACCCAGCGCGATGTAATCGGTGCCCACAAGTTGCGCGATATGGCGAATTGCGGCAGCGATGGCCGAAGGCGATGTATCGCACACAGCGCCCTCGAAATAGCCTACGCCGATCACCCCGCCAGTGGCTGCCACGCCGCGAATCTCATTATCGGTAAGATTGCGATTGGTGGGGCAAGTGGCCTGCACGCCGCCGTGGCTGGAGATAATGGGACGGCGCGCCATCGCCAGCACCTCGTCCACGCATTGATGGCTGCAATGGGCGATATCCACGATCACGCCGATCCTCTCCATCTCCGCCACCATGTCGCGCCCAAAGGCGCTTAGCCCGCCCTTGTCCTCACCATGCATCGATCCGGCAAGTTCATTGTCGAAAAAATGGGTAAGGCCCGCCATGCGCAGACCCCTTTCGTGCAGGCGCTGCAGATTATTGGCCTGCCCTTCAAGATTGTGCAGCCCTTCAACGGAAAACATCGCGCCGATCGGACGGCCCGTGGCATCGCGCTGGGCCAGAATTGTTGTCACATCTTCCGGCGTGCGGACGATCCGCAGCGCATCGGGGGCTTCCAGACTCGCCTGTTCCATCCGCTCAGCATGCCATATCGAGCGTTCGAAGAGCGAATTCCACGTCGGAGGCGGCTGCAATTGGGCAAAGGCGAGCAAGGTGATGTTGTCGCGCACGTCAGCTGAATTGCGGTCTAGATTCAATCCCGCTGGTGATTTGGTCACGCTGGAAAAGACCTGGAGCGCGACATTGCCCTCGATCAGGCGCGGTAAATCCATATGGCCGCGCTTGCTGCGCTTAAGCGGATTACGCTTCCACATCAGCGTATCGGAATGCAAATCCACGATGGTGAGGCGGGCATGCAGCGCGCGCGCTTCCTCGCTGATGTCCGGCAATGGCTGGCCGTCTATCTGCGTCAGGCTGCGTTCGGCAATGCCGGGGCCAAGAACCCATAATCCGGCGAGCAGCACCAGCACCAGCACTGCGCCCCATTTGGCGATCCGGCGCATCATTTGCGCCGCTCGAACGTAACGAAATCATACGGGGGGAATCCGTTTTCGGCGGCGCGGCTCTCACGTGCAATTTCGTGCCAGCTTTCATCTTCTGCGGGATGGGGCATGGTGACGTCGCCAGCGGTATCCTCGAACACTTCGGTCAATTCAAAGATTGTGCCGAAGTCCCATAGCAAATCAAAGATTTCAGCCCCGCCGATGACTGCCACTTCGCCATCGCCTGCCATCGCCATGGCCTCCTCAGCCGTGTGCGCCACCTGTGCGCCGGGGGCACTCCAGCCCTTTCCCCGGGTCAGCACGATATGGGGGCGACCGGGCAGCACACCGGGCAGGCTTTCAAATGTCTTGCGACCCATGATCATGGGCTTGCCCATGGTCAGCCGCTTGAACCGTTTGAGATCCTCGCTCATCGCCCAGGGAACCGCGCCATTACGGGCAATGATGCCGTTGGTCGCCCGCGCGACGATGAAAAGGACGCTGCGTGCCATGCCTCAGCCGATCCGCGTAATATGGCCCATTTTGCGCCCCGCGCGCGCCTCGACCTTACCGTAAAGATGGACATGCGCGGCGGGATCGGAGAGGTGGCGAGCAAGATCAAGCGCATCATCGCCGATAAGATTGTCCATCACCATTTTGGGCGCCACGCAAGCGGTGTCGCCCAGCGGCAATCCGGCAATGGCGCGGATATGGTTTTCGAACTGGCTGGTAACCGCGCCCTCGATTGTCCAATGGCCCGAATTGTGGACGCGGGGCGCCATTTCATTGAACACCGGACCATCGGCAGTGGCGAAGAATTCGCAGGTCAGAACGCCAATATAATCCAGCGCCTCTGCCACCTTGCGGGCAAGGGTGCGTGCCGCCTCCAACTGTTCACTCACAATGGCAGGGGCGGGCAATTCGCAATGTGACAGGACGCCGCCAGCGTGGCGATTGCGGGTCGACTCCCAGAAGCGTATTTCGCCGTCGCGCCCGCGCACGAGGATGACGGAAAATTCGCATTCAAAACGGACCATGCGTTCAAACACGCAACCGCTCGCGGGAATACGGATGTCTTGCGCATCTTCGGCTAGCGCGATGGACCATTGCCCCTTGCCGTCATAGCCATCGCGGCGGGTTTTGAGGATGCCGGGCCTACCGATCCGGTCCACCGCATGGGCGAGCTCATTATCATGATCCACCGAAAGGAACGGTGCTGGGTGACCGCCAACATCCTCGACAAACCGCTTTTCGCGCACACGATCCTGCGCCACTTCCAAGGCACGCGTGCCCGGCGCCAGCATGCCTTGTGGAATGACGGCGAGCGGTTCGACCGGCACATTTTCAAATTCGTAGGTAATGACATCGCAGACATTGGCAAATTGCGCCAAGGCATCTCTGTCGTCCCACCGGCCTTGAGTGAAACCATCGCAAACCTGTGCGGCGACGCTTTTATCTTCGGGGCAATAGACATGGCAGCGAAAGCCCAATTGCGCAGCGGCCATCGCCAGCATCCGGCCAAGCTGGCCGCCGCCCAGAATACCTATCGTTGCGCCTGAAGCTAACACGGTGCCTTCCAAAACCTTCATCCCTCGAGCATTTTCGGCTGTTCTTGCCACACAGGTACTTTGCTAACGGGAAAAGCGGCCCTGCGACAAGAGCGATGCCCCATGCAATCGGTAAATGCTAATCGGTTGGCTGCCTGGCCACCCTGTCAGTTTGTGCCGCGCGCCATTCCTTCAATCGCGCTGTCAGGCCATGATCGGCCAGTGCCAGGATTGAGGCGGCAAGCAGGCCCGCATTGGTTGCGCCTGCCTCACCGATGGCCAATGTGCCGGTGGGCACGCCGGCAGGCATCTGCACGATTGAAAGCAAGCTATCGAGACCGTTGAGCGCTTTGCTTTTCACTGGCACGCCAAGCACGGGCAGGTGAGTCAATGCGGCGATCATTCCGGGCAAATGAGCAGCCCCGCCAGCGCCTGCGATGATGATCTTGAAGCCTTCATCCGCTGCGCTTTTGCCGAAATCATGCAGCCTGTCCGGTGTCCGATGGGCCGAAACAATGCGCGCATCATGTGATACACCAAGGTCATCCAGCACTTGCGCAGCGCACTGCATGGTCGGCCAGTCCGACTGGCTGCCCATTACGATTGCGACATCTGTGCCCATGGCCTCAGGAATCCTTCAGATAATAGCGTTCGCCCGGCTTCATCGCGTCATCGAACTGGTAAATGATCGGCTGGCCGGTGGGAATTTCCAGTCCGGTGATTTCGTCGTCCGAGATATTGGACAGATGCTTCACCAACGCGCGCAGGCTGTTGCCATGAGCGGAAATGATGACCGTTTCGCCCTTTTCCAATTCGGGCAATATGGTGCTTTCCCAATAAGGGAGCACGCGTTCGATAGTGAGCTTGAGGCTTTCGGTGTCGGGCACGTCGATCCCGGCATAACGTGGATCGTCTGACAGATCGAAAGTGCTGCCCTTTTCCAATGGCGGCGGGGGCACGTCGAAACTGCGCCGCCAGATATGCACTTGCTCATCCCCGTGTTTGTCACGTGTTTCCTGCTTGTTGAGCCCGGTCAGACCGCCATAATGACGTTCATTCAGGCGCCAGTCCTTCACTTCCGGAATCCACAGCCGCTCACATTCTTCCAATGCAAGATGCAGCGTCACGATCGCGCGTTTCTGGACGCTGGTGAAGGCGAGCGTGGGCATCACACCTTTTTCTTTCAGCAGGCGACCGGCCGCCCGCGCTTCCTCCACGCCTTTTTCAGTGACGTCGACATCCCACCAACCAGTGAAACGATTGGCGAGATTCCATTCGCTCTGGCCATGGCGGACAAGGATCAGGGTGGGCACGCTGCAATACTCCAATTTTGCGCGGGGAAGCGCGCGTTAGCTTTCCTTTGCGGACTTGGGAAGGGCGCGCTGCGCATCATCGCCAGCATTACTGCCAGACACGCTTTCATCCGCACATTCCGCCATACCGCGCGCCTGTGACTTGCGGCGACGCAAATTCTCGCGCAGCTTGGCGGCGAGCCGTTCTTCACGGGTTGCGTTCTTATTCATAAGCGGCCTTTTGGCGCAAGCGCGCGTTTTGCTCAAGCAAGCTTGCCCTTCAGGGGCGCAAGCTTGGCTTGACTTTCACCGCGCGCGCGACCAAAGCGCGCGCCTGCCTCGACCGAGCCAATTTACGGTGCAGGCGAAGGACACGGTCGCTGCTGTAGCTCAGTGGTAGAGCGCACCCTTGGTAAGGGTGAGGCCGGGAGTTCAATCCTCCCCAGCAGCACCAGTTCTTCTTGCCATGACAGGCAATCTGGCCCGTTTCCCTGCTTTTCAGCTTTACGCAACATCATCCAGATGATCATGGATGATATAGTCGATCGGCTTGAAAGACCCATTGTTCGATTTGGGGGCAGAGCAGGCTGTGAGGCCGATGATGACATCCATCATGGCTTTGAACACGATGGTATCGCCGGCTTTGCTTAGCGGAGCCTCTACGCTGAATTTGCCGGTTTTACCGTCAACGGGCACATTCATGAAGCAGTTGAAGGCGCAGGGGATCTCGTCTTCGGTAATGCCGAACGGGGCAAGCACGCCTGCAAGGTTTCCAAAGCAACCCTGATGCGGCTCCAGCTCATCATAAAGCAGGCGGAAGGTATCCTGGCTGCATGGCGTAAGCAGGAAATCATGCGTGCCTACATCGTCCCGCACTATCTCCAAGAGTCGGTTCGAGCGGTTTGAATAAAGGACGTGCCCGGTTGTGAGATAGATGGTGTCAGCATAATCGAAAGTGCGGCCATTGCTGATGACTTCCGCTGTGTCATGGGCATTGAACGCCAGCAAGTCGGATACTTGTTGGCCCTGCGGGTCAACAACTTCGAGGAATTGGCCCTTGCCAAGTTTGAAGGCGGTGCCGCTGCGCGGTTCGATGGTCGTAGTCATGGGAAAGCCTGCATTGAGTTAAGTATGCAGCTGTTACGCGGCTCTGCATGGAACGTTCCGCTACCAACAGAATGGTGCGGAACCTTCGTCGCTGATAGGCGTAACTCACCTCACATTGCTTGCCCAAGCCTGGAGGCCGACCTTGTAAGGAAAGCTGCAATAATTACTGAAAGTTTTCTTGACCAATGTTTGTTCAGCTCAATCCCTCGATCCCGATGCATGTCATCGACCGTGGTCCAGGCCAGGCCTTTGCAGTTATCGATTACGGACCTGAACATCATCTGATCTGGGTGGTCGCACTGGATGATGGCGGGCAGATCTGGGCGGCACCAAATCCGCAGGTCCGCGTTCAGGAAAACTGGTCGATGGGCAGGGAAAAGGACAAGCCCGGCATCGCCAATCTCGATGAAGCGAGAGCGAAGCGGTGATCGCCGTTACACCGTGGAGCCACCCGATTCACCTTGATGATGAAACGGTCAAGGCCGGCACGATGGAGGTGCGCGATATAGCGCAAGGCTTTGCTGGCGCCCTGTTCATTTCGCTGCCGCTGCTCTTCACAATGGAAATGTGGCAGATTGCGCGGACCATCCCCGATGTGGTCTTGCTGGGCTTTCTGGTAGTTTCCCTTATTTTCAATCGGCTGTTTCTGCAATTTGCCGGGTTCCGCTGTAAGGAATGGCAGCGATCCCGCTGGTGGGATGCGCTGGTCACCATAGGTATCGGCGCAGTTGCCAGCACCGTAACCCTGTATATGGCCGGGGTCATCAACACGGATATCGATACGCATCTGGCGATCAAGACTATCGCACTTGAAACCGTCCCGACAAGTATGGGTGCAGCAGTCGCCGTGAATCAGCTTGGCGGAGGCGATAGCGGATCGGACGACAGCGGCATGTCGCGTGATCTCGGTGTTATTGTCGGCACGGTTCTGGGCGCATTCTTGTTCTCCTTCAACATCGCGCCAACGATGGAGACACGGGTAATCGTCCAGATGCAGAACTGGTGGCAGACTGGCGCGACCTTCGTGCTTTCAATTGGCGTCTCTTACCTGATGGTGAGCGTCGCCCAATTTTCAGAGCGCGATATGTCGAAGAGAAAAGTCATCAATGCGGCGTGGCTGGAGGCGCTAGTCTCCTATCTTTTTGCATTTTTTATCAGTATGATGCTGTTATGGGTCTTCCAATATAGTACGCCGATGGACCCGCTTGAGGTGTGGCTGCCGCAAACGATTGTCCTTGCTTACGTCACGACATTAGGCGGCGCGGCCGGGAGGCTGATCCTATGAGTGATAATGATAAGGCAGATTCCGGTCCGGACAATTGCCCGCCGACGGTTTTGGGATGGATTGCGCGCATTGTCAGCGTGGCGCTCATAACGATCCTGGCGGCGACGATTGCATATCAAGCCATGTCCGAAGACCACGAAATACGGTTTGAAACCGAAATTGCTGCAGGAGACATGCATCAGCAGGACGGCATGTGGTTCATTCCCGTCGACGTACTGAACGATGGCAGTCGGACGGCCCATTCTGTCGATCTGGAACTCACGGTAGGTGCAGAAACCACCGCCATTACAATCGAGAGGATCGGTGCGAACGAAACGATACGCTTCGTAGTCACACGTCAGGCTCGCAGCGAAACAGTGGAACATAAGGTAATCAGTTATGAAGCCTCTTGAGGAAGACATTTTGGGTCAGGGTATAAGGAAGCTGATTGCAGCGCCTGAACCTTCGCTTTCGGCTTCGGACAAACATGCGAGCGCCATCACTCTGGCCGAGCAATTTCGCGCCTTCATCAAGGCTTCGAACTATCCCTGCGTCGGCGCGAAAAGCGCTTTGTCCAAAAACCAGATGACAGCCTATATCGGCTCTGATCTGGAATCGTCATGGGATGATGTGGCGCTGGCAAACCAGCTCGTGTCCTTTGCGCATGCGTATAAGAAAAGTCGGCCACTGTTCATCACCTTTGCGGCATTCTTCCCGAAGACGCGGGCAATGTCGGAAAATGAATTCGAGGCCGCACTGTGGGAACGCATCGCATCACTGCAGGCGAAGGATAAATGGTTTGGACAACAATATGACGAGGCGGTCAGTCCTGATCCGACTTCCCCCAAATTCTCCCTGAGTTTTGGCGGGCAATCCTTCTTCGTCGTCGGCATGCACCCCGCAGCATCGCGGCCTGCGCGCCAGTTCGATGTGCCAGTGCTGATTTTCAATTTGCACGATCAGTTCGAACGCCTCCGCGAAGATGGGCGCTATGAAAAAATGCGCTCGACCATCATTGACCGTGACGTTGACCTTGCCGGATCAGTCAATCCCATGCTCTCGCGCCATGGCGAAATGTCCGAAGCGCGGCAATATGCGGGTAGAATTGTGGGGCCGGACTGGGTCTGTCCATGGCCGGGCCGCGAGGATGAGGCAAATGAAACCTAACCAATAGCGCAATGCTGTGCGGTCACGGATTTCCGCTCAGCATTGCGACGGGTGGAAAAGGCAATTGCTCGCAGAAGGTGTGTTGCATATACAAGGCACCTATGGATGAAGAACCCCTGACCAAGCTCGATCCGCATTATACCACTGTCATGCGGTTAGAAGGCATGCTGACCACGCTGCCATTTGTCATCGGCGCATTGGTGTTTTCGGGAATGGAGCTGGTGCCCGGCTGGGCCGTGGGCGTGCCGGTGCTGATCCTTGCGCTGGTGTTGATCGGCCTGTTGCCGATGAAGCGTTATCGTTCGCGCGGCTATCACATGGCGGATGACAGGCTGCGGGTGGTAAAAGGTGTGCTCTTCCATTCCGACAGCGTCGTGCCGTTCAGCCGCGTGCAGCATCTGGATGTTGAGCAGGGCCCGCTGGAACGAATGTTCGGCATAGCCCGTCTTATCCTCCACACTGCGGGGACGCATAATGCATCGGTCATACTGCCCGGTCTGGCCCATGCCGATGCGGTGACCATGCGCGAGGAAATTCGCGCCCATGTAAAACGCGAATCGCTGTGAGCGAATCGGCACAGATGATCGAAGGCAGCGGATCGTCGGCTGAAGCGATCAGTGAATGGCGCCGAGTAAACCCGCTGACAGTGGCGGTGCAGGGCGTTCGCACGCTGGCATCTGCCATCATTCCCGCTGCATTCCTGCTCTACAGCGCGGCAAGCGGCAGCGACAACAAGGGCCTTGCGCTTGTTGTGCCCTACGCAATTCCAATCCTGCTGGCGATAATTGCGCTCAATCTGCTGCCCGCATGGCTTGGCTGGTATCGCCTGCGCTATCGCATCGGGACGAGCGACGTGCGGCTGGAACAAGGCATCATCAGCCGTTCTGCCCGCTCTGTCCCCTATGATCGGATTCAGGACGTCAGCCTTGAACAGAAACTGATCCCGCGCCTGCTGGGCCTGGTGCAGGTGAAGTTTGAAACGGGTGCAGGTGGCAAGGAAGAACTGACACTCGCCTATGTATCCGAGGATGAAGGGGAAAGATTGCGCGAAACCGTTCGCGCGCTGGTCGAAGGTGCGGAAGATGTATCCGCCGCGCCCGCACGGGTGGGCGATGATAATATGGATTTGCCCCCGATGGCTGCGGGCATTGGTGAAAGCCAGCTGCTTTTCTCCATGGGGCAGCGCCGCCTGTTCACCTATGGCCTGTTCAGCTTCTCGCTGGTGATTTTTGCAGTGCTTATCGGTGCCGCCCAGCAATTCGAATTCCTGTTGCCATTCGATGTCTGGGACTATGCCGAAACCTGGATAAGGGACGAACGATACGCCGGAGCGGGCAGCTATGTCGGTGGTCTTGGTGCAGGTGCGCGTATTCTCGGCATATTGTATTTGCTCGTGTCGATTATCGCGGTTGGCCTTGCCAGCGGGGTGGTGAAAACCTTCTTGCGGGATTGGGAGTTCCGGCTGGAGCGCACCGCCAAGGGCTTTCGTCGCCGTCGGGGCCTGCTGACCAAGACAGATGTCGTAATGCCGGTTCACCGCGTGCAGGCTCTTATCCTTTCGACCGGCTGGCTGCGCCGCCGTTTTGGCTGGCACGGCCTGTCTTTCATCAGCCTTGCGCAGGATGCCGGCAAGGCCAATCACGATGTCGCGCCTTTTGCCAGAATGGATGAGATTGCGCCCATTGCGAAGGAAGCAGGCTTTTCCCTGCCGGATGAGACGGAAGAATGGCGCAGGCCAAGCCCCGATTATTATTGGGACAAGGCGCTGATCACCGCATTTATTCCCGGCGTCAGCGCGGCGACCGCCATATCGCTGGGTTACATCCTTCCCGGCATTGCGGCTGCCCTACTGGGCGCCGTGCTGGTGTTGCGGGCACTTTACCTGTGGCGTTATGATCGCCACGCACTTAATCCGCAGCAAGTCCTCTCACGGCGCGGCTGGCTGGCACCGCGCACCAAGATCGCCAGCAGGGTAAAGCTGCACTCCGTGGAAATCGCGCAAGGGCCGCTGGCACGCTGGCGCGGCTATTGCGATCTTAGGTTTGGCATGGCGGGTGGCCGCTTTGCCTTTAATGGCCTGGCATTGGAAGATGCACATAAATTACGCTCTGCAGTGCTCGAATCCATTGCCGCGGTCGATTTTGCCAAATTGCCCAAATAGGGCCTGGGCCAGTCAGCTTTCTATTTCGGCGCGCAATTCACTCCACTCGGGATGCTTGCGGAATTGTGCCGCGACATAGGAACATTGCGGGACGATGGTAAAATCCTTTTCGCGCGCATCGGCAATAAGAGCTTCCACCAGCTGGGCTGCGATGCCTTTTCCGCGCGCCTCGGGCGGGGTGAATGTATGTTCGGCAATGCGGGCCGAACCACGTGCCCGCCAGGTCAATTCTGCCGGCCTGTCGCTTCCGTCCACCTTTGCGCGATAGGCGCCGTGGGTCGTTTCGTCGGTAATTTCTATATCGGTCTGCGCCATGAGCGTCTCCTTCTTGCACCAAACGTGGCACAGGCCCATGGCGTTCCGCGATGCAATTCTTGTCAGACAATGCCGCCCCCGTGCACCCCGCTGTCTGGGACGCGATGCGCGCTGCCGATGCAGCCGATACGCCATATGATACCGATGCGCTCAGCCGTGAGCTGGATGCAAGATTTTCATCGCTGTTCGAGCGAGAGTGCGCCGCGATGTGGGTGGCGACAGGAACGGCCGCCAATTGTCTCGCGCTGGCGAGCATGGTGGAGCCGCATGGCGGCGTGATTTGCCATGAAGAAGCCCATATCGAAATGGATGAATGCGGCGCGCCGGGGTTCTACCTTCACGGGGCAAAGCTGCTGCTGGCCAAGGGTGAGGGTGCTAAGCTGACGCCATGGGATATCCGCCAGGTCCTTTCGGGCATAACCCGCGGCATTCACCAGGTTCCCGCACAGGCAATTTCTATCACCCAAGCGAGCGAATACGGGCTGGTCTATTCTGCAAAAGAGATCGCTGCGATTGCGAAACTTGCTGCCCAAAACGGCCTTGGCCTGCATATGGATGGCGCGCGGTTCGCCAATGCGGTCGCGTCTCTCGCTTGCGCGCCCGCGCAGGCTGCCGGTCCAATTGATGCACTCAGTTTCGGCTTTGTGAAGAACGGCGGGCTGGGAGCAGAAGCGATCGTGGTGTTCGATCCTGAAAAGGCGGAGATCCTACGCTGGCGGCGCAAGCGTGCAGGGCATTTGCAAAGCAAGGGCCGTTTCCTTGCAGCGCAATTGCTGGCCATGCTCGATAACGATATTTGGCTTGCCAATGCGCGCGCGGCCAATACCGCGGCAGCAATGGTGGCAGTGAATGCGGGTGATCGGTTAATCTATCCTCAGCAGGTGAATGAACTGTTCGTCCAGATGAATCCTGCCGAACGTGCCGCCCTACGCAAACAGGGCTTTTCCTTTTATGATTGGGATGATGCCAGCGTGCGTTTCGTCACCAGCTGGGCAACCGACCCTGACCATGCGGCTGCGCTGGGCAAGGCTATCGCCGCTTTATGAGCAATGCGATTCCCGATCATGCGCTGCTGCGGCCGCGCGTTGTTATCCCCTTCCTCCTGACTGGGATTATCTGGGGCTCGACATGGTGGGTAATCACCGACCAGATCGATGGCATCGCGCCAAGCTGGTCGGTCGCGATACGTTTTGCAGTGGCCACCCCTGCCATGTTTCTTGTTGCCCGCCTTATGGGCAAGAACCTGCGTATCGGCAGCAAGGGGCACTGGCTGGCGCTGCTGATCGGCATCACGCAGTTCTGCGGTAACTTCAATTTCGTCTATCGGTCCGAACTGCATCTGACATCCGGGATCGTGGCTGTCATGTTCACCATGCTGATCGTTTTCAATGCAGGTCTCGGCTGGCTGGTGTTGGGGCAGAGGATTACGCGCAATTTCATGATCGGCACATGTGTCGCGATGAGCGGTATTGCACTGCTCCTGTGGCATGAGGCGGGGCTTAATCCGCTGGGCGGTTCCATACCGCTAGGCATCGTCTGGGCCCTGCTCGGCATACTTTCGGCCAGCATTGCCAATGTCGTGCAGGCCAATGGCACGGGGCGCGCATTGCCGATGGTCAGCCTGCTGGCATGGGCCATGCTGTACGGGACGATCGCCGATTTCGCACTGGCATATGTTACCGCCGGGCCGCTTGAACTGCCCGTGCGGGCCAGCTTCTGGTTTGGCATCGCCTGGCTGGCTCTGGCTGGATCGGTGGTGACCTTTCCGCTTCATTATACAATGGTGCGAGAGATCGGCGCGGGCCGCGCAGCCTATAACGGCATCGTCACCGTGATAGTTGCCATGCTGCTATCTACGATTTTCGAAAATTATCGCTGGAACGGTTTGACCGTCAGCGGGGCGATACTGGCGGTGATCGGACTGGTGATAGCATTGCGGGCGCGGCAGGTGCCGTCAAAGTAGACTGCGCAGCCCTTCGCGATAAGTAGGAAATGCGGGCTTCCAGCCGAGCAGGCGCTTTGCCTTGCCATTCGCCACCCGTCTGTTCTCTACATAAAACCCTGTCTCTTATACACATCTGACGCTGCCGACGAAGA
>OJBY01000450.1_pt1 | contig 22132 bp, 18 predicted proteins | sample 1591731 | NCBI WGS metagenome assembly OJBY01 (sample SAMN05416837, study PRJEB24817) | seawater metagenome | isolation source: Sea water | place: Canada:Atlantic | collected 2013-07
CGATGGTTCCCACGTTTAAGTGGGGTTTAGTACGTTCAAACTTAGCCTTGGCCATGGAAAACTCCTAACAATGCAAATCTGCGATTTGCGAAAACAACTCACAAATGACGGCCTAGGCCGCCTGAATCTTGGAGCTCTTATCGAGAATCGAACTCGAGACCTCTCCCTTACCAAGGGAGTGCTCTACCGCTGAGCTATAAGAGCCGGTATGGAGCGGACGGCGGGAATCGAACCCGCAGCTTTAGCTTGGAAGGCTAAGGTATTACCACTATACGACGTCCGCACTGTCCAATCGGGAACCCTTTATTGATCCGCGATTTGAACCGGACGTATTATATACTTCTAACAAATTAAAAAACAACACATCATATTGATTGTCTCAGTTATACGTTTAGACCAAACCATGTTGTCCATGCCAGCCGCAAAAAGTTAAATCATCAATAAAGATAGCTAACCACCAACCTAAAGATAACTTGTCCAAAACTGACATTTTGCAATGGACTAATTTTAGCGGCCTCACTACTAAAAAAATAAAAACCCCCGATGATCACTCATCGAGGGCATTAACTAACTATATGTCTATACCACTAGCGTCTGAGTAAGTGCACCTCATACGCACTCATGATCTCGCTTCGTACCAGCGCCGTGCAACACGGGATGCTTCCCGCATAGGATTTGGGAAATTTGGGAAATGCCACCCCTTTAATCCCTGCGAGGTGATAGTACTTAGCGCCAATATTGCGTATCGCCTGAAGCGTCGCCTTATCAGCCTCTGGGAAGACATCGTTTAAGATTACAAGACCTGGCCACATGTACTCAAGATAGGAGTCGAGCACCTTATTCCTTGATACATTGATCGCCACTGCTGGCTTACCAAAGTGCGGTCTGAGCGGCTCAGGAAAGTTATCATCACAAGCCAAGTGCTGTAGATCAATCTTCACCAAACGATCAGCGTCTGTCGCGCTCAGTCTGCTCACGAGCTCCGCCCCGATGTGGCCGCTTGATCCAATGATGATGATCGGAAAATCAGCGGGTAGTTGCTCAGACTCCTCAATTTTTTTAAGTGAGCTGATGATCAGGTTGACTGTCGCTGAACTCTCAGGCGTGGTTTTGCGCAGATCAAGTTTGCGCATGACACCGGGTATGATCCCAGCATAGGCGACATTTTTAGCACCTATCTTGCTTGCCAGTGCCGCCATACGATCATCTAGCTCCTTAAGTTTATCGCGGTTGGTCGGATCTGAGATATCGCCTTCGCCAGCACTGATACCAAAGGTCAAACCCCCTCCTAGTTTGTGTAGAAAAATGCCTGCGATGGCCGGCCTCCACTGGATGCGCGGCGCATACCAATCAAAAATCATGGCGTTTTTGTACTCCTTGTTGACCGAATAGCACACAAAGAGGGTTTGCAGTTTCCCCTTGAGTAAAACACGGTTGATCCAACCGATCAGCGTCAACCCCACCGACGAACCGATCAACTCAGAGACGATTAACAAGAAAAATTTACGAAGTGTTGTGAATAAGTAACTCATGGTGACTCTCCTAGCATGTCATCAGGAATTGATGACCGAATATCTAGGAGACATCTTTGGTTTTATTTATAAAAGCGGCTAAATGTTAACGAATAGTTAGTAAATTATTTTTTACGTATCTTTATACATAGACAGAAGGTAATATATGAAGCTATTCGGTTTAAAAAACTCTTTTAGTTTTACTAGCCTAGATATAGATTGAAAATTGACAGACGAGTAGGCGTGTTGAGCCCTAAAGCTGGAGTGGTCAGATTGTTTGCTGTTTTACTTCATCGGGAAGATGAGCTCGAATCGATAGGTAAATTTGAAGCAAAAAAAATGCACCCGATTGGGTGCATTTGAATTTGGTGGTGGGAGAAGGATTCGAACCTTCGAAGCTTTCGCGTCAGATTTACAGTCTGATCCCTTTGACCGCTCGGGAATCCCACCTTACTAAAGACCACCAAATGGTGCCGACTGCCGGGATCGAACTGGCGACCTACTGATTACAAGTCAGTTGCTCTACCAACTGAGCTAAGTCGGCGTCTTTTGGTGGGTGGCATTCTAACAAATATAAGCGATGCTGCAAGCGTTATTTGGAAGTAAACGCATCTAGATCCAAACCAGTGGCTGCAAGCGCAACTGCCTGGGTGATCGCTTTGGACTTGTTCAGCGTTTCGGTCCACTCAGCTTTGGCGTCGGAATCCTCAACAACGCCTGCGCCAGCCTGAACATATAACTGTTGATCCTTGACCACAGCGGTGCGAATCGCAATCGCGGTATCCATGTTGCCTTGCCAGTTGATATACCCCACCGCTCCGCCAAACACCGTGCGGCGGTAAGGTTCCACCTCATCGATGATTTGCATGGCGCGGATCTTGGGCGCTCCAGAGAGCGTGCCAGCCGGGAAGGTTGCCTTAAACACCTCGAGCGCACTAACCGATGGATTGATATCTGCCTCGACGTTAGAGGCGATGTGCATGACGTGCGAGTAGCGCTCAACGCTCATGCGATCAGTTACCCTAACCTTGCCCACTTGAGCTATCCGGCCCACATCGTTCCGGCCAAGATCAATCAGCATCAGGTGTTCAGCCACCTCTTTTTGATCCGCTAAGAGTTCCTGCTCCAGTCTCAAGTCTTCTTCAGGGGTTGCGCCGCGCGGCCGAGTGCCTGCCAGCGGCCTGACCGTTACCACCCCGTTTTGGATGCGAGAGAGGATCTCAGGGGATGAGCCAATCAGATCAAAGACCTCGCCGTTTACCAATTTGGCGTGAACCAAGAACATATAAGGAGAGGGGTTTAAGTAGCGAAGTGCTCGGTAAACACTTAAAGCGTCGCCTGAGAACTCGGTTTTCATGCGCTGGGCTGGAACCACCTGCATGACGTCCCCTGCACGGATGTACTCCTTGATCAGATTGACGCTATCAGAGTACTGTTGCTCAGAGGTCATAGAAGTAAAGGCTGCGGTTTCAAAAGGTTCAGCGCGCATGCTCACCGGCTGATCCAAAGCTGACTCGATTAACTCAAGCTCCTCAACAGCCAACTGGTAACCGTCTGGATCGCTGGTTTTGGCGTGGGTCACAATCCACAGAACATTTTTTAAGTTATCAAAGATCACCAGTCGATCCGATCTCACCAACCACATGTCTGGCATGTTCATCGGATCTGGTGCCGTACCTGTACCCAGCACCGGCTCAAAGGTGCGAATCAAATCATACCCAAAGTACCCAACAAAACCGCCACTTAAGCGCGGCAGCTCATCAAAAGCAGCCTCAGAGCAGACTCGGTACTGAGATCGTAGCTCCTCAAGCTTAGCCAGCGGATCTCTACAAGCTTGAGAAGAAGTTTCACCTGCATCGGTGATCGTCAACGTCTGGTGCTGATACTCAATTTGGCAGTCGCTGCCTAGCCCAATAATCGAATATCGCCCCCAACGCTCCGCCTTTTCAACCGACTCAAACAGGTAGCTTGCGTCATGTAATCCGCGCAACTTAGCAAAAACCGTGACCGGAGTTTCAGAGTCAACTAGGCGCTTTTTAACCAGCGGAACATGGGTAAAGCCCTGTTGTTTTTTTTGATGAAACTCATCAAGACTTAGCATGGCGTATCTCAGGTCGGGAATTTACAAAGGGGGTCTATGATCAGAGTTCTAAATGTCACTTAGTCCGGCTTGAGTCGGGTAAACACACAAACGAGTTCTGTTACAGGCTCAGCTCAACAGCTCGGCATAGCGATCAAACCGGTGGTTGGGTGCGCTCAAAATGACTTCTTGTCCCTGATTGTAGCCACCTGATATCACAAAGCAAGGCATACCGGCCGACTCAGCAGCCTGCAAATCATAGATCGAGTCGCCAAACATCAGGGCGTCAGCACTTGAGCTGCCCATTCGCTCTAGCGCTAAAAAAAGCGGTGCGGGGTCTGGTTTTTTAAATTTGGCGGTGTCTCCGCCGATCACTGTTTCAAAAAATGACGACAATTGCAGATGATCAAGCAGCTGCACAGCCAGCGCCTCAGGCTTGTTAGTAACACAGGCCATGCGCTTGCCCGCAGCTTTCATGGCAACGAGGAACTCAGGGACACCGGTTAAGATCTGCGTGTGCTCACTGACATTTTGCCCATAAGCTTCGATGAACCGCTGATGCACGGCGTTAGACAGCTTTAGACCAGAGGGATGATCCGACTCTATCGCAAGCTCAACCAACTTGGTTGAGCCCCGGCCGATCATGGCGCGGACTTGATCGATGTTAAGTTTGGCAAAGCCATGTTCGCTCAAGGCAATATTAAGCGCAGGCGCGATGTCGCGCACCGAATCAACGAGTGTGCCATCAAGATCAAATAGGAGGGTGTTTTTTTGAAGCAGAAGTGCGTGCATATGATTTACTAAAGTGGTGGGGCTGGAGAGACTCGAACTCTCACACCTTGCGGCGCTGGAACCTAAATCCAGTGCGTCTACCAATTCCGCCACAGCCCCAACTGGTTTTCTACGCTAACGCAGAATAGGCGCACAGTTTAGCAGTGCAAAACTGATTGTAAAGCGATTTTTGGATTACTGCGGAATTTTCCCTTTTTCTCGTAACAAATAACGCTCCCCTTCCCGGTCAACCTCATCAAAAAGGTGAACCGTAATAGTGCCGAACTGAGCGAAGCGCCCATAAGGATGTTCAGGGCTATAGGGACTGTTGAGCTTATCGAGGATGCGGCGGTGAATCCACGGGTGCGCCTCAATCACAAAATCAAGCTGGGTCGCTTTTTTTCCAAACCCATCAAGCCAATCACCCAACTCTCGGCTCACTTCAACAAATATCTGCTCAAACTGCTTGTAGTCTTTAGCTCGGCAGATCACTTCACGGGTCACTTTTTTTGTTAAAAATCCGCCCGAGACCACATCTTCGATTTCAAAAAGCTTTTGCTTAGGGAGTTCGGGCTGAGATTGGCTGGGTTTTACGTTGAGGGTTTTATAGCCATCGGGCCTTGCGCCTTTAGGGCGAACCAGCTCAGATGCTGGCTGAGTTTTCACCTCAGGCTTTTGTAACTCCTGAATCAGCTTGAGCACTTCGGCTGCGTTGGCTGGCCTGTGCGCGGCCTCTTTGTTCATCAGTGTATCGATGAGCGGCTGGAAGCGCATGAGTGGCTTGGGCAGGCGAGGTATGGGGTCTTTGCAGTGTTTGATGGCGAGCGCTACTGGATCATCAGCTTGAAAAGGAGGTTCGCCAGTCAGCATCTCAAACAAAATCACGCCCAAACCATAGAGGTCTGAGCGACCGTCAACTCGCTGACCACGCGCCTGCTCAGGACTCATGTACTTAGGCGTGCCGACGGTTGAGCCGATCTGAGTTAAGTTCGTGTCAACGTTGTTGTCGCGAGCGATCCCAAAATCACTGATGACCGGCGTCCCGCGCTTTGAAATCAGTATGTTGTCAGGCTTAAGGTCACGGTGAACAATTCCTGCCTCGTGCGCTGCGCCCAGACCATCGGCTATTTGTGCAGCAAAGCTCAAGGTTTCTTTAGTCGATAAACCCGCTCTGATCAGCTGGCCCAAGTGGCCTCCAGGGTGGTACTCCATCGCAAGATAGGCGTACTTGCCCTGCTGTCCCACGTCATAAACAGTGACGATGTTAGGATGAGAAAGCTGAGAGACGAGTTTAGCTTCCAAGGCAAAGCGAACTGCGAAGTCTTTTTTGGCCGCAAGCGTAGGCGACATCACCTTGATGGCTACCTCTCGCCCAAACGACTCTTGGATCGCAAGGTACACAGAGGCCATGCCGCCTTTACCGAGCTTGCCTTTGATGGCGTAACCCTTGAGCCCTTTTTGATTAGCAGCTTTGTTTGCGTCGCTTGGGTTAGGCTGATTTGGTGATTGAGATTGAGTCATTGTGCGCTTAGGTGAATCCTTTATTGTCAGGCTAAAACCTGTGGTCATTAACCATTGTCTCATTTTTACCTTAAAATTCACCGTATTGACAATCTTTTATGCCAACCCACCCCCTCAGGCGACCACCTGAGTGTAGTCTGGTGAACAACCTTAAGCACGCGACCAACGAGGACAATATGCCTACCAGCGAAATACTGAATCAGTTAGCTCGTGCTCTGAGTGAACGCAAAACCGTTCAGCCGCCCACTCACTGGGACACAGCCGCCTACCGATTCGATGGCTCAGCCCTTACCAACCTCACACCCACCAGCTCGCAAACGCTGGATCAACTGCAGGGTATCGATCGCCAGAAAAATGCCCTCATAGCCAACACCCGTCAGTTTTTGGCGGGGCTGCCCTGCAATCACGCTTTGTTAACCGGCGCCCGCGGCAACGGTAAATCCTCTTTGATTGCGGCGGTGCTTCAGCAATTTAAAGATCAAGGTCTACGGCTAATCGAGGTAGCGCCAGCGCACTTAAGCGAGCTGCCCAAATTGCTTGAGCTGATCAAGGATCGAGAGGAGAAGTTCATCGTGTTTTGTGATGATCTGTCCTTTAAAAGCGACGATGAAAACACCCGTGCGCTCAAAAGTCGGCTGGAGGGCGCGCTGGACGCCCCCGATGGCCAAGTGCTGATCTATGCCACCAGCAACCGCCGCCACTTGTTGCCCCAGTTGATGCAGGATAACTTGCAAACCCTAGATGCCACAGTCGCTGGTGAGATTAATGCTCAAGAGCCGCTAGATGAGCGGTTGTCACTGGCTGAGCGGTTTGGGCTATGGTTGGCATTTCACCCGATGGATCAAGCGCTCTACCTAGAGATCGTCGAGGCGCGATTTGAAGAGGCTGGCTTTACGTTAGATGCGCCGACGCGCACGCTTGCCACTCGGTTTGCCACCCAGCGCGGCAATCGCTCAGGGCGGATCGCCGCGCAGTTTTGCCGGGAGTGGATTGGGCGGGCACTGCTGGACTCATAAAAAACCCCGCTGATGCGGGGTTTTTTATTTTAAGCCTTAAAGGGATCATCAAGGATGATCGTCTCAACCCGGTCTGGTCCGGTTGAGATGATGGTGATCGGACAGCTGACCAGCTCCTCTAAACGCTTGATATAAGCCTGCGCGTTGGCTGGCAATTGACTGAGCTCAGTTGCGCCAACCGTACTCTCGCTCCAGCCAGGCATGGTTTCATAAACCGGGGTTGCCTGATTAAAGGAGGCGGCATCGTAAGAACCCGGGATATGATCCTCGCTGTACTCATAAGCCGTGCAGATCTGGATCTCACTTAAGCCGTCAAGCACGTCAAGTTTGGTCAAGCAGATACCGCTCATGGAATTGATCTGCACTGCGCGGCGCACGTTCACCGCGTCGAACCAACCGCAGCGGCGCTGGCGGCCGGTGGTTGCTCCAAACTCATGACCGTTGACACCTAAGTGCTTGCCGATCGGATCGCCCGAGTCACTCGCGACGTCATAAACGAGCTCAGTCGGGAAAGGACCACTTCCCACACGGGTGGTGTAAGCCTTGGTGATGCCAAGCACGTAATCTAAGTGCAGAGGTCCAAAACCGCTGCCCGTGCAAACACCGCCCGCGATGGTGTTGCTGGAGGTGACATAAGGGTAAGTACCGTGATCGACGTCGAGCAAGGTTCCTTGAGCACCTTCAAACAGTAAGTTCTCACCCGCTTCGCGCAGCTCATGCAGCTTGCCTGTCACATCGAGGACATACGGCCTGAGTGATTCAGCGTAGCTGTTGGCGGCCTTCAAGACCTCAGCGGGATCTAGCGCTTCGGCCTTGTAGTATTGAGTCAGCAGAAAGTTGTAGTAATCAAGCACGGGGGCCAGCTTTTGCTCTAAACCTGGCGCCAGCAAATCAGCCACTTTTAAAGAACGCCTGGCGGCTTTGTCTTCATATGCTGGCCCGATACCTCGGCCGGTAGTGCCGATCTTAAGCTTACCGCGGTGCGCTTCACGCGCCTGATCGAGTGCGATGTGGTGCGGCAAGATAACCGGCGCGTTGGGTGACACGAACAAACGACCTGCTACGGTCACACCGCTGTCCTGCAATACGCCGATCTCTTTGAGCAGCGCGTCGGGCGCTACAACAACACCGTGACCAATAAAACACTTCACTTTCGGGTGCAAAATCCCGGAGGGAATCAGATGCAGAACGGTTTTTTTGCCGCCCACTACCAGTGTGTGACCCGCGTTGTGGCCACCTTGGTAGCGCGTTACCCCAGCACAGTGCTCGGTTAAGATATCAACGATCTTACCCTTACCTTCATCGCCCCACTGAGAGCCCAAAACTACGACATTTTTACCCATCTGATCCTGCATCTTTTCGTTAGTGGTTGAGCCAATACGCTCAGGATTCCGGAGTTAGCGGCAGGATTGCCCACTCACCCTTGGTTAATTTAAAAAAGTGGGTGACGCCCGCTGTCGGCACTTGACCGAGCTGCAACACCACGATGTTTCCTTGGCCCCGCTCATCTTTGATTGCTGCATCTAAATTAGCGTCATCGAGAACTGGTGCGGCAATCTTAATTGGCCTCTTGACCGGCTTCATGAAACCGAGCAGCTTAAGCGCATCTAGACTAAAACCAGTCGCAAACCGCGATCGACCAAAGTGTTTCGACAAACTGTCGTAGCGACCACCGCGCACGATCGGGCTAGCACCCGGCCCATAAGCACTGAACACCAGCCCAGTGTGGTAGTGGTAACTCGACACATGCGCAGCATCTACGCTTAGACCAAGATCTGGATAACGGCGGCTTAAGTGGTTCATCAATCGCTGCAAATCCATGATCGCGCGACTGAGCCCCTGATCCGCCTGAGCCTTCGCGCTAAGTCCGCTCATGAGCACATCTAGCTCAGCGCTAGCACGCCCGAGCAGCTCAAAGTCACTGCCCATCGGCAGGCTCTCGCAGCGCGCTTTGAGCTCGGGCAGTGCCTTACGCTCATAACACTTAAGCAGCCAGCTACGATCCACCTGCTCCAAACCCGCCAAATCAAACAGAGCTTCTGCGATCCCGACATGACCTAGGTTTAGGTGCAGCTCCTGCACCGGCAGAATCTTAGTCAACTGCCCCAGCATCAGATCAATCAGCTCGATATCGGCAGATAAACCTTGATGACCATAGATCTCCGCGCCCATCTGAAATGGCGTCCGCGATCCGAACACATCGGTTGGCAAAGTGTGCAGCACCGAGTCGGCATAGCAGTAGCGCGACACCGCGCGCTGATCAGCGTTGGCATCGATGCGCGCGATCTGCTGAGTGATGTCGGCACGAACCCCCATCAGGCGTCCGTTGGTTTGATCGATGATCTTGAAAGTCTGGCGCTTGACGTCCTCTGAGGCATGGCCCAGAAGCGATTCGGTGTACTCGACCCACGCCGGCATCAGCTGATCATAGCCGCACAAACGCAGCCGATTCAGAAAACTGCGGCGGATCACTTCAAGTTTGGCGGTGTCATCTGGCAACAGATCCTGCACGCCATCTGGCAACAACCAATGGTTGATTTCCATCATATAACCCTGCTCAAACTCAAATCAGACGCAAAAAATTAGCCGGTTTAAGCCGACTTAGCCTATGTTACCACAGCAAGCGGTGGCTGCGCGCAGTAAACCTTTACGCCTTTGGTTTATCATCCCCTGCGAGCTGGCCTGTATGACTGACATTTAAAATGCCCGCCTCAGCCGGCGCTGCTCAAGGTATAGTTAGCCCACGTTTAACTAGTTTGAGTTTTATGAGTTTTGATGCTGAAGACCTGTTAGGTCAAAAAAATGTTTTGGGCAAGCCGCTCGCCAGTTGCTGCTTTGATCCGGTGACCGGCTACTTTCGAGATGGTTTTTGCCACACGCTGACCATCGATGCCGGTGAGCACACCGCCTGCGTGCAATTGACCGGCGAGTTTTTGAGCTTCTCCCAAGCCATGGGTAACGATTTGATCACGCCGATCCCGCAGTTTAACTTTCCTGGTCTTAAGCCTGGCGACTACTGGTGCGTGTGCGCGGCGCGCTGGTTTCAGGCTTACCAAGCAGGCGTGGTTGCCAAATTACGTTTAGAAGGTTGCCACGAGAGTCTGCTTAAGTACCTGCCGCTCAAAACCCTGATGCAACTCGCGGTCGACTGACATGAACGCGCTTGAGCAGATCAGTCAATTCGATCAGGCCGATTATCGCTGTCAGTTGTTTGCTGATAACGGTCAGCTGCTTAAAACCTTAAAGCTGAGCCAAGTCAGCGACGCGCTCAAGGTCAAAGAGCACTTTGTTTGGTTAGATGCCCACGAACCCAGTCCCGAGCTCACTGAGGTGATTCGCCAGCTGTTTGGACTGCATGAGCTGTCGATCGAGGATATGTTAAACCCTGCCCAGCGCGCCAAGATCGAAACCTACGATAACTCGGTTTTTATCTTGATCCGCAGTGCTACCCAGCTAAACGACGAGCTTAAGGTGGGGTTGGGTTCGGTTGCGGTGTTTTTTGCTGAGCAGTTTGCGGTGGTGATCCGCATCGGGCGCACAGCAAGCCTAGATCAATTTACTCAAAGCGTGTTTACCAGCCCCAACATCCTTAATCACGGACCGGTTGGTGTGGTGCACGGCGTGCTCGATCACGCGATCGATGGCTACTTGCAGATCACCGATGAGCTCTCTGAGTACGTGAGCGGCGCAGAGTCGCTGATCTTCAGTGATCGCTTCGATTCAGAGACGCTCAAGCAGCTCTACCATATCAAGGTGCAGGTGATCCGGCTGCGCGCAGCGCTCATGCCGCATCAAGATATCTGTAACTACTTCTTGAACCACAAACAAAACGGCGAGCTGGGATTCAAATCGAGCGAGCTCAAACCCTACTTCCGTGACGTGCTGGATCATATACTTAGGGCCAGTGACGCGGTCAACAACTCCTCCGAGATGATCTCGGTCGCCATCGACACCTACACCACCGCCGTCTCCATGCAGCAAAACATCATCGTGCGTAAGCTGTCCGCTTGGGCCGGTATCCTAGCGGTACCTACCTTGTTTTCTAGCTTCTACGGCATGAACTTTGAGCACATGCCCGAGCTGTCCTTTCAATACAGCTACCCGATCTTCGTCACCCTAATGCTCACGATCTGCGTGCTGCTCTGGCGCAGCTTCCGCCGTATTAAGTGGTTGTAAAAGCTTAAGTCAAATGCCCGCGATACAAGGTTTTTCTCTAGATTCAAACCCGCACCCAAGCCAGTGATGACCTAAAGGGGTGGGTTGAGCTGATAGCCAGTCACGCAAGCTTCGGGCTGAGTTATTGACTGAGTTTGTTGAGTGACATTTTCCACTGCTCAAAGCCCTGGCTTGCATAAAAGTTAACCTGCCGAAACTCCGCTGATTCATCGAGATCCGGCCAAGTGGAGCTCTCAAGACAACCAGCGTTGGTAAAATCGCTGTGTTTAAAATCACGAACGCGCGAGTCAGCCACCACGCTGCTTTTCGCCCAGCTTAAAAAGTGGTCGAGTAGCGAGCGGTTGCACAGATCGTAGAGGACATCGGCGGCGAGCAGCAGATCGGCTGGTTTTTCTAGTTCATTGATATCGCTTAAGTAATCAAGCGTCACGCCGCACAAATCGGCATTGTGTTTAGCAGCCAGGAGGCTGACCGGGTCCAGATCACACGCAATCACCCGCTTTGCTCCGGCCAGCTTCGCTGCGATACCGACCACAGCCGACCCCGCCCCAAAATCAATCACGGTTTTACCCGCTACCAGCTCAGGGTAGTTCAGCACCAATCGCGCCATCGCAAGGCCAGAGGCCCAACAAAAACTCCAGTACGGGGTGTTTTGCCACAACCGAGTCACGCGCTCATCGTGGACTGAGAGCGGCGGCATATCAGGGCTGAGCAGCCACAAGTGAATCGGTGAGTCTTCTGGTAGATCGGGCAACTTAAGTTTAACCAGACTCAGCTCACTCACAATTTGCTGAAGCTGCGCCTGTAAATCAGCCGGCGGCTGTAATATTGAGCGCGAGATTGACTGGGTTTGCTGAGTAGAAGCTGTGTTGAGGTCTTGATTCATGGATAGTTAGTATCTTTGATTGAGGCAAAGTTTTTGATCTGGAAAAGGTGGGAGGGTCGGTTGTCACAAGGGTGTGGCTGGCGCTTCCATTACCTAAAACAGATCATTACAACTTCTCGATTGCTTTTCATGATTGAACTTGATCCGTCTATCGCGGCAGTCCTTCGTGAGAATGGCGTTTCGTCAATCTTATCGCAGTTGTATGGTAAATTAGGCAGCTGATTTTGATCACTTATTTAACACCACAAGTCTCGATCATCAAACAGTACGGTTTCAACGGATCGACCGTCTTTGTCATAAACCTTATGGATATCACAGGTTAATTTATTTTGAATACTCGCTTAGCTTACCGTCTGACCCTGCTCACCTGCTTAGCTTTTTTTGGCGGCTGCTCTGAGGCCCCAGTTGAAGAAACCGAATCGCCCACCGCAGCGCTCAGCGTTGAGCTGACTAGCCCCCAAATTAAGATGCTCAGCAGCACCATCGAAACCTCTGGAAATGTGCAGCCCTGGCAAGAAGCCAGTATTGGTGCGCAAACAGCTGGACTGCGTATCTCTCAGGTTTTGGTCAACACGGGTGACTGGGTTCAGCAGGGACAAGTTTTAGCGACTTTTGATCCAGCTCAAGTGACCTCACAAACAGCTGAATTAGAAGCCAATATTGCTGAGGCGCGCACTCAATTAGCTCAAGCGATACTGGATGCCCAGCGTTTTAGTAGTTTAGAGGGAAGCGGGGCCGTGAGTGACTATCAAGTGTCACAGGCCATCACGGCAGTCGATGCTGCTAGAGCTCGGGTCAACGCTTTAAACGCAGGTCTGGATTCGCAGTCATTTGCCGTGGCTAACACCCAAGTGTTAGCCCCCGACAGCGGTCTGATCTCTCAGCGCACCGCAACCGTAGGCGCTGTTGCCGGAACAGGTACTCCGCTGTTTCAGCTGATACGTGCTGGGCGACTTGAATGGCAAGCGGAAGTGTCCCCCGAGCAGCTCGCCCGTATTCGGGTTGGGACGCCGGTCAAAGTGACCAGCCCATCTGGAAAAGTTTTTAGCTCCACCGTGACCCGGCTAGGCCCCTCAATCAACCCAACCAGCCGCGTGGGTTATATCTATGCACCGATCGCATTTGGCAGACCTGAAGGAAACTTCAGTGCTGGCATGTACATAGATGGCGTGATTGAATTAGGCCGCTATCAGGCGACTGTTTTGCCGCAATCAGCGGTGATCATCAAAGACGGTTTTGAGTTGGTCTATGAAATCAGCCCCGATAACCGAGCGATTGAGCGCCGAGTCGAAGTTGGCGCTTCTCAAAACGGACTGGTAGAGATCAAAACCGCACTGCCCAAAGGCACACAAGTGGTGCTCCGCGGTGGCAGCTTTTTAAACGATGGTGATTTTGTTTCGGTTATCAACAAGCCCCTGCCTTCGACCAAAAAAGCTGCTGCCAGCACCCCCATACCTTCAAGCACAAATAGCGCCCAAGGTGGCACTCCAGCCAACTCGGGTGTTTAACCGATGAATTTTTCCTCCTACTCGATTAAAAACCCCATACCGGCGGTTTTGCTGTTTGTTCTGTTAACCGTGGCAGGTCTGCTCAGTTTCAACATGCTCAAGGTTCAGGATTTTCCAGATATCGAGCTGCCTTCAACCAGCGTCGTGGTTGTGTTGCCGGGCGCTGCTCCTGAGCAGCTGGAAACCGAGGTCGCAAGGCCAATTGAAGACGCGATCGCTAACCTGCAGATGCTCAAGAACACCTACACCACGATTTCAAGTGGTGTGGTCAGTATCGTCGTTGAGTTTGAACTGGAAAAGGACAGTTTTGAAGCGGTCAACGAAGTCCGTGACGCCATCTCTAACATCCGCTCAACCCTGCCCAATCAGATTGAAGAGCCGGTTGTCTCCAAATTAGGTGTATCCGGTCAAACCATCGTGGCTTATGCGGTAGAGCCCAAAACCATGTCCACAGGCACCGATCAGCGCCTTGATCCTGTGGTGTCTGAGCAGATCAGTTGGCTGATCGACAACTCCATTAAAAAGAAGCTGCTCGGTCTTGAGGGCGTTGGCTCGGTTAAACGGATCGGCGGGGACAACCGCGAAATCCTGATTGAGCTTGACTCATCTGCGATTGATTCGTTTGGAGTGACAGCGCTCGATGTGTCACGCCTGCTGCGTCAGACGCAGATCGAGCAGCCCGGCGGTATCGCTGAAATTGGCGGCTCAGAGCAGTCCATCCGCACTATCTCAACCCTACGTAACAGTGATGAGCTGGGTGATCTGGCCTTGGCAGCTGGAGGCGGTCGGCAGATAAAACTACGAAATGTCGCCACTATCGATGACACCATCGCAAGAAAACAGTCGCTCGCGCTGTTCAACGGCAAAGAAGTCGTCGCCTTTGAGGTGCTAAGAACCAAAGGCGCTTCTGAGACGGCGGTTGCAGAGGTAGTCAGAGCTGCCATCGATGAGCTCAATAGTGAGCTTACCCGCTATGAAATCGTCAACGTCATCGACAACGCCAAACCGGTCGAGAAAGACTTTGAAAGCTCCATGCAGCTTTTGTATGAAGGGGCGATTCTTGCGATCTTGGTGGTGTGGATATTTTTAAAAGACTGGCGTGCCATGTTGGTGGCTGCGACAGCTTTGCCACTTTCGATCATCCCCACTTTTTTAGGGCTCTACTTGTTTGGTTACACCTTAAACGTAGTGACCTTGCTGGCCATGGCCCTGGTTGTGGGGGTACTCGTCGATGATGCGATTGTCGAGATCGAAAACATCGAGCGGCACATGGCGATGGGGAAAACCCCCTACCAAGCCTCTATGGAAGCCGCCGATGAAATTGGTCTGGCGGTGATCGCCACTACCGCCACCTTGGTTGCCGTGTTCCTGCCGACCGCCTTTATGAGCGGCATACCGGGGTTGTTCTTCAAACAGTTTGGCTGGACCGCGGTGATCGCCATCGTGTCCTCACTACTGGTGGCTCGATTGCTGACCCCGATGATGTCGGCATATTTCTTAAAACCCAGTGCCAAACAGCATGAAGTCAAAAAAGACTCACGCACCATGCAGTGGTACTTAAGCTCAGTCAAAAGCTGCCTCAGACACCCTTGGCTTGTCCTGTTTGCCTCAACCGCCTTTTTTGTTGGATCGATCTGGCTATCAACCCTGCTCCCCACCGGCTTTGTTCCGGCTGGCGACCGCTCACAAACTGTCGTCAATGTTGAGCTGCCCCCTGAATCGACGCTTGAAGACACTACCCGCGTCGCTGAACAAGCTAGGCAGCTGATTGAGCAGGTAGATAACGTCACTTCCGTGTTCTCATCAGTAGGCGGGGGCTCCTCGGGCAGTGTGTTTGCGCCAGGATCTAAACCTGCCGTCAACACAGCAGTACTCACGGTCAATATGACGCCTCGCGAGGAGCGCACCGGCGGGCTGTTTGGCTTTGGTGAGCCCGCGATAAAACTGGCCGATGTAGAAAAAGACATCCGCCTTGCGATCAAAGATCTGCCAGGTGCGCGCTTTACCGTCAACATCCCTGGTACTGGCGGTAAGTTGCAGCTGGTTCTTGAGAGCGATGACGCCACCTTGCTTAAAAACACCGCGGATCAAGTCATCACCGAGCTGCGAACCTTGCAAGGTATCGGCAACGTGTCATCGAGCTCAGCCATGTCCAGCACTGAAGTGATCGTGCGCCCCGATTCCGTTCGGGCAGCCAACGCAGGCGTCACCACCTCAGCTATCGCAGAGAGTATGCGGGTCGCCACCACGGGTGATTACGATGTGTCACTTGCTAAACTCAATGTCGATGAGCGCCAGATCCCAATTCGCGTGCGCTTTCCAGAGGACCAGCGCAACAACTTAGATGACCTGCGTAGTATCCAGGTGCCCACCCAAAACGGCGGTCTGGTCAAACTGAGCAGCGTCGCCGATCTCAGCATCAACTCAGGCCCTTCCCAAGTTCGCAGGCTCAACCGATCACGCGATATCGTGATTGATGTCGAACTGGCAGAGAGCACCCTGGGCGATGTAAGAGAGGCCGCCTACGCGCTACCCACCCTATCCAACCTGCCTAACGGCGTGCGTCCGGTGGAACTGGGTGATGCCGCTGAGATGAAAAGACTCTTTGGCAGCTTCATGGTGGCCATGGGAATCGGTGTGTTTTGTATCTATGCGGTGCTGGTGCTGCTGTTTAAAGACTTCTTCCAGCCCATCACTGTCTTGGGTGCACTGCCACTATCAGTCGGCGGCGCCATGGTTGCGCTGCTGATCACCGGTCAGTCGCTCTCCATGCCCTCGATGATCGGCCTGATCATGCTCATGGGCATCGTCACCAAAAACTCAATCCTCCTCATTGATTACGCCATCCTTGCGCGTCAAAACGGCGAGCCGCGATTTGAAGCACTCGTCGATGCCTGTCATAAGCGTGCCCGTCCCATCATCATGACCACCATCGCCATGGGCGCCGGTATGATGCCGCTGGCGTTGGGTTTAAACGGTGACCCCAGCTTCCGCGCGCCCATGGCGATCTGCGTGATTGGCGGCTTGATCACCTCCACCCTACTCTCTTTAATCGTCGTACCGGCGCTCTACGTGCTCATGGATCAGTTTGAGAGCTGGCTGTTTGGTCTGTTCAGACGCGATGAGCCAAAACCGGTGAACCAAAGCCCTGAGTAAAATGTCGCCGCTGGATTAACCAACCCCAGCATCAAGCTCAATAAAAAAACCCAGATCCTAGTGATCTGGTTTTTTTTATGTTGCCAGCTAAGCGGGCATTTGACTAGCTGATGCCAACCGCCCTCTCAGCTGCCTCGACCGTCTGACGGATCAGGGTGTTGATGGTCATGGGGCCAACACCGCCTGGAACCGGCGTGTAAGCGCGTGCGAGCTCGTCAACCCGTGCCAGATTCACATCACCCACCCCGCCAGACTCAGTGGGGTGGAAACCAGCATCGACCACCACAGCACCCGACTTGATCCAGCTGGTCTTAATCAACTCAGGCACACCGACTGCCCCAACGATGATATCGGCCTGCATGACGTGCTGCGCAAGATCCCGAGTTTTAGAGTGGCAGATCGTGACCGTACAGTTGGCGTTGAGCAGCATCATCGCCATCGGCTTGCCCAAGATCGCACTGCGTCCGACCACCACCGCATGTTTACCCGAGAGCTCCACGTCATAAGCAGCCAGCAGGTGCATGATCCCTTTGGGCGTGGCACTGCCGTAAGCGTGCTCACCCATGCTCATGCGGCCAAAACCCAGACAGGTCACCCCATCGACGTCTTTAGCGAGCGCTATCCGATCAAAACAAGCGCGCTCATCGATCTGATCAGGGACAGGATGCTGCAAGAGGATCCCATGAACGTCCGGGTTTTGATTAAGTTCATCAATCTTGGCGAGCAGCTCCTCAGTGGTGGTGTCCTCGCTCATCGCGACGCGAATCGACTCCATGCCGATGCGCTGACAGGCGTTACCCTTCATGCGCACATAAGTCGCTGAAGCCGGATCATCACCTACGAGGATCGTCGCCAGAATCGGCGTGCTGCCGCTTTTTTGCTTGATCGCTGCAACGCGTTTGGCAAGCGCTTTCTCGCTGGCCTTGGCGGTGGCTTTGCCATCGAGTATCAGGGCGGTTTTAGCGTATTCAGTCATGAAATCAAATCTCAAAATTCAGGCACCTATGATACCGCAAGCCTAAGCCGGTGTTGAATGCCAATTTGGCTGACATTTTACTTGCGCTTGATCCGCGCCGTCGCTACTATATGACGCCTTGGCTGAGTGGCAGAGTGGTTATGCAGCGGATTGCAAATCCGTGTACGCCGGTTCGATTCCGACCTTAGCCTCCAACTTTTGATCCGTTTTTTCGTCCATGCCCGGATGGTGAAATTGGTAGACACAAGGGATTTAAAATCCCTCGCTCTTAGAGTGTGCCGGTTCAAGTCCGGCTCCGGGCACCATATTCAACTAAAAAACCCGCCATCTGGCGGGTTTTTTAGTTCTAGCAAAGGCTACTTGCCGGTTTGGTAGTGATCGGCGCTCTGGGCAGTGCTCGCCTGATAGGGCTTACTAAAGGTCGTTAGCCCTCCAGCCGCCTCTTGTGCGATCGCTTCGTCGCGCGGCTCAAACAAGGTAAAGCCAGCGCGCTTTAGGTAGAACACCACGTCCTTAAACACGTCGCCAGTTGCCAGCAAATCACCGGTGAAACCTGATCGGCGCAGCAGGTGTGCAATCGAGTAACCACGCCCGTCGTTAAAGTTGTCGAAGTGGATCTGTATCAGATCCAGCTGATCCAGCGGCAAATCCAGATCTTCGATCTCATCGCCGCCCTTAATCAGCAAACCTTTTTTGCCACTTACCTGATCCAGCTCAGCTAAGCGATTTAGTGGCAGGATCAGATTACCCGCGCTAAGCTCACCTTCAGCAGCGAGCGCATAGTCCAGCTCAAGGGTCTGAGCATCCAAATCAAATACTTGCATACTGCTCTCCTTAAGCTTTTTCAGGGTAGATGCGGGCTTTAAACGGGTCGATACCGACACGGCGGTAGGTATCGATGAAGCGCTCGTCGCCGCTTCTAAGATCCAGATAGGTGTTTAAGATCTCATCAACCACGTCTGGTACATCGTCCGCGTCGAAGCTTGGACCGACAACCTTGCCAAGCTCAGCATCGTGATCGGCGTGACCGCCAAGTGTGATCTGAAAGAACTCATCGCCTTTTTTATCGACGCCCAGCACCCCGATGTTGCCAACATGGTGGTGTCCGCAGGCGTTCATGCAGCCTGAGATGTTAAATGACAACTCGCCAAGCTCATAAACCGCATCCAGATCATCGAAGCGGCGCATGATCGCTTCAGCCACCGGGATTGATTTGGCGTTCGCAAGCGAGCAAAAGTCGCCGCCGGGGCAAGTAATCATATCGGTGATGAAACCGATATGTGCGCGCGCCAAGTTCTCAGCGTCTAGCACCTGCCAAAGCTCATACAACTTACTCTGCTCGACATCGGCGAGCACGATGTTTTGGGTGTGCGTGGTGCGAAGCTCGCCGAAGCTAAACTGATCAGCTAGATCGGCCAGAAGATCAAGCTCGCGCTCATCAACGTCGCCTGGGGCGATACCCTTACGCTTCAAACTCACGGTCACGATCCGGTAGCCGGGTTGCTTGTGGGCTTGGGTGTTGTGGGCATACCAACGCTTGAAGGCTGGATCAGACAACGCTTCAGACAGATCAGCATCGCTCAAATCCTGATAGTCAGGATCAGCAAACACCGTCTCAAGACGCGGCATAACCCCAGCGTCAATTGCTGGCAAGATCGACTTAGCAAACTCAGCCTCAACTTTTTGAGCAAATACTTCAGGAGTGAGCGCCTTAACCAAGATCTTGATGCGGGCTTTGTATTTATTGTCGCGGCGGCCATGCAAGTTGTATACGCGCAGCACCGCTTCTAAGTAACTGATCAAATCGGTTTTAGGCAAAAACTCACGGATCACACTGCCGATCATGGGCGTACGGCCCAAACCGCCGCCAACCATGATCTTGTAGCCGATCTCGCCGTCTTGTTCGACCAAAAACACACCGATATCATGAAAAGCTGTCGCCGCGCGATCCACTTCAGGTAGCGCGCTCACCGCAATCTTGAACTTGCGCGGCAAAAAAGCAAACTCAGGGTGAAAGGTTGACCACTGACGAATCAGCTCGCAGGTCGGGCGCGGATCAGCCACTTCACCAGGCACGCGTCCCGCGTACTCGTCTGTCGTGGTGTTACGGATACAGTTGCCCGAGGTCTGAATCGCGTGCATCTGAACCTTGGCAAGCTCCGCCAAGATCTCGCCGCACTGCGTCAGCTCCGGCCAGTTAAGCTGGATGTTCTGACGGGTTGAGATATGCGCATATCCTCGATCATAATTACGTGAGATCTCAGCAATCTTGCGAATTTGAGTCGAATTAATCTGCCCATAAGGAACCGCAATCCTGAGCATCGGCGCATAGCGCTGCACATAGAGACCATTTTGCAATCGAAGAGGGCGAAACTCCTCCTCGGACAGCGTGCCCTCCATATAGCGGCGCAGCTGGTCTTGAAACTGAGCAACGCGCTCATCCACCAGGGTCTGATCAACAGGGGTGTAGGCGTACATAGGCAGTAAGTTTGGCTAAATTTGGCGCATATTGTAGCAGAAGCTGACCGCTCATAGAATTGGCTAGCCGCTGCGATAGCGCGCTTTTTTATGGCAAAATGCCCACCTTTTACGCCGCTCCAGCGCTTTAGGCACCCTCAATTTAACAGGCTCAAGCACTCATGAATCATCTCGATCTGGCTCACCCCACCTTAACCGTCGCCTACACCGATGGCGCCTGCAAAAACAATCCCGGGCGCGGCGGCTGGGGGCTGTACTTGATCGAGCCAAGCGGGGAGGAGCAAAAACTTTGCGGCGGTGAGGCTGACACCACCAACAACCGCATGGAGCTCATGGCGACGATTGAGGCGCTTAAGAACACTGATGGCGGATTGCAGATCTGGACCGATTCGAGCTACGTGAAAAACGGCATCACCACCTGGATCCACGGTTGGAAGAAAAAAGGCTGGAAGACGGCAGCGGGCAAACCAGTCAAGAACCAAGACCTATGGGTAGAGCTCGATCAGCTGCGCGTGGGACGAGAAGTCGACTGGCAGTGGGTCAAGGGTCACTCAGGTCACCCGGGCAACGAGATGGCGGACGCACTGGCAAACGCTGGGGTGCCCGCTTAATTTTTGAATAAACTCGGTGGTTCAATTAAAAAAACCCAGCGTGAGCTGGGTTTTTTTAGGATCTAATTTTTAGACAATCAACTTGAATTAAATCAGCAGCTCAACCAACCTCAACTTCACGCCAAAAGGCGATCATATCTTTTAGGTGCGCCGCATCAGCTTTGGGATCTTCATAAGACCACGCTGCCTCCACACAAGTTTTACCATCGGCTTTGACACTATAGTAGCTCGCGGTTCCTTTCCAAGGACAAACGGTGGTGTGATCTGAAGCTTCCAGCATCTCCATATTGACCGAGTCTCTTGGGAAGTAGCGGTTACCCTCAATCAGAACCGTCTCATTACTCTGGGCTATCACTTGCTGATTGAAAACTGCTTTCACGTTGCCATCCGGTCACTAGATTTAGCGACAGCATAAAGGGTTTCCGCTGGTTTTGGCGCAGAATTCACCAAAGTTAACCAAGCCGCTTCACAGACATTTTTAAGTAACAAAACGTCATCAATCTAACACTATATAGAAGCTGTAAACCTAAATTAGCCATCTGAAAACTACAACCGGATCACCTGATTGCCAAGCTCGTTACCGCTGGGATCAGTGCCTGATTGATCAAAAAGCCTGAGCGCTTTGCCGACGTGTCTGATCAAAAACTCAAGTGCCCGCACCGGCTCGCCGCGCTTGATTCCAGCCAGTGTCTTATCGCAAACTGCTCGCCAGTAGATCGGATCAATCGTCTGGTTTAGTCCCCGATCCACGACAATCTCAAGCGCATGCTCGCTTAAGCACAGGTAAATCAGCACGCCTGAGTTTCGCTCAGTGTCCCAGACTCGTTGGCTTGCGAACACATCTAGCGCCCGCGTGTGCGCATCTAGTTTCAGGCTTTGCCAAAGCGGCAGCGTATCCTCTATCACCACCACGATCTCACCAAAGTGGTTTTCTTCAGCCAGTTTGATCGCCGCCTCGATACGCTCGTGTGCCGCTTTGTTTAACCAGCGATTTTTAAGCGGGGCAAATGCCAACTGTCGCCACACCCGAGCCCAGCTTCTGGGTTTCAGGTCTTGTTTGGCTAACTCAGTTGAACCAACCTTCAGCTCCTCTTGCAGGGCATCATCGGTGCTCAGGCTACCTTGAGCATACTCGTCGGACTCAGCCAGCACATCGTCAGCCTCGCGCGAGTCGCTGATTTGTGGTTGACTTGGCAGATCATCATCTTCACGAACTGGAGAGTTTGGGTGCTGCACCGAAACTGCGGTGAGGTTTGCCTCATCTGTAGCCTGCAGATCTGCTCTGGGCTCAGTGCCCAGTAACTTCTCCGTAGTTCGCTCAAGAGCCTGTTTTTGATCGGCCGCTTTGGATTGATCCTGACTCACCATGAACCTCCTGCTCCGCCGCCGCCAAATCCGCCGCCGCCTCCTGAAAAACCGCCTCCGCCGCCAAAACCTCCGCC
>OJBY01000452.1_pt1 | contig 22092 bp, 21 predicted proteins | sample 1591731 | NCBI WGS metagenome assembly OJBY01 (sample SAMN05416837, study PRJEB24817) | seawater metagenome | isolation source: Sea water | place: Canada:Atlantic | collected 2013-07
CCTGCTTGGCTTTCCTCGCATAAGCTCGGGCGCGCGTTCGCGCTTGCGGTCGCTGTTCGCGACCGATGCGTTCGCGAACAATGGGGTGTCAGCGGGATACGGTCCGCGCCTAGCGGACCGCAAGGCCGAACGGCCGCCCGCAGGTGCTGCGCAGCGAAGCGGAGCAAAAAGCACCGAGGATGTTTGCGCTGAGGCGCAAACGAAAAACAAACCATTCCACGGTCCGCACCTGGCGGACCGCAAGGGCGAACGCCCGCCCGCAGCGGCGCAGCTTGCTGCGCATCTAGCGAGGACGCTCCCACGGAGGTGGGAGCGGAAGACGAGTCACTATCCCGCGCCAAAACGATACGATCCCCTTTCAATCGTCGTTTCCGCTGATCCGATGTGGGAACCGCTTTGCCGCTCGGACAGTTTAGCTGTTCAACGAAGCATTTTTGAGGAGTTGGTCATGGCCAGAATATTCCGCAGCAGCCGGCCCGACAGCTGGATCAGTCCGCGTTCCTATTCGGATGCGAGCTATCGTGCGATGTCGCACGGCAAAATCCTGCCGATGGAAGAAGAAGGTTTCTTCGCCAGGCTGTTCGGCCGCTCCTAGAGCGCTGCTTGCATTGAAGACAAAAGGGCCGGAGAGCATGCGCTCCCCGGCCCTTTTTGTTGCCCGCCACGCAGTCAGCGCGGCGCGCATCCGGTTCTTCGTCAGTATTCCTCCGGTTCCTCCGGCGTTGCGGCAGTATGCGTCTTCCCGGCATCCTTCTGGCCGCGCGCCAGCTTGAACACCACACCCGACAGCAAGGCCAGCGCCAGGATATTGGGTAGCAGCATGGTGGCGTTGGAGATGTCGCCCAGACGCCAGACCAGTTCGCTGGGCTGTGCTGCACCCACGAAGATCACCACACACCACAACACCCGCCATGCGAAGTGCAGTTTCTTCTCGCCTTCGCGGGTGGAACCTTTCACCCGGTCATAGAGGAAGGTAATCGCCCGCTCGCCGTAATAGCTCCACGTCAGCAAGGTGGTGAAGACGAACAGGATCAGCACGATCGAAGCTATGAGTGTGCCGATGGGGATCGATCCGATCAGCACCGGAAACGCCGCGGCAAATGCGCCACTGGTCATTTCGAAGCCGACGCGGTCCGATTGCCAGGCGTGCAGCACGGCTTCTCCGCCCGCATAGAACTCGCCGCGTACCGTCAGGATAACCAGCGCGGTCATGGTGCAGATCACGATGGTATCGATGAACGTGCCCAGCATGGCCATGCGGCCCTGCTGTTCGGGGTCGTTGGTTTGCGCCACGGCGTGAGCGATCGGGGTGGAACCCTGTCCCGCCTCGTTCGAGAACAGGCCGCGCGCCACGCCTGCGCGGATCGCCATGATGATCGCCGCCCCGGTAAAGCCGCCCACTGCGCTTTGCGGGTTGAAAGCGCCGTCGAAGATCAGGCCGAAAGTTTCACCCAGGTCGTCGAAGTTCAGGATCAGCGCGATCACCGCCATCACGATGTAGGCCGCCGCCATGAACGGCACCACGCTCTCTGCCACGCGGCCGATGGACTTGATGCCGCCGATGATAACGATGAACACCAGGATGGCGACGACCAGGCCGCCCAGCCATTCTTCCAGTCCGAACAGTTCCTGCAACCCGTCGGCCACGGCGTTGGCCTGGATGGAATTGCCCGTAACCAGTGCGGAAAACAGTGTGCCTATGCAGAAGACCACCGCCAGCCAGGTGAACTTGGGGCCAAGGCCCATCATGATGTAAGTCATCGGGCCGCCACGGTAGACGCCATCGCTGGTCTTCTCGCGATAACGGATTGCGAGCGACCCCTCGGCAAACGCCAGCGCCATGCCGAACAGGGCGGTAATCCACATCCAGAAGATCGCACCGGGTCCGCCCAGCGCGATGGCGGTTGCAACGCCCGCCAGGTTACCGGTGCCCACCTGGCCCGATAGCGCGGTGGAAAGCGCGGCGAACGGCGAGATTTCGCCGCTCCCCGATCCCTTGCGACTGGCGAACAGCCCCTTGATCGCGCTGCCCAGCTTGACGATGGGATATAAGCGCAGGCCAACCATGAACCACACGCCAGCCCCCAGCAGGATCAGCGCCAGCGGCGGGAAGGGGATGATCGTCGCGCCTTCCCAGGTGCCCCCCCATAACAGGTCGGAGATATTCGTGATCGGCGCGATCAGTCGTTCGCCCAGTGGTAGTTCGGTTTCAACTGCCATAAATGTGCCCAGCCCTCATGCGTCCCTTGACAAGCGCATAGTGCTATCGGCGGCGCGGCCTGCTGCATAGCCCTTATGTTGCATTTGTAACCGATTGGGTGTTCTGGCGCGAACCTTCGCTTGTGCAAAGCAAGGCAAGTCTTGCCAAGCCAGAACCTGCGCCCTAGATAGCCACCCGTCTTCCGACACATGGAAACTTCGCAGCCCCTCCCGGACACGACGGCCGGGGCGGCGAGGAGCCCTACCCGGAAGAGACGACACGAGTTTCATTGTAGCAAGAGCGACGGACCACCATGGCCGAACAGACACCCAAGGAAGCCAAAGCAACGAAGTCCAGGACTTCGCCGGGCGAATTCATTCGTCAGGTACGCTCGGAAACATCCAAGGTGGTGTGGCCCAGCCGCGAGGAGACGGTGCGCACCGCTATCTTCGTGTTCATCCTGGTGGTGATCCTGTCGCTGTTCTTCCTTGCGGTCGATTCGCTGTTCGGCTGGGTCGTTCGCCAACTGCTGGCGCTGCTGTAACAGCAGCCCGATCGCCCCAAGGTTCAGGTTAGAAAAGAGAAGTTTCATGGCAGCCCGCTGGTACATCATCCACGCTTATTCCGGTTTCGAGAACAAGGTGCGCGACGCAATCCTTTCCGAAGCCGAACGCCTCGGCCTGTCCGAAGGCGTGGAAGAGGTGGAAGTGCCCACCGAGACCGTGACCGAGATCAAGCGCGGCAAGAAGGTGCAGACGGAACGCAAGTTCATGCCCGGCTACGTGCTGGCCAAGCTGAACATGACCGATGATGTCTATCACCTCGTGAAAAACACCCCGAAGGTGACGGGCTTCCTGGGCAACAACAACAAGCCGCAGGCGATTTCCGAGAAGGAAGCCGCGCGCTATTTCGGCGGCGTGGAAGAAGCCAAGTCCGCTCCCAAGAAGGATATCCAGGTCGATTACGAGATCGGCGACCAGGTCAAGGTGCTGGAAGGCCCCTTCGCCAGTTTCAACGGTGTTGTCGAGGAACTGGATTTCGACAAGGCCAAGGTCAAGGTTTCCGTCTCCATCTTCGGTCGCGCAACGCCGGTGGAACTGGACTTCGAACAGGTCGAACTGGTCAAGTAAGGCGCTTGGGGACCGGCCTGGTCACTCCGCCGATGTTCCCGCGCGGTAGAATGCGTGGCCTGTTCAAGTTTCCGAAAGTCTGCCAGCGCCATCCGCACTTCCAGACTGGTCAAGATCGGAACGTTTGATGACATCACGCCACGCCACCGGGTTCCTGTCCTTACGCGAAAGTGAAGAGAGGGCGCGGGAAACGCGATTTAGCGATGTCGTCTACCGCCTTGCCTTCGGGGCTATCGGCTGGCCGTGGCTGCTTTACAGCCTGTGGGGCGGTACGAAGCGAAGCAAGCGCGAACTGATGGACAGGGTGTCGCTGAACGAAGGCTCGTTACCCAACCTGGGAAGCTGGAAGGCGGATACGGGCTTCCTGCACCGCATTGTGGATGCCGTCGAAGAACTGCGGCCTCGCGTTGTAGTGGAACTGGGTGCAGGTGCTACCACGCTGGTTTGCGCCAAGGCGTTGGAGCGAAACGGCGGCGGAAAGCTTATCAGTTTCGATCAGCATGGCGGATTTGTGAACGCTACGGCGGAATGGGTCTCTGCCGAGGGCGGCAACGCAGAATTGCGCTGGGCACCTCTGACTGCACAGATCGAAGGGTGGCCGGGGCGCTGGTACGAGCTTGACGATTTGCCTGAGCAGATCGATTTGCTGATCATCGATGGCCCGCCATGGGCCGTTCACCCCTTCGTGAGAGGCGCTGCGGATTGCCTGTTCGACCGTCTCGCTGAGGGTGGGATGGTGTTGCTAGACGATGCATCGAGGCCGGGCGAACGTATCGTCGCCAGGCGTTGGCAGAAGCGATGGCCGGATATGAGCTTCAAGCGAGAAAACCGAAGCACCAAGGGTACGCTTGTCGGCCGAAAGCACAAGCAGGGGCAGAGCGTCGCAGGCTCGCCGAGATCACTGAACGACAACACGGTATCGACGTCATGGCGAAGGGTTGCGGCGGCCATCGGTCTTTTCGCTGCTGGGTGGCTGGCACATGACCTTCCGAGCGAGATCGCCCCTCCGGCCGAAGCTGCCTCCATCGTCGATGAAGCGCATGACGCCTATTCGGCCAGCCTCTTGCGCCAGGATATGGAATCGCAGGCGGAAAGTATCGATTTCGACCGGAGCGAAATCCTTGCCACCACTGGGCTGACGCTACCCGTCCTACCGCAAGGGTGGGAATTGACCGACGTTCAGCTTTACCCTTCCGATCTGGGCCATTCGATTATGGTGTCGCTGAAGACGGAGGCGGGAGAACCCATCTCGCTGTTTGCCGCCAGGGCAGAGACACCGGCGGGCGAATTTCCGCTAATAGAAATGCGCGATGCCAGGGCCGTTGCCTATTGGGAGGAAGGGCCGATGGCGCTTGCCGTTATCGCGGAAATTGAGTCGTCGCACCTTCTGGAACTTGCCGCCATGCTGGCGGGCGAAACTTCTCCAGCCGACACTTAGACTTCGGTCTGCGCCGATCAGCCGTTGACCGCGCCCAGCGCATCGGCATAGGCGAGGCTCATCATGATCGTATCGACCGCCGCATGGGCAATGATCACGGCCCACAAGTTGCCGCCGCAGCGGTTGCGGATATGGCCCAGCAACAGACCTACGCAGGCTGTTACCGCCATGCCGCCCCAGCCCTGATAGGCATGAGGCAGGCCGAACAGCAGTGCCTGTATCACCAGCACGGCGCCGCTGCGTCTGCGAAGGCCGGGGAGGCGTTCCAGTCGGTCCATCAGGAAACCGCGATAGAGCACTTCCTCGCCGAAGCCTGCGGCAAAGATGGCTACGCCCACCACCCACAGCGCGAACATGGCGGGGCTTTCGGTAACGAGATCGAGGACAAAGCTGGGGTCCGGCGCGCCAAGGCCCGCGGCCTCTGTCGCCCATGCGCCCAGGGTGAAGATGCCAATCGTGCCGCCTGTACCCAGCGCGGCCCAGCCCACCGTGGAGCGCAAGTTGGTAGGCGCTTCCAGCCGAATGGCTTCGCGCAAACGGCCTTCCTTGCGCAGCCACAGCCATGCCACCGCCATACCCGCTACTGCACTGGCAATCACGGTAGACGCAACAAGAGCCGAGCCAAGGTCCGGCTGTGCCGCCGGGGCGTCCGGATTCTGTGCTGCTGTCATCACCATGTCTATGATGGCAGGGATCGCCGGCAGGATGCTGGCGACGAGATAGGCGCCCGCCACCGACATGAATTGCATGATGAAGCGAAACCAGCTTATCGGCGCCTTGATCCCGGTATGAGGAGAGGCAGGCTCGTCGCTGAACACGCTGGCCGGATTGTCCATTCTCGTTACCCCAACCTCAATCTACGCTGTCTTGCCAGACCAGTGGATCGCGCAGGTGCGGGATGCAAGCGGCGTATGGCAGTTTCCTACAGCGGTGCATCTACCCATGCCGATGCAATGACACCCATCTGCTATCCCGACTGCACCCAACCCGTTCAACAAACCCGTACCGGGCCGTTGGTGAAAAGTCACAACCTGGAACGGCTGTTTACATGCAAGACCTTGCTAATAAGAGAGAAAAAGGCGCAGCGGGGTTTTAGTATTCCCGCCTCTATCCGTTCCATAATCGCAGGTCGAACCGCGGCTTGCGGCCTTGCTTTTTGTTGCAAAGCGGCTATGTGCGCGCCTTCCCATCGCCAGATAAGGGAAATCCGCGCGGGAGCTGGTCTACGGACCGGCGCTTGACCGCTCAACATGAGCGCCGGTGCATGCATCGGCGCAACAGTGAGAAAAGGAGGCCATCATGGCCAAGAAGATCGAAGGTTACATCAACCTTCAGGTGCCTGCGGGCGCTGCCAACCCGTCACCCCCCATCGGTCCTGCGCTGGGTCAGCGCGGCGTGAACATCATGGAATTCTGCAAGGCTTTCAACGCCGCCACGCAGGACATGGAAAAGAACGCCCCGATCCCCACCAAGATCACCGTCTTTGCAGACCGTTCGTTCACCTTCGTGACGAAGACCCCGCCTGCAAGCTTCCTGATAAAGAAGGCGATGAAGATCAAGTCCGGCTCCAAGGAGCCTGGCAAGAATATCATCGGCACGATCAAGACTTCGCAGCTGGCTGAAATCGCCGAAACCAAGATGGCCGATCTCAACGCCAACGACATTGACCAGGCCGTGAAGATCATCGCCGGTTCCGCCCGTTCGATGGGCCTCGAAGTGGTGGAGGGCTAAGATAATGGCAAAGCAGACAAAGAAGCAGCAGCAGGTTGCAAAGCTCGATAACGAGAAGCTTTACACTGTCGATGACGCTATCGCCACGCTGCGCGAATACAAGGCCGGTTTCGACGAGACCGTCGAAGTCGCCATGAATCTGGGCGTCGATCCCCGCCACGCAGACCAGATGGTGCGCGGCATGGTGTCGCTGCCGGGCGGCACGGGCAAGGACGTGAAGGTTGCCGTGTTCGCACGCGGCGATAATGCCGAGAAAGCCACCGCCGCCGGTGCTGACAAAGTGGGCGCCGAAGACCTGATGGAAGACATGCAGAACGGCAACCTCGATTATGACCGCGTGATCGCCACGCCGGACATGATGGGCGTTGTTGGCCGTCTGGGTAAGGTGCTGGGCCCCAAGGGCCTGATGCCGAACCCAAAGCTGGGCACCGTCACACCGAACGTGGAACAGGCCGTGAAGGACGCCAAGGGCGGCCAGATCGAATTCCGCGTCGAGAAGATGGGCATCATTCACTCGGGCATTGGCAAGCTTTCGTTCTCTGACGACAAGCTGAAGGAAAACTTCGAGGCCATGACCCAGGCGATTGTGAAAGCAAAGCCGACGGGTGCCAAGGGCAAGTACGTGAAGAAGATCTCGCTGACTTCCACCATGGGCCCCGGCCTCAAAATCGACCTTGCCGAGGTCGAAGGCGCTTGATCTAGAGCCTCCGGGCACGGGCGATTGCCGCCTGTCCTACACAATCAAAGTTGCGAAGAGCCGGGGAAGCGATTCTCCGGCTCTTTGATTCCCTGCGCATTTTTCGGAGCCAGCCCAGTCTTCGCGCATTGGAGAGGTGAAAGGAACTTCTCATGTCCAAGTCTACGATCCTGATCGGTCTCGCCGTGGTGGTGGTAATCGCCGTTGGCGTTCTCGTGGATACAAGGCTGGCCGCAGGCGCAGGCGCGCTCTTGCTGCTGCTTGGTATCGGTTACGGCACATGGCAGGCAAAGCGCGCCACGCCGCAGGAGGATACTCGCGGCGAACGCGGCGCGCGCGAGCTGCGTGAAGAGCTGGCAGAAGATGAGGCGCGGCGTGGAACGCGCTAGACTTTCTCGAAGGCGTTTATCCGATGGCTAGATACCGCCCGGCGTAAAATCCCGGCCTGCCTCCGCCAACGCTTCGCACAGGGTATCTACGGCGCTTTCGAGCACGTCGCGGCTGGTGGACCGGATCACGAAATTGGCGCCGGTGCGCCCTTCGCGGAAGAAGGGATAGCTGCCGATCTGGCAGCCCTCATGCGCCTTTTCCACTTCGCGCAGGATATCGGCCACTTCGCTTTCTGCCGTCCAGCAGCCTACAGTCTCGGTAATCAGCGGCGCGCCGCCTTCCAGTTGGCCGGTCAGTCCGTCCAGCATCTGCGCGGTGATGGCGGGCACGCCTGCCATCAAAAAGATGTTGCCATGGCGGATACCCGGCGCGCCCGAGATGCGATTGGGAATTAGCTCTGCCCCGTCTGGCACCCGCGCCATGCGCAGCCGCGCTTCGTTCAGGCCGCCGGGCTTGCCTGCGTAATAGTCTTCCAGCATTGCCCGCGCTTCGGGGTGAACAACCACCTCCACGCCGAGTGCTGCAGCGATGGCATCGACGGTGATATCGTCATGCGTGGGGCCAATGCCGCCGGTGGTGAAGAGATAGTCATAAGCCTCGCGCATGGCATTCACTGCCGTGGCAATGGCATCCATATCGTCCGCCACCACGCGCACTTCGGTCAGCCGAATGCCCTGCACCTGCAACCAACCGGCGACCTGTGCGATGTTCCTGTCAGCAGTGCGGCCAGAGAGAATCTCGTCGCCGATAACCACCAGGCCGGCAGTCCAGATCCTGTTTGTATCAAGGTTCATTCGGCAGCAATCTTGTCATGGTTTGTGAAAAAGCCTTCCTGCAATGCCTCTGGCACTTCGCGCAATTGCAGAACGCCATCGGCGACGGGGCGCTGCCGGAAGTCGCGCCGGTCGTCCAGATAGTTATGGGCCAGCGTCCAAGGCCGGTCCGCCCCCACTTTCGGCATCAGATCCTTTGCACGGTTGAGATAACCCGATGTGTAGTCCCAGGGCGCCACGGCTTCCGGCTCGTCGTCCGGTGCCAGCACGGGTTCGGCAATGTCAGCGCCACGTTCCGCCATGGTATTCAGCACTTCGCAGGCATAGCGCGCATTGCAATCGGCCCGCAGCGTCCAGCTGGCATTGAGATAACCAAATACGAAACTGAGGTTGGGGAGGTTGGAGAACATGGTGCCGCGATAGAAGAAGTGATCCGCCCAATCGACCGGATCGCCATCCTTCGACACTTCCACCTTGCCGGCAAGTGCCAGGCGCAGCCCGGTGGCCGTCACCACCACGTCGGCGGGCAGGTACTCGCCCGACTGCAGTTTAACGCCGTCTGCATCGAAACCGGCAATGTGATCGGTGACTATCTGCGCCTTCTCAGCCCGGATGGCTTTGAACAGGTCACCGTTGGGTACCAGACAAAGGCGCTGCTTCCACGGTGTATAGGGTGGCTCGAAATGCTTCGGATCGTATTTCTCGCCCAGGTGCCTGCGCAGCATGTTGCGCAGCATTGCGGACAGTTTCTCGGGCTTGCGGCGCGACAGGCCGAAGAAATAGCTGCGCAGACCGATATTCTTCCAGCGCGTGAGACGATAGGCCGACTGTTCCGGAAACCAGCGCTGAAAACGCTTGTTCCACTTGTCCTGCCGGGGGCCTGCACCCATCCAAGTGGGTGTGCGCTGAAGCATGGTGACGCTCTTCGTTTCCTCGGCCATGGCTGGCACAAGGGTAACGGCCGTGGCGCCCGAACCGATTACCACCACCTGCTTGCCCGCATAATCGAAATCTTCGGGCCAGAACTGCGGATGGATCTCCTCGCCTGCGAACTGGTCGAGATCGGGTATCTGCGCATCGTGCGGGTTATCGTAATCGTAGTAGCCGCTGGCGAAGTAGAGCCAGCGCGCCGTGGTTACATTTCGGCTGCCATCGGACCCCCGCGCGGTAATCGTCCAGCGTGCCGTCATGGAATCCCAGTCGGCAGACAGCACTTCCTGCCCGAAACGGATGTGCTGGCTGATGCCGCGTTCGTCTGCCGTGCGATTCAGATATTCCAGAATGTTTGGCCCATCCGCGATGGCATCCTCGTGTTTCCACGGCTCGAACACGAAGCCCAGCGTGTGCATGTCGGAATCCGACCGCACGCCGGGATAGCGGAACAGATCCCACGTTCCGCCAATCTGTTCGCGTCGTTCCAGGATCGTATAGCTGCGATCGGGACAGATCATGCCCATGTGTGCAGCCATCGAAATTCCTGAAATACCCGCTCCGATAATGCAAACGTCGGTATCGGGCTGGGTCATACGGCAGAGTTCCTACTTCGGGTTTGGGCCTAGACCGATGAACATAGAGCGTGAACGCGCATCGGCATAGTCACTGTCTGACGAACCGTTTCCAACCATCGCCGTGCGCGCGGCCTGCACGGTGTTGGCCAGCAGGCAAGCGATGGTCATCGGACCGACGCCGCCGGGCACGGGCGTTACGGCGGCGGCGTGCTGCACCTCGTCGAACTTGATGTCACCCACCAGCTTCGTCTTGCCTTCTTTCGTTTCCTGACGGGTGATGCCCACGTCGATCAGAACCGCGCCATCCTTGACCCAATGGCCTTTTACCAGTTCGGGTGCGCCAGCGGCCGCCACGATCACGTCAGCTTGACGGCAGATCTCGGGCAGGCCGGCGGTGTAGATATGGGTAACGGTAACGGTCGCTTCGGCATCCAGCAGCAGATTTGCCACAGGCTTGCCCACGATATTGGATTTGCCGATCACCACCACATTCTTGCCGGTCAGATCGGGGATGACGGAGTTGATCAGTTTCATCACGCCCAGCGGGGTGCATGGCACGATACCGCCTGATCCGGTGGACAGACGCCCTACATTGACCGGATGGAAACCGTCGACGTCCTTTTCCGGCGCGATGGAGCGCAGCACCCATCGCGTATCGATATGATCGGGCAGGGGGACCTGGCACAAGATGCCATGCACGGACTTATCGTTGTTCAGCGTGTCGATCAGGGCCAGCAGATCATCCTGCGAAGTGTCGACCGGCAAACGGTGTTCGGTCGACGTGATCCCCACCAGTTCGCAGGCCTTGATCTTGCGCCGGACGTAGACCTCGCTGGCCGGGTCTTCGCCCACCAGTATGACGGTCAGGCCGGGCGCGGGATAACCGTCCCTCACCAGCGCATCGACCTCGGCCTTCGTTTTCATGTCCAGCTGGCGTGCGATTGCGCGGCCATCGATAATCTCTGCCATGTCCCGGCAAAACTCCCGTCTTTGTCAAATCGAACGCAACCACGCGGCCGCAATTCAGGTATACCCTGCCTCTTAGATGCGCACGTAGGGTGTTGACGACAAGACATGCCGGTTTTTGGCGTAACGCGCGCTTTTCCACGCCCTGCGCGATGATTGGTCTTCAGTCCAGTTCATCCGTCACGCAATAGCTCGTTGCGCCGATGGTCTATAGATTGCGTCTGCATGTCTGATAGTGGGGCATGGCACGTGCGCACTGCGCATGAGAATGGCTGCGATATCTGAAAGCTTCAGAAACACGAATAAAATTAGGATTGCCAGAGATGCTGATGTTTTTGCCCGGTCTCATCTGCGATAGGCGCATTTATGCGGCGCAACAGTCCGCCTTTCCGGAAGGATGGGCCTTGGATGGTTACGGCATGGCGGATTCGCTGACCGAGATGGCACAGATCGTTCTTGCCAAGGCTGATGAGCGCGGGGCGGACAAGATCGACGTCTTCGGCCATTCCATGGGCGGGCGCGTGGGGATGGAGATCGCGCGTCTCGCCCCGAACCGCGTAAGGCGTCTGGCGCTGGTTTCCACCGGCGTCCATCCGGCTGGAGGGAGCGAGCCCGCCAACCGCGCCGCGTTGCAGCAAATTGGTTACGAAGACGGTTTTGAAGCGCTGGTGGACACCTGGCTGCCCCCGATGGTGGCCGATGCGAACCGCGATACGCCTGCATATGCCGTGATGCGCGAAATGTGCCTGTCGAAGGGGCAGGCCGTGTTCGATGCACAGATCAAGGCGCTGCTGAACCGTCCGCCTTTCGATGAACTGCTGGCGAGCCTGACCTGCCCGACTCTGGTGATGACGGGTGAACTGGATGCCTGGGCACCGCCCTCGCAGCATGAAGCCATCGCAGCAAAGGTCGCCAATTCGGATCTGGTTATTGTGCCGGGTGCCGGGCACATGATCCAGATGGAGGCGCCCGACGCGGTGAACGCGGCGATATCGGATTGGCTTGCGACACCCGCAGCTAATTAAGGCGACTTCATAACACGCGACATCCGCGGATGGCACACGCGAGTGATGCCCTTTTCCTTGCGGCGAGGGCGCAATATGCGCCATGCGTCTCAAATGCCAGTTCGTTCTCTCCTAAGCCTTGCCGCGTTGCTGCTGCACGCGCCCCTTCTCTCCAATGACCGCGAGGCCACGCTGGAGGGGCATTGGGCCTTTCGCATAGACGAGGCGACAATATTCGTCTTCGCCTTGGATGAACGCGACGAACAGGACGGCGGTGGCTGGCAAGGCAGCTGGACGCGGCCGGAAATCATTACCAGCAACGGCATGGTATTCCGCGACATGAGCGGCGAGCAGACCGTTATACCGATAGAAGCGATCCAGCGCCGAAACGCGGTGCAACTGACGTTCGAGGGGCCGCGGAGCGATGGTCGCCGCGATATCCTGCAGTTTCGCCTGACGGGAGAGAACCAGGCCCGGCTCGACTACATCGGTATCGAGGGGGAACCATACCCGCTGATCCGGGTGCAGCCCGATACGCCGCTGGGGCCGTTCGATCCGGCGCGTATATACGATCGCGACAACGCGATTCTACAGGCGCAACTCGGTAGCGAGGAAGATCTGCCGGAACTGTCGGACGAGATGGACACCAGCAAGGGAGATACCGTGCCGGAAGACGAGAACGCGCCTTCCCGCGTCGACGAAGATTTTCTCGACGGGCTTTGAGCCCGGCAGGAGTTCTCGTCCTGGTGGTCTTCCAGCAACGCAGCGCTCTTGCCCGAAAGGTTGCGAACGCGCGCTTCGGACACTTCATTTGCACAAACTCTTGGCACTGCCACTGTAATTCAGCCAGCCGTTTCAGTCGCTTCGTGCAAAACCATTAGGGAATACCACCGTTGGTTTGTATGCGTCGCCTGGTTGTCCAGCGTGCTGGGGCGAGGATCGGGGCGTATCATGTACAGATTGGCGGGTTTTGATGTGCCCCAGCGCTTTCGCGCGCCGTATATCCGCGTGCTGGTGCAATGCGCGTTTGGTCTGGGCTGCACGCTTGCTATGATCGGGTTTCGCACCTTCCTGGATCTTTGGGCCGCCACGGCAGGCCCATTCGCACTGGTCTATCCCTCCGTGCTGATCTCCACACTCTACGGCCATTGGAAGGCCGGTGTCGTGACCTTCGTCTCCAGCTTCGCCTGGGCCTGGTATTTCGTGCTTCCGGCTTCCCGAAGCTTCAGCTTTGAATTGGCGACCGATGCTTCGCGCGTGGCTGTCAATGCAGCCGCCGTGCTGGTGGTAATGCTGTTTGCCGAGAGTTTTCGCCGCGCCGTGGTAACAGCCATAGCCCAGCGTGACGAACAGATCGCGCGAGCATCGATGTTGCAGCAGGAGCTGGAGCACCGCACGAAAAACAACTTCGCCCTCGCGGCCAGCCTGCTTGAAATGCAGAAACGGCGCGAACAGATCCCCGAAGTTGCCACCGCGCTGGAGCAGGCCATTACCCGCATCCATTCGTTTTCTTCTGCCTATTCCAACCTCGCCTTGCGACAGGGGGAAGGGGCGATGGTGGCCATGCAGGATTACCTCGTGGATCTGGTCGACCGGGTGACGCGGGGCGCATTTCTGGATAATGTGAAGGTCGAAGTCGATGTGGATAGCGACAATGCCACCTTGCCGCGTGAAGTGGCTGTTGCCATCGGTCTTTTCACCAACGAGGCGCTGACGAACTGTGCCAAGTATGCTTTCCCCGACGGTAGGAACGGTACGGTGAGAGTTCACTTTGCAGGTACGGGCGGCGAATGGTCTCTTTCTATCCAGGACGATGGCATCGGAACGGCAGGGATGCGCGTTGGCTCCTCCGGCATTGGAGAACGTCTTTTTGCCGCGTTTGCGCAGCAGGCGGGCGCACATTACCATGTCGACGCCACACCGACCGGACGATCGCTGCATCTCGCCAGCCAGTAACTGAACACTTCACATTCGGAGCGCGCCTGTCCGCCTGAGGAAGCTGGGCGGGAAAGCCGGTTTGGTGCTGGAAGACTTTGCCGGCGCGATGGCGGCAACCCCATGGGTCGCCGCCAGCGACGTTACATTACTTCTTCATCGGTGTCGGCTGTAGGTGTGGCGGAAATCGTGGTGCCATCGTCCATCGTCAGCGTGCGTGTGCCGTTCTCGTCCGGTGCCCCGACCGTATAGCAGGTTGGATTCCGGGCTTCATCAGCCTGCCAACACGTTTGTTCGGCCCCGAAGGTCCAGTTGCCATTGACGGTCGAGCCGTCGGCGATTTCCGCCGAATAGGTGCCGTCTGGATTGTTGGTTGTGACACCTGGAGTACCGTCCGGATAGGTTACGTCCCAACGTCCGACATAGGCTTCCATCGTTTCCCCGTTGGCATTGGTCAGAGCGACGTCTTCCTGGATTACCGGTTCCTCGACCACTTCTTCTTCGGCTTCCGAGGTGCAGGCCCCGAGCAGCGCGGTAGCTGCAGCGACATAAATGATCTTGTGCATGTAATCTCTCTCCTTCGTCAAATGACCCCGATCGCATGCATAGCGCAAAAGTTCGCATAAGTCGCTCCCCGATCAATCCACCCTGATTGCGAACGCACCAACGGATCTTCGACGCGAAGCGCTGTTACAGACGGGATGACCTACCGGGCAATCATCGCTAAAGGCGCGGACGAAATCAATCTGGATGACGTGATAATGAAATACCTCCTGCAGGCCAGCGCTGCCGCTGCCCTCATCAGCTCGACCGCACATGCGCAGGATGAGAGCGGCGAAAACGCGATCATAGTTCTGGGAGAAGGCTTGCCCGATACGCCCGGCGTGCCCGCCTATTCGGTGATCGATTTGGAGCGAGAGCAGATCGTCACCACTGGATCGGGCACTTTCGAGGACGCGCTGGCCAGTGTGGCGGGTTTCCAGCAGTTCCGCCGTTCCGACAGTCGCAGTTCCAACCCCACCGCGCAGGGTGCCACGCTGCGCGCGCTGGGTGGTAACGCCTCAAGCCGCGCGCTGGTCCTTCTGGACGGCGTGCCGATGACCGACCCGTTCTTCGGCTACGTTCCTTTCAACGCCATCGCGCCGGAGCGCCTTTCCTCCGTCCGTGTAACGCGTGGAGGCGGCTCCGGCCCGTTCGGATCGGGCGCGCTGGCCGGTACGATAGAGGTGCAAAGCGCCAATGCGCAGGAACTTGGCCTGTTGACTGCACAGGCGCTGGTAAACGATCGCGGCGGAACACAGGCATCGCTGACTGCGGCACCCTCTTGGGACGGTGGCTATGCCGTCGCAAGCGGGCGCTGGGACCGGGGCAAGGGTTTTTTCTCCACGCCCGAGGCCGATCGCGTTCCTGCCACCGCTCGCGCCGCTTACGACAGCTGGTCTGCCAGCGCGCGCGTGGTGCAGCAACTTGGCGAGGATGTGGAAGTGCAGCTTCGCGGCCTTGCGTTCGAAGACAACCGTACGCTGCGTTTCGAAGGCGCGGACAGCCGCATTCGCGGCGAGGACGTGTCGCTACGGTTGGTATCGCGCGGTGAATGGCAGGTGGATGCGCTGGCCTATGCCCAGTGGCGCAATTTCAGCAATGTCGTGATCTCCTCCTCTAGCTTCGTAAAAGTGCTTGACCAGAAGGATACGCCCGCCACCGGCCTTGGCGGCAAGATCGAGGTTCGCCCGCCCCTGGGCGAAAACCACACGTTGCGCATCGGTGCCGACTACCGGCGCAGCGAGGGCGACCTGTTCGAAGACAGCTTTTCAGCCTTCTCTGGCAACCTCACCGAGAACCGCTTTGCCGGGGGCAAGAACACCGACCTGGGCCTGTTCGTGGATCATGACTGGAATTACGGACCGATCACGCTGACAGGTGGGCTGCGCGCAGACCGCTATACGATCGAGGATGGCTTCTACCGCGCGCTCGCTGACGATGGCACGGTCGTTCGCGATGACAGCTATGCCGACCGGTCCGACTGGGAAGTTACCTGGCGTGCCGGTGCACGACTGCAGATGGATCGCAACCTTACCTTGCGTGCGGCGGCCTACAGCGCTTTCCGCCTTCCCACGATCAACGAACTCTACCGCCCCTTCGTGGTCTTCCCCGTGGTGACGCAGGCTAATGCCGAGCTGGAGCCGGAGCGACTGGAAGGCTGGGAACTCGGCATGGACTTCCAGGCTGCCGACCACCTGACGCTGTCAGCCACCTTTTTTGACAACAAGGTCGAGAACGCCATTGCCAACGTGACGCTGGAGCCGAACCTGCGCCAGCGCCGCAACCTGGATGCCATCGATGCGCAGGGCCTGGAACTGGCCGCCGCGCTGGACTTTGGACAATTCGATTTTGTCGGTACGCTGGTGTTCGCTGCTCCAGAGATCGAAGGCACCGGACCTGCCAGCGTGCTGGATGGCAACCTGCCGCCGCAAACGCCCACTTTCGCGGCCAGCGCCACGGCAAGTTGGGAGCCTGTCGAGGGCGCGCTTGTCGCGGCCACCCTGCGTCATGTCGGCAAGCAATTCGAAAGCGACCAGGAAACAGAGCCGTTGCCTGCCGCAACCACCCTGGACCTGCTTGCGCAAGCTCCCTTGTTCGGTCAGCTATCCGGCGTTGCGCGGGTGGAAAACCTGCTGGATGAAACCATCGTTACCCGCAACAGTGGCGGGGCTATCGATATCGGCACCCCGCGAACGTTCTGGATCGGGCTGCGCTACGGGTTTTGAAAAGCTAGACGCCGTGCAAATAGCGCGAGGTCAGCCTAGTCCGCCGCGCCGTTGACCTGCCCAACCGTCATCGTGTGCTTGAGGCCGAGCCAGTCGGCAAGGTTGGCCAGTTCGGATTCCACGCTGTCTGCCATCATGTGTGCACGGTCTTCGTCGAAACGCAGGACAAGCGTCTTGCCCTCGCGCCGCAGCGCACTGCCCAGCAGGGAAATACGCGTGCCGGCCCCGATCTTGCGGCACAGCCTGTTGGCCAGGCCCCAGGCGGACGCCCGGCGCAATTGCTCCTCTGTCGCCATGCGCAAATACTGCGGCACGATCTTCGGCTGGCGGCAGCTTGCCCGCAGGCTCTGCGCGATCATGGCGCGACCGGTATGGTCCAGTCCGACCCAGCGCTTTTCCAGCGCCCAGTCGGTGGAATGACCGATGCGCATGTTAGGCTCGATCCGGGCCGCTGCTGCCGCCAGCAAAGTGGCCGCCAGGCGTATCCGCTCGCTGCCCCGGTTGCGGCCGTCGACAGCCTCGGCGGTCCAGGCTGCGGCAAGCGTGGCGTCGGTAATATCCGCGCCGCGCGGTGTGGCGAAATGGGTGACTGCCGAAAGCAGCGGGTCCTGCTCGCGCGCAATGTCACTGAGGCCGGAGAACAACACGCCCTCCCGCAACCCCCAGGCCGAGATCACCAGCGCTTCGGGCTCAAGTTCCCGCAGCATCACCCGCAGCATTGCAGCTGCATCGGGAAGACCGGCGGCGCGGTTGGAAGATATGCCGGGAATGGACGAAAGTTTGTCGGGGTCGGCCTTGGTAAGCCTCTTGGCGACCCTGTCGGCATCCTCGACCGGGAGGCAGAATGCCTGCGGATCGTGTACAGGATACCTGGCATTGTGCATTGCGAAATTAGCAAGCGCACGCCATGTTCCGCCAACAAGGTACAGCGGGCCATCCTGCGCAACTGCGAACCGTGCAGCTTGTAATTGCTTCTTCACTGCCTTGCGGAATGCAGCAGAGCCATCGCCGCGTAGTGCGGGGAGGCGCAGGGTTCCCAGCGGCAGGCTTATGCCATCGTGGAAGGCACCATCCTCTATACCCACCAGTTCGAGGCTGCCCCCGCCAAGATCGGCGACGACGCCTCTCGCACCGGGGAACGCCCCGATTACGCCAAAAGCCGAAGCGGTGGCTTCCTCCACACCGCTAAGAACGCGGGGTTCAAGCCCCAGCGCGCGGACCTTTTTTATGAACTTGGCGCCGTTGCTGGCATCGCGGGCCGCTGCAGTGGCAACCGTGGAGACATCGCATACGCCAAGATCGCGCAGGATTGCAGCGAAGCGGGCAAGCCCGGCAAGCGCCATCTCCTCCGCCTCTTTCGGGATGGTGCCATTCGTGGCGAGATCGCGCCCGAGGCGCGCGGTAACCTTTTCGTTCAGCCAGACATTGGGTGCGCGCTTCGGGCCGGAATAGACGACCAGCCGCACGGTGTTGGAGCCGATGTCGATGACGCCGCGATCGGGAACTTCGATATGCGGATTGCCGCGCTTCGCCGATGCTGCGGTCATACCGCTCCCTTGCGCAGGGTGAGTTTGGGAACGCGATCTTCCTTCAGCGCGCCGCCACGTCCTGATAGCGAAGGGTTGGTCATAAAATAGTCGTGGCAGTTGAAACCGTCATCCTCAACCCCCGGATCGCTTTCGACGCGCTGGTATTCCCCGGTTTCGCCGTCCAGTAGCCAGCTTTGTTCCGTATCGAGGAGATTGGCGAGCAGAACCTGTTCCAGAATCTGGTCATGAACGGTCTCGTTGGTGATCGGCACCAGGGCCTCCACCCGGCGATAGAGGTTGCGGTCCATCACATCGGCGCTGGAGATATAGACTTTCGCCTTGTCGCTGGGCAGAACCTCGCCATTCCCGAAGGCATAGACGCGGCTGTGTTCCAGGAAGCGACCGATGATCGACTTGACGGTGATATTTTCCGAAAGGCCGGGCACTCCGGGGCGAAGGCAGCAGATGCCCCGGCACACCAGCACCACCTGAACGCCGGCCTGGCTCGCTTCGTACAGTTTGTCGATAATGCGCTTTTCTGTGATCTGGTTTATCTTCCACCAGATCGTGGCCGGCTTGCCATCCCTGGCCAGGGCAATCTCGCGCTCGATGTCGTCCAGCAACGTTTCCAACAGGTTCAGCGGCGAGATCGCCAGTTTCTCCATTTCCTGCGGTTCTACGTAACCGGTGATGAAGTTGAAGAGCTTGGACGCATCGCGCGCCAGCGCCGGATCGGCGGTGAAGTAACTGAGGTCGGTATAGATCTTCGTGGTGAGGGGGTGATAGTTGCCGGTGCCGAAATGACAGTAGGTGCGATATCCGCCTTCCTCCTGCCGCACGACCATGCTGATCTTGGCATGGGTCTTCCAGTCGATAAAGCCGTAGATCACCTGTACGCCGGCACGCTCCAGTTCGCCCGCCCATTTCAGGTTCTGCTCTTCGTCGAAGCGGGCTTTCAATTCCACCACGGCGGTGACGGATTTGCCGTTCTCCGCCGCACGGGTCAGGGCGTTGATAACCGGGGATTGCTGGCCTGCCCGGTACAGGGCCTGCTTGATCGATATGACGTTGGGGTCGTTCGCCGCCTGCCGCAGGAAGTCCACCACCACCTCGAAACTTTCGTAGGGGTGGTGGATGACGATGTCCTTCTCCTGCACGGCGGCAAAGACATCGCCATCGTGCTCCATCACCCGTTCCGGATAGCGCGGGGAATAGGGCTTGAACTTCAGGTCCGGCCGGTCTTCCTTCACCACCTCCTCGAGCCCGGTGATGCCCAGCATCCCGCTGGTCTTGGTGATGAAAGCCTGTTCCAGTTCCAGCTTGTCGCGCAGCAATTCCTCGGCCTGGGGATCGAAGTTCTCGTCGATCTCCAGCATGATCACCTGGCCGCGGCGGCGGCGCTGAATGGCGCTGCGGAAATAGCGTACGAGGTCTTCGGCCTCTTCCTCAATTTCGATATCGCTGTCGCGCAGGACGCGGAACACGCCGTCGCCGGTGATATCGAAGCCGGGGAACATCAGCTCGGCATAGCGGCAGACAAGGCTCTCGACGGCGACGTAGATCGCTTCGTCCCCGGGAATGCGCACGAAGCGTGGCAGGGCGCTGGGGATCAGCACCATTTCCACAAGCTGGCTGCCATCTTCCTTGCGGGTAAGGTTGAACAGCGCACCAAGCCCGCGGTTGGCGACGAAAGGGAAAGGGTGCGCGGGGTCGATCGCCTGGGGGGTAATTACCGGCATGATGTGATCGAGGAAGTACTGCCGCAGCCACTTTTCCGATGGCGTATCGAGCCGGTCTTCGCCCTTGATGTGAATGCCCTCCTCGGCCAGCAGCGGGCGCAACTTGTCGAGAAAGGTCTGCTGACGTTTTTCCAGTTCGCGATATTTTTCGCTGGTGACGGAGAGCTGCTGCTTCGGTGTGCGTCCGTCGAGAGACATCTCTGCAACCTCGCTGCGCACTTGCCCTACCAGCCCGGCAACGCGGATCATCATGAATTCGTCCAGATTGCTGCCCGATATCGACAGGAACCGCAGACGCTCCAGCAGCGGATAGGAGCTTCGGCTGGCCTCGGCCAGAACGCGCTCGTTGAACGACAGCCAGGACATCTCGCGATTGAAATAGCGATCTTCGGGTGAAAGCAGTTCTGGGTCCATCTCGTTCATGGAAGAAGAAGAAGAAGGCTCTGCAGATTCCGGGGCGATGCTCATGGCGCCTCAAACGCTCCTGCTGGGGGGTGTGGTGATGTTACCTGAACGGGAAAACGGTGCAATGGATTAGCGTCTGACGACGCCAGTCAGTTCCACGTGTCTACCAGGTCATTCGCGCGCGTAATCGCGGCTATCCCGCGCTTGCCTTCGGCGCGTTTCAACTGGACGATCACGTCGATCACGCTGGCAGCGTAGGATATGGTGTCGGATCGTGAAAGGCCGATGCCGGTTTGCATGACCATCAGCGAAAGCTGTTCCAGCGCGCCGCGCAGACTGTTGGCGTGGATGGTGGAAAAGCTACCGGGATGGCCGGTGTTGATGGCGCGCAGGAAAGACACGCTTTCCGCACCGCGCAATTCGCCCAGCACAATCCGGTCGGGCCGCAAACGCAGCGCCGATTGCAGCAATTCGTTGGAAGTGACCTTGGCTTCTCCTAACTCGCCTTTTACCGCCACCAACCCCACGGCGTTGGCGCCGGGGAATTTCAGCTCGGGCGTGTCTTCAACCAGCACGACGCGTTCATCGCGCGGTATCTCGCCCAGCATGGCGTTGAGGAAGGTGGTCTTGCCGGTGCTAGTGCCGCCGGAAATCAGGATCGTTTTCTTCGCCCGGATCGCGGCGCGCAAGAAATCGATGGGCCGTTCCTGCGGGTCTGGCGTGTCGGCCTCGCTCTCTTGCAGTAGCGGACCGGAATCGTAGGCATCCAGTGGCAGATCGAGGCGGCGATGACGACGGATCGCCATGGCCCAGTGCTTGCGTGTGGCGGGCGGACCGCAGAATTGGATACGCGCCCCATCGGGCAGGGTCGCACCCAGCAGCGGATGTTCGCGATTGATGCCCTGGTGGCTGATGCGTGCCACCTGTTCGGCCAGCCGCTGCACCAGCTTGTCGTCTATGGTATCCAGCTCAATTCGCTGCATTCCCGGAGTTGCTGCATCCTCGACCCACATCTCGCCGGGTTTGTTGACGAGAATCTCGGTAACCGTGTCCCGCTCCAGCCATTCACGAAATGGCGCGAGATAGGCGTCGAGATAGACCGAACCGCTGGGCACCTGGGGCGCATCGGCGGGTGGCCCAGCCAAGGGGGTTGCTGAGGCTGTCGTATCCGCAGTCTCCTCCCCCAGGTGATGGATCTCGGCTGACATGCCCCGCTCAACCGACCTTGGGGGCCTGGCTGAAGTCCAGATCGCGCGCGGTGTAGACGCGGATCGGTTCACCCATGCGCACACGCACGGTGGGCGGGCGCTGGCCATCTTGTTGCAGCGCGGTGTTGGCTGCGCTCTGCCCGCCGCCCAACACTACCGATGCGCCGCCGCTTGCAACCGTGGTCAGCCCGCCGATCACCGATAGCAGCATGGCCGAGCCGAAACGGCTGAAAAAGTGGTTGTCCACCTCTCCCGGTAGGCCCGCGGTGCCATCGAAACTGGTGGCAGGGCTTTGCAGCGAAACCGTTACACCGTCGGGACGGATCACCCGCTGCCAGATGACATAGGCTCGCCGCTGGCCTGCCTGCAATCCGGACTGGTACTGGCCCACAAGGCGACTGGAACGCGGGATCAGCACGCCGCTGCCATCGAAGGAACGGACATCCTGGCTCACCACCGCACGAACGAAGCCGGGCACGTCGGTGTTGATGGCGGTTTCCAGAATCGCGGGGATCATCGTGCCCTGCGTTACCGTGGTGGCCGGGTTAACATCCTTCACGGCAACGGCAGGTCCGCCGCCCACCCCGCCGATACGCGCAGCAAATTCGTTCGCCGCGCCGCCGCCGGGAACGACCGAGCCGCCGGGGGTGGATGCAGCCGCAGCTTCGGCC
>OJBY01000454.1_pt1 | contig 22009 bp, 20 predicted proteins | sample 1591731 | NCBI WGS metagenome assembly OJBY01 (sample SAMN05416837, study PRJEB24817) | seawater metagenome | isolation source: Sea water | place: Canada:Atlantic | collected 2013-07
ACGAGATCATGCCTAGTCTCGTGGGCTCGGAGATGTGTATAAGAGACAGGTCGTTAGGTGACCGCTTGGCTGAGGCGTTTGCTGAGCACTTGCACCAGCGTGTGCGCACCGAGATTTGGGGCTATGTTACGGATGAAAACCTGACCAACGAAGACCTGGTGCGCGAGAAGTACACCGGTATCCGCCCAGCGCCCGGCTACCCAGCTTGCCCTGAGCATACACAAAAAGGCGTGCTGTTTGATTGGCTCGGCACCACGGATAAGATCGAGACTTACTTAACCGAGAGCTTTGCCATGTGGCCGCCGTCCTCGGTCAGTGGGTTTTACTTTGCTCACCCCCAAAGCCGCTACTTCAACGTCGGTAAGATCGAGGAAGATCAGCTGCTCAGCTACGCCAAGCGCACCGGCATGAGCGAGCTTGAGGCCAAGCGCTGGCTAGCGCCTAATTTGGAGTGATTTCATATAGTAAAAATGGCCTCAATTGAGGCCATTTTTATACTTAGGTTTAAGCGTCTATCAAGCCTCAATACTGACCCGATCGATCTCAAGCTGAGTATCAACCACTGCTGCGGTCACGCGGTCACGCCCGGCTGTTTTAGAGCGATACAGCATGTCGTCAGCAGTCTTGATTAGTTTACGCACCAGATCGCCGTCGGTGTAACCGGTGCTGACTATTGATTTTCGATCCATACTGGCTAGACCAACACTCACCCTGACATTGATCAGCTGGCCATCGGCTTCTATCGGCGTATCTCGAATTTGAGCACGAACCCGTCTTGCGACCTCAATACCCTCTGCATGACTCAAATTCTCCAGCAACACCAAAAACTCCTCTCCGCCGTATCGCCAGCAGACATCACCTGGGCGCAGTGTTTTCTGGAGCGTATCAGCGAGCGACACCAGCACTTGATCGCCCACGGGGTGACCGTAGGTGTCGTTAATCCTCTTGAAGTAATCAACATCAATCAACAAGATACACATGTGATACTTCGCTGCCACCGACTGAACCAGTCGTTCACGAAGACTTAAACGATTGAGCAGGCCGGTTAACGGATCCCGCTCGGAGAGGTGCTTCACCTTGACCTGCTCGCGCCTCAGCGTCGATACCATCAGATCAATCATCAGTATCAACACCCAAACCTTGGTTAAGCTCAGCGCATCAGATAACACAATCCACTCATACATATTTGGCTGAACCATAGTGCTTGCCCGCAGCGGCGCAAGTGGCATCAGGCCCTGGTAACTCAGATAGAGTAAAAAATACAGCAAGATCTGAGACAATCCCACCACGCTGTAGACGACCCAGCGATTGAGTAAGATGATTCCGACAACCGCCCCGCCCAGATAATTAACCCCACCAAAAGTCGTGCCTTTACCAATCACCCAGTCACCAGCAACCAGCATCAATCCGTAAACACCCAGAACCAAGGACTGAATCAGCAGATAGCTTTTAGTGGGATTGAGCAGTTTGGTGGTGAGATAGCAAGCACCAAGGAAAAAAACAGAGCAGGCAGCCAGAACATAAACAGTAAAGCCAAGCACAGCCGGGTTGATAAAATCGGTGTTAGAGGTGAGCCAAAAATACAAAGAAACCAGCAGGTAAAGGGTTGTTTCAAATGCCAGCAGGCCACACACCAGCGCTAGCCTTCGAGCGATGGGCCATTCAAACAAAGCGAGTCTAATTTTTTCCAATAAAAGCACTGAATGGTACCGCGGCATAAATCTGGACTCTTTGTAACATAGTGGTTTTTACAAGAACTTACTCGCTATTTTAGCGACAAAAGACATTTCATGCTGGTTCCAGACAAACGGTAGGCTGTATCCTGTTAAAAAACATCACTTGATTCTTGTGACAAGACCAAAAGCAAATTTAATCAGAAAGTTATCTGCATTACATTGCTTGTGGCACAATGTTTGGCATTAATTAAAATTTTACCCACGAGATTTTATGCGCTCACTTTCTCCTAGCGACCAGCTTTTCCTTCAAATGGAAAAACGCAGACAACCCATCCATGTCGGCGGTTTGTTCTTATTTAGGCCACCAGAGGGAGCAGGTGAAGACTTCGTCTACAATCTCGTGCAGAACATGCGCAGCTCACACGCGCAGCCGGTCTTCCCGTTTAATCAGGTGCTGCACAAAGGCTTGTTCTGGAAAGAAGATGAGATGTTCGATATTGATCATCACTTTCGTCACATCTCTTTGCCGCGCCCCGGACGAATCCGTGAACTGCTGGTTTACGTCTCTCAAGAGCACGGGCGACTGCTTGAGCGCAACATGCCGCTTTGGGAATGTCACGTGATTGAGGGCATCGAAGACAATCGCTTTGGTATTTACTTCAAAGTTCACCACTCGCTGGTTGACGGTGTCGCGGCGATGGGTCTGGTCAAACGGGCATTTAGTTACTCACCAGAAGCCATGACCACCAAGCCAATCTGGGCGGTCAGCAGCTCTAAAACCCGAAAAAACAAAACCCCTGTTTCCAGTGGTCTGCTTGAAACCTTGAGCAAACAATTCGCCACCCTTCCTCGCGTGGGGGCTGAGTTGATTCAAAACATCAAGGATTATTCCGACCCCCATCATGTCACCACTACTCAGGCGCCCTGCACGCTGTTTAACCAGTCGGTGACCTCCTCCCGCCGGATCGTGGCTCAGTCTTACGACATCAGCAGACTTAACCACATCGCCAAGCACTTTGGCGTCACCATGAACGATGTGGTTCTGGGGATTTGTGCCGGCGCGCTGCGCACCTACTTGATTGGACAGCAAGCGCTGCCAACCAAACCACTGATTGCTTTTGTACCGGTATCACTGCGCAAAGACAACACGGTCGCTGGTAACCAGATCTCTTTCATGCTGGCCAACCTTGCCACCCACCTAGACGACCCAGTTGAGCGCTTAAAGATCATCAGTCGCACCATCAACGACGGCAAAAAGCGCTTCTCGCGCATGAATCAGTCCGAGATCATCAACTACACCGGTATCGTCTACTCCTTGGTCGGACTAAACGTGATCACCGGACTCATGCCCAAGCGTCAGGGCTTTAACCTGATCATCTCAAATGTCCCCGGTAGCCGCGAACCCTTGTACTGGAACGGCGCGCGTATGGATGCCCTCTATCCGCTCTCCATCGTCATGGATGGACAGGCGCTTAACATTACCCTGGCAAGCTACGTCGATAAGGTTGAGTTTTGCTTCACGGCTTGCTCGCAGGCCGTGCCCAAAGCGCAAAAACTCATCGATCTGCTTGAGTACCAGATTGACGCCTATGAGATGGCGATCAAGGCGGAACTGGCTGACTGAACCAAGAAGCCCTATATCAAAAAAAGCGCCGATCGGCGCTTTTTTATGGTCTGGGTTTTGGGCCCACTAAAAGGCTTATGCCATCGCCTCTTTCCAGTAAGGAAGCACGGTTTGCATGAGCGGCTTAAGTAGTTTGGCGTTAGCAGCAAACACCGATCCGGTGTCCATGGCGTTTGCGGCGCCGCGGTGATCCAGCACCATGCCTTTGGCTTCCACCACGATCAACTCGCCCGCGGCGATGTCCCAAGGTTTGAGCTGCATCTCAAAAAAACCATCAAATCGCCCGGCAGCGACGTAGGCCAAATCCAGCGCCGCACTGCCAAGCCGGCGAACCTGTGCGCCCTGATCCACACACGCCTGCATCGAGGCGAAGTGCTGAGCAGCAAAAGAAACTACCTTACCGTCGACATTTTTCTCAAGCGGGTGACCCGTGGTTAAAAAAGCGCCCTCTAACGTGGTGCGAGTGCCGGGCTTTAGGCGGCGCTGGTTCAGCATCGCGCCGCGGCCGCGGCTGGCACTGAACATCTCATCGCGAACTGGGTCGTAGATCACACCGTGCTGAGTCACGCCTTTATGTTGCACAGCGATGGAGACACAAAAGTGCGGCAAGCCGTGCACAAAGTTTTTGGTGCCATCGAGCGGGTCGATTACCCAGCACCAATCCGCGTCGTTGCCTTCGCCTTCTTGCATGCCAAACTCTTCACCCAAAAAAGAGTGCTTGGGGTAACTTTTTTGCAAAAGCGCAATCGACAGCTCTTCGGCGTGCTTGTCGATGCGGGTAACCAAGCCGTCTAGACCTTTGGATTCGATGTTCAGATCGATCTGATGACGGTTGTGATGCGCTTTTAAGATTTCAGCGCCTACTTTTTCAGCTGCTCGCGCAGCCATGACCACCATGGGTTCCATCGTAAAGCCTCTTTAAAGTGTTGAGTGATTGCAGCCACTGGCTGACACGTTGTGCTATAGCCTGTGGGTCCAGCCCACAATCGCTCAGCTGTTCTTCGTGCGAGCCATGAGCAATGATGCGATCGGGTATGCCCAAATTCAGTATGCTTGCCCCAGATTGATTGCATAGGTATTCGTTAACCGCGCTACCCGCGCCGGTGCTGACCGCATGCTCCTCAATCGTAATCAGGGGCAAGTGCGCGATTTGATCCAGCAAGTCGGTATCGAGCGGTTTGACGAAGCGCATGTTGACTACCGCAAGCTTAACTCCTTGAGTCTCAAGCAGCTCACTGGCCTCAAGCGCGCTTAGAGTTAAGGTGCCAAAACCCAGGATCACAGCATCTGGTTGATCGAAACTCTTAAGTGTCTCTGCTGTGTGCGGCACCAATTGGGCAGCCCGATCAATCTTGGTGCCTCGCCCATAACCACGCGGATAGCGCACGCTGGCCAGACCCGGATACTCATACGCCGTCGCGAGCATATCATAGCACTCAAGCTCATCGATCGGCGCCATGATCAGCGCATCTGGAAGCGATCGCATGAAACCAAAGTCATAGATTCCAGCGTGTGTGGCTCCATCTTCGCCGACCAGACCAGCGCGATCAATCGCAAAGGTGACATCGAGTTTTTGCAGGGCGATGTCATGAACCAATTGATCGTAAGCCCGCTGCAAGAAGGTCGAGTAGATCGCAACGATGGGTTTTAAGCCGCCTACCGCCATGCCGCCAGCCAGAGTCACCGCGTGCTGTTCAGCAATCGCGACGTCGATGAACTGCTCAGGATACTCAAGGCTAAATGCCTTCATGCCCGAGCCCTCGCACATGGCTGGAGTCACTGCCATCAGACGCTTGTCATGCGCGGTATCGAGTAAAAAGCGGCCAAACACATCGGAGAACTTCATACCACTGGGTTTTTGGGCGACTGAATCTAGTTTAGCGATGGCATGAAAACCGATCGGGTCTGACTCAGCTGGCGCAAAGCCTTTGCCTTTTCGGGTGTAAACATGAACCAATCGCGGGCCTTTGACGTCTTTTAGGCGCTCAAACACATCAACCAAACTGTGCAGATCATGACCATCGAAGGGGCCGTAATACTTAAAACCCAGCGCACGGAACAAGTTATCCGGCATGTTGGAATCATCGCAGACCCGAACATAGCTCATCGAGGGTCTTTTTTTCAGCTCAGGTTCACCGTCATCGCCGATGTCGTATTGGAGGCCATTTTTCCACAGGCGCGCTAAGTGTTTAGAGAACCCGCCGGTGCTGGAGCTGATCGACATATCATTGTCGTTCAAGACCACCATCAGATCAGCCTGCTGATCGACCGCGTCGTTTAGCGCTTCAAAAGCCATGCCCGCGGTCATGGCGCCATCGCCAATCACGCATACCACGCGCTGTTTGGTTTTGAGCTGGCGAGCAGCCAGCGCCATGCCTAACGCAGCAGAGATTGAGGTTGAGGAGTGGCCCACGCCAAAGGTGTCATAGATCGACTCATCGCGGCTCGGAAAAGCAGCTAAGCCGCCTTTGGAGCGAATACTGAGCAGTTGATCACGGCGACCGGTGAGCACTTTATGCACATAAGCCTGGTGACCCACATCCCACACCAATTGATCATGCGGCGTATCAAAGACGCGGTGTAGCGCTAGGGTCAGCTCCACTACGCCCAAGTTTGCACCAAAATGCCCACCCGTCTGGCCTGCCGCGTAGAGCAAGTAGGCTCTAAGCTCATGACTCAATTGCTCAAGCTGATCTGCGCTGAGTGACTTAAGTTCAGCCGGCTGCTCAATCTTATCTAGGATCGGAGTCAGAGGCCTAACGCGTGCGATTTGGGTAAACATAAGGTATGAAAAACAGAACCCAGGCCAGACAAAGTCGCAATTTTAGCACCCTTAGTCAAACTTCTGCTGAGCGATTTTGCAGGTTGGCACAAAACAGGTGCAATATGCTCAAGCTCGGCCGCAACCTTGCCGTCCGGCTTTGCTATAATGCCCGCCTTAAACCGCCCAGCGCCCACGGTCACCCCATGGAGTCTCCATTGACCTTTAAAGCCATAACCCACTCAACGCTGCCCACTAAGTTTGGGGTGTTTGACATAACCGTCTTCGATGACGGTGAACATGAGCATGTCGCCCTCAGCACCGGTTTGCACCAACTGGACGATCAGCCCGTTTTGGTGCGCGTGCACTCGGAGTGTTTGACCGGCGACGCTTTTGGCTCGATGCGCTGCGACTGCGGACCTCAGCTCTCAGCCGCCATGGCGATGATTCAGTCTGAAGGGCGCGGGGCGATCCTGTATTTGCGCCAAGAGGGTCGCGGGATTGGCCTATCCAACAAGATCCGTGCTTACGCGCTGCAAGATCAAGGTCACGACACGCTTGAAGCTAACCTGCTGCTCGGTTTTGCCGGAGATGAGCGCACCTATGAGATGTGCCAAGTGATGCTGGATACTTTAGGGATTAAGCGCGTGCGTCTACTCACCAACAACCCCGCCAAGATTAACTCCTTAAGTGCGCTTGGCATCGAAGTCACTGAGCGGGTTCCCCTGCAGGTGGGTGAAAACCCCTTCAACATGGTTTATCTACAAACCAAACGCAGCAAGATGGGCCACTTATCATGACTCCTGAGTCGATCAATGAAGACCAAATCTCAACGGTGCGGACATTTTTAACTGGCCTCCAGCGCGCAATCTGCGACATGCTCGAGTCACATGAGACGAGCGCGAGATTTGAGGCGGATCCGTGGGAGCGCGCTGAGGGCGGCGGCGGAGTGTCCTGCGTGCTATCTGGCGGAGAGCAGATAGAAAAAGCCGGGGTGATGTTCAGCGATATCCTGATCAGCAAACTCCCCGCTTCTGCCAGCGCGCGTCACCCAGGGCTAGCTGGCGCCAAGGCGCGTGCGATGGGCGTCTCCGTCGTCGTCCACCCCAAAAACCCACTTGCACCCACGGCCCACCTAAACGTACGCCTGTTCAGCGCAACCAGTCAGAGCGGTGAATCAATCTGGTGGTTCGGCGGCGGCTACGATCTGACCCCCTATTACGGGTTTGATGAGGACTGCACGGCTTGGCACCAAACCACCAAAGATCTGTGTGACCCCTTTGGCGAAACTGTCTATGCCGATTTTAAGCTAGCTTGCGATGAGTACTTCTACCTCAAACACCGCGACGAGCAGCGCGGCATCGGCGGGATCTTTTATGATGATCTAAACGAGTGGGGTTTTGATCGCTGCTTTGCGTTCATGCAGGTCGTCGGCACCGGTTTTATCAAGGCTTACGATCCGATCTTGGCGCGTCGTTTGCCGCTGAGTTTTACCGAAGCGCAGCGCGAGTTTCAGCTATACCGCCGCGGGCGCTATGTGGAGTTTAACTTGGTGTACGACCGCGGCACTCTGTTTGGCTTGCAGTCAGGAGGCCGCACCGAGTCGATCTTGGTTAGCCTTCCCAATTTGGTGAGTTGGTCTTATCGACCAGAATTCATCGAGGGTTCAGATGAGCTGCGTCTGACTGAGTACTACTTAAAACCACGCGACTGGGTTTAGCTCTTTTTTATAACTAAGCTCTTAAAGCTCAAGCAAAATGCCCAGCTTGGCAGCAACTCCGCTCAAGCCCAGCCCAATTAATTACTCACTGTCTATCCCAACCCATCTTCAGCCATCGAAGCGACTGAAGATCAAAGTCCCGTTAGTGCCGCCAAAACCAAAGCTGTTAGAAAGCGCGTAGTTGAAACTCAAATCACAGGCGTGATTGGCTACATAGTCCAAGGTGCATTCAGGGTCGACATTTTGCAGATTGATCGTAGGCGGGACTTTGGAGTCGAGCAGTGCTTTTAAGCAAAAGATCGCCTCAACCGCACCCGCAGCGCCCAGCAGGTGGCCGGTCATCGACTTGGTTGAGCTGATCTTAAGCTGCTTCGCATGAGCGCCAAAAACCGACTCAATCGCTTTAGATTCCGCGACATCGCCAAGCGGCGTGCTGGTGCCGTGCGCGTTGATATAACCGATGGCCTCAGGAGCAAGGTCGGCGTCCTTGAGCGCCGCCCGCATGGCGCGCTGTGCACCCTCACCGTCACTGGGCGGGGCAGTGATATGGGAGGCGTCCGAGCTCATGCCAAAACCGCAGACCTCAGCCAGTATGCTCGCACCGCGCTCCAGTGCATGCTCAAGTGATTCGATGACCAGCACCCCGGCGCCATCTCCCATGACAAAACCGTCGCGATCTTTGTCAAATGGCCTCGATGCCAGCGTCGGCTCGTCGTTTCGGGTGGAGAGCGCCTGCATGCTAGAAAACCCAGCCATACCCAGCAAGGAGGAGCCTTTTTCTGAGCCGCCCGCAATGATCACATCGGCGTCCCCATAAGCAATCAAGCGCGCCGCCAAACCAATCGCGTGAGTGGAGGTGGTGCATGCTGTGCCCACCGCGAGGTTCGGACCCTTAAACCCGTATTCGATTGAGATCAGGCCGGCAGCGATGTTGATGATCGAGCCCGGTATAAACATCGGAGACACTCTACGAGGCCCGCGCTGATCTAGGGTGATCGCGTTTGCCTCAAGTGTGCTGATCCCGCCAATGCCCGAACCCACCAGCACACCGATACGATCGGCGTCACCGACATAACCCTCAAGACCCGCCTGCGCGATCGCTTCTTTTGCCGCCGCCATAGCGTAGTGAACAAAGGGGTCGTATCGACGCGCATCTTTTGCAGGTAGATAGTCAGCCGCATCAAAACCCTGAAGTTGGCCGGCGATCCTTGTCCTAAGCTCAACCTCATCAAACTGATCCAGACGACTGATCCCTGATTGCCCACTCAGGGCGGCTTGCCAGCTGGTATCGACACTCAGTCCCAGTGGATTGACCGAGCCCATACCAGTTACCACGATGCGCTTTTTCATGCCTGACACCCTTAAGCTTAATACAAAAAAGCCGCGTTAAGCGGCTTCGGTCACACCCAGCAATCAGGCGTCTTTTTTACTCTTAACATAATCAATGGCAGACTGCACGGTGGTCAGTTTGCTTGAATCTTCATCCGGAATGGTGATATCAAAGTCATTTTCAAATGACATGACTAGCTCAACCAAATCGAGTGAATCAGCACCCAGATCATCCATAAAAGATGCGTCGTTGTTGATCTCTTCCACTTTAAGACCTAACTGTTCAGCAACCGCTTCCTTGACGCGTACTTCAACTTCGCTCACTTGATACTCTCCTCAACCGGGTTTTTTAAAAAGGTAGTTTACGGGGTCAGCGCCCTGCTGACAACCTGACTTTGGCAAGCCCTAACCCCAACTCAAGCCTAGAGCTAAGCCACTTAAAGCAGGTTACAAATACATCCCGCCATTGACCGGAATCACCGCTCCGGTGATATAGGATGCTTGATTACTGGCCAAAAACAGTACCGTCGCAGCGACATCTTCAGGTTGACCCAAGCGCGCCACCGGAACCGCATCTAGCATGGCCTGTTTATAACGCTCGTCCAACTCGCTGGTCATATCTGATTCGATGATACCCGGCGCCACGCAGTTGACGGTAATCTGCCTAGATCCAACTTCTCGTGCCAGTGAACGGGTAAAACCCTCAACACCCGCCTTGGACGCGGCATAGTTGGCTTGACCTGCGTTACCCATCTGGGCAACCACTGAGGTGATGTTGATGATTCGACCATGACGTGCTTTCATCATGCCCTTAAGACTGCGCTTAGAGGTATGAAATACCGCTTTTAGATTGACATCGACTACTTCACTAAAAGCGTCTTCGCTCATGCGCATGAGTAGTGAATCTTGAGTAATGCCCGCGTTGTTGACCAATACCTCTACATGTCCGTAGATACTTTCAATCTGAGTAAACAGCTCATCAATATCTGAGGCGGAGCGGACGTCAAGTATGCGCCCAATACCGCCCGAATCTTTTAAGTAACGCTCGATCCTAGCCACACCCGCTTCAGAGGTAGCTGTTCCCACCACAAAATAACCCGCTTTAGCCAGCTGCATGGCGATCGTCTGACCGATCCCGCGACTGGCACCGGTAACCAAAGCAATCGTACGACTCATAAAAGCTCCTTACTGGGTGAACTGCGCTATGGCAGCCTCAAAGTCTTGAGGGCTTTGGGTACTCAAGATCTTAGCCGGCGTGTTTTGGCGTCGGCCCAATCCACTCAAGATCTTGCCTGGACCACACTCAACATAGTGAGTGACTTCTTTGGTGCTGAAGCTGTCCATGATCTTGGTCCAGCGTACAGGCTCACACACCTGTGCAATGAGCGCCTGCTTGATATCGTTGTCCGTGGTTCTGGGCTTGGCGTCGATGTTATGCAAGATCTCAAACTCAGGCTGAGTGAACTCAACCTCTTTAAATTCCTGCTGCAATTGTTTTGAAGCTGGTGTCATCAGTACGCAGTGCGATGGCACCGATACCGGCAGGGGCATGACTTTAAAGCCCTCTTTTTGACCCAGTTGATGAAGCAGTATGATCGCTTGGCGGTGTCCAGCAACCACGACTTGCCCTTGGGCATTGTAGTTAGCTGCACTGATCATCACGCCTTCAAAGCCAACCTGACGACAGAGGTTTTCAATTCGCTCGTTGTCACAGCCGATGACCGCCGCCATACCGCCCACACCTTCGGCGACCGCTGCCTGCATGAACTGTCCGCGCGCCTGAACCAATTTGAGCGACTCAGCGAAGCTCAGTGATCCTGCGGCGCAAAGCGCGGTGTATTCACCCAAGGAGTGACCAGCCGATATATGCGGCTTAGGGCCACCCAAAGCCAACCACTGACGATAGATCGCGATACTGGCCGCCAAAATACAAGGCTGGGTATAAACCGTTTGATTGATTTTGTTCTCGTCAGCCATAGCCCGAAGTAAGTTGTACTCCAGCACATCGGAAGCTTCAAGTAAGGTCTCATTGATCAGTGGATAAGCATGAGCCAGTGACTCCATCATGCCTTGTGTCTGCGAACCCTGCCCTGGAAATAAAAACGATAACTTCATGTTATGGATGACCTTTAGGTGAGATTGGGTGACACAGTTGGCTCGTCTTGCAATTGAGCGTTAAGCGGCTGTGGCCAGCGAGTATGGTGAGTATCTAACCCCTTGTGAATTTTCTTCGACAACTCAAAATTTGCCGTCTTAATCGCCGTATCGATCGCGAGCGTAAAATCATCGCTGCTGGCTTGGGTATGACATTTGATGACTTCATGATCGTAGCCCAAGACCAAAGCCCCGCCGTAGCGCTGAGGGTCTTGGTTGAGTTTCGATTGAAGACGCCTTAAAAATGGCAGTATTGGCAGGCTCAGCGAGCGAGAAACCGCGCTATCAGAGAACTGCTCAATCAGATAGTCCATGAAACTGACCACGGCGCCTTGAGCAGATTTGATCGATATGTTGCCGGTCCACCCGTCACACAAAATCAGATCCACACTGCCATCGAACAAGGCATAACCTTCAACCAAGCCAGCGTAGTTCAGGCTTGTTCGCCTGATCAGCGCATCAGTTTCGCGGATACGCTCAGTGGTGAATTTGGCAGATGAGGCATTACTGAGCAGACCGATCCGAGGATAGCGCTTCCCGGCGATGACTCTAAGCGCCTCTGAACCCATGAGGGCAAACTCAAGCAGCTCTTGAGCAGAGGGGTCGAGGTGGGCACCAACATCTAGCATGTAAGCTGGTTTTTTGAGCGCCGGCAACAGTCGCATCATGGCGGGCTGTGACACTTCAGAGTACAAATCCAGTCGACTCTGACAAATCGGAATCAGATCTTGTATGTGACAGGCAGTCACCAAGGCATCGGCACGGCCAGATTTGAGCGCGTCGATGGCAAGCAGCAGCGACGCCTGAGCATGATCACCCAGCTGATCCGATTCAGAGTCGATAAGGCTAGAGTTGGGTGCATTTGCCACCACAACCCGCTCGAGCTGATCTTCAGGCAGATCCTCTATGGCATGAGCAATCTTTTTCAAAGGCCCATACAGCAAAAACCTCACCCGATCATTGCGCTGAAGCGCTTTGATGATCGCAGGCAAGGTTACCTCGAGCCCATGATTTCCGCTGAGCGTGTCAATGGCAATTCGTATGTCCATCAATCGTCCAGCTCAATCAGGATGCAGACTCCTAAGGAAGGAATCAGGCGTCCTGTTTGGCTCCGAACAACTGACGACCACGGTAAAAGCCATCGGCTGTTACGTGGTGACGCAAGTGCTTTTCACCAGTGGTCGCATCTACTGACAACTGTTTGGTGGTCAGTGAATCGTGTGAACGACGCATATCACGCTTTGAGCGGCTTTTTCGGCTTTTCTGAACGGCCATGAGAGTTTTCCTATGTCGATGTGGGGTTGGCGGTTAGCCAACTCACGGGTTACTTCTTAAGTTGTGATAACTGTGCAAACGGGTTATCCGGCTTTAGCTGTTCAATATCTCCAGCTTGAGTCTTAGCCGCAGCACAGTCATCGTGTTTGGGTGAAGCCGGCACTGCCAACAAACACTCATCTTCTATCACCTGAAACAAATCCACAGTGGCCGCTTCAGTTTGTTCTGGCGCCTCAATTTCGGCGACCAGAACATAATCATCACTTTCATCCATCAGCTCAACTAAGCGCTCTGAGCTGAGTACCGCCACCCGATTATCAATCGAGAGCGGATAAATCAGCCCCTCTAAACAGCGCTGACAGGTAAGCCTAAGCTCGCCTCTGACCCTCAGGGTCAACCAAAACAGCCCGGACACCCCGGCAACTAAATCAACGCTAACCCATAAATCATCTGAGGGCTGATCCGCGTGGATCTCATGCTGCAAGCGGGTAAACCGGCTAAGCGACAAGTTGCCGCGCCAAGTGAACCCCGAGTCCTTGATCTGACTCAGTACAATACGATCAATAAATGGGGTGTCTGGCATAAGGCGTGCAATTCTACTTAAATCGGTGGGGTAAGTCAAAGCGTATCTACGCCCTGATCTCTATGGGACTGATCAGTTGAGCTAACGATGCTACAACCCAATTGGCGAACATATCAACTAAGGGTCGACAGATCAGTCAGGCAGCAGATCTTAATCTGAGTTAACCGCATTTGCTCGATAATTATCGTAAATTTATGCTCCGGCTAAGCTGGTTTAAAGGTTAAATCGCCGCTGCGGTGACAACCAGAACCCAACTCCAGAGCCATTTTTAAAACCTCAACCTAAAACCTCAACCAAATGCCCACCTTAGATACCTCGCCGCACCCTCACTGATCTACCTCAGTTGAACTGCCCCTCTATCGGCTCATCACGCCTCGCGCCTATACCGAGATTGAATTAACATAAGCCCTTTGATTCCATCGCGCTCGTCCCATGACTGCCAACGCTTCGCCAGACACTCTTTTTGCCGCACTGAGTCCAGCTGAACAACTGGAGCGGCTAACGGTGGCATTTGAGGACTGCTTTACCGAGATGAACACCGTGCTGATGCGTGCTGAGGACTTTCATGGCCATGAACCGATCTACCTGCCGGGAGCGGGCAGCCAGCCCGCAAAGATCGGCTACGCCCACGGATTTGTGCGCAGTTTGCTGCATGAGGCAGCGCACTGGACGGTGGCAGGCAAGCACAGACTCACCCAAATTGACTACGGTTACTGGTATGCCCCCGATGGACGCAACCTAGATGAGCAGCGGGCTTTTGAGGCGGCCGAAGTCAAACCGCAAGCGATCGAGTGGCTGTGCTGCCAAGCGCTGGGGATTGGTTTTGAGCCGTCGCTCGACAATCTGCACTTGATCAGCAGCGATGCGCTTGACCCATCAGCTTATGACGGTGGCGCCAGCTTTACTCAGGCGCTCAAGCATCAACACCAGCGGTTTTGTTTAAATAAAGACCCCTTGCCTCCGCGTGCGGCACGCTGGATCGCCTGCCTGCAATCGGTTAAATCCAGTCCATCTGCCCTTTTATCGACCTTGTCGTCAGGCAAACCCAGCTCAAGCCAAGCGACGACGCAAAACCCTCCCAAGTAAAACCAATTGGCTGAACACGTTGAACTCAAACGTAAAACCGAAGAGCACAATCTGCCGCTGCACCCGTCCCTTTGATCTTGCGTTACACTGACTCTATCGATCAACTTGTGAGAACTCAGGTCACCATGAAGCGACTGTACATCCATCCCGACAACCCTCAACCCAGGCAAATTGACGCACTGGTTGATCTGATCAAGCGCGGCGAATTGATTGTGATTCCGACCGAAACTGCCTACATGTTGGCCGGCGCCGTGGGAGATAAAAAAGTGCTGGATGACCTAAAAGCACTGCGCGGTCTAGATGACGATCACCAATTCACCATCCTTTGCCGCGACTTAAGCGAGCTTGGCAACTTTGCCAAGGTCAACAACCATCAGTACCGATTTTTAAAAAATGTCACTCCGAATCCGGTGACATTTGTCCTTCAGGCCACGCGCGAAGTGCCCAAGCGCCTCATGCACCCGAAGAAAAAAACGATTGGGATACGCGTAACCGATCACCCCATCGCCTGCGCACTACTTGAGCGTTTGGGAGAGCCGCTGTTGATCAGCTCCTTGATCCTGCCTGACCACGCCGATGCCGATCTGCCGATCGATGATCCCGAATTGATCATCGATCTCACCGATCGCTATGTGAGTGCGGTGGTGGATGCTGGTATCCAGCCACGCACCCAAACCACGGTGGTAGATCTCACTGAAGATGTGCCGATGATGATACGCGAAGGCGTAGTGAGCGCCGAGGAGCTGGGGCTTTGATTAAGCATCTCTACGCGAGTCAGCTTAACGCTTGTCAGAGTGCCTAATGTCTGCCCAACCTGCTCAAGCGTCCGGTCAACTTCGGCTGTTTGATCAACAGCTGACCGAGCTGCCAGAAGATCTGTACGTGCCGCCAGAGGCTTTTGAGATTTGGCTGGATCAGTTTGAAGGGCCGCTGGATTTTCTGCTGTATTTAGTGCAAAAAAACGGCCTCGATCTCACCCAGATGGCCCTGTTGCCGATTACCGAGCAGTACTTAAGTTACATCGATCAGCTGCAAGCGCAGCGTTTTGAGCTAGCCGGTGACTATCTCCTCATGGCCGCCACCCTGATCGACATCAAATCCCGCCTCATGTTGCCAGAGGACACCAAGCCGGAAAAACTTGAGGCCGATCCCACCAAGCTTCTGCTTGAGCGTCTGGCTGCTTATGCGCAAATCAAAGAGGCCAGTCAGCGGGTTGATAAGCTTATCCGGCTGGAGCGAGATGTGTTTGAGGCGCTGGCCAGCGCCCCAAAGCTGACTGAGCTACCGCAGATATATGATGTGCAACTGCTGCATGATGCCTGGGTAAGCGCTTTGCTGCGTCCGCGCCTGGCTGCTCATGAGGTGATCGAAGATAGCGTGCCGCTTCACGAGCGCATGGCGCAGATCACCGCAAAGATCTCTGAGCTTAAGATCTGCACCTTTGTGGATCTGCTCAGCCCCGCTCAGGGAAGGCTTGGCGCCGTGGTATCTTTTGTTGCGGTGCTTGAGCTACTCAAGCAGCAATTGATCGAAGTAATCTCACTGGGCGAGGAACCACTAGCGCTGTCTTGGCTAGGCGAGCAATCATGAAGTTGCGTACAATTAGGGTGTTTGCTCATGCGCAGAATCGGTTTTGGAGTCAACATGTCCAGTGATTTGCACTTAGATCATGAAAGTAACGCCGCAACTGACCCAGTGGCCGATTCAGGTTATGAGTTAGAGACAAACAGCGTGGCATCAGATACTGATTTGGCCCTAAAGATCCAAGCGCTGCTTTTTGTGAGTGAAAAACCCTTAAGTGCCCCTGAATTAAAAACAGCTCTGCAAATCGATGCACATGAGCTTAAATCAGCGCTGAGCGAACTAGAACAGATACTCCTAGGGCAAGCGGTTGAGCTTTTCCTCTCGGCAAGCGGTTACCGGCTGCGCGTGAGGGCGAGTTTCGGCGCACTGATCCAAGCGGCATTTCCTGAGCGCGCCCAAAAACTTACCCCAGCGCTGCTTGAGACACTAAGCATCGTCGCCTACAAGCAGCCCGTGACGCGCGCTGATATCGAGGAGCTGCGCGGGGTCAGCACTTCAAGCAGCGTGCTGCGGCAACTCTTTGATCGCGGCTGGATTACTGAGCGTGGTCACCGCGATGTTCCAGGACGGCCGGCGCTTCTCTACACGACCAAAAGCTTTTTGGACGCCTTTAGTTTACAATCTGTCTCGCAATTACCGGCTCTTGGGGATCTAACTATCCCACCCTCACTCGACTCATAAGCTGCCTTGGGCAGACTGGACATTTTATGGACAACGCCTCAAATCCAACCAGCGGTGAACGCCTGCAAAAAGCGCTGGCAAGCCTTGGCTTGGGCTCGCGCCGTAAGATTGAAGAGATGATCAAAGAGGGGCGAGTCGAGTTAAATGGCAAGGTGGCTACCCTCGGCGATCGCATGAGCCTCGGCGATAAGGTCTCGATCGACGGGCGTATCGTGAAAATCAACGATAAACCCAAGGTTCGCCGAGTCATCGCCTATCACAAGCCTGAGGGCGAGATCTGCGCGGCCAGCGATCCCGATGGACGCACCACCGTGTTTGAGCGTTTGCCCAAACTACACCACGATCGCTGGGTGATGATCGGGCGGCTGGATCTTAACTCCTCCGGACTTTTGCTCTTCACCAACGACGGGGAGCTTGCCCACAGCATGATGCACCCCTCAAACGAGGTGCTCAGAACCTATGCCGTAAGGGTTTTGGGGGATTTGACCACTGAAATTCAAAGACAGCTGACCAACGGAGTGAAGTTAGAGGACGGTGAAGCCAAGTTTGACCGATTGGTGTCGGCTGGCGGGGAAGGCGCTAACAAGTGGTATCACGTCGATCTCAAAGAAGGCCGTAACCGTGAGGTGCGACGCATGTTTGAGATCGTTGGACTCAAAGTAAGCAGACTGCTGCGCATCAAGTTTGGGCCGATTGATCTGCCCTCCGGCCTTAAGCAGGGCCGCTGGAGCGAGCTTGAGAGTCACGAGATCGACTCACTGCTTAAGGCCACAAAAGTCAGCAGTGTTCAGGGCGGGATCAGCGGCGTGCATCGTCAGGGTCACTTGCCTGGCAGCCGCCAAGAGATGGCGCGTCGCAACAAAAAAGCGCACCGCGTGCGCCCTGACGCGAAGAAGCGCTAAGCGCTTAATTTGGTCAAATGTCCACGCGCTAAACTTAGCGCGTGATTTAGACCTGACTAAGAGTTATTGGCCAAGTCAGGCGATAACTTCCTATTAAGTTATTTTTTTTAAAGTTTGCCTCAATTAATCAAAACACGCCGAGCAGCTGGTAAGTTTGCCGCTGCAGCCGTTACATCAACTCTGATCAAACTCCGCTAAAAAAGCCAAAAACTCCGCTTCACTTAACACCGTCACCCCTAAAGACTCAGCTTTTTTAAGCTTACTGCCCGCTTTCTCACCTGCAACCAAGCGGTGGGTGTTTTTGCTGACACTGCCGGCGACTTTGGCGCCCAGCGCCATGAGTTTCTCGCCCGCCACATCGCGGCTAAAGGCATCAAGCGATCCAGTAATCACCCAACTTTGTCCGCTTAGCGGCAAATCAGTTTTGGCCAGCGGTTTTGGCCAGTGAACACCTAGGTCGATCAAATCAGCGATCACCTGCTGGTTGCGCGGGCTAGCAAAAAACTCAACGATAAACTCAGCCGTGATCGAACCGATGTCGTGGATAGCTTCCAAAGACTCAGCGCTTGCCTGCATGAGGTTAGTTAACTCACCAAATTCGGTGGCAAGCAGCTGAGCGGTGCGCTCGCCAACCCCGCGTATGCCCAGCCCAAAGATCAGGCGCGGCAGGGCTGTTTTTTTGCTCTGCTCAATCGCGCCCAGCAGATTTTCTACCGACTTATCTGCCAGTTTCTCAAAACCAATCAGCTGCTCTTTGTGGTTTTTTAGCCGATAGATATCCGCCACACTACTGAGCAGGCCGTGCGCATGAAAACTCTCGATCCAGCGATCACCTAAGCCTTCGATATCCATAGCGCGGCGCGAGACAAAGTGAATCAGCGCAGCGGTTTGCTGAGCCGGACAGATCAGCGCCCCGCTGCAGCGCGCCAGCGCCTCATCCTCACCCATAACCACCTGCGACGCACACACCGGACACTGCTTGGGCAACTCAATCGCCGTCGCATCTGCGGGCCGCAAGTCCTTAAGCACCCCGACCACTTTGGGGATCACATCCCCTGCGCGCTCAACCACCACGGTATCGCCCACCATAACTCCCAGACGCTCAATCTCACCCGGGTTATGCAGGGTGACATTTTGCACGGTCACGCCGCCCACCAACACCGGCTCAAGCTTGCCCACCGGTGTGAGCTGGCCAGTTCGGCCCACCTGCCACTCAGCGCCAATCAAGCGCGTAGTAGCCTGTTCGGCTGGAAACTTAAAGGCAGTCGCCCAGCGCGGCTCTCGGCTCAAAAAACCAAGCTCTTCTTGCTTGGTAAGAGAGTTGACCTTGATCACCATGCCGTCGATCTCAAAGGGCAAGTTGCTACGCTCAGCAGCGATCTGCTCATAGCGCTCAAGGATAGGGTTTACCGATTTGCACACCTCAAAGTCCGGCACGCTAAAGCCCAAATCGCGCAGCCAATTAAGCGCCGCGCTCTGGGTCGTGAGCTGCTCAGGCAAACCCTGAATCACCGAGTAGCCATAAAATGCCAACGGTCTGGAAGCCGCGATGCCCGGATCAAGTTGCCGCAAACTGCCTGCCGCGGCGTTTCGCGGGTTAGCAAAGGTTTTAGTGCCCTCAAGTTCCGCTTCACGGTTGAGTTTTTCAAACCCGGCTTTGGGCATGACCACTTCACCGCGCACCTCAAGCAGCGGAGCCTCAGTTGCGATCTGCTTAGGCAAATTGCGGATGGTCTTGATGTTTGAGGTGATCAGCTCACCGGTCGCCCCATCGCCGCGGGTCACCGCCTGAGTTAATTTGCCGTGCTCATAGCGCAAAGACACCGCGAGGCCATCGAGTTTGTACTCAAGCTCATACTCAATCGAATCCTCAGTGTTCAGGCGAGCGCGAGCGCGGCGATCAAAGTCAGCCAGATCGGCCGCATTGAACACGTTTGAGAGTGACAACATAGGCACGTCATGAGCGACGCTAATGAATTTATCCAGCACCTGACCGCCCACGCTTTTGGTGGGCGAGTCCTGTTCCGCAAGCTTAGGGTGCGCTTCTTCCAGCGCGACCAGCTCTGATCGAAGCGAGTCGTAAGCACTATCCTCGGCTATGGGCTCATCGAGCACATAGTAGGCGTGTGCCTGCTCGCGCAGCAGCTTGGCAAGCTGGCGCATGCGATCACTGACTTTACGATCAGCGGGTTCGCTGATCGGTTTTGAAGAGTTATCTACGGATGACATTTTGCTAACTGACTAAACCGGAGACTTAGTGGTAACGCTTGGCCTGATTGAGCAGCGCTTCACGCTCTGCTCGTCCCAGCGGATTTAGGTTTTCAGTATTGATGCTGGCGCTCAAATCCCGCGCGATCGATGCGGCCTGTGACAGCAGCACGTCGGCGGCATGCACCGATCTGGGATGCGGCAGCGGCATGATAAAGGTCAGCCCGTCAATAGGCTCATCCTGCATACTTTGCAGATCAAAGCCTTCGGATGCGTCGGCGGCGTGGTAGCGCATGACGCTGTAGAGGTAGTCCTCGCCGTACTGGTGAAACAGGTTCATCTCGCCGTATTTGAAGCCATAAGCGGAGAGCACGCTTAGCACCTCAGATCCATCAAATGTCACCAATTGCTTGGGCAGCAAGGTGATCACGATCACCTCGGCAGCACCGGAGAGTAGCTCCATCTCGCTCAGCACCTGCGGCGGAGCGGGCTCGCTGGCAGTGGCCTCAAGCGAGGCAGTAGCCCGGTCGAGCGCCGCCATCGGGTCGCTTGAAGCATCAGACTGGGCAGATGGGTTTTGCGTCTGCGCGCGCTCTCCCCGTGGAACCACGGGGGGCTGATCGGTGCGCACGCCGCTGAAACGGGCGGCAAGGTTAGGCTGCTCCTTAGTGGATTTTCCCGCTTTGATGCCGCGCGAGATGATCCAGATGCCGAGCATCAAAATCAAGATCCCACACAAGATGATAAACCAGCTTTGATCAGTCATGACGTAGCCAAACAACAGGGTATGGGACGGTACTTTAGCCTAAGCGGGCCGTAAAATAAACTAAGCCTCGGTAAAGGCGCTGGCCTGATCAAGATTGACCTGAACCAGGCTGGAAACCCCAGGGCTTGGCATGGTAACGCCCATGAGTTGGTTGGCCATCTTCATGGCCAGTTTGTTGTGAGAGATATAGATAAACTGCACTTGATCTGACAGGCTCATGACCAGATCACAAAAGCGCCCGATATTGGCGTCGTCGAGCGGGGCGTCGACCTCATCGAGCACACAAAATGGCGCCGGATTCAGCTTAAAGATCGAAAATACCAGTGCCATGGCACACAGGGCCTTCTCTCCGCCGGAAAGCAGGGCTAGACGGGCGTTTTTCTTACCTGGAGGCTGAGCCATGAGGTCAACCCCTGAGCGCCAATCGCTTGCGTCCTCTAAAGTCAGTTTTGCCTGACCCCCGCCAAACACCTGTTTAAATAGCTTATCAAGCTCAGTGTTGATCGCCTCAAACGTGGCTGAGAACTGCTGGCGGGTTTTTTGATCAATCTGCTGCATGGCCGATTCCAGCCGCGCCACGCTTTGCTCCACATCGATGAGCTGAGTGCTTAAGCGCTCAAGGCGGTTAGAGGAAAGCTCAAGATCCTCAAGCGCCGCCATGTTGATCTGACCGAGTTTTTGCAGGCGTGCATCAACCGCTTGGATCTCAACCTCGCGCTCTTTAGCTGATGCTAAGCCCATAAGCAGCCTGCGAGCACTCTGCTCGCTTAAGGGCTCTTTGGGAGAAGAGCTCAGTGCTGCTAACTGCTCTTGGGCTCGGGCTAGGTCCTGCTGGCTGAGCGCAAGTGCCGTATCGAGCTTAGCCAAGCCCTGCACAGCCAGCTCATGTGCTTTGAGCGCCTTGTCATGAGCGGCCTGCTCATCGCTTAACTTGCGTGCGCCTGTTTGCAGTGCTGCCTGAGCGGTATCGATTTGTTCGGACAGCTCACTGATCTTTAGGAGCAGCTGGGTTTTTTCTTGAGCGTCATGCTCGCTCTTGGTTGCCAGCAAGCGCTGCTGGTCTTGCTCTAATTGTTCGCGCTCACGCCTAAGCTGCTGGGTTTGCCGCTCAAGGTTCTGTATCGAATCGGTTGAGGCATGGATCTTCTCCGTAAGCTGAGCCAACTTCAAACTAAGGCTTTGCTCCTCACGCTTAAAGCGCTGCTCCTGTTCACGAAAGCGCTGCCAATCAGTTTTAAGCTGCACTAAGCGGTTTTGCTCTTGGATTTGCACGGGCCCGATTTGAGCATGGAGCGCTTTAGCTTGGGTTAACTGCTGCTTTTGCTCAGTGATTTGGTCTCGCTGCCGCTCGATTTGCACAACTAGCTGCGTGCGGTCCTGATCGCACCGCTCTTTGATTTGCTTTTGCGCCGCTTGTTCAGTACTTATCTGAGTCAGTTTGCGCTGACCCGCATGCAAATCTTGGCGGAGCTGTTCATGCTCACGCTCTGCTACTTTGAGCGCTTCTGCCGCATCGCAGGCTGCCAAAGACAGCGCTTGCTGAGCCGCTTCAAGTTCAGCAACCAAAGCCAATTGCTGCTCAGACCGCCCTCTGAGGGCCTGGCTTCTTTGCTGTTGCTCAAGACTCCTGTCTCTTATACACATCTGACGCTGCCGACGA